>Ga0210383_10000067_pt1 | contig 116630 bp, 97 predicted proteins | sample IncBWC14OmetaG_FD_160072 | JGI IMG/M metagenome (GOLD analysis project Ga0210383, IMG submission 160072) | Forest soil microbial communities from Barre Woods Harvard Forest LTER site, Petersham, Massachusetts, United States - Inc-BW-C-14-O ...
TTAGATTTTTCAGCACGCCTTCGGCAGGGGTACCTGCTCCAGCGCGTTCGGCAATGGTGTTCTTCACGACCTGGTATTTCCCGCCCGCAGCCTGCACGGCGCGGCGGAGCTTGGTGTCGTTTTCGACCGTGATGCCCTGGAAGGTGGTGAGAATTACGGTGGAAACCTTCGCGAGCTCGGTCTTTAGTTTGTCCAGATCCTGCTGTTTTTCGCTTTTCTTCTTCATAATCTTTTTCCCTGTCGTTCAGGCGTACGGCCTGACGCTTAGGCGGCGGTTGCCAGGGTCTCCGCTTCCGCGAGATCGACGATAATTCCCGGTCCCATCGTCGAAGTCAGCGTGATTTTCTTTACGTACTTGCCCTTGGCTGCAGCCGGCTTGGCTTTCACGACCGCCATGATGATGGCGTGCGCGTTTTCCGAAAGGTTTTTGGCTTCAAAATTAATTTTGCCTACCGGGCAGTGCACGATTCCGGCTTTGTCCACCCGGAATTCCACTTTGCCCGCTTTGGTTTCCTTCACGGCTTTGGCTACGTCCATGGTGACCGTGCCGGTTTTCGGGTTGGGCATCAGGCCGCGAGGGCCGAGCACCTTACCGAGTTTTCCGGCGGAGCGCATCATGTCCGGCGTGGCGATTACGGCGTCGTAATCGGTCCAGCCTTCCATGATTTTCTGGACCATGTCGTCGCCGCCGACGAATTCGGCGCCGGCTTCGGTGGCTTCGCGCTGCTTATCGCCCGCGGCAAGAACCAGCACGCGGACGGATTTGCCCAGACCGTGCGGCAGAACAACCGTGCCGCGAACAACCTGATCGGAGTGCTTCGGATCCACGCCCAGGTTGATGGCCAGTTCAACGGTTTCGTTGAACTTGGTGTGATGCGTCTGCTTGATGAGCGCCGCCGCATCCGCGAGTTTGTACGGGCGCGGTTCCACTTTCTTGCGCGCGTTCTCGATTTGTTTTCCGTGTTTCTTCATTTTGCTGCCTTACCTCTACGATCCCGGTTCGCCCGAAATTCCCTAGGCTTCCACAACTTCCAGACCCATGTTGCGCGCCGTACCCATCACGGTGCGCATCGCGGAGTCCAGGCTCGTGGTGTTGAGATCGACAAGCTTGATTTTTGCAATTTCTTCCACTTGCTTCTTGGTAACTTTGCCGACTTTGTTGCGGTTCGGCTCCGGCGAACCCTTGGCGATACCCGCGGCGCGAAGCAAAAGAATGGAGGCCGGCGGGGTCTTCAGGATGAAGGTGAAGGTGCGGTCGGTATAGATGGTGACCAGCACCGGGAAGATCATGCCATCCGGTTCTTTGGCGGTCTTGGCGTTGTACTGTTTGCAGAAATCCATGATGTTCACGCCGTGAGGGCCGAGCGCGGTGCCTACAGGAGGCGCCGGGGTGGCCTTTCCGGCTGGAAGCTGCAGCTTGATGGTCGTTTGTACTTTCTTTGGTGGCATTTTTCCCTTACCTCAAAATTCTTTTTGTTACTGGAACTGCCAAATTGCGTAATCGCAACGCGTGATGCGGTTAACCCAATTTCTCCACGCTGGCGAAATCCAGTTCGACCGGAGTCGAACGCCCGAAAATCGTGACCGAAACTTTCAAGCGACTGTGGTCGTTATCAATTTCCTCGACCGTACCGTTGAAATTGGCGAATGGGCCATCCACGATGCGAACCTGCTCGTTACGCTCGAAAACCACTTTCGGTTTCGGGCGATCCTGCGGGGTGTGCACGCGATTGATAATGGCGTCCACTTCCGCTTCGGAAAGAGCCGGCGGCGCGGTGGCCGAGCCGACGAAACCAGTGACGCGCGGCGTATTGCGAACGATGTGCCAGGTGTTCTCGTCGAGATCCATTTCAACGAGCACGTAGCCCGGATACGACATGCGCGACGCGACAACTTTCTTGCCGCTGCGGACTTCGACGACTTCTTCCGTCGGGATCAGCACGCGGCCGATCTTGTCCTGCAGGTTGAAGGCGGCCACACGGCTCTCCAGGCTCTCCTTGACTTTCTTTTCGAAGCCCGAATACGTGTGGATGATGTACCACTGCATCGACATAAGTCGTTTAATCCTTTAAGCGTGAAAATACTTGAGCAGCCAATCCAAACCGAGCTGAGCGATCTTTTCCACAATGGCCAGAAACACGCCGAAAAAAGCGACGGTGACGATGACCACGGCGGTTGTGGACATGACGTCTTCGCGGCTGGGCCAAGTGACCTGCTTCATTTCGACGCGCACGTCGTGAAGAAACTCACGCGTGTTGTCGATGCTGCCGGTTACCTTTTTGCCGAGCTCAAAGCCTGAGCCGCCCGGAGATTCTTCGCTGCTCATTTTCACCGCCCGCGTGGCCATGTTGCGCTTCCCTTTCACGAGCCCTGCGGCTCGCGTACCGCTGAATCCTGGCAGGGGAGGAGGGATTCGAACCCCCATACCCGGTTTTGGAGACCGGAGTCCTAACCGTTGGACGACTCCCCTAAGATCAAAACCGGTCCTGCCCTCCACTGCGTTCTTGCATCAGCCGATAGAGTGATATCCTTCGACTCGGGCTGCAAAAATCGCAGGCCCTTCGCTCAGGATGACGACCCTTGTCGGGTCGTCACTTAGCTTCTTTGTGCGCTGTGTGCTTCCGGCACGACCTGCAGAACTTCTTGGTCTCCAGGCGGTCCGAATGCTTCTTCTTGTTTTTTGTGGTGGTGTAATTCCGATTCTTGCAATCACCACACTGCAGAGTAATGATTTCCCGCATTCCTTAATCCTTTTTCCAAACCCTAACGGTTCGAACCTTCAGAGCTACTCGACGAAAAGTTACTCCACGATCTCAGTCACGGCGCCGGCGCCGACGGTGTGGCCGCCTTCGCGAATAGCGAAGCGCAAGCCCTTTTCGAGCGCCACCGGAGTGATCAACGTGACTTCGCAGCTTACGTTGTCGCCCGGCATCACCATTTCCACGCCAGCCGGCAACTTCATGTCGCCAGTGACATCCGTGGTGCGGAAATAAAACTGCGGACGATACCCCGAGAAGAACGGTGTGTGACGCCCGCCTTCTTCCTTGGTCAGCACGTACGCTTCAGCCTTGAACTTGGTGTGCGGCGTGATCGAACCCGGCTTGCAAATCACCTGGCCGCGCTCCACATCTTCTTTTTCCGTGCCGCGCAGCAAGAGGCCAACGTTGTCGCCTGCCAGACCTTCATCCAGCAGCTTCTTGAACATCTCGATGCCGGTGACGACTTTCTTCTGCGTCTCGCGGAAGCCTACGATTTCCACTTCTTCGCTGACTTTCACTTTGCCGCGTTCTACTCGGCCAGTGACGACCGTGCCGCGGCCGGAGATCGAGAAAATATCTTCGATGGGCATGGCAAACGGCTTATCCACGTCGCGAACCGGCAGCGGAATGTTCTTGTCCACCGCCTCCATTAGCTCATCGATTTTCTTTTCCCACTTCTCTTCGCCATTCAACGCTTGCAGTGCCGAACCACGAATCACCGCAACGCTGTCGCCCGGAAACTGGTACGTCTTGAGCAGTTCGCGAACTTCCAGTTCCACGAGTTCCAGCAGCTCCGCGTCTTCCACCATGTCGCACTTGTTCAGGAACACCACGATCGCCGGCACACCCACCTGGCGAGCCAGAAGAATGTGTTCGCGCGTTTGTGGCATCGGACCGTCAGTAGCCGCGACAACCAGAATTGCGCCGTCCATCTGCGCCGCGCCGGTGATCATGTTCTTGATGTAGTCGGCATGACCCGGGCAATCCATGTGCGCGTAGTGGCGGTTCGGCGTTTCGTATTCCACGTGCGAGACCGCGATAGTAATGCCGCGCTCGCGCTCTTCCGGCGCGTTATCGATGGAATCGAACGCGCGAAACGCCACCTTCGGGTTATGCTTCGACAACACTTTGGTAATCGCCGCCGTCAACGTGGTCTTGCCATGGTCAATGTGACCAATGGTGCCGATGTTTACGTGCGGCTTAGTGCGCTCAAATTTTTCCTTCGCCATTGCTTCTGCTCCTCAATCGAGATCGTGCAAACTCAAGTTTCTAAGTCGCCCGCCTCAAGGCGGCCGCTACAAAGTCTTTCGCAGAGCGAAAGTTTGGAGCGGGGGACGGGATTTGAACCCGCAACCATCACCTTGGAAGAGTGAGACTCTACCGTTGAGTTACCCCCGCCCAATGCCCGAAAGTGCTACCTGCCACCGCTCTTCCGACAGGTTGTGATGCCCGCACTTTAAAACTGGAGCCTGGGACCGGGATTGAACCGGTGACCTCGTCCTTACCAAGGACGCGCTCTACCAACTGAGCTACCCAGGCCGAAACCGATCCCCTCCAAGAAAACCCAATCGCGGCGCACTATTTCTGTTCGGCTGTTGCGCCGTTTGCCGTTCCGCTTTCGAACATCGCGTCTGCGATTATCCTGCGGTATTACAGATACTCCCGATGATGCCCAGCACCGGGTTTACTGCTTCCCCACGCGGCACCTGAAACTGGTGGACGGGGAAGGATTCGAACCTTCGTAGCCCGCAAGGAGCGGCAGATTTACAGTCTGCTGGTTTTAGCCACTCACCCACCCGTCCGCTCAAAACTGTTGCATTCAAAACTGCGAGGACACCAAAGGCGTGCCCATGTCAAACAGTCTGCGTTGTCAACGGAAGTGGCACGAACGAAAACACAAAAGGGACTCGTGTCCAAAGACACCAGCCCTGTCATGTTACCATGTCGGAAAACGCTCTGCCACGCTCCCCTGCTGTGAATCTGGTGGAGCTGGCGGAGGGAATTGAACCCCCGACCCTCTGATTACAAATCAGATGCTCTACCAGCTGAGCTACGCCAGCACTGCTCAAACCGGGTAAGAATAGCAGATAAGGCACATCGATTGCAAGGGATGGGTGCAAAACTGTGAGCAAGTCAGGAGCCAATTCTGTGGAAAAATGGGTGTTTTGTGCATTCCGCGTTCGACAAGCTATGCCGTTGATTATAATAAACTTACTGCGATCCGTAGTAACCGGACGGCTATTCCATCCACAACCGTGAACAGGTTCAACTTATCATGGCGAGAATCTAGCTTGTCCGGTTGGTGCGGTAGCAGGCAAATGCGACAATAGCGCCTACGTTCTGACAATCGGAGAACCTCTCTAGCATTCGCATGCGATTACGAAAATCACTAGCGATCATTTGCATATCCGTCGCGATTTTTTGCGGAGCGTTTTTTGCGTATCGGCACTGGCGCGCGAAAGATCCGCTCAGCGTTCGATTGGGAATGCTCGGGCAACTTCCCGCGGATACGGACGCGATATTTTTTCTGGATTTCGATTCGTTGCGCTCCTCACCATTTCTCGCGCAGTTACTTGCGTGGGCGCCTCAGACATCGCAGGACGCAGACTACGCTCAATTCGTGAAAGAAACTGGATTCAACTACGAACGCGATCTGGATCGAGTCGCCATTGCGATTTCGCCGGCGGGGCCCGCGTCGAACTATTTTCTGGAAGCGGACGGCCGCTTCGACCACAAGAAAATTGAGGCGTACGTTTTAAAATATGGGAAACCGCAAACGGTATCCGGGCAGGTATTTTTCGGCCTGCCGTTGGGAAATTCCACTCGCACCGTGTATTTAACATTTCTGCGCGACAATCGCATGGCCCTTTCGAGTACGCCGTTGGCTCTCACGGTAACTGCGCCGCGACAAATTTCCTCCGAAGAGTGGAGCGAGCACTTCCGGCGACTGGCGGGCACGCCGATTTTTGGAATTTTTCACGGTGACAGCGCGTTCATGAACTACGCGGAACAAGCATCGGCCGGATACCGTTCGCCGCAGTTGGCGGCGTTGTTAGCGCAACTCGAGTGGCTGACGATCGCGGCAAAACCGGAAGGCGATGTACTGCGGGTGGTAGCGGACGGAGAAACCAGTTCGGAAACGGTTGTGCGGCAATTGCAGGAGATGCTGGGCGGAATTGCGCTGCTGGCCCGGGCTGGTTTGGGAGAGGCAAGGAGGCACAGGGATGTCGACCCACAAGTACGCGAGGCGCTGATTGGACTTTTGGATTCGGCTGAAATCCGAAAGATGGACCGGGGGACAAGTAAGTCGGTACGAGCGTCGTTTATTGTTACGCCGAAGCTTTTGGAGGCCGGGCATTTGGCGGCGACTTCGCAAGGGCAGAACGCGCGTTGAGGCGCAACGAAGAGACATTAACCGATCTGAAAATCGGCCGCTACAAAATACACGAGTCAGAGAAAACGTTGGGGAGCGAATTAGTCGCCGGCGGAGGCGTTTTTCATGTAGCGCCACGGATTGACCGGGGCGTTGTTCATGCGGACTTCATAGTGAACGTGCGGGCCAGTGGAGCGGCCGCTGATGCCGGTGTAGCCAATGACTTCGCCGCGCTTGACGCGCGTGCCGGAAATTACCGCGTACGAGGATAGATGTGCGTACCAAGTGGTGAGACCAAAGCCGTGATCCACGATGACCACGCGACCGTAACCGCTGTGCTGGCCCGCATCCAGAACCACGCCGTCAGCAGTGGCGTGCACCGGAGCGCCATAGTCGGCAGCGACGTCTACGCCCGTATGGAATGCACCCTCACCAGAGAACGGGTCAAGCCGCTGGCCAAAGCTATCGGTGATGTGGCCCATGACCGGCCAGATCGCAGGTGTGTAGGTGGAGTCCGCAAACGAGCTGGAAGGTATCAGGCGCAAGCCGCTGGAGGAAACGGCGATGATGGCAGCGTTATTCTTGAGGAAAGAATATTGTTCGACGGAACGCTCGAAGGCGTCCTGTGGTGTCACCAAGCCATCTTCCTCGTTAAACGCGGCCGGGTGGTAACGCATGACACCGTAGGTCATGGCGACTTCGGTAGCGAGAGATTGAAGGGAGTCGAGACGGGTGTTGGTATCTTTAACCGAGCTTTGCAGGTCGCGATATTGCTTCTTTAGAGTCTCCTGGTCGTGGCGAAGGGCGTTGTAATTCCCAACTTTCCAGAGCATGCGGCTGTAGGAGCCAACGGCTGCGACGACGGTAATGCTTCCAATGATCGCAAGAGCAGCCAAAGCGTGTATGACGTACGCCGGCACGATCATCTTCCGGAGTTTTCCCGGAGTGGAGGCAATATAAAATGTGTAGTTCTTCGAGCTAATCAAAGCTGGGCCCCTCAGGCCTGTCTGGGAAACCTGAATTGGATGACTCTTGATCTTTGGTTCGCGGGAGAAACTTCCCTGTTCCCGCTTTTCCTGGTTGCTTAGTCCGAATGTAGACCGCAAGACTTGGTCCGCAACTCGGCCCGTGACTCCCTGAATACTAATTTTTGTAGGTGCCTCCAGTCAACCCTGTATTTTCGGCATTTTGGGGCAGGCGTTGGAAAACTGTCCCCTGCCCAAATGTGCAGGGTAGGCTAGGATAGGTCACCTATGACCATGTTGCGAGACGAAAACGCGCTGCTGAAGCAGGTAGAAACGGTATTTTCGACGCAGGATGGCGGTGCGGTGCGCCTGGGAATCGGGGATGACGCCGCGCTGCTAGTCCCGAGAAGTGGTTTCGAAACGGTGCTCACTTGCGACTGGTTTCTGCAGGGGACCCACTTCCTGCTGGATCGTCATCCGGCGGACGCGGTGGGATGGAAGTGCTTGAGTAGAGCCGCTAGCGATATCGCGGGACTTGGAGCGGGGCCCAGGTGTTTCCTGCTGAGCCTGGCGTTGCCGACGGAGCGGACAGGGCCGTGGCTGGATGGTTTTCTGAGCGGGCTGCGGCGTGCGTCGCGAAAATTACATTGTCCGCTGGCTGGGGGCGACACCACGCGAAGCAAAGATATATCGGTCAGCATTACGGTAGTAGGAGAAGTCCCGGCGGGGCGTGCGGTGCTGCGGAGTGGGGCAAAGCCCGGGGAGCAATTGTTTGTGAGTGGCGTATTGGGAGAGGCTGACCTGGGGTTGCGCTACTTGTTGAAGAAGCGCGGACTGGCGCGCCCCGCCAATGCGGCTCTGCGCAAGCATCTGTATCCCGAGGCGCGCGTTGCGCTGGGGCAATGGTTGCGGAAGAACAGATTGGCTACGGCGATGATGGATTTGTCCGACGGGCTCTCGACGGATTTGCCGAGGCTGTGCGGCGCGAGCGCCGTCGGAGCGCGAGTGCGTGGGGAGTGGTTGCCCCGAACCTCGCGGACGGAAGCGGCGGATGCATTGGAGTTGGCGTTGCATGGTGGGGATGAGTATGAGTTGCTGTTTACGGTGAGGCCGCGAAATGTGCGGCGTTTAGGAGACTCGTTTGAGGGATTGCGGTTGACGCGGATTGGGGAAATTACGGCAGAGCAGACGATTGTTTTAGAGAACGAGGGAAAGATGCAAGCGTTGGCTTCGGGAGGGTGGGATCCGTTTCGGAAATCGTAGAAAACAGTTCCTCTGTGGCTAAAGCCGAAAAGCAGTTACAAGTTTTATGTCGGACCTAAAGGTCCGACCCCCGGTGCCCGCGTTCATAAGAGCCTCTCAGTGCAGAGAAAAGGCGCCCGCCTCAGAAGGCGGCCGCTACAGAACCGTGCCGAGCGCATTCGCGCGCCCTCACACGTTCAAGGTGACCGCTACACAAGCGTGGCGTTGCGTTGTTAAGGTCTGGTGGGCGGGGATGGAGTGGCTGAGGTGGTGGTGGCTGGCGGAGCGATTGCCGGCTTTGGTTTGGGCGTGAGCGGGATTTCTTCTTCGGGTGTGGTGTCGGGAACATCGACGTTGACGTGGTGTTCGAGGGCTTGTTCTTCCAAAGTGACAACGTTTGCGAAATTCAAAACTGGCATTCCTGCCATTCCCAGTTGCATGAACTCAATCCAGATGGGCAAAGCCGCTTGCGCGCCGGACTCTTTCTTGCCGAGCGACACTTGCTTATCGTCATTCCCGACCCAAACGCCCGCGGTGATTTGCGGCGTGAAGCCAATGAACCAGGCGTCGGTGAAGTCCTGCGTCGTTCCGGTTTTCCCGCCGGCGGGGCGGGCAATGGATTTCGCCTTCATGGCGGTGCCGAACTGAACAACTTCTTCGAGCATGGCGGTCATGGTGTGCGCGACGTCGGGGGCCAGCACATCGTGCACTTCGGGATGCGCTTCTTCGAGGAGCGCGCCGTCGTAGCTGGTGACGCGGCGAATCATGTGGGGGTCAATGCGGATGCCTTCATTGGGAAAAACGGTGAAGGCGGAAACGTGTTCGATCAAACGCATGTCCGCGGCTCCGAGCGCCAGCGGAAGATACGGCGGAAGCGAAGTGGTGATGCCGAAACGCTTGGTCATATCCACCACGGTATTAATGCCGACTCTTTCGGCGAGCTTTACCGCGGGGACGTTGCGCGAGCCAGCGAGGGCGCGACGCAGGGTGATGGTGCCTTCGAACTTCTCATCGTAATTGTGCGGTGAGTACGGCTGCCCACCGCTGATGACGGTGAACGGGGCATCGACGATGGTATCGAAGGGCGACGCGCCTTTTTCTACGGCGTCGGCATACACGTAAACCTTGAAGGAGCTACCGACCTGGCGATAGGCCTGCGTGGCGCGGTTGAACTTGGAATCTTCGAAACTGTAGCCGCCGACCATGGCTTTGATTTCGCCAGAGCTGTTGTCAATAGCGATCATGGCGGCTTGGGGCGCGGGTTGCTGCTCGAGTTGCACGCGCGCGGTGGTTTCGCGAATTTCCTGAACGGAGAATTGCGCCAGGTCGCCAACGGCCAGGATTTCGTTAATTTTTTTGTGCCCAGTCCAGGCAATTTCTGAGGGAGAAAGAATGGCGCGATACGGGCCGATCTTAATGGTGGCGCTTTTGTCATCGGCAGTCTGAACCAGGCCGGTGACATAACTGCCTTTTTCAACCGGATGACGCCAGTCTTCGTCTTCGTAGGTATCCAGCTTGCCGAGGTTATCTTTCAGAATGTTGGCGAGCTTGCCGCGCCAGCCGTGCCGCCGATCGTAGGTATGCAGGCCGTCGCGGATGGATTGATTGGCGGCTTTTTGCATCTGGATATTCAACGTGGTGTAAACGCGCAGGCCGCGTTCGTGGACCGCTTCGGTGCCGTAGGTGGCTTCCAGATATTTGCGAATGTCTTCGAAGAAGTACGGCGCGAGGTCGTTACGCGGATATTGGATATGCAGACCGAGCGGAGTTTTTCTGGCGGCGGCTTCGTCGGCAGCCGTGATTTTGCCTTCTTCTTCCATGCGGTGCAGTACGAGATTGCGGCGAACGAGCGCGCCCGCGGGATTGTTAATGGGCGAAAATTTCGGGCCGTTGACCATGCCGGCGAGTAGCGCGGCTTCCTGCAGCTTCAGATCGGTTACCGGCTTGCCGAAATAAAACTCGGAAGCGGCGGCGAAACCGTAGTTGCCATGGGCGAGGTACACCTGGTTGGAGTACATGGTGAAGATTTGCGGCTTGGTGTAGCCGCGTTCGATTTGCAGCGCGAGCAACATTTCCTGCGCTTTGCGGCGGAAGCTGCGATCGCTGCGATCGAGGAAGAGATTGCCGGCCAGCTGCATGGTGATGGTGCTGGCGCCTTCGGCTTTGCGGCGCTTGAGGATGTTGCGATAGGCAGCGCCGGCGATGCGGGGGAAGTCAATGCCCCAGTGGTCCTCGTAGTGCTGGTCTTCAATGGCGGTGACGGCGTTGTAGAGAACTTTCGGCGTTTGCTCCCAGGTCATGAGGATGCGGCGCTGAATGGCGAAGCTGCCGACGAGTTGGCCATCGTCGGCGTAAATTTCGGTGACCACGTTGGGACGATAGGTTTCCAGTGCGCGGATTTCGGGGAGGTCGCTTTCGTAAACGAAAAGCAGGCCCGCGGCAGCGCCGAGAGCGATGGCGCAAAGGAGCAGGAACGCGAGGGCTACACGGTCAATCAGTTTCCAACCGCGCAGGCGTAAGGTGATCGGGGGAAGGCTCATGATCGAAGTCTAATTTTATCGCACGCGGCGGTGGAGGCGGAATTTTCCTGGAAGATTGTTCGCGTTCTTGGAACGCCGTGACCCGGGATTCATTCCGGGCGGAAGTACCGCTCGCCGGCGCAGGAGCGGCATAGGGTGCGGCCATTGGCGGTTACTTCGCGGTGGAAGTTGATGCCTTCGCCGCACTCGGCGCAGACCACGCGCGGACCTTTGAAGCCGGGAAGATCTTCTGGCTTGATTCCACTTTTACCCATATGGTGTCGAAGAGAATTTCGTCGGAGAGTTGCGCGTAGGCTTTCTGCTGGCCTTGTTCCCTGGGGAGATCGGGGAAGAGTTCACGGGCGGCTTGTTTGGAGGACTCCTTTGCGGCAACGCGGATAGAGCGGCCGGTTTGCAGATCGCAGAAGGTGGCGGCGACTTTGCCCCAGTCACGGAATTTAAGGGCGCGTTTGCCCAAGCGGCAGTTGGCTACGAGCGCGACAGCGTCGGTGACGCAGCGATCGATTTCGACGAAGGTGACGATGCGTTTGCGTTCGGCAATGGGATCGGTGATGCCGAGTTCGCGCAGTCCGAGCATGGCGAGGCGAACGCCTAAGACTTGACCCGCGCAGATGTGACCGTGGGTGACGGCGGCGAGTTCGAGGTATTCGGGAAGGGTTTTCATGTTGAGAGCGACCAGTAACCAGAGATCAGGAATCGCGGATTAGCGGGTTGGAACATTTTTCGCGAATCGTTGAGGATTGCTCGGCCTTGGCGTTGAGGTCCTTCGCCCGCAAAGAGCGCGGACTCAGGATGACAGGTCTTTGATCGCGCTTGAAGCGAATGCTTCTTGTTCGAGCAGGTAGAACTTGTTTCCTGGTCGCTGGTCGCTGATCGCTGATCACTGTGGTGCAGAAGAGTGATCATGACTGCTCGCGAGCGGCGGCGGTCCATGGGTGCGGACGGCGTGCTTCCTGGTAGGCGAAGACGGTCATGAGGACGGCGAGGAGCAGGAGAGCGCCGTCGCGGAAGACCGTCATGAGCGTGAGTGGCTCGGGCTTGGCGAAACAACCGCAATTAATCTGCAAACCCAAGGCATATGCGCGCACGACAGCGACGAAGAACCCGGCGACGATCACGGTGATGATGGTGGCCCACACGCGAAGATGCCAGCCGACGAGTAGCAGCAGGCCGATGGCGATTTCGGCGAAAGGCAACGTGTGCGCGACGAACTTCGACGAGCTGCCCGAAACCATCTGGTAGGAGTCGATCTGCATTGCGAACAGCGTGAGTGCCATCGGCACATTCACGTGAGGCGTCAGACCGGGGCGAAACAGTTTGGCGTACCCCGCGTAGATGAAGATTGCGGCGAGGACGATGCGTCCCAGCCAGATAACGATGCGGCGGAAGTTGAAAGGGGAGGACTGGACCATTTTTTGTGACCGTTGCTACTAGAGCCGTTTTACTACAGCCGTTTTACTACAGCCGTTTCATTGGGCTAGAAGTTGATCGAGAAATACCTTGAAATTTTCGTAGCTTACGAAGCCTACGACCGGAAATACCTGGCCATTCTTGGTGTGGATCACGCTGGTCGGAGTTTGATTGACGGCCGCGGTGATGCCGTGCTGCCGGTCCGTTTCCACCAGCGGCTCGAGCGCCTTGCTTTCCACCAAAGCGTCCACCTTTTTCATTTCGGCAGGGCTAAGAACACTGGCGAGCGTTCCTTTGATGTCGCCATTGGCTTCCCACTTTTCCTGGTTCTGGAACAGGACGAGTTCCACTGCTTCATCCTTGCCAATGTGAGCGGCGGCGCGGGCGTAGTTGGCGGCGATGTGAGAGTAAGCATGCTGCTGCAGCGGGAAATCACGGTGAATGATGTAGAGCTTGCCGGTGTTGGCGTAGTTCTCGGCGACCCGCTGTAGCGTAGTGGTGTAAAGCTGCTTGCAGGCGGGGCATTGAAAATCAGTGAAAACTTCCATGATCAGCGGAGCGTTTTTCTGACCGGTCGTCTTCGTGGGATCAATGTCGGTGATGCCGTTCACGGTAATCGTGGCAATCGGGGCGGGAGCAGATGGAGTTGCCGCAACAGTTTTCTTGGCGCTAGTCGTCTTGGCGGCAACCGGGGTCTGACTCGCCGAAGCGGACTGTGTGGACTGCGCTTTGGTTGGTATGGGCAACGCAGCGGCGAAGCCGAGTGCTGCCAGGGTCAAAGACAAAGGAAGCCTGCAAATCAAAGTTTCCTCCCGAAAACGGGCCAAGATTGGGAAATCTCCGTCAGAGTATCACAAATTGGATGCCAACTCGGTGAGGAGGCGTTGGAAGGCAACGCGAAGGTAGGCGCATCGGTTACAGGACCAGGAGATCAGAAAAACGGGAGGAAAGGCAAGAATGACCGGGTATCATAGGGTAGTAAACCATTGTAATTGAAAGACTTGCTCAACGTCATCAAATATCTTGACAACAAGACACTCAACCTGTAGAGTAGCCGAAGTCAAAGCGGATATTGATAGCAAATACTCGCTGGCTGGGCTGCGAAGACTCATTCCTTAGGGATTGGGGCCTTTTGAATGAGCAATATGCGCTTGCCGGCGAACGATGATTTTGATTTGAGGCTTTGGCCAGGAGAAACAGGATATGAGCAAGATTATTGGAATTGACCTGGGGACGACCAACTCGGTGGTGTCCGTGATGCAAGGCGGCGAGCCGGTGGTGATTCCGAACCAGGAAGGACAACGGACGACTCCGTCGGTCGTGGCCATCACGAAATCCGGCGAGCGGCTGGTTGGGCAAGTGGCAAAGCGCCAGGCAGTGACGAATCCCGAGAACACGGTGTATTCGATCAAGCGCTTTATGGGCCGCCGCTACGATGAAGTGGCGGATGAGATGAAGCGCGTGCCGTACAAAGTAGTGAAGGGGCCGCACGATGATGCGCGCGTGGAAATCGCTGGCAAAGTGTATAGCCCGCCGGAAATTTCCGCGATGATTTTGACGAAGTTGAAGACCGCGGCGGAAGACTTCCTTGGCGAGAAAGTGACCAAGGCGGTGATTACCGTGCCGGCATACTTTAACGACGCGCAGCGGCAAGCCACGAAGCAGGCGGGCGAAATCGCCGGCTTGGACGTGCAGCGCATCATCAACGAGCCGACAGCGGCCGCGCTAGCATACGGCCTGGAAAAGAAGAGCGACGAAACCATCGCGGTTTATGACCTGGGTGGCGGCACGTTCGATATTTCCGTGCTGGAAGTTGGCGCCGGAGTCGTGGAAGTGAAATCCACGAACGGCGACACGCACCTTGGCGGTGACGACTTCGATCAGCGCATCGTGGATTGGTTGATTTCCGAGTTCAAGAAAGAACACGGCATCGACCTGGGCAAGGACAAGATGGCGCTGCAACGCCTGAAGGAAGCGGCAGAAAAGGCCAAAGTCGAGCTTTCGCAGATGATGGAGACGGAGATTAATCTTCCGTTCATCACCGCGGGCGCAAGCGGGCCGATTCATATGCAGCAGAAGCTGACGCGGACGCGGCTGGAAGATCTGATCAAGGATCTGCTGGACCGTTCGATGAAGCCGGTGCAACAAGCGCTGGAAGACGCGAAGCTTTCGCCGCAGGACATTCAGGAAGTAGTAATGGTCGGCGGATCGACACGTATACCGAAGGTGCAGGCACTGGTCAGCAATTTCTTTAGCGGCAAGGAACTTCACAAAGGCGTGAACCCGGACGAAGTGGTTGCCGTGGGCGCGGCGATTCAAGGCGCGGTGTTGGGCGGCGAGGTAAAGGACATACTACTGCTCGACGTGACGCCGCTGTCGCTGGGCGTGGAAACTCTGGGCGGCGTGATGACCGTGCAGATTCCGCGCAACACCACGATTCCAACGCGCAAGGTGGAGACGTATTCGACAGCTTCGGACAACCAGCCGGGCGTGGAAATTCACGTCATGCAGGGCGAGCGCAAATTCGCGAAGGACAATCGCTCGCTGGGTACCTTCAAGCTGGACGGCATTCCGCCAGCCCCGCGAGGGACGCCGCAGATCGAAGTGACGTTCGACATTGACGCGAACGGCATCTTGAATGTGAGCGCCAAGGACAAGGCCACCAACAAGGAGCAGAAGATCACCATCACCGCTTCCAGCGGCTTGAGTAAGGAAGAAGCCGAGAAGATGCGCACCGAGGCGGAATCGCATGCCGAGGACGATCGCAAGCGGATGGAAGAGGTCGAAGCGCGCAACCGGTTGGACGGCATCGTGTATCAAGCGGAAAAGACTATCCGCGAGAACCGCGACAAGCTGGCCGAAAGCGACGTGAAGCAGGCCGAGGAAGCTCTCGACGAAGCCAAGAAGGCGATGAACGAGGGTGGAGTCCCGCGGCTGCGCACCGCGACAGAAAACGTCGAGAAGACGCTGCACCGTATGGCGGAAGAGCTGTACAAGAAGACGCAAGCGGCGAGCGCTGAACAGGCAGGAGCTGCAGGTGCTGGGGCGGGTGCATCCTCCGCCGGTAGTGCGGGTGGCGGCGCGCCGAGCAACAAACCCGGCGACGTGATCGACGCCGAGTACGTGGACGTGGACGACAGCAAGAAGCCTAACTAATGGGGAGAACCCGTTGGGCAACGGCAGCAAGCAAATGAGGAAGATCTGACGGCGGGGGCGCGGCGAAACGCGCCCCTTGTGCTGTTACCGCAGTAATTGGGTGAGAAGAGACGAACGCGATGGCGACGAGCGCAAAACAAGATTATTACGAACTGCTGGGAGTGGACCGCAAGGCCAACGCGAAGGATATTCGCACGGCTTTTCGCAAGCTGGCGCGCAAATACCACCCGGACCTGAACCCCGGCGATAAAGCTTCGGAAGAGAAATTCAAGCAACTCCAGGAAGCCTACGACGTACTTTCGGATACCAAGAAGCGCCAGATGTACGACCAGCATGGCTTCTACAGCGAAAATATGCCGCCGAGCGGCTACGCAGGCGGGCAAGACGCTCCCGATTCGAATGTGAATTTCGATTTCGGGGGTTTCGATTTTGGCGGCGGAGGCGGAGAGGCCGGTGGCGGATCGAGTTTCCGCGATTTGTTCGGACAGTTTTTCAGCGGGCGGCGCGGCGCGGCGGCAATGGAGCCGGATCAAGAGCCCGGCGGCGACCTGGAATACCAGATTGAAATTGATTTTTGGGATGCCGTGCGGGGATCCGTGAAGAAATTGCAGATCACGCGCATGGACACCTGCGAGACATGCCATGGCACCGGCGCGGTGGGAACTCCGCAAACTTGTCCGACTTGCAAAGGCACGGGTTCGGTGCAGCAGACGGCGGGAAAGATGAAATTCAATGTGCCGTGTTCACGCTGCGGTGGCACGGGCAAATTGCGTACAGCGTGCCCGACTTGTGGGGGCGAGGGACGCGTGCGCCGCACGGAGACGATTGATGTTCGCATCCCGGTGGGCGTGGCGAATGGCGCGCGCGTACGTGTGCCCGGCAAGGGCAATGTGGGAACAATGGGCGCCCCCCCGGGCGATTTGTATCTGCGCGTAGTGGTGCGGCCGCATGAATATTTCGAACGGCGCGGCAACGATTTGTATACGAAGGTGCCGGTGACCGTGCCGGAAGCGACGCTGGGCGCGAAAGTGGAAGTGCCGACGATTGACGGGCGATCGATCGTGCGGATTCCTCCCGCGACGAACAGCGGGAAAACCCTGCGCTTGAAAGAAAAGGGCGTGCCACATGGGAAAAACGGCGCGCGCGGCGATCAGTATGTGGAGATTCAGATTGTCGTTCCGGAACCGGCTGACGAGCGGGTTCGGACGCTGGTGAAGGAACTGGAGGAGATTGCTCCGGTGGATCCGCGGAAGGATCTTTTTGCGAAGGCGGGAGTGTGAGGGGGAAGGAAGTTTTAAGTTATTAGTTTTAGGTTTTAAGTAAGGCCCGAAGCGACCAGAGATCAGCGATCAGGGATCAGGAAGCGCAGAAGGTTTGAGTTCTGAGTAAGGTTCGTGGTTTTGCTGTTCCTTATTACTTAAAACTACGAACTATAACTCGCTGCGAGTGGTTAGAACTTGAAAAGGGCTGGAACATGGCGGTAAAAGCGAGAAAACGGGCGAAGGCAGGTTACATGATCAGTGCGGTGGCGGAGCTTTACAAGCTGCACCCGCAGACACTGCGATTGTACGAACGCGTGGGATTGCTGAAGCCTTCGCGATCGCAGGGGAACACGCGGCTGTACACGGATTCGGATCTGGAACGGCTGGACGTGATTCTGAATCTGGCTCGGGACATGGGCGTGAATCTAGCCGGCATCGAGATCATTTTGAATATGCGCGACAAGATGATCGAGATGGAGCGGCAGATGGGCGAATTCGCGCAAGTAGTGCAACAAGAATTGTCGCGACTGGCGGCCACGCAGGAAAATGTGGCGCCGAAACATGCCATCGTGAAGAGTGGGCCGAGGATTTTGCGGTAAGAAAAGGTGACTGGTGGTTCGTGACTAGTGACTGGTAAGGCTTCCGTGACGTGCGAGTGGAGCCGTTAGGTCTACTCTACGAGATAAGCGAGAAGCGCCGGCGAGATGCCGGCGTTTTCCTTTTTTGTGCACAGATTTTCGAATGGACGTTCATTGTGGCTCGCGATTGATGGACGTATGATGGCTTCGAGGAAATAGAAAAAGATGGCTCGGGAAGATTGTGTGCATTGCAGTGGAACGGGATGGAAGATGGTGGCGCGGAAGGATTCCGTGCCGGGCAAAGTGGCGGTACCGTGCGAATGCGGCATGGAAGAACGCGCCGAAAAAGTAATGGACCGGGCGCGCATTCCAAAGCGCTACGAACATTGCGATTTCGAAAGCTACGTGCCGGACCTTGCGGATGGGAAAACGTGGACGGCGCAGCACTCCGAATCGCTGCAGCAGGCAAAAATGCTGGCGCAGGGATTTGTGCGCGATTATCCGGCAACGGAAAAAGGGCTGCTGTTCATGGGGCCTTCAGGCGTTGGCAAGACGCATTTGGCCGTAGCGGCGTTGAAGGAATTGATCCGGCGCGGGCATGGCGGATTGTTCTGCGATTACCGCGAATTGTTGAAGGAGATTCAGGCGAGTTACAACCCGGCGAGCGAATCGACGGAGATGAGCGTGCTGGAGCCGGTGCGCACCGCGGAGGTCCTGGTGCTGGATGATCTCGGCGCGAGCAAACCTTCAGCGTGGGTGCTGGACATCATCGGGCTGGTGCTGAACGCGCGCTACAACGAGCGCAAGATGACCATCTTGACGACCAACTATGTGGATGAGGCGGGTGGCGGTACGCCTGGTGCGGAGTTACCGGGCGGCCGGCGAGTCGTGGTAAAGGAAGATTCGCTAGCGGATCGAATTGGCGCTCGAATGAGATCACGGCTGTACGAAATGTGCAGAACCGTGGAAGTCAACGCGCCGGATTTCCGCAAAGAAGCGCGGCAGGCGGGGCGCGCGCGAGCGTAGCAGCCCCGGACAGAGACCCCGAACGGCTCACACCTCCGACAGGCGTTAAAACCCGCGTCTTTACTCTGCTGAAACATGAGAAATGTTTTACTGTTTGTCACTTAACTCGATTTTTGCATGTTGTGTAAAATATCCTACGGAGACCCGAGACATGCCGGATGAGAGCACGAAACAGGCTGCGCAGGAATTTTTGGCCGCGCGGCTATCCGAAGAAGGGCAAACCATCGACGAGAGACTGAATACGGAGGCTGCGATCGCACAGGCTCCGATGGTTTGGAAGAAAGTCACCAGCATCGTCATGGCGATATGCAACGAGTGGAATGCAGTGACCCAGGAGCAGAGCCTCACCTGCAAAGAAACGGTGCTGGGCGATCTGCGCATCTGGTGCGCAGGCAGAGCACACCAGATGACCGTGCAATACAACTCCAAGGACCGGTTAATCACCGTGAAGAACACGGCGCGGGAAAAACACGAACCGGAAACAATTCTCAGCATTGCGGGATACGCGACGGAGTCAGGCCGGGAGGCTCGGGTGGTGAGGAACAACGAGCCGGTAAACCTGGAAATGCTAATCCTGGGCCAGCTTCGCGTATTGGCAGGTTTGAGCCGCAGGGCGGAATAGGCGTCCCTCATCCAAACATCACGGCGCAGTAACTGGGCGTTCGATTGACACAACCTTTAGGCGGCGAGTATTCTTCTAAGGTTGCAGCGTTCCCCGCAACGTTGACAGCATCTAAGTTTACGTGACCGAGTGGCGTTCCGCGGCGCAGGTACATGCCGACAGGACGTTACCCCTCCTTGCTCTGCTCCAATCAGGATAAAGCAGGGATTGTATCGACCAAAAATAGGGATAGAGATCCCGGAGGCAGCCAAATATGTTTTCCGACAATGAAAACCCCGTATCGTCCGCAGCAGCAGCTCCCGCAGTAGAAAACGCTCAAGATCACAAGACAGAAACGGAACACGCTGAAGCTCCGCATCAGGAGACAACGGCGGCTAGCGCTGCTGCAGAGGCGGCGCCGCAGTCGAGTCCGGAAACGGGGTCGACACCTACAGTTGCGTCCGTGAAGCCGGAAGAGGCCCATGCGCAGGCGGAAGCGCACGCGCAGAATACCGCCGTGGACGCCGAAGCAGCCGCTGCGGCCGAAGAAGCTGCCGGCGCGGAGGAGATGAGCAAGCTCATCGAGCAGTACAGCGAGCCACAGGAGGTGGCCGCGCAGAACGAAATTATTGAAGTGAAGGTGGTGGCGTACACCGAGCACGGCGTGGTGGTGGATATCGGCGGAAAGACCGAAGCACTGATCCCCGCGGCGGAATTCACCGAAACGGAAATTCCCCGGCCAGACCCGAACGCGACGATCGAAGTGCAACGCACGGGAGAAACGAAGGACGGTTTCGTCATCGTTTCGTACCAGAAGGTGTTGCGCCGCCGGACGTGGGAAAAGATTGAGGCGCAGTACAAGGCCAAGGAAACCATCACGGCAAAGGTTGTAGACCGCATCAAGGGCGGCTTGGTGGTGGATATCGGTGTGCGCGCGTTGTTGCCGGGTTCGCAATATGACCTGCGGCCGACGCAAAATCTCGACGGCTTGATGGGCCACGATGTGCAGGTGCGCATCACCAAGCTGAATCGCCGCCGCGGAAACGTGGTGGTCAGCCGTCGCGCGCTGCTCGAAGAAGAGCAGCACGCCAAACGCGCGGAGTTAATGGCGAATCTGTCCGAAGGCCAGGTGATTCACGGCACGGTAAAAAACGTAACGGAGTACGGCGCGTTCGTGGACCTGGGCGGACTGGATGGCTTGCTGCACTTGACGGACCTGAGTTGGGGACGCGTGCGGCACCCGAGCGACGTGGTGAAGCCGGAACAAGAGCTCGATGTAATCGTCCTGAAGTTTGATAAGGATAAGCAGCGCGTATCGCTGGGCTTGAAGCAATTGACCAAGGATCCGTGGGCGGATGCAGCAGACCGGTATCCCGCGGGTGGAAAATACAAGGGCAAGGTTGTCGGCGTAGTGGACTACGGCGCATTCGTGGAGTTGGAGCAGGGCATCGAAGGCCTGGTCCACGTAACGGAAATGAGCTGGGCAAAGAAAGCCGCGCACCCATCGAAGATCGTGAAAGCCGGCGAAGAAGTGGACGTCGTGGTGCTGGACATCAAACCCAGCGACCGCCGCGTTTCGCTGGGCATCAAGCAGGCACAGCCCGATCCATGGCTGCTGGTGGCAGAGAAATATCCGGTAGGCACAGTGGTGACCGGCAAAGTACGCAACATCGCGGAGTTCGGCGCGTTCATCGAAATCGAAGATGGCTTCGACGGATTGGTGCACGTGGGCGATGTGAGCTGGACCGGCCGGGTAAAGAACCCGCACGAGGTGTTCAAGAAGGGCGAGCCCATCACCGCCAAGGTGCTGCGCATTGATCCGGAGAATCGCCGCGTTTCCCTGGGCATGAAACAGGTGAACGACATCTGGGGCGACTGGTTCAAATCGCACAAGGTGGGTGACGTGGTGAAGGGCAAGGTTTCGCGCATCGCGACGTTCGGCGCCTTTGTGGAGCTGGGCGACAACATCGAAGGACTGTGCCACAACACGGAAATCGAGGAGCGCAAGCGCCGCGATGAAAGCGCTTCGAGCTTCCGGCCGTCAACCGGACCGCTGAAGAGCGCAGGACCGTTGGAGCCCAACAAGGAATACGATTTCAAAATCATCAAGATCAGCCCGGAATCGCGACGTATTGGGTTGAGCTACCGCGCAGCCGTGAAACAGCAGGAGCGCAAGGAGATCGACCAATACCGGGGGAACAAGTCTTCGTCGACGGCAACCATTGGCGACGTGATGAAGCAGAAGCTGGCGTCACGCTAGGCCAAAAAGACGGGTCTGGCAACCGGGGTCCATTCGTAAAATTCATTTACCTGCGGGCCATTTTAATGATACGTAGAGGGGCACCAGTAAGGGCTATGCCCCTCTAAGTCGCCTTGCAGCAAAGGGTTGTGTGGGGGGCGGCGCGGTGTACCCTCGAACAGGCAGGAGACGATGACAAAGCAACCCACGTTGACGAAGGCGGACTTGATCGAGGAAGTGCTGCGGGTGACGGAGCTTCCACGCAAAGAATCCGAGACCATCGTCGAAACGATTTTTGAAAGCATCATCGACGCCCTGCAGAAGGGCGACAAGATTGAGATTCGCGGGTTCGGCAGCTTCCGCACGCGGCAGCGCCGCGGACGTATCGGGCGGAATCCAAAAACCGGCGAAAAAGTGGATGTGCCGGCCAAGAAAATTCCCTTCTTTAAGCCCAGCAAGGAATTAAAGGATTTTGTGAACACTCCGGAAACGCATGGCGCGGGATTGCCTGCCCATAACGAAGCGCCGCATACGTAGGCGGTCGTTGGCAACGTTGCTCGATGGTGAGCGCCCCGAAGATTTTCGGGGCGTTTTTATTTGTAGGTACCAGTGATCAAGAATCAGCGGCCAGAACCTAGGAACTGATCGCTGGTCGCTGATATCTGCTATCTTTCGTTCGCCGCTTCCTCAATGTCGCGGCACGATTCAGTGAGCGAGGATGCCGATCAATGGACTACCTTTGGACGCCGTGGCGCTATCAGTACATGCAACAGGTGAAGCAAGGGAAGCAGCCGGAGTGCATTTTTTGCGATGCGCTGCAGCGCACTGATGATCAGCAGACGTTGCTGGTGGAACGCGGAAAGCACTCGTTCATTATTCTGAACCGTTTTCCCTATACGTCCGGGCACGTGATGATCGTTCCGAATGCGCATGTCGCGGAGCTTGGGCTGTGCACGCCGGAGACGCTGCAGGAAATGATGGCGTCAGCGCAGCGAGTGGAAAAGGCCTATAAGGCGGAGTACCAGCCGGACGGGATGAACCTGGGAATGAATCTTGGCCGGGCGGCAGGTGCGGGCGTTCTCGGGCATCTGCACTTGCACGCATTGCCCCGGTGGATCGGCGATTCCAATTTCATGACGGTGACGGGCGAGACGCGCGTTCATCCCGAAGACCTGGCGACGACCTACCGGCGGCTGCAGAAGGCGCTTCGTTCGTAACGTACCGCGTTCCCAATGTGACAATTAATTGTGAGTGGCGCTAGAATCGTTTCTTCAAACGGCTGTTTGAATTGACGCGGGAGAAGCGGCGTGGATCTGGAACTCACTGAAGAACAAAGGCTGCTGCAGAAGACAGTGCGGGAATTTGCGCAGGCAGAAGTGCGGCCGTTGGCCAAGGAACTGGACGAGACCGGGCGATTCCCCCGAGAGCTAATACAAAAAGCGGCGGAACTTGGACTAACGGGAATCGCTTTTCCAGAAGATGAAGGCGGGGCGGGATTCGATCACATTGCGTACGGCATCGTGATTGAAGAGATTTCGCGGTGTTGCGCTTCGACGGGCGTAATTCTGAGCGTGCAGAATTCCCTTTTTTGCGATCCCATCCATCGCTTCGGCACTCCTGAGCAAAAGAAGAAGTTTCTGTTGCCGTTTGCGCGCGGCGAAAAAATCGGGTGTTATGCGCTCACCGAGCCGCAGGCAGGTTCGAACGCGGCGGCACTGCAGACGAAAGCGGTGAAGGACGGCGATTCGTATGTGATCAACGGAACGAAGGCGTGGATCACGAACGGCGGAGCGGCGGACGCGGCGATCGTGTACGTGAATACCGACCCAGCCAAGGGAGAAAAAGGAATCACGGCGATTGTGGTGGAAAAAGGCACGCCGGGTTTCAAAGTCGGCAAGGAAGAAAAAAAACTGGGTATCAACGCCACGGCGTGCAGCGAATTGGTGTTCACCGATTGCGCGGTACCGGTAGCCAACCGCATTGGCAACGAGGGCGAAGGCTACAAGGTGGCGCTATCGACGCTGGACGGGGGGCGAATTGGGATCGCCGCGCAGGCCACCGGAATTGCGCAAGGTGCGTTTGAAGCGGCACTAAAATGGTCGCAAGAGCGTATGGCATTCGGGCACCCCATTTCACAGTTCCAAGCCATTCAATTCATGCTGGCGGACATGGCCACGGAGATAGATGCAGCGCGATTGCTGGTGCGAAAAGCGGCGTGGAAGCAGGATAGCGGCGCGCGATTCAGCCTGGAAGCGGCCACGGCGAAACTGTTCGCCAGCGAAATGGCCACGCGGGTGACGCACAAGGCCATACAGATTCACGGTGGCTACGGCTATAGCAAGGAATACCCGGTGGAACGAGCCTATCGCGACGCGCGCATCACCGAGATTTACGAAGGGACCAGTGAGATTCAGCGCCTGGTGATCTCTAATTGGGTGTTACGTGGCTAGAACGTTATGAAGCGGATTCGCTGTTAGCAGTTTGCAGACCAACTCCCCAGAATTCCATCGGTTCTTTTCGCTCGCCTCCCGAATAATCAAAAGAGACAGTTTTCCTTTTTTTTGTGACGGAGGGTTCGCGCGTCCCTGCGAACGAAAGCATGTTCGGAAGCATTTTGTTCGATTCAGCGATTGTCGCAGGCCTTTTCCATCTGGCGCTCCCTATGGTGGTGAAGGCTACGTATCGATTTTCCGCGCGCTGCAAAGAAACGAAGCTCAGCCTGGAAGAGTTGCCGGCCGACGCGGCCAACTTGGTTGCCGCGCGTGTTCCACACCTGCAGGCGCTCGGATTTCAGTGTGTGGGCTGTAGCGATTTCGGAAAACTGTCCATGGAAACCCGAACGATCGTGGTGAGCTTCACGCACGCGCAAACACAGGAACTGGCGAATATTTGGGTGTCGCTTGCGGCCGGCGCAGCATCGTCCTATTTGGAATTCTGTACGCTTACTTCGGGCGGCATTTCCCTGGAAACAAGTTCGAATGGAATCTTACCGTTAGCACCCGAAAATCCGGAGAATCGCGTGTTCCGGTTTCCAGAAATCTCACAGGTTGCGGAACTTCATCGGGTTCACCGGCGGATAGTCGCCAAATACGCGGATGCCACGTGGATTCAACCGGAACAGCAGAGCTCCCGAATTGGGCGAATCACGCGCACTGTCGCGAACTATGGCCCGCGCTTGTGCAAACTCGGCTATCTGCAACTGTCGGAAAATGGGGAATCGTACGGACTCACCTGGAAGGGCGCGTTCCGCGTGGCCTGGAGTGGGATGTGGCCCGTCTCGGCTATGCGCAGATCGATGGCACGGTATCGGATGCAGAGCGAATTGCGTTCGCTGGAAATTCACGGGACAGCCCGCCTGCAGAAAGCTTGACCCTCCCTCCTAGAGCAACGAGCACAGCGACGTAGTATCCTGACCAGGTGCTGGAACTGGACTCGGGCCTGGAATTCAATCCCGCTAGTGATGCAGACTTTTTTTCGCTTCTCCCTGCGAAGCCGGGGGTATGCTTGATTTCCGCGCAGCAGGCGAGTGCCGAGCCGTATCTGATTCGAACGGCGGATTTACGTCGTCGCCTGCAACGATTGCTGGGCCCGCCGGACCCGACAAGCAAACGATTGAATCTGCGAGAATTCGGACGAGAGGTGCGCTACCGGCAAACCACGTCTGCATTTGAGCAGACGCTCACGTACTACCAGCAGGCGCGGCACTTTTTTCCAACGCGTTACCGGGACATGATGCGAGTGCGGCCGGCCGCAGTTTTGAAGGTGAGCCTGCGGAATGCGTATCCGCGCTGCTACGTTACGCGGCACATCTCGGTGGACGAACATGGTTCGCCAAACGCGGGGGCATTTTACGGGCCATTTGCGTCGCGGCGTTCGGCTGACGCGTTTGCGGAAAAGTTTCTGGATCTTTTCAAGGTGCGGCGCTGCCAGATCAAAATCCGGCGCGATCCAACTTTTCCCGGCTGCTTGTATTCGGAAATGAAAATGTGCATGGCGCCGTGTTTTGCGGGATGCTCCAAGGAAGAATATGACGTGGAGGTAAGCCGGCTGGTAGCTTTTCTGGACACCGGCGGGAATTCGCTGCGCGCCGCATTTGAACAGGAGCGGGAACACGCGAGTGAAGACCTGGACTTCGAGAAGGCCGCGTCCATCCACAAGAAAATTGAAAAGCTGGATGAGGTGCTTCGCGGGCGAAGCGAGCTGGCGCGCCGCATCCAGGATCTGGATGCGGTGATTCTGCAGCGCGGCGGAGACAAGAAGACTATCGGATTATTTGCGGTGCGGCGCGGAAAAATCGCGGAACCTTTTTTTCTACGCTTCGAGGCCACTGGCCAGCCTGCTTCCGCGGAAGAGACAGTGCGCGATTACCTGGAAGGGGTCACGAATCAGCCCTTACCGCGCGTGAAGAATTCGCGGCAAGCCGGCCTCGAACTGGGCGAACACCTTTGGCTGGTAGCGCGGTGGTTCCACAGCAACCCCCGCGAAGGTGAGATTTTTTTTCGCGATAAGGATTGGCCGTACAGGCGCATTCTTCGAGGCTGCACGCGATTGCTGTCGCCAAAAAAAAGAAGTGTCGGAGCAGACGGGTGTGACCGGAGCAAATTCAACCAGCGAGGAACGTAAATGAGTCACGGAGCGACGGCGGAAGGCACCAAGCGATACGCGGAGAAATTTCAGGGCCATGCCGCACCCGGACACTTCCGGCAGGCGCAGGGGCTGACGATTTCTTCGCTGGGGATCGGAACCTATCTGGGGCCGCCAAACGAAAGCGCGGACGCGAGCTACGCCGCGGCAATCGTTGCGGCGGCCGAGGCGGGCTTCAATTTATTCGATACCGCGATTAACTACCGGTTCATGCGCAGCGAGCGCAGCGTGGGAACCGCACTCAAGGTGCTGGCGAACAAGGGTTTCCAGCGCGACGAATTTGTAGTGTGCACCAAGGGCGGGTACCTGACGCCGGACGGCGCGATGCCCCCAGATCCCAATCAATATTTTTTCGAGGAGTACATCCAGAAAGGCGTTCTGAACGCAAAGGAAATCGCGGCCGGCAGCCATTGCATGGCGCCACGTTTCCTGGAAAACCAGCTGGCACGAAGCCGGAAGAACCTCGGCGTCGAATGCGTGGACGTCTATTACCTGCACAATCCGGAATCGCAATTGAACGAGGTGCCGAAGGATGAATTTCTGAAGCGTATCCGCGAGGCGTTTCGTTTTCTTGAATCCGCTGCGGGACGCGGGCAGATCCAGTTTTATGGGCTGGCGACCTGGAACGGATTCCGCGAGCAACAAGCGAAAGCCAGTGAGGCGATGCAGATGGAGGAATTTGTGCGCGTCGCGAAGGAGATCGCAGGCGAGAAGCACCGGTTCCGCTTCGTGCAGCTTCCGTATAACCTGGCTATGACGGAGGCGCTGACACTCGGCAATCAAATCGTTGCGGGCCAACCTAAAACCATGATGGAAGCGGCGAGCGAGCTGAGCATAACGCTGGTGGCAAGCGCTTCGTTGTTGCAAGGGCAGGTGGCGCAGAATCTTCCGTCGTTTGTCGCGGAAGCGCTGGGACTGGAGAACGACGTGGAACGCGCGTTGCAGTTTGCGCGGTCGTCACCGGGAATAACCACGGCGCTGGTGGGGATGGCGCGAACCGCGCACGTGGAAGCCAATGGACGATTGGTGCAAGTGGAGCCGGCGGGACTGGCGGAGTTCAGCAGGTTGTTTGAGCGCGGCGAAGGCGCGTAGGTGTCGTTATGTGTTGCTGGGGATGGATAGCTCGGGATGCTTTTCAAGCAGCCAGGTGGCGATGGCGTTGTCGAGTTCGTCAAGATGGCCGGCGAAGAAATGATCGGCGTCTTCTACTACGACAAGGCGATTTTCGCCCGGTAGTTCGCTGACGAGGGATTCCACCTTTTTGCGCGCTCCGAACTTGTCATTGGCGCCGTGAACGAACAGCTTTGGTTTGGCGCACTCGCGTAAGAAACTAAAATCGGAATCGTTCACGGGGATTCCCAAACCGATAAGTTCCTGCACCCGCGTGTCGCCACATCCAACGCGCAAACCCACCACGCTGCCAAAACTAAAACCAGCGGCCAACAGGGGAACGCCTGGAAATTCCGTGGCAAGAAAATCCAGCGCGGCTTTCACGTCACCTTCTTCGCCGCGGCCTTTGTCGTGAACGCCCGCGCTCAAGCCAGCTCCACGAAAATTGAAACGAAGAACCGGAACACCAGCGGCATCGAGAGATTTCCCCGTTTGGTAGACGACTTTGTTGTGCAGCGTGCCGCCGAAAAGCGGATGCGGGTGGCAGACTGCCGAGGCAAGTGTTGGAGCCGCGGAGCGCAGGGGGGTCCAGAGAATCGATTCGAGACGCCCCGCGGGCCCCTCCAGAAAAAAAGTTCGCGAATCGTGATTAGCCGGCATGTACAAGAAGACCCGTAGGGAGTGTACCTGAAAGCAAATGTGCGCCCGCAATATCGGAGGCGTAAAATGAATCGCAAATATAAAGGCATTTTTGCTGTGGTTCTATACCTCCCACTACGAAAAAATGCGTACTAGACCCACGATTTCGCGCATTTGGCATTGCGGTTTAATGGACTGGATGCTATTTTTGCCGCGGTTACAAAAGTCAGGGGGCCCGAGTGGGCGATCTTTCCGACCGGCGGGAAGCGCGGCGATTTGTCATGTCCTTGCCAGTACGCGTTTTGCCGCGCGACAACAATAGTCCCGAACTTAAAGCGCAAACGCGTGACGTAAGCTATCGCGGACTTTATTTTCATGCCGAAGCACGATTCGAAAAGGGCACCGAGATTGATTTTGTGCTGACGCTGCCGCAGCAAATCGTCTCCGCTGGAGACGTCAATATCAAGTGCCACGGAAAAGTGGTGCGCGTCGACACTGCCGATGATGGCAGGACGGGAATCGCCGCACGCATCGACCGTTACGAATTTGTGCCCGCCCGCGCTTCCGCCGCCTGAACTGCGCGCAAATCGTGTAACCCGCGACCTGCGCCCACTCGTTCCCAGTTATTTTTCATTCCGCGTAGAATAGATGTGGAGAGCCGCGGCGCGCTCAGACTGCGGTTATCAGGGGATTCGGATGTATCACTACAATCCAACTCAGGCGCTGGAAGAATTGCAGGAAGAAGCGCTGCTGCCGCACCCGGTTAAGCTGCGCGACATGATCCTGCGGAATAAGCTGGGACCGCAAGACGCGCAGGTGCTTAACCAGGAATTTCAGGAGTATCTGACGCGCTTCGGCGAACTGCAAAAAGTGGCGCGTGGAATTCTGGAAAAATTGGCCACCGGACAGCGTAAGTCGGCCTGAATGGGAGTACGCACGCTGGACGAGTCCGCGCGAAGAAAGCTCGATCCATGCGCGCAGCAAGTAAAAGTTCTCAGTTCTAGGTTTTAAGTTGAAACCCCAGATTTCCACGAATCTATGAGACGGAAAACGCTGCTGATTGATGCCGACGATACGCTGTGGGAAAACAATGTTTTTTTCGAAAAGCTGATCGAGGATTTCATCACCCTCGTTGAGCCTTGCGGTTACAGCCGCGCGTACATTCGACATATCCTGAATGAGACGGAGCGCAAGAATATCCGCCAGTACGGATATGGCGTGCGAAGTTTCGGCAGGTCGCTGGAAGAAACGTACCTGAAGCTGGCGGACCAGATGGCGCAGCGCACGATTCTGGCGCAAGTGCACACGCGAGTTGTGGAACTGGAACGCACGCCGCCGAAGATTCTGGACGGAGTGCCGGAAACACTGGCGTACTTGACGGAGAAACACCGGTTGATTTTGTTCACAAAGGGCGAGCCCGCGGAACAAGCCGCTAAGGTGGAACGCTCTGGGCTGCAGGGTTTTTTTGAAGCGATCGAGATTGTGTCCGAAAAAGATTCGAAGACGTACACGGCGCTGGTGAACAAACACAAAATTGTGAAGAGGCACGGCTGGATGATTGGCAACAGTCCCCGCAGCGACATCAACCCCGCCATGGCCGCGGGCTTGAACGCGGTGTACATACCACATGTCAATACCTGGCAACTGGAGCATGAAACCGTCGTGGCCGGCTCGGGAAAATTGGTGATCCTGCCGGAGTTCCGCGAGCTGCGCAACCACTTCTAGCCAGGGTTTCTCGCCGCGCCGCAACCAGTGCGACGGCTGCCGTCACCTTGTCATTCTAAGACCATCCGATGAGCACGGGAACTAACCTCAAACGAGAGATTAATCAGGTTGCGGCAGTTGAGATCCTTCGGACCGCAAAAGCCGCGGCCCTCAGGATGACACGGCGATTTCAGTTTTGACGAACGTGTTTCGCTCGCCCCAATTTGGCGCTTGCAGGAAGCTGTTCGTCTGCACAAGATAAAACGACAGTTGCGGAGAAACGAGTTCATGTCTACGACGGTAGCTTCCCACTCCAGATGGCGCGACGCGTGGTTTTCGCACGATGACACCGTGTATCTCAACGCCGCCGGACAATCGCCGATGCCGCGCGTATCGCTGGACGCTGTGAAGGCTTCCATGGAGTGGAAGAAGTTTCCGTACCTCTTGACCGATCTCCTCGAAATGGATTTGCCCAAACGCGTTCGAACTTCTTTGGCGAAGATAATCGGGGCCAGAGCGGAGGACCTCGCTTTGACCACCGGAGCAAGCGCAGGCATGATGGCGCTGGCTTTTGGCTGGGACTGGAAACCTGGGGACGAAGTCCTGACAGCGCACCGCGAATTTCCGGTGCAATACACAACCTGGAGACCGATGGAAGCACGCGAGGGCGTAAAGCTGAGACTAATCACGCCGCGTCGTCGCTGGATCGCTGCGGAGGACTTTGTCGAAGCATTGACTCCGCGCACGCGTGTGGTTTCGGTGAGTATGGTGAGATTCGACGATGGATCGATGTTGGATACGGCAAAATTAGGCCAGGCCTGCCGAGCGCAGGGAACTTTGCTGGCGCTGGACGTAAGCCAATGCTGCGGCGCAATTCCGATGGACATCGCAAAATTGGGCGCTGATTTTATTACCTGCTCAGGATATAAGTGGCTGCTGGGTCCTTACGGCACGGGATTTTTTTGGGCGAGCCGCGAGTTGGTCGCAAAATTCCGGCCGGGACCTTACTATTGGCAAGGGATCGCGGGTCTCACTCACTACGGCGACCTAATTTTTGAAAACCCCAAACCATCCGACGGCGCACGGGCCTGGGACACATCGGAAACGGCCAGCTTCTTCAACCTCGCAGGCTGGGACGCTTCTCTTAGCTTTTTGCAAGAGGTTAGTGTTGAGACCGTTGCGGCGCACAACCAAAAACTTATGGCACAACTTTTCGAAAATCTTCCTGCCGATCGATGCGTTAGGACCAGTCCGCCGGAAATCGAACGCTGCGGACCTTACGGCTGTTTTGCGGGAAGCGGGCCGGAGCAGACCTGCGAATTGTACGAACGCATGAGGAAGGAAAAATTGATGGCGAGTCTGCGAGAGGGGAACATTCGCGTGTCGACTCATCTTTACAACAGCGCTGACGACATCGATAAAGTGATTCGGGTGATCGCGGAATGAGCGCAAACTCGAGCGGACCGAAAGTGGCGGTGGTAGGCGCTGGCGCGGTGGGCGGCTATTTTGGCGGCATGCTGGCGCGCGCTGGAGTACCGGTCGTCATGATCGGAAGGCCAGCGTTCGAAAAAGCTGTGAAGAAAAACGGCTTGGTGCTGGACACTGTAAATTTTCGCGAGGTGGTTCGCCCGGACGCATCGTCCGACATCGCTGCGGTAGCCGGCGCGAACTTTGTGTTGTTCTGCGTGAAGGCGACCGATACCGCGGCGACAGCCAAGGAGCTGGCGAAGCATATTGCGCCGAGCGCCATTCTGGTGAGCCTGCAAAACGGCGTGAACAACGCCGAGGAGATTCACGCGGCGTCAGGGTTGGAGGCGCTGCCTGCGGTGGTTTACGTAGCCGCAGCGATGGCTGCGCCCGGTCAAGTCAAACATTTGGGACGCGGCGATCTCATCATTGGACCGGCCAATGCGAAAACCGCAGCGGTGTCGACGCTGTTCGGTGGCGCGGGCGTGCCGTGCCGGATTTCGGAAAATATCGCCGGCGAATTGTGGACGAAGCTGATCTGGAACTGCGCGCTGAATGCGCTTTCGGGTTTAGGCAAAGTAACGTACGGCGATATTGTAGCGAGCGCAGACGCGCGCCGACTGGTCGCAACTGTTGTGGATGAAGTGCTGGCGGTGGCGAAAGCAAAAGGAATTCATCCGCCCGGGCTGGAAGATCCTAAAGTTGCACTCGCGGGTGCGTTCAAGGTGGCGGAACAGATGAGCGGGACGCGCTCTTCGACCGCGCAGGATATGGCGCGCGGCAAACGGACGGAGATCGCGTCATTGAATGGCTACATTGCGAAGCAGGGTGAGGAGCTTGGCGTGCCCACGCCAGTGAATCAGGCGCTGTACACGCTGGTGAAGCTCCAGGAAGCGCATTTCCCCGTGGCTTAGACGCATTTCCGTGTCGCAGGCCGAAAAGGCGCCCGCCTCCGAGGGCGGCCGCTACACAGACTAGGCGGCTAGCGGCGCTCTGGGGCGTGGAACGGGATGTGCACTATGGCTTCGAGCGCCACGGCTTGCCCTTCTTTGGTTGCGGGTTCGAACTTCCACTGACTGAAGGCCTGGACGGCATTGGCGTCAAGCTGGTCGTCCACTCCACGCACGAGTTGGATGCTATCCACAGTGCCGTCGGAGCGAATCACACCGTAGAGAATTACTTCACCTTCGATACGATCCGCGACCGCCGTCTGCGGATACTTGGGATCGACCTTTCGAAGAGGAACGGGAGCGTTTACATCGCTTGCCCGCGCCGGGCCGGGAACCAGGCGCAATTCGGAAAATCGAATGACCCAACTGCCGGTAGCGCTGTTGAGGTTCGGCATATTCACGTTCATGGTGTAAATGTGCCGCGAGGTGAAAATCTGTTCGGGCTTTGCGCCCGGGGGAAGGGCTGCAAAATTCGGCGGACCGGTACGCACCGGTTCGTCTTCCATACTGGAGTCCGGGCGCTTGGCGTTGGGAACAGAGCGAGACAAGTTGAGTTTACCGGCGTTGGCTAGGCCCGAAGAGGTAGCGTTGGGTTTCGGGGCGCCTCCGCTGATTGTGATACCCATGGAATTGTTGCCTGAAGCTGCGGCGACCGAAGAGCCTGCGCCAGTTCCGCCGGGCTTTCCTTCTGGAGACATGGCCACGCGCGCGGCGAGGTTGCCCGGTGGCGGCGCAACGGGCGCAGCGGGTCCGGGTGTGGACGACAGAGCTATGAACGTTCCGCTCGACGCGGTGGGAGCGGCCGCAATGGCGGGATCTTCCGGCGCTGCCGCGGGCTGTCCATCTTGAGTTTTGGAAGCGAGGCGAGGAGCGACGCCTGCGTTCACAATTAATTTCGGTTTCGCAGGTCCCGCGGTGGATGCAGCGAGATTAAGCTCGGCGACGCGCTGTTCCTGATTCGTAAGCTCCGGCACTGGGGCATCACGCGTTGCGATAGCTTTGGCTTCACGTGGGCGGAGGCGGCTGACGGTCTGCGGATCGATCACAATGTGCGGTCGGGCGGGGGCCTGCACCGAAGCGATCTCGACGATGTTCGGCAAATCCGGCAGAAATTTCGGCGCCACTTGCGGCGCAGCGGAATTGATTAGCGTTTGGCGCGGATGCGTAGGGCGCACGGGATCGGCGTGAATGCTCTGGCGAGGATGAAAGGCTTCGGGCTCCGGAGTGGCCAAAGCGGAGGTGGATTTCGCCGGCGTGTGGTGTTTTTCACGCGGAGCATTCAGGAGCGGCAGATCTTCGACCGGGCCGGACCAGGTGAGCTGCGTGTTGTCGAAGGCTGGGTTGTGGCGTGGCACAGAGGAGAATGGCGACCAAGGCAACTCAAAAACGAGGACATGAAGCGCAATGGCGACGAGGAATGCCCAGCTCTTGACGCCGCGAAGCATGCTTTCTTCACGAAAAATCTTTATTGGCGGGGGCGTTTCTTCGGCGGGGACGCGCTGAAACAACACCGGCAAGCCGCTGAAAAAATTCTGGTGGAAACTGTCCCAGGCGATGCCGAGGCGGGGTTCGACCGCTCCTGGCAGCTCGACGGAAGTGCTTGTGGACTCGGTCTGGCCCAAAAGGTCGAACGGGTTGCTATAAAAAGATGTAGCCATCAATCCTTAAATTATAACGTCCCGGAGTAATTTTTGTGCCTTTGACAAGGCTGAAATATTAGACGGGGCGCTTCCTCCGCCGTGTGCTGGGTGCACCAGAGAATAGATGAAGATAAGCGTACAGGGGTTTACTCAGAATAGGGAACTTACCTTGGGGCTGCTGTGTAAAACGTGAGGCGGGCGTCACTTTGCAGGAGGGTACGAACGGCGTCTAATCGACCGACCGTTTTCGGAAGATCGAACGAGCGTCGATGTTCAGCGATCACCAGGCCGCCGGGATTCAGCAACGCCGCGTCTCCCAGGAACGTCAGCACCTGCTCATACTCGTGCGCGGCGGCGTAGGGCGGGTCCAGGAAAACAATATCGAACAATAACGAAGAGCCTGCAGCCCGCTCGGCGGCCAGCTTTTGAAAACCGCGCATCGCATCGAGGGGAAGGACCCGCACGCCGGTACGAATTTCCAGCGATTCCAGATTCTTGCGTATCAGTTCCACGGTTGGCCGGTGATTCTCAATGAAAACCACTTCCTTCGCGCCACGGCTGACTGCTTCGATACCGACGGCGCCGGTGCCCGCGAAGAGATCGACGAAGCGGCTGCCCTCGATGCGAGTCTGGAGAACGTTGAAGAGTGTCTCCCGCAAGCGATCGCTGGTGGGGCGCAACGTAAGCCCTTTGAGGCTTTTGAGCTGGCGGCTGCGAAATGTTCCGGCAATGATGCGCATGAAGATTCAGCAGGCTGGACTCAGCCGATGCGAGCGAGATGATAGCGCCTTTGCCAATCGGCGGGTAGCACGCGCAGAGTCCGCTGCAGTTCAGAGTTTTGCGTGGGATCCACGGCCAGGGTGAGGGCCTCCCGGCGCGCGAGTTCGAGAATTTCGCGATCGCGCAGCGGGTTGGCGACATGAAAACCGAAGTCGCCCGATTGCTTGGTACCGAAGAACTCGCCTGGACCGCGTATCAGCAAATCGGTCTCGGCGATTTCGAAGCCGTTGTTGGTGCGCACCATGGTTTCCAGGCGGGCCTGTGCATCTTCCGTCAAGCGTCGAGGCCCGACTAAAACGCAATGTGATTTCTGCGCGCCGCGCCCGATGCGCCCACGAAGCTGGTGAAGCTGCGCCAGACCGAAACGTTCGGCATGCTCGATGACCATCACGGTGGCATTAGGGACGTCCACGCCCACTTCGACGACCGAAGTAGCCACCAGGATCTGCACTTCGTTGCGGCGGAACTGCTGCATCACCGCTTCTTTTTCTTCGCTGGACAAGCGGCCGTGAAGAAGGCCCAGCTTCAGTTTTGGAAAGACGGTCTTGGATAGTTTTTCGTATTCCTTCATCGCCGCTTTCAGCTCCAGCTTCGATTCCTCTATCACCGGATAGACGATGTAGCCCTGATGCCCGGCTTGCACTTCGCGGCGCAGAGATTCCCAAACACCGGGAAGATGCTGCTCGGTGGTAAGGTGCGTCTCGATCGGTGTGCGGCCGGGCGGCAATTCATCGAGCACAGAGACATCCAGATCCCCATAGAGAGTGAGCGAAAGCGTGCGCGGAATCGGCGTGGCCGTCAGCACCAGCACATGGGGCGCATGACCGTGCTTGGCGGCTTTGTCCATCAGGCGCTTGCGCTGCAGCACGCCGAAGCGGTGTTGCTCGTCCACCGCGACGAAGCCAAGACGCTGAAATTCGACGTTGTCTTCGATGAGCGCGTGCGTTCCAATGACGAGATGCGCCTCGCCGTTGCGAATTCTTTCCAGCGCGGCGGTTTTTTCGGCGCGCTTCAAGCCACTGATGAGCAGTTCAACGTTGTAGTTTCCCGGGCCGAGAACGCGGCGCGCGGAAAGAAAATGTTGCACGGCCAGAATTTCCGTGGGTGCCATCAACGCGGCCTGGCAGCCGTTCTCGATGGCGATGACCGCGGCCTGCATGGCGACAATCGTTTTCCCGCTGCCGACGTCGCCCTGCAAGAGACGATTCATCGGCGTTGACTTCTCGAGATCGTTGGCGATCTCCGCAAGCACGCGCTTCTGCGCACCGGTGGGCTTGAAGGGAAGGATGCGCTTCAAGGCTTCCCGTACTTTGTCTTCTCGCACACGAAAGGCGATGGCGTTTTCCTTGCGTTGGTTCTTACGCCCGAGCGCCACGCTCAGCTGATAAAGGAAAAACTCTTCGAAAATCAGCCGCTGTTGCGCCGGGGAGCGGAACAGATTCAGCGTATCGAGCGATTCTTCTGCGGGCGGAAAGTGCGTATGAATCAGCGCTTCTCTCCGGGAAGGCAGTTTTAGTTTATCGCGCAGGCCCGCGGGAAGAATGTCCGGGATGTTCGCATCGAGATTCTGCAGCGTGCCGTAAATTGCGCGGCGAATCATGCGCGAGCCGAAGGTGCCGATAGCTTCGTAGACCGGCACGATGCGGCCCATTTCCGTGGAGTCCACCCCGTCGGAGCTGAGCAATTCGAATTGCGGGTTCACCATCTCACGGCGCGCGGGCCGCAGCTTGTCTACTTCTACCTTGCCGTGGAGGATCAGTTCCTGGCCGGGTTTGAGGCGCCCCTCCAGATAGCCGCCGTGAAAAAATTTGCACGGCAAGGAGCCGGAATCGTCCTGCACCAGCAAATGGTAGATGGCATCGCGGCCGTACATGCCGCGAACGGCCTGGCCGCTCATCACCCGCGCGCGAAGAGTGTAAACCCCATGCGGCTGGACGTCCTTGATCTTGGAGAAGTGGATGCGATCTTCGTAGCGGAAGGGCAAATAGTAGAGCAGGTCTTCCAGCGTGTGAATGCCGCGATCGGCAAGGATTTCGGCGCGTTGCGGGCCGACTCCCTTCACCATTTGTACGTTGGTTTGCAGGCTGATGGACATGCGTCTCTTCTTTTATATCATCCGCGCCGAATAGCGCCGAATGAGCGGAATTGTTTGCGAAACTTGCACCGCTGGCACGCGTACCGATAGAGTGTGCGGATGCGATACCCGTGCTCAGGGAGGCCTCATTGGCTGATTCACGGTTAACAGGTTCGGATAAGCGCGCGCTGGCTTTATGGATCCTGTGCGGCATTATCGGCGCCGTTTTTGCGCAAAAACATTTTCTGCAGGCATTTCCCGAAGCCTCCGTGGATTTCAAAATCTCGCGCGGAGAGGCGCAGAATCGCGCTAAGAGTTTCCTGCAAGCGCTCGGCGAAAATCCCGCCGGATACCAATCCACAATCGATTTCGGCGTAGACGAAACCGGCAAAACCTATCTGGAACGCGAACTGGGGCTGAAGCAGGCCAACCAGCTGATGGCCAACGATCTGGACCTCTGGTATTGGGAAACGCGCTACTTCAAACCACAGCAGGAAGAGGAGTATCGCGTTCAGGTAAATCCAGCGGGAAAAGTAGTTGGCTACGAACACAAAGTTCCCGAAGCGCAGCCGGGGAAGTCCTTGACTCGCGAAGAAGCGCAGCAGGATGCCACGCAGTTCCTGCAGAAGAATCTCGGCGTCGACCTAAGCCGCTGGAATTTCTTGCCGGAGGAGGCAAATTCCGTAACGCGACCGAAGCGCCTGGACTGGTCTTTCACCTGGGAAAGGAAAGATTTCAACGCGAAAGACGCGCCGTACCGCCTTTCGGTGCAATTGCAGGGAGACAAAATCGGCGGCACGCAGGAATTCCTGCAGGTACCGGAGGCTTGGAAGCGTAGCTATGCGCATCTTCGTTCCACCAACAACCTTTACGGAACGATCGCGCTAATCCCGTTCGGCTTTCTGCTAGGCGGGGCGTTGTGGCTGGCGATTTCCCTTACGCGACGTGGCCAAGCAACATGGAGCGCGGGTTGGAAGGTCAGCGCGGTGGTGGTGACCATCTACCTGCTGATGGAATTGAATCAGTGGGATTCGCATCGCGCAACTTACGATACCCACGACGCCTACGGCACCTTCGTTCTGCTGACTCTGCTGGGATTGCTGCTCTTGGCGATCTTTCAATTCGCGTTGCCCATTTTGCTGAGCCTTACTTCTGGTGAGCCGCTGTATCGCGTGGCACAGCCGGACAAACTGCGTGTGGCGAAAGCGTTTTCGCTGCGCGGGCTGCGTTCTAAGGAGTTTTTTTGCGCGGCGGTCGTGGGCCTATCTCTGGCCGCCGCGCACATTGGCTTCGTCGTCGCGTTCTACATGATTGGAAGCCGCTTCGGGGTGTGGGCTCCACAAGACGTGAATTACAGCGATATCGTGAACACATCGTTTCCGTGGATTGCAGGCGTGGCGATCGGCGTGGTGGCCGCGACCAGCGAAGAGTTCCTGTTCCGTCTGTTCGCAATTCCCTTCCTTCACAGGTTGACCGGCTCGCGCGTACTCGCGGTAATACTGCCGGCGTTTTTCTGGGGCTTTTTGCACAGCGCGTATCCCCAGGAGCCGGGCTACATTCGCGGCGTGGAGGTGGGCCTGATCGGAATCGTCGCGGGGCTGGTGATGTTGCGCTGGGGGATCGCGGCCACGCTGATCTGGCACTACACGGTGGACGCCACGCTGGTGGGCATGTTCCTGATACGCTCCGACAATTTATATTTCAAGATTTCTGGCATCGTGGTCGGACTCGCGGCGCTCGCGCCACTCACGTTTTCCGGCGTGACGTATCTGCTGCGCGGGAGATTCGAGTCCGTGGAGGATTTACTCAACTCCGCGCTGCCTAAACCCGAAATCGATTTACAGCAGCAGACCCGCGCAGAGGAAGCGGCGGTCGCGGGCAAGCGTTACACCGCCCTGTCGGCGGGAACGGTCGGTTTCCTCGCGCTGGCGCTGGTGATCGGCGGCCTGCTCGCCTGGCGCGTGAAGAAGGAATCCATCGGCGATTATCTGCGGGTAAGCGTGAACAGTCGCGAGGCACTAGACCGTGCGGACAGCGTGCTTCTGGAACACCGTGTGGACCCGCGCAGTTTCCGAAGTGTCGTGACCATGGTCGATACGACTAGCGCGATTACAAATGAGTTTCTGCGCCGGCGAATGCCTATCGCCGACATCAACAAAATTTACGCACAGCAAGTGCCGGGAGCGCTGTGGCGAGTGCGCTATTTTCGCGACTTGCAACCGGAAGAGTACGCGGTGATCTTGCGCCCTGACGGAAGCGTTCACTCCTTCCGGCATGCACTGGCGGAAGAGGCGAAGGGCGCAAACCGGAGCAAGGAAGACGCGCTGACCATCGCCGAGAAATATCTGCGCGAACAAAAAAAGATTGATCTGAGCGGCTGGAAGCTGGTGGATGCAAACTCCGACAAGCGGCCGAACCGGACAGATCACTCTCTGACCTGGCAGCAAAATTCGCCGCTCGACGCGGACACCAAAATAGCGGCGGCGGCGCCAGACGATCACGCTTACGCCCGGATGGATCTGGACGTTCTGGGCGATGAGCCCGCAAACTATAGAACGTACATTAAAATCCCGGAAGAGTTCGAACGCCAGCAGCAGGATCGCACCCTGGGTCGCGCGCTGGTGCTCGTGGGCCAAATACTCGTGGGCGTCGCGCTGGTTATCGCGGTGCTGGTTTTCTATTTCAAGCGCTTGCGCGCGCAGCCCCCCGTGCGCGTGCAGTGGAAGCGCTTGCTATACACCGGCCTGGCTGGGCTCGCATTCTTCTTCTTGAATCTTCTACTGGGGCGTGGAATACCCGCATTGCTGTCGCAATATCCCACTTCCATGCCACTACGAATTTTCCTTGCGACGTCCGGGGTGGGTGTCTTCATTTTCGGAGCGCTGGCGTTCGGCGGCGTAGTTCTGCTGTTCGGCCTGGCCTGGAACTTTGCCGCTCGAGCGTACGGAGAAGAGGCGCTGCCATCGTGGCTCGGCATGCCAGGCGTGTACTATCGCGACGCGTTCTTGATCGGGCTGTGCGGTACGGTGGCACTGATCGGTTTGAACCGGCTGCTGACTTTGTTGACGCAACATTGGTCCACGCTACATCGCGGGACGCCAGCGGGCTTTGGCGATTCGTTCGATGCAATTTTACCGGCGGCTGCGGTTCTTGGTTCGCTGCTGCTACGGGCCCTTTTCTACACTGGAATTTTCGCGTTGGCCGCCGCGTTCCTTGGCGCGGAGCTGCGGGTACGCTGGCTGCGGCTGCTGATCTTTCTCGCGTTAGCGGCGGCGTTAGTGTCCGGTTGGGGGAACGGAGCGGACTTCCTGAAACAGTTCCTGGTCTCATGCGTGCTGCTTGGATTCGCCGTGTTTGGCATTCGCTGGGTGGCGCGATTCAATCTACTCGGCTGGTTCTTGGTGGTCGCTTGCGTTGGTCTGGTTGGCGGCGCGACGGAATTACTGACCCAGCCGAACAATTTCTACCGGACGGAAGGCTACATCGTCGTTGCGGCGATCATCGCTTTACTCGGTTGGCCGCTTCTGGTGTGGCGGCTAAGCCGGAGCAAAGCCACGGCAGCGTAAACCTTGAAATAGTGCTTGCGGCATTCTAAGGGACTCACGCATGCTAGGGACAGTGGTGGATCCCAGTCGCGAGTGATCCAGTGTTACCGCGGTGCTTACGGAGGGGCGTAGCCCGCGTCCAAGTAGGATATCGGTAGTGTAGCCTCGTCTACCGGTGCCGGTTGTCTATCGTCTTCGAACGGAATGGAATAGACCAGAATCGGCAAAGAGAAAGCGAATATGCCGCCTCCCCGTTGGGCCTTGGCTGTTGCTAATCAGACTGGCCAATCCAGCACATACAGTGGTGCTATGGCCGTGGGAATTCCTTTGGCCAAGCTAGACGAGCGCGCACTTGTCGAAGAGGCGCAGGCGGGCAACCGCCACGCTTTCGAGGAACTGGTTCGCATTTATGACCGCGACGTCTTGCGGCTGGCGCTAAATTTGATGAAGCGCACCGAAGATGCCCGCGATGTTTACCAGGAAGCTTTCCTGAAGGTTTACCGCAATCTGCACCGGTTCCGCTTCGAATGCAGTTTCTATACCTGGCTCTACCGCATCGTCACCAACGTCTGCCTGGATCATTTGCGCCGCCGGCAATCGCGCCCGGAGGATCAAGCGCCGGAATTGCACTCGGCAAACTACGACGAAGGCACCACCGATTTTTTTGAGCGCCAAAAAGAACACCGCCCCGGATTGGACCCGGAACGCCACTTGATGGGACGAGAAATTCAGAGCAGGCTGGCGGCAGCGATGTTGCGGCTCTCGCCCAGAGAGCGTGTTGTCTTCGAAATGAAGCACTATCAAGGCCTGAAATTGCGCGCCATCGGCGATGCGTTGGGCACCAGTGAAGAAACGGTAAAAAATTCATTGTTCCGCGCCACCCGCAAACTGCGGCAGGAATTAGGAGTACTTCGATGAACGGTGCGGATACGCGCCAGTCGTGTGACGCTATCGGGCCGCTGTTGTTTTTCTACGTATGCGATGAAGTAAATGAGCAGGAACGCGTTGCCATCGAAGAGCATCTTGCGGATTGCGCCGAGTGCCGCGTGCATCTCGCCACCGAAAGGGCATTGCACTCGGACCTGGCTTCCCTTCCACAATCGAGCGACCAACTGGACTCCGCCGGGATTCTCCTTTCGCAGTGCCGTAGCGAACTTTCCGAAAAACTCGATGAACTGGACGTCCCGGCCGCAAAAGAAAAGTGGCTTTCGTTTTTCTGGCTGCGGCGGTGGATGACTGTCCATCCAGCGTGGAGCGCGGCGTTGCTGCTTCTCTTCGGCCTGGTGGCAGGTGTGCAGGGTACCCAGTGGTTGACCGGGCTGAATAATGCGAATGCCTTGGATCAGGCGGTCAACGTGCGCCCGGGGATGAAATTTACGGACGAACAGCTTTCCAAGATGGATGTAGCGGGCGTGAATATCACCTCGAATTCAAACGTTGGCCAGCAGCATGTGCGCGTGCAAATGAGCGCGGAGCAACCTGTGGAATTGACAGGTAGCCTGGATAATGTCGATGTGCGCCGGGTGCTGACGTATGTGGTGGAGAATGGCGACCGCTTCAATCCCGGCGTACTGCTGGATTGCCTCGATGCGTTAAAGGCCCGCTCCGGTGATCTGGAGGTGCGTGGCGCGCTTCTCGCGGCAGCGCGCAAGGATCAAAACCCCGCGGTGCGGCTGAAAGCTTTGGAAGCTTTGCGCGACGCCACGTCGGATCACACGGTTCGTCTGACTCTTCTGGATGCGCTGCATCACGATTCGAATCCTGGTGTGCGCGTGGAAGCTGTAAATCTTCTGGTGCGATCGCTGGAAGCTGCAAATGGCCACGAACCGAATAACGGTAAACAAGTGACCGTGACCGTCCTGCAAGGTGAAGAAGATCTTGATTCGGCTGACGGCGTCCTGCGGACGTTGGAAGTATTGCAACGCACGGATCCAAGCCCCTATGTCCGGCTGCGAAGTGCCGCAGCGCTGCGCGAGATTGGCGATCGCGACGAGCAGTAACGAATTTCAGAAAGAGTTCACAGCATGCACGGTGATTGGTCCAATTCGGCGCTTGTACGCGGAATTCGACGGGAAAAGTTCGCGCTATTCGTGGCGATTCTCGTTTCCACGCTCTGCACAATCACTCCGTGCGCTGCGGGCGAAAACGGTCCTCCGCACGCTTCCGCGGACCACTCTGGCGAGATCGCCGCTGGCTCGGCAAACGCCTTTATCCTGGCTGCGGACTTGGGTTCAGTGCAGATTCAGACCCTGCCCCCGGACGCGAATCCAGTAGTGCGGTATTCGGTGCACCTGGAAACCGATGCTCGCCAACCCGTGGCGCAGGCACTTCTCGATAAATATTCACTGACGGCGCGGCAGACTCGCAACGGCATCCTCCTTTCCGGCGCGCTGCCTTCCACGCGGTCCGCTCCAAACAAAAACGCGCAATTCTGGGTGCAGTTCGTAGTCACGGTGCCGGCCAATTTTTCCGTGGAGGTTACGACTGGGGCCGGGGACATTGAAACGTCCGACATCGGCGGTCGCGCGGTGCTGCTGACCGGGGGCGGAAATATTCGCACCGGAAAAGTTGGTTTCTATCTGGCGCGCATGTCCGATACCATGAACCGGCATAGCCGAATCGAGCCCATGGGCGGTACCATGCGCGAACACCGCGGCGGAAAAGATGCCTCCGTGAGTGTGGCCGACACAGAACGCCCCGTAGCCAAGCTGGAAACCACCAACGGCGGACATATCACGCTTCTGGATATCGCGGGGGACGTGGACGCGTACACCGCAGGCGGCCACATCCAGGCCGGAAACATCGCCGGCAACGCCATATTGCGCACCGGCGGGGGACACATTCGCGCTGGACAGATCAAGGGCACAGCGCGCCTGGAGACCGTAGGCGGAAACATTGCCGTAGGTGAAGCAGGATCGCAGGTCTCCGTGCGCACCGGTGGCGGACAAATTGACTTCGGCGAAGTTCACGGGTCAGTGAAGGCGCAGACCGGTGGCGGTGGTATCCGCGTGATCTATGTGGCCGGACCGATGGAAGTGGAAACCAGCGGCGGCAGCATCTGCTTGACCCGCGTGGTGAACACCGTGCGTGCCGCAACCGGAACTGGAACCATCACGGCGTGGATTGCGCCTGATTCCCGCGATACGAACGAGTGGGTGAAATTGCCGGGTCCTTCGCAACTGGCTTCCAGCAGCGGTGATATCGTCGTTTTTCTGCCGCGCAACCTGGCGGCAACCATTGATGCCATGGTGGAGACAGGCAGCACTGCAAGCATCGAGGCCGATCCGTCCTTGGCAATGGCCTTCCAGCCCCCGCAACAACTTCCGCAACTGGGACAGATTCACGCGATGGGCACATTGAATGGTGGCGGTTCCACGCTCCGGTTACGCACCGCGACCGGAAAGATTCGCCTGAAATACATTGATGAGGAAATGTCCCTGCGCCAATCGCTGCTGGATGAACAACGGCAACGGCTGGCAACAAAGCTTGGTGAGGCCATCGAGTTGTCTGGCGCGATGGGGACGAACGCAGAGGTGCGTGAGCCGGCACCGGAAGCGACTTCCCCGGAAGCCAAAGGGGATTGGTTCGAGCAGATGCGCAACCGCCTGGAAATAGCCATATTGGGCGGTCTGCGGGAGGATCCCGAGGAATTCAAAAAACGACTCATTAATTCTCCCCCGCCGGAGTATCCTCAGATAGCGCAGCGCGCGGGGCTGCAAGGGGTAGTTCGGCTGCAGGTTCGGCTCAAGACCGATGGGTCATTGGTGGTGGAGAAGGTTCTGGAAGGAGAACCGGCGCTGGTAGATGGGGCGACGGCGGCGCTCAAGCAGTGGAGAGCGTATCCCGAGTTGTACGCCGGCAAGAAAGTGGATGTGATCACCACGGTGACGTTTAACTTTCAGTTGCGTTGATTGGCACCGGGTGTGGGGAATTAGAACTTGGTTGGAAACTATCGGGGTTGTGATTTCGTATAACCATTTAAGTTGGGGTTCTGGCTTGGCGATTTGGTTTGCAGAGTTGGTTTAACCCGGGGGAAATCATTCGGGCTGGTGTCCACGAAGGAGGATGTATGTCACTTCGCTCCGCAGTTCGGCCCTTCACCGCATTTCTATTCGTAGTGTCGGCTTTGACCGGCACGCGCTGCCTTGCCAATACTGAGTTCATGCAGCGCTTTCACCTGCAGCCCGGCGGATCGTTCGAACTTTCGAACGTGAACGGCGCCGTGCGCATCGAGGCGTGGGATGAAGATGTGGTGGAAGTGCGCGCGGTGAAAAGCTCCACGGACAAGAACTCCAATCTCGACCTGGTTTCCATTGATATCGATTCGCGGCCGGATGCCCTGACCGTCGCCACTCGTTACCCGCAGGAAAAGGGGGTGGAAGTGGCCGTGGACTACACCATCCATGTTCCCCGCAAGGCTTTGCTGACTCACGTCAACACCGTGAATGGCACGCTGCGCGTGATGCAGTCGGATTCCGTGGGCGACCTACATACCGTGAATGGCAACATCGAAGTGTACGGCAGCGGCGGCAACGTCCACGCGCACACCACCAACGGCAATGTCTACCTGGAGTTGAAAAACGCCTCGGATGCGCGCGGCGCTCAAGCGGAAACGACGAATGGTTCCGTCATGCTGGCGATCCCGGCGGACATCCAGGCGAATCTCGAAGCACGCTGCATGAACGGAAGCTTTACATCCGATTTGCCGGTGGAAATGGAAGGAGCGGTACAACCGCGCGTCCTTCACGGTAAACTTGGCCACGGCGGAGTTCCCATACGCCTGGGTACGGTGAACGGCGCGATTCGCGTGGTCGCCCTTCGCGCAGCGATCTGAGAATACTTCTACTTCACTCGGCCCTTAGCGGGTCCCTACCGGCGCCCTAGTTCTTTGAAAGAAGTTGAAGCCTCACGTTGTATGCGTCTGAATAGTCTTTATACACAAGCGCGGGCGCAGCTTCGTACAAGGCCGCTTGCGGCGGCACATTTAGCCGACCGGACATCTTGTTTGGCAGTTGCTCGCGAATCGAGGCGAACAATCTCTCGCGGGCATCATATGCGGCTTGATTCTTGAATTCTGTGAGCAACACGATGTTACCGGTACTGTCCGGGCCTTCTTGTCCTGCGCGGTTATAGCCGAGAAGGATACCCTGGCGCTTGGCTTCTTCACGTATGCGCATCCAGTTGTCGTCCAGATAGCCCAAGGTAAAACCAAACATTCCAGGTTTGACCTTAATGAACTCCATTGTCCAGACGGGCTTGTCATTCTCCGAGCGGCTCTGCGCTCCTCCACCGCCGGCGACGAGAAGAGAGACAAAAATAATGAGGGCTCCGAATACGCCTCTTTGCATGATGAGACACCTCCTACGGCACTGAGACGCACGATAGCAGCAGGAGTGGTAGCAGCCAAGTAGAGTTTCTTTGGTCACGCTTGCGCAGTTCCTTCGTCTAATCAGACGAAGGAGGAATAAGACCCATGATGATACGAAGCTTAGGAACCGCCCTCTGTGCGGGAGCATTGGGGATAACTCTGATTGCGCTGCCGGGCACTTCCGCTGGGAAGCAGGAAACCAATCAGAATTGCGGGAACGAACTGCGATTGAACGTCGCGGAGCTAACGAAGCAGGCAAGGGAACTACAAGCCCAGGTCGCACGCGACGTCCAAAAGATTCACGCGGAGAACTTGGTTGACGGCGAGGAGCTTTCCCTCAGCGATGACGACGATATTCATGTGCTGCTCGGGTCCAATGGCGGCTGGCTCGGGATCGGCGTGGGAGAAGTGAATGCCGACAAAGTGAAGGAACTGAAGCTGCCAGGCGAACGCGGTGTGCTGGTAGGGAAGATAGTCGCCGACAGTCCTGGCGCGAAAGCAGGGCTGAAGGAAAACGATGTCGTGACCGAAATCAACGGGCAGCGCGTAGAGGGCACGGAGCAGTTTCGCCGTATGATCCGCGAAATCCCACCGGGACGCTCGGCGCAATTGACGGTCTGGAGAGATGGCCGCGCGCAAACCATCGGCGTTACTGTTGGCAAGTCCGAGAGCCACCATCCCATGCCGCAGGTCTACTCCACACCGGGCAACTTCGCGTTTAAGCTTCCGGATATGAAGGAGCTGCCGGAAATCCGAGATTTCGGCGATTCGGAAAATTTTGCGTTTGCACTTTCCGGCCGGCCCCGCTTGGGGATTGACGCGGAAAACCTGGATGGCGATTTCGGGAAGTACTTTGGCGCACCGGAAGGACAGGGGGTGCTGGTGCGCAGCGTCTTTGCTGATTCACCGGCGGCCAAGGCCGGCTTGAAAACGGGAGACGTAATCACCAGCGTGAACGGGGATCGCATTCGCAGCACCGCGGAGTTGCGGCAGAAAGTGGCCGCAAAGGGCGATTCGAACAACTTGAAACTAGGAGTGATCCGCAATAAGGGCGAAATATCCATTACTGTGGAACTGCCGGCGCCCGTCAAGACCGAATCGCATCGCTTGGCCGGCCATACACAGATCTAACGCGACGCCATCGTTTACATACCCGGCTCGCGCAAACTGCGGGCCGGGATCTCCTTCGTTCAGCTGCGCAGCTATTTAGCTTGGCCATATTTGCGAAAAAGGCGGAATGGCCTGCGCACGGCATCCCAAACCCAGGAGCGCTTGTGTTCCTGGCCCTCGACCCAATCCTCTTCCGTGGGGGCAAGCGACAATCGCGAAAGATACGCGGCGCCGGCAACGCCTCCCCCAGCCATTCGCATGCGAAAGAGCGCTCGTTCGCGAAGCGATGGGGGCGCAAGTCCCGCCATCGGCAACCAGCCCATGATCAGCGCACACAGAGGCTGCACCTCCGGGTCGCGCGACACGCGGTCCTGAATCTCGACCGGAAGGTTCGCGCCAAGTAGCTGCTTCGCCAACTGCAAGCCGACGCACAACATTCTTTCCGCTCCCACTTCCTCCGCGGCTTTAAAAACGTTGTCCCAGGAGAGTTCGCGATTTCGCCCTACAATCAGCGCGATATCCGCGGTCCACATCAGCCGTTCCCAAAAATGCTTTCCGCCGTGAATACAATTCAGAAGCAATTCGTCTTCGATGCTGAGCGCGGGAATCTCTCGGCCGTCCAATTTCACCATGCGCCTTCGAGAGTACATCTCCTCGATACGCATAGGCTTCGGGTAGTAGCGAAAGGTGGGTTCGGTGTGCAGTTCGATCAATTGCGGCCGGCCATCGCGCTTGAATACGTACTCGCCGGGGATTTTTCCCGCTTCGATAGCGTTCTCCGGGACATCGGCTTCATATCCGAGGCGCTGCATGCATTGCGTCGCCGACAGGATTTGCCGGTGACGCACCAGGAGATCCAGGTCCGCGTAGTTGCGTGTTGCCGGGTCTCCATAAGCAAGCAGCGAGACGATGGGACCCTTCACTAAAATTGCCTCGATGGCCATTCGGTCGAACTCTTCCAGGATTTGAAAAAGATCCGCTGTCAGCCCGAGCACGAACATTTGCTGAGAGCGCATGCGAGTCTGCAGCTTCTCTCTGGCCGCGGGCGGAACGTTTTCGCGCTGTGTTGGCGCCAATCTTTTAGACAGCAGGCCCAGGACGCCGTGCTCTTCCGCCACTTCCAGGAGCAGGTCCCAATCCTTTACCGTGCAGGCAGAGGTGAGCGTTTCCTGGCTGGCCGCAGGCGACGCGCAGACGCACAGAAACTGCCATTCGTTCTGAAACGATTTGCCGTGGAATGGATTGGTGTCGTGCAGAAGCGGCTCCAGGATGTTACGGCCAGTGTACACCTGCGTTAGCTAACGAAGTTGGCCATTTAGAGGCTGCCTCGTCCCTCCTCGGCGAGGAATCTATCGCCTCGCCATGGCTCCATTGGCATCTTGGATAAGGAGGTCGCATAACTGGTCAATTTTGCGCGGGTCTGTATGCGGGATGATTCGCCGTACGGGGACCATCTCGAGCAACCTCGCCAACACATCGAATTCCTGGGCCCGTTGCCCCGGGTCTGGTAGCCAATTCATGTACGTATTCTGAACCAGTTCCAGCAAGGCCTCTTTGGGACGCAATTCCTCGACGCGAGGTGCGCTTTCGGAATCGGTGCGCGCGCCAAGCAGATAGATCATTCCGAGCGGTAAGTTTTCATCCACGAACTGGGCGCGCATTCCATCCAGTGGCAAATAGCGCTTATCCCAAACGGGAGTCAGCAACGGCAGCGCATCCTTCGACCCAAGAAGCATTTCCACGCTGTCTGGCCATAGGCAAACGCGCGGGTAGCCCGGAATAATCTCGAAGCGGCCGTCGGACTCCGCTAATGGAACGATGTCCTCACTGCAGACGGACATCCGGCGCAGGGCGAGCGCCGCCGCGGTGGTTGATTTGCCAGAACCCGCGTCACCAACCAGGGCCACGCCGCAATCGCCGATCCTGATGGAGCTAGCGTGCAAACAGGTGCGGCGTTGCAGCCTGAGGAGGAATCCCATAATGGGACCGAGTAGGTAGGTGGCAACATCTTCCAGCGTCAATGGAGGAAGAAAGGCCCCCCAGACGTGCCTCGCGTCTCCACTGACCACGAAACGCGTGCCATCTGCGTATACCAACTCGAAGCAGCTGTCTTCGCCGTGGCTGGTAATAGTAAGGGTCGTGGTGGTCGAGCCGCCATCCGCACCCCGGCGAACAATCACCGTTCCGGGCAAGGCCAAGCCGGCATTCACCCAACTGGGTTGGAGACCGCTTTCAAACCGGACGTCGGGTTGGAGGCCGGCACCCGAATGAGGCTCAAGACCTGCAATGATAACTGAGGAGTACAATTCGAGGCCATATACGCGATAGCAATAGGTCACGATTCGTCAGAAAGGAAACTGGATGGCGTTCAACGGCCACTACGCGCGGTGTTTCCCTTACCACCGTCTGGGGCACCTTTACGGCCATTATGGAGGGTCATTTCCGTCAAATTCCCATAAATAAGCAACTTCGGGGACTGATACGGCTTCTTTGCAGGTTTTGCGGACGGCCGCATGATTCTCGCCCCTCTCATTTCACTGTACTCAATCCACTACTCATTTTCAATGTCTTTCAGCCAACGCTCCAGAGCGGGCGGACGGAGATTATCCCATGAAAGTAAACCCTTTGCAGACTCTAAAGTTTCATTCCAGCTGGACCAATTTACGAATGATTCCATTTGGGCAGAGGGCCTCCGTTGATTGTCAGGACGCCATCCGCGTTTCGTTTGAGCGGCCTCCACGGGGTCCCTTACCAGGGTTGTTTTTGGGCGTTGGATGATCGCTCGCGGAAGATAGGGCTGCGTCGCTTTTCGGGCAAGCTCCTTGTTTACGCACCAAGGGACAGGGGGCAAACGAAGAAGGAAACGGAGCAGGCGCAAGTCTAAAAGCGGGGCTCGCGATTCGAGTGCGACTCCAGTCCATCCAGCATCTTCTGTCTCCAGGAAGCCCGACCAATACCCGCTCTGAAGAGCGGCATACGCGGCCGGGTGATTGGGGTGCTCGCGGAGCGCGGGCCGATTCAATTCGCGGAAGCGTTGCCGCAGATTAGCCTTCTGTTCCAATTCGGGAGCAATCCAATTGGGGAATTGCTCGCCTAGTTGTTCACCCCGAAAAGCACCGCGCAATCTAGCGCGAAAGCCGCCCCTCAGTGGCGGAAAGCGTCCATGGGACAGCAGGAAGCCCCCAAAGGTGCGCATCATTCGAACCCACTCGCCACGTCCGCCAAGATTCTGTAAATACGGCCAAGCCTGCCCGTTTAACACGTCATCGCCGCCCTCCCCTGCAAGAACAACCGAGGAGTACTGCGCAACGCGGAGGCATTGTTTGTGCGAACGCCCCCCGTAGAGTTCCGCCCACGGTTCAGGAGTGGCGAACGGGATTTCCAGCGGAAGAACTTCGGGTTCCTCGAGAATTTCGTGAGCCAGTCCGAGATGCTTCGCGGTCATGGTTGCGAAGCGTGGTTCTGGATCGTCGAAGAGCGTCTGCCAACTCATCGTGAATGCCTTCAGCGCATCCGGCCGTGCCTGCTTTTTCACAAGTTCGGCGGCAATCGCGCAGACGGAGCCGGAATCCAGTCCTCCGCTCAAGTACAGGGCCGTCGGATTCTGGGGCAGGCGGTCGGCGACGGCCTGACGCAGAAGTTCGAGATACGCGTCGAGGTACTCCTCAATACGTTTTAAATACAGGGGTTCTTCGATGGGCAATGCGAGGAATCGCTCCACCTCTACTTTTCCTCGATGATATTTCAGGCGGTAACCCGGCGGAAGCCGGTGGATATCGCGATAGACTGTCCGGGAAAGATCGGGGCAATGGCCAGCGAGAAGAAAGTCACCGATGAATACGGGATCGAGTTCCGCGGAAATTCCAGGAAGGCCGCATAGCGATCGAAGGGTGTTTGAGAAGTAAAAGTCGCCTTCGGCCATTGCGTAAAAAAAAGGCCGTGCACCGATAAAATCGCGCGCACACCATAGAGTATTTTCAGAGTTATCCCAGAGAGCGAATGAAAAGTCGCCGAGAATCTCGGGAAGGCAATCCGGGCCCCATTTTTGCCAGGCGCGGAGAAGCATCTTGTTGTCGCAGTCCGCGTGCGTCTCATCACTCCGGCTAAGGCCAAGCTCTCCAGCCAAATGCTTTTTATCGTCCAGGCGAATGTCGCCGACGATCCATTCGCGAGAATTCAAGGTAGCCGGCCGATTCTCTGACTTGCTTCGAGAAGGACTCTGGAATGCGGCATAGCCAAGACCACTTCCGGGCCTCGTCCAGACGTTGGTCGTTCCACCTCCACGAAACTCCAGGCGTTCCGCAAATTTCTGGTAGGTAGCCGGATTAAAGGGTTCGCCGCTATCGCGAACCACCCCGAAAAATCCACTCATAGGGGCTCCGAAGTAGTATTCGCGAATTCTCGCTCGAACGGCGCGTAGTGTTGGTGAAGCTCGTCCGGTTCGTTGAGCGTAACGCCGTTGCGCTCCACCCAGGCGTGCGCTTCCATGCAGCCATCTTTCTTTCGCACACCTATCTTGATAGCTGAAGAAATGTTCTGCTGCTGCAACAAAAACCAGAGCGTCAAGGACTGCGCCAGGCAAGTAGCGCGTATCGTCCCGAACTGCGAGGCTGCGTGCACCATCCGACTGGTCTTCGCAATCCTCGGCGCAAGATCTTCCTCTGTAACTATCGTTTCGAGACGGCTCTTCACGCGGGAGTGCAACGACGCTTCGGTTCGCGCATATCCGCGCAAGCGAAGAGAAAGCGTTATTCGCGGTAGCAGCCGGACGGCACGCCAGAAAAGGGCGCGAGACTCCGCGTCGAGTGCCTTATACCGACGGAGTCGTTCCCACATCGGCGGGTTCAACGTTCAATAGTCCGTTTTGCACAAGATTGGTCAGGAGTTCAGAAAGGTTGGCGCGAAGCAGGCCAGGTTCGACTTCGAATTCTTCCAGGAGTTTTTCGTACGCTTCCTTGATCGAGGGCGAGGACGCCAGATGTTCCCACATGCGGGTGCCGGTGGTATCCAGCCCGAAGTAACGCTCGGTCTGCAGATTCAAAAGAACGGATTCGCCCTCCAGATGACGCACCAGTACATGCCTGGGGACCACGGTACGATTCTCGAACTCAACCATGCACATCACTCCAGCTGGATGCAGCTTCTGTTCGGGCGTTTGTTGGGAACCGAAAACTCTCGGCTATTTTACCGGGGATCGCTGTCGGCGTCACCCTCGCGTTTTTCGTTAACGAGTGTCGCATTGTTTTCTGGGCGGATACACGCTATAAATTCGCTGGTGAGTGTGCAGGCAATCTCGATCGACTCCCTGGAAAAATGGTTCCCACCTTCTTACGGTGGATGGCGCGCGTTCTTGCAACCCTTCGCTTCGCCGACCTCCGCGGCATTGCGCGGAGTGGGTTTTGAAGTTGCTCCGGGAGAAGCGATAGCACTTCTCGGCGCGAATGGAGCGGGGAAATCGACGCTGCTACGAATTCTCGCCACGCTGTTACTCCCGACCCGTGGCAAGGCTTCGCTTGCAGGCCACAATGTCGTCAACGAGCCACGAGAAGTGCGCCGGAATTTGGGCTATCACGCGGGAATGGATTTGGGTTTTTACGCGCGTTTGACCGGACGCCAGAACTTGCGGTTCTTCGGTAGGTTGAATCATCTTTCGAACAACCTTATCGAGTCGCGCGCAAATTTTCTGGCGGAACGCTTTGAACTGGGTGCCGCCCTCGACAAGCAGGTTCGGTTGTTGTCTTCCGGCACCGTTCAGAAACTTAGCCTGGTGCGCGCGCTGCTGCATCAACCGAGAGTGCTGCTGCTGGATGAACCGACCCGCAGCCTGGATGCGTTCGCCGCGGCCAGCTTCCGGCAGTTTCTGAAAACCGAGGTTCTGCGCAGGCAGGGCACTTCCCTGCTCTTCGCTTCGCACTCGCTGGCGGAGATTGAATTGCTCGCGGATCGCGTGGCCGTTCTGCACGACGGCAAACTCCTCGCCTTCGATAGCCCGGCGCGCCTGAAACAGGAAGCTTTCGCCGCAACGCTCGAGGAAGTTTTCTTTCGCCTCACCGGTCACAGCGTGCCGTCGAATCCGGAGCCCAACCGGGCATGACGGCAATCGCGCGGGAACTGTGGCTCTTCTTTGAACGCGATCTTCGTATCGCCAGCACGTATCGAAGTCCATTCATCCTTGAAATCATCCAGGCATTGTTCGGTGCGGCGTTGTTCTATTACGTCGCGCGGTTCGTGGATTCGCCAGAATTGCGGAGCGCGCTACCGCAGGGCAGCAGCTATTTTGCGTATTCTTTGATCGGTTTCGTCTTTTTCGATTATTTGGGGGCGGCGCTGGATTCGATTGATCGCAGCCTGGAAGAAGCGCGAGACACCGGCACACTTGAACCGCTGCTCGTAACGCAGGTGTCGTTGCCCGTGGCTCTGATTGGCTCCGCGGTGTATCCCTTTGTCGCAACCACGGTACGCATCGCCGTTTATCTGGGTTGGGGCGCGTTGCTGTTTGGTTTTCCGCTACGCCAGGCAAACTGGATTTCCGTCGTAACCGTGCTGCTCGCGACGCTTCTGGCATTTTCCGGCCTGGGCCTGCTTTCAGGCGCATATCTACTTTTATTCAAACGAGGCAATCCCTCGAAATGGTTCTTGCTGGGTGTATCGAGCGTCGCCGGCGGAATGCTGTTCCCTGTGACTATCTTGCCGGAATGGCTGCAATTCATCGCGCATTTGAATCCGGTAACCTATGCGCTGGACGCCATGCGCGCGTCTCTTCTGAATGGCGCTTCCGTCGCTTCGATAAGGCGCCCACTTGGAATTCTGCTGTTGTTCGGGGTGGTTCTGCTTCCCCTCTCTATCGTTGTGTTCGGTTGGGCTCTTCGACGCACTAAGATCACCGGCACGCTCACTCACCGGTAATGTCTGCACTAAAAAAAACCGGCTCCGTATTGCGGAGCCGGTCTGTTGTTTTACTCTCTGAGTAAGCTACGACTTCTTTTTCTTGGCGCCAGTCTTCATGTCGATGCCACCGGTAATCTGCTGCACCTGATCGAGGCCTTCCTTCGCTTGCTTTCCCCAAGGACCGTTGGGATCAAGTTCAATGGCCTTCTGGTAGGCTTCGACCGTGCCAGGCTTGAGCGTTACTTCCATTTTGTCGCCCACCTGCTTGTAATCCGCTGAAGCGACCAGGCAGGCACCTAGCAGGTACCACGTCTGGGCACTCTTCGGATCGATGTCCGTAGCTTTCTTAAGCGGCTCGACAGCCTCCTGCATCCGTTGCGCCTGATACAAGCTGATGCCGAAATTCCGCCAGGCAAGTGCCGCGCCCGGAGGATCGAGTTCCGCGCTCTTGGTGTACGCCGCCCGGGCCTCGTCAATCTTCCCGACGCGCGCCAGCACGTTGCCCAGGTTGTTGTAATAACCCGCGTTATCCGGCTTCAAGGTGACCGCCTGTTGGTAGGCGTTGATGGCCTCGTCATTGCGTCCGGCCAGATCGTACGCCTCGCCCATCCGCGCCCAGAACAGGTGAAGGTTCGGATCCTTCTCCGGCGCAGCCTTCTGCGCTTCCTGGAATTCCGCGACGGCCTGATTGGACAGATCGAGAACCTTCGCCTTGGCAGCATCGCGCTGATCGGCAGGGGCCTTGAGCTGGTCCGCCTTCGCGGTGCGCTCCTGCTCCAGTAAAGCCACGGCCTTCTGAAAGTGTTCCTTCATGCCGGTAAATTTCTGCTGAGCTTCCTGGCGTTTCTTGTATTCCGCGGCCGCTTCCGGGTTCTGCTTCTCCAGGATTTCCTTGAAGTTGACGTTGAGCGGAGCGCCGTCGGCTCCGTGCACGTCCACGGCGATCTCGAACGGATTCGCCATCTGCGGAGCTTGGATGGTCACCGTGAATTTGCCGTTTTTCAAGCCGACAAACTGGAATTTTCCAGCGTCGTCCGTTTTCGTTTCCGTAATCGCGCCTTGGTCGCTCTTGATCTTCACCGGTAAGCTGGCCCACGGCTTGCCGTCAAAGTCTATGATGCTCCCTGAGATTTTTCCCTCATTCTGAGCCGACGCGCGCGGCACCGTAATACTGGCAAGCCCAAGCGCCAGCAGCACGGCGAGCGCATTCGCCTTGAAAAATTTCAACATGCCCGATTCTCCTTTTGTCAGTGAGGAGCCCAGCTCGGTGCTCCGGCCGGATTCGCTCCATTATCTCTCTTTTAAGCCCGAATCCAATGGCCAGCCGAATTTCATCGGCGGCCGCCGGCGACGGTACGGTAGGGGACAGGATCAGCCGCGCCAGCCTCGGCAAATGCTCGTAAACGAAGCAGGCAACTGTCGCAAGTGCCACACGCGAGTTCCTCTCCCTGATAACAGGACCAGGTCAGGTGTAGCGGCGCATGCAATTGCATTCCTGCGCGGATGATCTCGCTCTTTTTCATTTCAATCACGGGAGTCACAATTTCAATTTGCGTTTCCGGACGCGTCCCCACGCGAATCAAGTCCTGAAAAACGCGGTAGTATTCCGGACGGCAATCCGGATACCCAGAGCTGTCTTCCGCAACCGCGCCAATGTAAATCGCACCGGCGCCAATCGCTTCCGCCCAGCTGACTGCGACGCTCAGAAAATGCGCGTTACGGAAGGGCACATAGGTCACGGGTATCGAACTGCCGCGCGGGCCGGGCGCGCCGAGTTCGTTTTCCGGCACGGCAATCGATTCGTCCGTAAGCGCCGACCCGCCGATGGCGCGGAAATGCTCCAGCCTGACGTGCAGCCGGGATTGCACTTGATAATGGTCAGTAATTGCGCGGAATGCCTGCAATTCGCGCGCTTCCGTACGCTGCCCGTAGCTCGCATGAAGCAGCGCCAGATTCTCCAAGCCGTGACGCTCCCGAGCGATGGCCGTGCTGACGCAGGAATCCATGCCACCGCTCAGAAGCACGACCGCTTTGCGAGAATCGGGCAAAACTTATCTGCCTCTCTCATCCTTGTTGAATTAGGAACAATTCCTAGACGCCGCGCGTCGCGGGATCCCACACAATCTTGTGCAACTGCAATCCAAGCCTCACGGGAAGCCCGTCCTCGAGTATCCACTCCACCAAGGCCCGCGGCTCCAGCCCGGTCCATTGCCCTTGCGGATCGTCGTGAACGGGAGAGAACAGTACTTGCCTGGTGCGTTCCGCCAACGCATGTTCCCGCGCGAACTCCCGCGCAAATTCGTAGTCGCGCCGGCTGGAGATCACGAATTTTACTTCGTCTTCCGAACTCAACTCCGCAAGATTCCGCGCATCGAAAGTGTCGGGTTCGCCGGAGTCTGGACACTTTACATCCACAATTTTGATGACGCGCTTCGGGAGCCTGCCGATAAAGCGCTCTCCACTGGTCTCGATCATCACGGTGTATCCGTCCTCGAGAAGACGTTCCGCCAGGGGGTAGATTTCCTCCTGCAGCAACGGTTCGCCTCCAGTTAACTCCACCAGCATCAGACGGTCTCCGTCGCCGCTAAGCTCCGCAACGCGCTCGAGCACTTCCTCAACGCTCATCTTCCTTCCGCCGTGAAAGGCGTAAGCCGTATCGCACCACGCGCAACGAAGATTGCAGCCCGTAAGTCTTACAAAAAGGCACGGCAATCCCGCGCGAGTCCCCTCACCCTGAATGGATTTGAAAATCTCCGTAATGTGCATAGTCGAATGAGAAAAGAGAAAACTGTTTACTGGCTGCCGCTCTTTACCTTCTTTGCGGATCGTTTTGAGAGCCAGTAAATTCCCCCGAAAAACGAAATCATGGCCACGGCCAGGCGTGGATAGCCAGGAGCAACGCCCATCATCCGCAATACCACGATGTAGCCCGCGGCAACGATAAGCGCCGGAATCATAATGATGAAAAATGAGCGATTCATGTTTCCCAGAGCTCCTCAGCCTTTCAGCGCCGCGGGACGATAGCGCGCGAAAGCCGTGTCTGTCTCCCAAATCACCGCATCGGTCACTCGCGCGCCCGGCGGCAAATCCTTCACCTTATTGAGTACTTCATCATAGAAATACTTGGCCAGATTTTCCGCGGACGGATTGATCGTCGTGAACGGCTCCAGGTCGTTAATGAACTGATGATCCAGCCGCTTAATGATTTCCCGGATTACCTGCTTGAGGTGGGTAAAATCCACCAGCAGGCCGATGTTGTCCAACTGTGGGCCTTCCAGCGTGATCTGCACCCGGTAATTGTGACCGTGGACATTTTCGCATTTTCCCTTGTATCCACGAAGGGCGTGCCCCGATGAAAAGGTCTCTTCGACGCTGACCTGAAACATTTCTGAATAATTTCCTTCTCGCGCTAGCACAAAGTGGGTGCCCACGCGCCGTTATTGCGTGTGGTGTTGGGTTTTCCTGCTCTAGTCGCGAACCCTGGCGTTACCTACTATCGTTATGCAAAAACCGGCGGACATCCGCTAGCTCGTGCGTCTTTTTGTACTGAGGTAGCGATTCCAAGAAAATTTTACCATAGGGCATGCGTTGGATGCGGGTATCGAGCAACGCCAGCACGCCCCGGTCGGTCTTTGAGCGAATCAAGCGTCCAAAGCCCTGTTTCAGTGACAGGACCGCTTGCGGTACCTGGAATTCCGCGAAGGGATTGCGGCCGTCTTCCTGCAGAGCCTTCACGCGCGCGGCAACAATAGGGTCGCTGGGCACGGCAAACGGCAGGCGATCCACAATCACGCAGGATAACTGCTCGCCTGGTACGTCCACGCCCTGCCAGAAGCTCGCGGTGGCGAACAACACCGCGTTGGGAGTGTTCTTGAAGCGTTCCAGTAACGTCGAGCGCGGCGCGGTGCCTTGCAGCAGCAGCGGAAAATCGAGGCGGTTGCGTAACCGCTCGAACAGGTCGTTCATTTGCGCATAGCTGGTGAACAGGCAGAACGCTCTGCCCTCGCTGATTTCCAGCAATTGCGCGATTTCATCGGCGGCCTTGGGAGCAAACGAGGCGTCACGCACGTCTGGCATTTTCTGCGGCAGGTACAGTAGCGCTTGTTGCGGATAATCAAACTCGGGTGGCAAGGCATTTTCTTTGGCGTGATCCAGGCCCATGCGCTGGCGGATATATTCGAAGCGCCCGGCGACCGTAAGCGTGGCGGAAGTGAGAATCACGGTATCGAATTTCTCGAACAGTCTTTCGCGCAGAATCTGGCTGACGTCGATCGGCGTAGCGGCCAGGAACACGCCTTTGTTCCTTCGCTCATACCAGTAGACGTAATTCTTTTCGTTGGACTCGAAGAGGAACGCCAGCTCCTGGCGCAACTCAAAGCTGCGGCGCGCAATGCGCAACAGTTCTTCCGGCTTCTGCGTCAGAGCGCCGAATTCCGATTCCATCGCCTTCAGCGAATTTAGCAGCGCGTCGTACGGCTCTCGATTCTGCTCCAAAAAGGCCTGGCGTTCCGCGCGTGAAAAGGGGAAACGGCCGTCGCGCGGCGGAAATACTTCGAAAAAGGAACGACTTTTCTCGCGAATGCGTTGCGTCTTGCGCAGCAGCGTCGGGGTGCCCTGGTGCGTCACGCGCATGGCTTGATCGGCGTCTCGCGCGATTTCCTCAAAGCGGAAGTTGGAGATCTGCCGTCCAAAATAGTCGCTGGCTACGTCTTCCATTTCGTGGGCTTCATCAAAGACCACCGCGGAATACTCGGGCAGAATACTGCCGAAGTCGTCCTGCTTCAGCGCCAGGTCCGCAAAAAACAAGTGGTGATTAACGATGATCAACTCCGCATCCTTGGCCCGCGCGTGCATTTGGGTAACGAAGCAACGTTGGAACTCCGAACATTTTTGGCCGGTGCAGGTATCGCGCCGCGCATCGATGCGCGACCAAAGCTCCGAATCATCGGGCAGAAACGTCAGCTCCGTGCGATCGCCCGTCTCGGTGAGCCGGGCCCAATCCCTGATCTGCCGGAACGCGTCCACTTCCTCCAACCCACGCAGCATCGGTTGGTCCGCCATGGCGTGTACTTTAGCGAGGCAAAGGAAGTTCGAGCGGCCCTTCATGACCGCTACTTTCAGTTCGGGCGCAAAATGCTTTTGCAGGAAGGGAATGTCCTTCTGGTACAGCTGCTCCTGAAGCGACTTGGTCGCCGTTGAAATCACCACCCGCCGTCCGCTGCAAATCGCCGGTAGCAGGTACGCGAGAGTCTTCCCCGTACCGGTGCCCGCTTCCACGATCGCGTGGTGATGTTTGGCGAAGGCATCGTCGACCGCCTCCGCCATTTCCAATTGCGCGGGACGGTGTTCGTACCCGCCAAACATGCTTTTTTCCAGGAAGCCACCGGGACCAAAGACCTGCTCCATCGATGGCCGGGAGTCATCGCGGGTGTCGGGGCCTTCGTCAACGTCCGCCAGCACTTCCTCGCGCTGGGTCCGAGCAGCCGCTGCCGCGGCAACGCTGCCTCGAACTGGATGCTTCTCTTCCAGGGGCACGTACACTCGCTCCGCCGCCGGCTTCTCTTTTCTTGGTTCGACTAGCTCCGTTTTGGGATTGCGTCTAGGCAGAGGTTTTTCCGTCAGTTCCAAACTGCGCGAATTTCTAACGATAGCACAGCGGAGCCAAAGGGACAGGCGCAGGCCAGGGCGTTAATAGTTGGGCACCGCGCACAATTACCCGAAATTTCCGGGCGGTCCGGGGCTAGAGTGTTTTTGGGGACCTTCTCGCCATCCTGTCCGCGGGAACGGGTTGTTCAAATTTGCCTTGGGGTAACTGAATGAAATCCATTTCCTTAAAACTCCTTCTGGTTTGCGCCTGTCTGTTTGTGCTCTCTTCGTGCAGCGGCGTGAAAAACGCCTGCACCAGTTGCACCCCGACCGGGAACGGCACGCTGAGTCTCACGCTCTCCGATACTCCTCCAATTGGGGTTAGTGTCGTCAGTTTTACTCTGCCAATTTCGGGTATCAGCCTTACTCCTTCCACGGGAAGCCCGGTTTCGGTTTATGCTGGCGGAAGTTTCGAGTTGACCCACCTGGCAACAGACTCCACGCCGGTCGCAGTAGGAGTAGCCGTACCGGCCGGAAGCTACACGTCCATTAACGTCACTTTGGGGACCTCCAGCGGAATTTTCTTCAACGGGTCAGGTTCGGCAATTACGGTCGGCGGCAATGTCTGTGTGACAGGCGCCTTCTGCAATTTGCCCAACGGCGCCGCCACCACTATCTCAGTGCCAATAACGCTCTCAATCACCGAAAATCAGGCGCAGTGGATCGGCCTGGATATGAATCTGAGCAACGCCATCACCCCGTCGAATGGCATCACCGTGGATTTCACGCAGACCGGGGTTCTCGCCGCGCTGACCACGCCTCGCACCAACATACCTAGTGGTGATGTAGATTCAATTGACGATTTCACCGGGTTAGTTACCGCGTACACATCCGGCAGCAGCATTACCATCAAGTCCGGGACACGCGGCTCGATGGTGGCAACCATTACCAGCTCTACGACCTATGACGATCCGCAAAACCTCTGCGCTTCGGCATCTTCCATCGCGAGCTGCATCTCCGCGATCGCACCTACGGTCGTCAGCGTTCAGGCCTACCTCACGAATACGGGTGCCATCAATGTGTCCGAGATTGACATCATCGATACTTCCGGATCGGATTCCGTCGAGGGATTTATTTATCCAACCTCCATACTTTCCTGCAGCGGCGGCTTTGGCTTGCTTCTCTTTGATAGCACAGTGATTTCGGGCAACGCGACGCTGACCGGCCTTACCTACGGTGCGGGCTTTTGCCTCACCGTTAGTACGACCGCTCCTTTCGTAGTAGATGGCGGACTTCTTACCAGCGCCGGCCTCACCGGGTCACAGGCAGGCTTTCAAAGCCCGACTGATATTACGGCTGGGCAAGTGGTGCGCGTCCAGGTGAGTCGCGTGACTCCGGGCGCTCTGGTCGGTGCCACCGTCAACGAAGTTCTGTTGCGTTACTCACGGTTTCCCGCGACGGTAAACGTCGTATCCGGGAATAACTTCAGCCTGAATGTGACTAGTGTGCCGAGCTATCTGCCCTTTACGCTTTCCCCGCTGGTCGCGACTTATCCGAACAACACGATTTTCGAAGGTGTGGCCAACGTAAGTTCCTTAGCCAATAGCCAGCGTGTCGGGGTTCGCGCGTTGTACTTCGCAAACGCAGGCGTCTCGCCGGTGACATCGGCAAACTTCATAGCGGCAAAAGTGCGCGCTAACTGATTTTTCCCGCCTCCGCAAAAGGCAACGGGTCCCGGAAGTTTCGGGACCCGTTCTTTTTTGGAACGCGGATGTTCGAGACAATTTCATGGCCAAACGTCACTCGGCCACCGCAAGAGTTAAAGTGTTACTTGAACTGCTTCTTCACGGGAAAAATCAAGAATGTCGGCGCGCCGACATTTTTCAGCCAGGCACTTTGGCACGGCGCATGCGCGACACAGCAAGTTCGGTCTCAAGGGGCCGATTACACGCCGCCAACCGTGGTGTTTGCGGGTAGTGGATTGCCCATCGGACCCATGGGTACCGATGGAATATTCGGCGCCAGCGCCGGCTGCAAGCGCCGGTACAGCGCCAGCGACACCGCGCCCATGCCCCAGAGCGTTACGGCTAGCCCTGCCCAAAAGCCGACCCACGGCAGTGTTGTGATCACGCGAATCGCAATCACTCCAACCGCCATGCGCGCCACCAGCGGCCACAGCTCCGTGGTCTTCCCCATGATCCATTGGCCGACGATCGCTCCGACGACCACTTCCGAGCAGATCAACGCGAAGATCCACAGGAAAAACGTGGAAACGCCGACAAGCAGCCCAACTACCGTGATACAAGCGACAATCGCCGCGATAAACACACCCGGCAACACCAGAACACCCAAACCAAACGACGCTCCCAGATTTTCCGCCGCCTGCATGGTTTCCACCGCAAATTTCGGCATCAGGCTGATCAGCACCAGTCCCAGCAGAACGTACGCACCGGTCCAAATCACGCGCCACACGTAGTAGCCGCCTCCGTGTGTGTTGTAGTTCTTGTGCTCCGTCATCTTGAATACCACCGGAGAAGCGAGTTTCGCGTCCGAGGCCACGCTGGGTTCTTTGTCGCCTTCGAATTTGGCGTAGCCGTTAATCACTGCCCCGGATCCGATGGACAGGGACTCGCCTTTGCTCTGGAGATTCCCACCGATGGTTCCGGAAATCGAAAGCTGTTTGAAAAAGGCCAGCACATCGCGATCGATTTTTCCGTCGAGCGTAGCGGTTTCTCCGAACACCGTGATGCTGCGGCCGATCCTGCCGTTGGAATCCAGGTTGATCACTTGATTGAACGCCAGTACACCGTGATCGATAGTGCCGCTGATGGTGAGATTGTTCGCAAAGGAGCGCAAGCTACCGTCGATCTGGCCGCTGACCCGCGCGGATTGCGCGAAGCAAAAAACGTCGCCGTTCACGTGGCCGGAAATGTCCACCTGCTGGCCAAAGGCATACACGTCGCCGTCCACCGTGCCCAGGATGCGCACATGCTCTCCGGAAAGAAACACGTCACTCTTCACCATTTCATCTTTCTTTATTTCGACGGTATCTCCCTTGCGGAATTCGGTTGCCGACGCTGGGCTCGCGAAGCCTGCCATTATGCCCAGGCTCGCGAACATCATCGCCAGCGCTGACCCTCTTCGCATATACCTCCGGAACGCGAACAGTGCCACTCCCATCGTGGCCATCAGCGCAACCGCTTCCAGCAAAGTGAACATAGATTGCCATCCTTTCCAGAAGGCGCCCTGAAACAACAGCAGGTTCAGCAGATTGGTGCTCCCGAAACCCGCTTGTTCCAGTTGCAGTTGCCAGGGCTCGATGTACCCGGTATAAAGTGCATAAATTCCCAACATCGCCAGGCCGAAGACCACTCCCCAGATCCAATTCATGGATCGCTTCACCTGGGATTGAAACTCCGCCAGCCGCGCGGGCAGCGGCTCATCCTCTTCGAACATGGCGCGTGTCAGCAAGCGCGATTCGCGGTCCAGCACGCGCAACAAGGTGAGGCATTTGGTGCAAGTCTGAGTGTGTAGAGACACTTCCTGCGCGCTCTCACGGTCGAGCTGCCGTTCGACGTAGAGCAGCAATGTGATTTCATCCAGATGCTTGTTTGGAGTGAGTTCGGACTTGCTCACCGGAGTCCTCCCGCGGCAAGGACACTGTTTTCTCCCAGCGCCTGCCTCAGCTCGTGCCTTGCGCGCAGCAACACCACACCCACAAACGCCCGCCGCACGCCCAGGGCATCTGCAATCTCGTCGTAGCTCATATCGGAGTAGTAGCGCATCGCCAGAGCCATGCGCGCGCGCGCGCCAAGCTTGCTCAGCGCCTTGCGCACTTCTTCGCTGGTGCGTTCTTCAATCAGTTTTTCCAGTTGATTCGGCTCCGGACACTCCAGGGGCATCTCGGTGACGTCTTCGGTCTCCTTATCCTGGCGAAGCTTGCGGCGCCGAAGCATGTCCCAGCAATGGTTTGCGGAGACCTTGTAGAGCCACGCGGTGAAGGAGCGGGACTGATCGTACTGTTCGAGTTTGTCACGCAGCTTCATAAAAATTTCCATCGTGGCGTCTTCGGCATCTTCTCGCGTAGGCATAGCCCTGCGGCAAAACCGAAAGATCGCCGGAGCGAACTCCCGATACAAATCGCCCCAGGCCTGGGTATCCCCTGTCCGTGCCCGGACGATCAATTCCAACGGCTCCGTTTTTCCCGGCGCGCTCATTCGCCCTGGTCTCAGCGGTTCCATAGTGGATACGCACGAATGCCCCTGAAACTATCACAAGTTGCTATGTTCACGCAGGTTGCCGCGCGGTTGGCCTTTCGGCACGCCCATTCGGGAGTGTTACGGCATGTCGTCGGGTGCCGTTCCCGCCGGCAACCCACTCCTTCGATGTTACTGTAAGTAAAAGGGTTAAATGCTCCGATTTTTCCTTCACCACAAAAAAGAGACGGCCCCTGGCTGGTTCGGGGCCGTCTCTGTCTAGCAAAATCGCAATTACTTGGGCCTAAAAGCTGAACTTCGCCGCAAGCTGCAGGCTGCGTGGCCCGCCGCTGCCGAGGAACGGATACCCGATGCCAACGTCCCCTGTCGCGGTCAGGCGGTAGGCACCCGCGGACGTGCCGTTGGCATTGATTCCGTTCTGCGCCGCGTCCGCGATGAAGTTGGGCAGGTAAGGGTTGGCAAAGTTCGGATGGTTGAAGAGGTTATATGCTTCGAAGCGAAGCTCCATGGTGACGTGCTCCCCAATCGGGGTCTTCTTGAAAATGGAGAAGTCGAACTGGCGGAAGTGCGGACCGATCAAGGAGTTTCTCCCGAGCGAGCCGAAATGCATCGAGTTGATGCAGCCCGGGCCGATGGCAAAACATTGTGCTCCAGTGCTCGGGTTAATCAATTCGCAATTCGTCGCCGCCGTACCCAGTCCATCAAACGTACAGGGCACCGCAAACGAGGAGAGTTGCAAAAAGTTATTGGGGTCGTTCTGGTGATAAACGATTGGCCCAACAACGTCTGGCCGCGCGAAAAATTCTCCCGTCCCGTTGTAATCGTCTTCAAAGTTGTAGTTCAGATGGAAGGGCTGCCCCGACTGCACGGTGACGATGCCGTTCAAGCCCCAACCGTTGCGCACCAATTTGTAACGGCTGTCCGACGAATTTGGAATTTCGTAAATGAAATTCCAAGCAATGCGATTGCGCACATCAAAGTTGGAATTACCGCGATTGAATTTGTTGGCCGCCTGGCTGTTGTCCGGTTGGGCGGCGTTGGGCACGTAGTCCTCGCCGTCACTGGAATCGTCGATGGAATGCGACCACGTGTAATTAAACGTGGAAGTCAGTCCGTGCCAGTTGTCGATGCGCCAACTGGTTTGCAGCGAATTGTAAATGGAATTGCCGGATGATTCTTCGTAGTTGTAGTAAACGCCGCCGGAAGTAAAGACGCCCGGCGTGCAACAACCGAGGTCGTGGTAATCGTACGCCTGAATCATCGCCAGAGTAGGCTGGTTGAGGTCGCGGAACCGCAGTAACTTGTGGCCTTGCGAACCAACGTAGCCGATCTGCAACGTGGACTTTCGTCCAATTTGCTGCTGCAAATTCAAGTTGTAGTTCTCCATGTACGGCGTGCGCAAATGCTGATCCACTCCAAACCGGTCGGACATGGGAGAAGCGGGGCTGTAAACTGCCGTTCCGGCGTCGAGCGGTCCGCCTACAATGCCGGCGACGGAAATCGGATTCGCGCCGACTCCGGAATAAGCAGCTCCGGGGTCGTAGAAGCTGTTGAATGGCAGATGGCCTTGGAACATGTCCTGCGAATAAGCGTCATAGAAGATCCCGAAGCCCGCGCGAAGCACGGTCCTTTGGTGTCCGGTCACGTCCCACGCGACGCTCACGCGCGGCGCCACATTGTTGTAGTCAGGCTGGTACAAACGGCCAGCACCAACGATGATGTCTGCCCCGGTAGTCGGATCGAAATTCGTGAAGTTGTTGTGTTTTTCCTGGATGATCCCAAAATAGTCGTAGCGCAGGCCGAGATTCACCGTCAGCCGGCTGGACCAGTGATAGCTGTCCTGCACATAAACTGCGTGAGAGTTTTCGAATGTGTTGCGGTTGGAATCGCCGGAATACTGAAATCCACCGTCAGGAGCGCCAGCCAGAAAGTCGCCCAAACTGTCAAAGTCCAGTCTGCCTCGGAAGTACGCATCAAAGATTTGCGAGACGGTGGTGCGCCGGAATTCGTAACCAAACTTGATGTCGTGCTTGCCACTCTTCCAAGAAATGTTGTCGATATAGTGCCAGTTGGAATCCACGCGATGACGGGTATCGCCGTAACTCGCCCCCAATTGTGGAAAACTGCCGACGTCGATGCGTGGTAGGCCTAGATCAACGCCGGTGCCGCCGGTATTCAAGCCGATGCTCGCCGGGTCGAAGTTTCTGTCTATAGGTTCAAAGCCTTCCCCAAAACGATTCCAGCCGAGCCGCGCTTCGTTGACCATCGACGGGGTGAGCACGGAGACGAACGAGATGGCCACCAACTGAACGCGTGTGGGCGTAAACGTGTTGTAGTTGGGCAACGCTCCGCCGCCAACTAGCGCGAGCGGAAAACTCTGGTCGCTATCGCCGATAAAATACCGGCCAGTCAACAGATTATCTTTGTTGAAGTTGTGATCGACCTTGATAATCCCGCCGTTCACTTTGTTTGAAAAGGGCGTGTTGAGCACGGTGTTGCTGGTAACCGCAGCGCCGTCCACAGGATTCCCGATACACGAACCTGTGCCATTCGGAGCAGGCCAACCCTTGCCGGCCGCAAGCAAGTTGGTGATGACCGGGTTAATCGACGCAAGGCTCCCGGGAACGGGGGCGTTAAAAAGAATATCGTTCGCCGTCGGGACGCAAGAGGGCGTCGCCTGCGCACCGGATTCGCGCATGGCTTCGTAATCGACGAAGAAAAATGTCTTGTCCTTGATAATTGGGCCGCCCAGCGAGCCGCCGAACTGGTTGTTGTGGAACGGATTCTGCGGCAAGCCCACGGCGTTGAAATAGTTGCGTGCATCCAAGGCATTGTTACGGAAGAACTCAAAGGCGGAACCGTGTAGCGTGTTGGAGCCGCTCTTGGTCACCACGTTCACTACACCGCCCGCGCTGCGTCCGTATTCCGCCTCGAAATTGGAGGCGACGCGCAACTCCGCGATAGCTTCCACCGGCAGAATCGTGGCCGGCGTGCCAAAAACGCCTGCTTCGTTAATTGCCGGGTCGTTCCGGTAACCGTCGTTCATATCCGTGCCATCCAGCAAGAAGTTGTTGGCGCGGCCGCGCGCTCCGTTGACCGAAAATATGCCGAAGGAGCCTGGCGAGTCGGTTATCTGGTCTGGCGAGCCGGTAACACCGGGAACAAGGAAGATGAGCTTCTGATAGTCGCGTCCGTTCACAGGCAAACTGGTGACGACCCTGGACTCCACAATGCCACCCAAGGTGTTGGACGTGGACTCCACCATCGGCAATTCCTCGCCCAGAACTTCCACCGTCTGTGCGATCTGGCCTGGTTGCAGGATCACGTCCGCTCTGCGTTCGCTGGAAACGTCTACGTGTATGCCGGTGACCACACCGCTCTTGAAGCCGGCCTTTTCCACGGTAACGCTGTAATTTCCGATGGGGAGTTCCGGCGCGGCGTAGGAACCATCGTCCGACGTCGTGACGACGCGGGTAAGCCCGGTATCCAGGTTTTTGATCGTTACCATGGCCCCCGGAACGGCCGCGCCGGAAGAGTCCGAAACGCTTCCGAGTATCGTGCCGCGAAAAGTTTGTGCATTGACGTTGTGACCATTCAGGACAAAGAGCGCCGTCAGTGAACACACCCAGGCGCTTAGGCTGCGGATAAACCTGTTCATCTGCTTCTCCTTGACTCCAAGAAGACTCCCAAAGAAGACTTCCAAATTTTTCGTCCAGCTAGCGAGATTTCAGCCGCTTCCCCGAGAGCGACCGAGGACACCTGCATTTCGATAAGGGAACACTACTCAGGCTAGAGCCGAGAATCAAGCAATTCCAGCATCTATAGTTTCCATCGGAAAAATGAATGATTTGCGGGCATCCAATCTTCACCTCGCCTTGAGTTTGCGAGCGGTTTCGGTTCGCTAGATAGCTGCAGATGCGCTACATTAAAAGATTGCTCTGCCTTGCGTATCGGCTGCCGTAGCGCCGTCTCGCCATAAGCAGTCTTGACCATGAAAAAGAGACTTCCATCGCTGGTGATCGTGGGCCGCCCGAATGTCGGCAAATCCACGCTCTTCAATCGCCTTACCGGCACGCGCCGCGCCATCGTTACCGATGAGCCGGGCATCACCCGCGACCGCATCTACGGAAAAGCCGAGTGGGAGGGGCGCACCATTGAAGTGGTGGACACTGGCGGAATCGTTCCCGACGACAAGGCGCTCATCCCCACGGAAATTTTGCGCCAGGCACGCGTAGCGTTCGAAAAGGCATCGCTGCTCGTGCTCGTAGTGGACAGCACCGACGGCCTCACGCCGCTCGATCAGGAGCTTGCTCTTCTTCTTCGCACCACTGGCAAGCCCTTCGTGGTGGCCGTGAACAAGATCGATTCGCAGTTGCAGCAGGCGAACGCAATTCCATTCCACAAACTCGGGGTTCCGGTGTTTCCCATCGCTGCGGAACACGGGACCGGCGTCGACGATCTGTTGGATGAAGTGCTTAAGCAGTTCTACGGTGCTACTCCACAAGCCAGCGCACAACCCAACTTTGAATCCGACGACGACGCTCCATCCACCGGACCGAAGACCATCGAAATCGCCATTATTGGCAGGCCGAACGTAGGCAAATCCACGCTGCTGAATCGGCTGGCCGGCGAAGAGCGCTCCATCGTTTCGCCGATTCCCGGAACCACCATGGATAATGTGGACACCGAAGTTGTGCGTAACGGCCGCACCTATCGCTTCGTGGACACCGCCGGCATTCGTCGCAAGGGGAAGACCAATCTCGTCGCGGAAAAATTGAGTGTGGTGATGGCGAAGCGAGGCTTGGAGCGCGCGGATGTGGCGCTTCTCATTGTTGATGGCGAACAGGGCGTGACTGGGGGCGACGCGACCATCGCGGGCTACGCGGAGCAGTCGGGGCGTTCCGTAATTATCGTGGTGAACAAATGGGATTTGGCGGTCGAAGCCGCGCAAAAGTCCGCCGATGCTTCGGGAAGAACCACCAGAGGCAAAGCCAAAATTGCCGCCGAAGGTGGCACGGCGCGCCGCGAAATTGACAAAGGCAAGCTGCTCTTCGAATACGAAAACATGGTTAAGGAGAAGTTCAAATTCCTGAGCTTCGCGCCGATCGTGTTTCTCTCCGCCAAAACCGGCGAGCGAGCGCAAAAGTTGTACCCGCTGATCGATGAAGTGGCCATCGCACGGAACAGAAAAATACCTACGCCGGAATTGAATAACTGGCTGAAAGAAGACGTCGACCTGCAACGCGCCAGCAATCCGAAGGCTCGCCCGGTACGCATCTACTACATCACGCAGGCGAAAACCGCGCCGCCGGTGTTCTTACTTTTCACTAACCAGAAGAAACCGCTGCATTTCAACTTCGAGCGCTTTCTGGAAAACCAGTTACGCGCAAAGTGGGATTTTACCGGGACCCCGGTGCGCTTCATTCAAAGACTCAAAAAACGCAGCGACCGCGAACGCGCTACTTCCACTGAAGATTGATTGGAACGCCGCGCAAGAAAGCGCCCTCCTCGGAAGGAGGCCGCTACACAGCCTGAGTGTATTGTTAACGCTGCTTTAGGGCTTCCAACTCTTCGAGCGTGCGAGGCCAATCCGCACCTAACAGCCGGGATAGCCCACGATCCGCCAGAACTTTTCCACCGGTCTGGCAGCGCGCACAATAATTCGTTTCCTTGTCCGCATAGCGAATACGTTGAATCTTTTCTCCGCACCTCGGGCAAGGCTCGCCGTACTTTCCATGAGCGGCCATCTCTTTGCGAAACGCGGTCACTTTTTCAGGAAAGCTGGCCTCCGCCTCGGCACGCAACCGGTCCATCCACAACCTCAGCGTGCTTCGCGTTGCCGCAAATAATCTTTCCCACTCCTCATCTCTCAACTTCTGTGTGAGTGTCAGCGGCGAAAGTTGCGCCACGTGCAGAATCTCGTCCGAGTACGCATTCCCAATGCCGCTGACCATGCGCGGATCGGTCAGCGCTCTTTTGAGCGTGCGGTTTTCCCCGGTGAGCGCCTCACGAAACGTCTTAAGGTCGCTCTCGAAAATTTCGATTCCGCCGGCGTCAAACGCTCGCAAATTCTCCTCGCCGCGAACCACATGCAGCGAAGCCCGTTGCTTCGTCGCCGCTTCGGTAAGCACCAACGACCCGTTCGGAAAGTCGAACGCCGCCAGATTCCGCCGGCCGCCCAGCTTGGCGTCGCGCGGCCGCCAGTGGAGCCGCCCGGCAATCATCAAGTGCAGCACCAGCCACAGATCGCCTTCCACTCCAATCGCAATGCGCTTCCCAATTCGGCGTAGGTCCCGGACGGCACGGTATTGCGCATCCGCAAGTGGGGGCTCCACGGTACGCAGCAAGAATGGACTCGTCAGCCGCATCCGCTCGATGGGCTGCCCCACGATTCGCGCTTCGAGCGCAACAATATACGCGGCAATATCCGGCAGTTCCGGCATGCCTATCAGCTTGCAGGCCGTACCCACGTTGTGGCAAGCGTCCTCCTGTGGAGGTCACAATTTTCTTCTGCTAAACTCCATCCAGAAACCGCAATGAGCAGCCCTGCTTCAGCTACGGCATCCGACCACAACGGCTCCAACCTTTATCGCATCGGCGAAGTAAGCCGCATCGCCAATGTAAAAGCGTTCGTCCTGCGCTATTGGGAAGGCGAATTCCCCATGCTGCAGCCGGTTAAAGATGAGAGCGGGCATCGCCTGTACCGCCAGGAAGATGTCGACCTGGTGCTGAAGATTCGCCGCCTGCTTTACGACGAAGGCTTCACCATTGCCGGCGCGCGGCGCCATTTGCGAGATGCCATGGGCGAAGTCCCCGAAGCCGAACGCGAAGAGCCCCGCCGGTTCAGCGACGCCGAACCCTCCATCGAACTGCTCAGCCGCGGAACGCTGCTGGATTTGCGCGACGCACTGCGCAGTTTGTTGACGCTGCTCGAAGGCAAGTGATACCGTTGAATTTGCTGGTTTTCGGCTCCGTAACCGCGAGCCGATGCGGTCGGGACGTAGCGCAGCCTGGTAGCGCGCACGCTTGGGGTGCGTGAGGTCGCTGGTTCGAATCCAGTCGTCCCGACCATTTTCCTCGGTCCTTACCCGATTTTTTCACTTATTGCTGTGGAACCCTCCCCCGTAAGCTTGCCTGTCTCCGGTTAACTATACTGGTGTACGATAATCCGGAGGAGATCGTCATGGCGCTGGACTGGACACAATGCCAGGCCGTTGAGAGCGTACCCGGGAGGGTAAGCGGTACGTGGGTCTTCCGTGGCACCGGCATGCCAGTCGCCGCGGTTTTCGAGAACCTTGAGGCGGGGGCCGGCATTGAAGACAACATCGAATGGTTTGACTTGACCCGCGAACAAATCACAGCGGTGCTGGATTTCGCCGCGCGTAGTCTGGCAACCCCAGCGCACCACTAGATGCTTATTCTTTTTGACCACGAAACTCCCCCCTCTTGGCTCGTATCTCGCGACAGACCACACGATCAAGAAAACCAAAGATCTTGGTTGGGATACTCTGAGCAACGGTGAACTTCTGAGAGCCGCGGAAGAAGCTGCCTTTGCTGTCTTTCTGACAACCGATAAGAACATCCGTTACCAACAGAATCTCGCTGATCGGATGATCGCGATTGTGGTGCTCGGCAATTCCCGATGGCCGATCGTCCGGCAGCACGTCGATCGGGTCATTGCGGCTATCAATGCCGCAAAGCCTCGTACCTATTCGGAGATAGAAATCCCGGATAGATGAGAAACGCAAAAACGAGCTGCAGAACAGAAGCCGCCCTGTCACACGATTTGCATTCAATCCCTTTCGGCACTACGAGCGCTGCTACAATGAATGGGAGGAGATTGTGTGCCTACCGCGAGAAAGCCGAGAGTACTGCTGACGAATGATGATGGCTACAAGGCCGAAGGCCTTCGAGCGCTAGCCGAAGAATTCCGTGAATTTGCCCATGTCGATATCGTTGCGCCGAGCTGGGAGCGCAGCGGCGCCGCACAATCGCTCACCCTGCGCCAGCCGATCGTCTGCCACCGCATTGCCGAGTATGAATGGGCCATCGATGGCACGCCAGCCGATTGCGTCATCGTAGGCCTGCACAAATTGCTTCCCGAGCCGCCGGACGTGGTCGTCTCCGGCATCAATCACGGCGCGAATCTGGGCGAAAACGTCTATTACTCCGGCACTGTGGGCGCCGCGCGGGAAGCGGTAATTCACCACGTGCCAGGCATCGCGATGTCTCTGTGCTCGAAGCGTGTGAACTCCGACTTCAAGCCCTCCGCTCGGTTGGCTCGACGCACTGCGGAGCTGCTGTTGAAGGAAGGCATTCCGAAACAGGTGCTTCTGAATGTAAACGTGCCCGAAAGCTGGAACGGCTCGGTTCGCTTCACGCGGCAATCCAAGAAGATCACCCGCACGGTCCTGCGCGAGGGCGAAGATCCCCGTGGACTCCCTTATTTCTGGCTCAGCGAGCAACGCATGAATAGCGGCCAGGACGTAGATGCGGAGTCCGATTACGCGGCGATTTTCGCGAATGAAGTTTCCGTCACTCCGCTGCATCTCGATCCTACGCACGCGGAATCGCTGAATCATCTATCTCACTGGGTGCCCTTCCTGGCGAACCCCGTCCTGGCTAAGTAATAGCCGCCCATCCGACGATCGCTGCGCGCGGCGTATCGTAGTGTGCAAATGAAAAATGCTCCTTTGCAGACCGGAATCGAATTGGTTAGCATGACGCCGGCATGAGCGCGGGCAAAACATTCGACGTCATCGTCATAGGCGCGGGAGTATTCGGAGCTTGGACCGCATGGCATCTGAGCGCGCGAGGTCAACGAGTCCTGCTTGTCGATGCCTACGGCATAGCCCACGCGCGAGCAAGTTCCGGCGGCGAAACACGTATCATCCGCATGGGCTACGGAAGCGACGAAATTTACACCCGCTGGTCGCACAATTCCCTGAGCCAGTGGAAAGCGCTATTCGCCGCGACCGGCCAGCTGCTTTTTCATAATACCGGCGTGTTGTGGCTGGCGGACACCGATGAGTCTCGGCTCGACGACGGCCGCGATATGCTGAAAAAATGCGGCATCCCGTTCGAGATGCTGCAGCCGTCGCAACTCGAACAGCGATACCCACAGGTGAATTTTACGGACGTATCCGTGGGCATGCTTGAGCCGGAGAGTGGCGTGCTTCTGGCGCGCCGCGCAGTAAGCGCGCTGGTAACCGACGCGGTAAAAAACAGCACCAGCTTTCAGATCGCGCAGGTTGCGCAGCCGCAGGGAAAAACCGCACTGGACGCAATACAAACATCCACAGGGGATCGGCTTTCCGCCAGCAATTTCGTGTTCGCTTGCGGGCCGTGGCTCGGGAAAGTTTTTCCAGAGTTGCTGGGACCCAGAATTTTCCCCACGCGCCAGGAAATTTTCTTCTTCGGCGCTCCGCCAGGCGATTCTCGATTTGCGCCGCCAGCGCTACCGACGTGGCTTTTCCAGGGAGAAGAAGTCTACGGAATGCCAGACATCGAATCGCGCGGACTGAAGTTCGCCAGAGACATTCACGGGCCTATCGTCGATCCGGACACGCAATCGCGCGTGGTCTCGGAAGAACAAGCCAACTGGGCGCGTGAGTACGTGGCTTGGCGCTTTCCCGCATTGAAAGATGCTCCCATTGTCGAAACCCGCGTTTGCCAGTACGAAAACACCTCCAACGGAGATTTCCTGATCGATCGCCATCCAGAGCTTTCCAATGTCTGGCTTGCCGGAGGCGGCTCTGGGCATGGCTTCAAGCATGGTCCCGCGTTTGGTGAATATCTCGCAAAACAGATTTTGGGTGAAGGCAGCGCTGAACCGCGCTTCTCGCTGGCGTCGAAGGACACCGCTCGAAACCGCGCTGTATTTTGAGGTTTAGCTGCTCTTGGTTAGGTTAATTCAACTCTTGTTCGGAGTTTTCCGGCGTGAACTATCGCTGACTCGGCTGACTTTCCGCTTGGCCTTTTCCTCGTAGAGATTCTGGTCCGCTTCCTTCAGCAGCTTTTCCACGCGCTCGCCTTCGCCGTGGTAAACGGAAGTTCCGATGCTCGCCGAAATTGGCGGCTCCTCACTGTCAGCCGCCAGCGTTTCCCGAATGCGCGCGGCCACTCGCTGTGTCTCTTCTTCCCGAGCCTCCGGCAGCACCACGGCGAACTCGTCGCCACCGTAGCGCGCCGCAGTATCAATAGCACGGCAATGGAAACGCAAAATATCGGCAAGCCGGCAAAGCGCGCGGCTGCCCACCAGATGTCCATACGTGTCGTTAATTTTCTTCAGTCCATCCAGATCCAGCAGCAAAACACCGAACGGCCGACCGGTGCGCAGCGTGCGCTCGGTCTCAATATCCAGAACATCCAGCAGCTTGCGATAGTTGGCAAGCCCAGTGAGTGGATCGCTGGCCGCCAGATGACGCACCTGCTCGAATACCCGCGCGCTGTCCAGAAGCGCACCACCCAACAAAATCGCGTAACTGGCCACATTCAGCGCTTGTGCAAAAATAAAGGGCCCGTCCAGAAGCCTCTGCGATTGGCAAGCCGCCAGTTGCGCCGCCAGATTCAGCCAAACCGCGAGATAGATGGAACGGTCAAATGCAGAATCCATCAGATACCGGCGATGGCGATAGCCGTAGAGTGCCAGCAAGAAAATAACCGCAGGCAACAGGTGCAACGGATTGGGTATGAAGGAATCCGGGTGGCCGGAAACCTCCGGCGGTGGTTTGCGCAGAGTCGCGGTAATCGCGTAAGTCAGCGCGAGCACGCTCATCAGCGCGCCTGCTATTTCCATACGCGGGTGCCGGGAACGGGGCAGGAAATGTTCTACCAGCAGAGCTACGACAAACAGTAAAGCCAGCAGCAACCGGCTGATCCACCAGGCCACCGGCGCCCACAAAACCCAGGTTTGCGATTCATGGATCAGCTGGAAAAACAGCACGCTGGAAACGATCATGGTGGCGCCGGAAAGCAAGAATCCGGAGCCCAGGATCAGCGAAATACGGTCTTGCGTCCCCTGAAACCGCACCAGCGCCACTGCTGCGAACAGAAAGGCAAAAAGCCCGGTGGTGATTTGCAGGTAGCCTTGCAGGATGGGGTCTGGCCGTGGCGAGATTTGCCGCAGCCAATCGGCGGCGCAAAAAATCAGAATGAATCCTGCTACGTGCAGGAGCAGGCGATAAAATTGGCGCCTGTCGCCGTTTGTCGGAATAATAGAGAATTGGCCCATGGCTGTTTCGCGCAGCAGCCTAGCGGGAGGGCCGCATCGCCTTACACTTATTAGAAGCGAGGAATGGGAATTTGGGTGCGGCCGATAATTCCGGTGTGAACGAAGAGATACCTGTTTTGTGGAAAATGCATTCCTGTACCGACGAACAGGAATACGCAGCGTGCGCGCAGCGAAGCACGCAAAATTAGCACTTGCGCGGAGGCTCCGAAGTGCCCAAAATAGCCGCTATTGAATCGTTTCAATAGAAGGAACGGACTTGCCAAAACCTCCAGCCAAAAAAGTTAGCCGCGCGAAAAACAGTGCTTCGGCAGCCTCGCTGCGTCCCGGTGCGCACACCCTCGCAGAGATACTCTCGCAACCCGCCATCTGGACGGAAACTGAATCGCAGCTGGCAGCTTCCGGCACGCTGCAGACTCTGGCCGATACGTTTTCCCCGCGCAGCCCCTGGCTTTTTATAGGCTGTGGCTCCAGCTACTACCTGTCCAGGCTGATTGCCGCCATATGGACCAAACATTTCCACATTCCCGCCACTGGAGTTCCGGCTTCGGAGCTTCTCTTCGCGCCGGAGGAAACCCTTCGCCGCATCGGCCCGGCACAAATTGTGCTGATGTCGCGCTCCGGCGAAACGACGGAAGTCCTTCGCGCCGCCGAACTTCTGCAATCGCAAAAGACCCTGCAAACCCTGGCGGTAACCTGCAACACCCAGAGCAAGCTCCACTCCCTCTGCACCCACACATTTACGCTGGCTTGGGCGGACGAAAAAAGCACGGTGATGACGCGTTCGTTTACCTCCATTCTCCTGACCTTCCAACGCCTGGGCCTGAAATTCACTGGAGACAACCTGCTCTCCTCCGCGCTTAACCAGCTACCTCAGAAAGGCCAAGCGTGGCTGGACACGCACGCACAGAAAATCCAGGAATTCGCCGCCAGGCGAAAAGTAGCGGATTACGTCTTCCTTGCGCAGGGCGTGCATTACTGGCTGGCGCAGGAGGCGGGCCTGAAGGTGACGGAGATGTCCTCTTCGTACGCCCAGGTATATCACTCGCTCGAGTTTCGCCACGGCCCGCGCTCCATAGCTGGACCGCATGCCATGATCACCATCTACGTTTCCGACGAAGCCGCCGAAGCCGAGACTGCTCTAGCCGGCGAATTAAGGGAACTTGGCTCGCCCGTCTGCGTCATCGTCAACCGCGCCACTCCAGAGCTTCGCAAAAATAGTGATCTACTGGTTGAACTCGCACTAGACGGTCCGGAATTTGCGCGCTACGCTCTGAGCGCAATCCCGGCGCATTTGTTGGGCACCGCCATCGGGTTGCGCAAGGGCTTGAACCCGGACGCCCCGCGAAATTTGACGCGTGCCGTGGTTCTCGCTTCGCCGGAAGGTAAGGCTCCCGCGAAAAGGAGAAGTGCTTGAGCACGGACGCCAGCTCTGCAACCCCCGGAAGTCCTCGCCTTCGTCGAACCCTCACACTCTCCGACCTGATTCTTTACGGTGTAATCGTTATCCAACCTGTGGCGCCGATGTCTGTCTTCGGCGTGCTCAGCGAGCGCGGGCGCGGCCACGTAGTCACCGCAATTCTTATCGCCATGGTAGCCATGCTGTTCACCGGCATCAGCTACGGCCGCATGGCGCGCGCGTACCCCAGCGCAGGCTCCGCCTTTACTTATGTCGCGCAGGAGATCAATCCTGCCGTGGGTTTCATCACCGGCTGGAGCATGGTGATGGACTACATGCTCAATCCGCTGATCTGCACGGTGTGGTGCGCCGGCCAGGCCGCGCAGTTCGCGCCCGGCGTGGCGCCTTGGATATGGAAAATCTTTTTTGCGATTGTGTTCACGCTGCTGAATATCCGCGGAATCAAGACATCGGCGCGCATTAATACCGGCATGGCCATTTTGATGGGCATGGTGGTGGTCGGGATCTTCGTCGCCAGCGCCCGCTACATCTTTGGCACGCATCACGATGCCGCGTACTTTAGCCGGCCGTTCTACGATCCGGCCACATTCACTTTTGCCGGGCTGTTCGGTTGCACGTCAATCGCCGTGCTCACCTACATCGGCTTCGATGGCATCTCCACGCTTTCGGAAGAAGCCGAAAATCCACGGCGCAACATTCTGCTTGCTACCGTGCTCACCTGCGTTGTGATCGGCGTCCTCTCGGCATTCGAGGTCTACGCCGCGCAGCTCATCTGGCCCGCATCCGAGCCTTTCCCTGACGTCAACACGGCATATTCCTATGTAGCGGGCCGCGCGTGGGCGCCCCTCTTTCCCATCGTGGGATTTACGCTGCTGCTCGCGAATTTTGGTTCCGGGCTCGGCGCGCAAATCGGCGCAGCTCGCCTTCTTTACGGCATGGGCCGCAGCAACGCTCTGCCGAAGTCTTTTTTTGGCGAAGTGGACGAAAAGCATCGCATTCCGCGAAACAATGTTTTCGTCGTCGGCGCCGTGGCGCTGCTGGGCGCGTTCGTCCTCGAAATCGTCGCGGGCTACAAGACCTATTCCCTCGGCACTAACGGGCTCTCCTGGGACACCTTCGTGAAAATCCTGAATGGCGGCGAAGCTTATGGACTCGGCGCGGAAATGCTCAACTTCGGCGCGCTCATCGCCTTTATGGGAGTAAACGCGGCGGCCCTTCTGCGTTACTACGTGCGGTCCAAGGAAAAGAAACTGGGCTTTTTGATTCCTCCAGCCCTCGGCTTCATCATCTGCCTCGCGCTTTGGCTGAACTTGAGCAGGCCCGCCATCATTGTCGGCTCCATTTGGATGGCCGCGGGGATCGCCTTTGGAATCTGGAAGACCAACGGTTTCCGCAACCCGATGTCGTTCGAACTTCCGCCGGAAGAGTGATTCGCCCCACGCAAGTTGCCAAACAAACGGCAATAGAAGCATAGTAGTGCCGCTAGTGAACACGAATGCAGAGAACCCACGGCAAGCCAAAACTGGTCACCATGCGAGATGTAGCGAAAGCCACGGGTTTTTCTCCCGCTACCGTTTCTGTCGTTTTGAACAACGCGCCGCTGGCCCGCTACATCGCTCCGGCCACCAAGAAACGCATCGAAGAGGCTGCCAAACGCCTTGGCTACCGTCCCAACGCGATGGCGCGCTTTCTTCGCAGCAAAAAAAGTTTAAGCATTGGGGTAATGCTCTTTGACGTGACCGATCCGTTCTGCACCCCGGTATTGCGCGGTATTGAAAACGCGCTCTACCCCATCGGTTACTTGCCGATCTTCGCGGACGCGCACAACCAGCCGGACCGTTTTCAGCGTTATCTGGAAATGCTCCTGGAACGCCACGTGGACGGGCTGATCGTGGTCGCCAACTGGCTGTTCGTCGATATCAACGTGCTAGCCGATCTGAACAAGCGCGAAATTCCGGCCGCCACGATTGGCTGGGAAATCCCCGGCAATCGTATGAGTTCCGTAATGGTAGAGAACGAAGCGGGCGGGCGGCTGGCGCTGCAACATCTTTTCCAGCTCGGCCACCGCAAAATCGCCATCATTCGTGGACCGAAGCGCCTTATTGATAGCGCGCCGCGTTGGAAGGGCATTCAGAAATTTGCGCACTCCGTCGAGCTGGAAATCGACCAGGAATTAGTCCTGCAGCTTCCGGAAGTATTCGATCCAACCTCCAGCTTCGATCATGGCTTTCGTCTGACCGAAGCGCTGCTCCACGCCAAAAAGAAATTCACCGCGCTACTGGCCTTCGATGACCTGACCGCTCTAGGCGCCATGCGCGCCCTCGCCAAGGCCGGCATCCGCGTGCCCGAGGATTGTTCGGTAACCGGATTCGACGATGTCGCGGTTTCCGCGCTGTCCGCGCCCGCGCTCACCACCGTTCGCCAGCCGCTGGAAACCATGGGCAGCACTGCCGTCAACATCGTCATGGATGCAATTAAAGCCGCACAAGAAAATCGCGACTGGGGCCCGGTCTCCCAAAAGCTTCATCCAGAGTTGGTGATCCGCGATTCTACCGCCCGCATTTGAATCCGCCTTGTGGCGCGCCGCGTCCCTTTGCTCGGCATCTTTCCACCCCAAAGTCAAAAAAAAAGGGGCGCGAATATCATCCGCGCCCCTTGTAAAGTTTAAACCGCTACTTGTTATTTACCGGTCCCCGGCAGATACACCGCAGCCGGCGTGAAGAATTCAACGTCCTTCACTTCCGTTTTCACCTTCACATTCTGATATTTCCCCTTTGTCCCACCAGAACCCGCAAATGTCAGCAGGTACTGGTTGGAAAGGTGCTGGCCAATCTCGTCAAAATACGGCTTTAAGGAAACTGGGGTTTGCAGGCCGAGATAAAAGGATTCGGCTCCGGTATCTTCCGATAGTTTACTCAAATTGTTCTGCGCGGTATTCAGAACCCAGAAGTTGTGCCCGCGGTGCCCTGCGCTGGGAAAATACACGGACCAGATGTTGGTGTTTTGCCGCTCGGCGCGCTGAATTAGCGGATCCAGGTCCGGATAAAACGCACCAAACCCTCCGCCGCGAAAATAGTCGATCCCAGAGCTAATCAGCATGATGGAACGCCGTGGACCCGTGTTTGGCCAGCGCTTCAGAAGATCAATCATGGCTAGATATGGGCTGGAGCCGATGGCGCTAATCCCCATCGGAATACGAAGGGCCTTCCCGGCGAGCTCGTGATTGTCGGTAAAGTCTTGCGCCAACATGGTGCCGTTGTTTCGAATGTATCCAACCGCCACCATGGTTGTGGGTGGCTGCGCATCGATGAACGCCTTCAAGTCATTCCAATTGCCGGCTGCCGTGGTATCAATCGAATCATCAATCAAGATGGCCAGGAACAGACGATCATCTTTCTTCCAATCGCCAACCTGCTTCCGTTCTTTCCCGAGGAACAGTTGCACGTCATCCTTGGAAACGGCTGCGGACGCATCCTTCTTGGGCACCACGGTAACCGTAAAAGTGGTGGTGCCTGCGGCGGGTTTTGTCGTTTGCGCGGCGATATTTCCCGGCGACAGCACTAGTACGCTTGCAAAAACCACAAAAAGCCAACTGCGGGGATTTAACAATCTCATGTAGTTCTCCTCCAAAGTTTGATGCGGCCCAAGGTTCGGCTGTTTCTTACCTCCCTTGCCATATCACGTCCAGGCAAAATTGTCAGCCTGGAACCCTCTACTCAGTAGAAACCCGTTGGACGCGTCGAAGTTTCGTTATTCTTTCCGGAACGAGTAACCATTTCTGCATAGCGAGTTTCGCGCGACCCTGCGTCGCTGTTGGCCTGCGATATTCTGGTAAAAGATGGCTACGTTGGAATCCAAGCTGAGCAGCTCCCAGCAGGGAGAGGACACGCCTCCTCCGGCCGCCAAGCGCGTATGGATTTTCTCCGCCTGGCTGGATTTGCTCGTAGGTTGCGGAGCGTGGTCCGCTCCGCTTCTGTTGCTCACTGTATTGGTTTCTCCCGCCAAAACGGCGCAATGGTCTTTCGCGTTCTATTTTCTTGCATTGCTCTTCAATTACCCGCACTTCATGGCCACCATTTACCGCGCCTATCATTCCTACGACGAATTCACGAAGTACCGTTTTTTTACCGTTCATGTGGCGTTGCTGCTCGCCGCCGCGGGAGTGATCGCGCACCTCTGGTACCCGTTATTGCCGTGGATTTTCACGCTCTATATATGTTGGAGTCCGTGGCACTACACCGGGCAAAACTATGGCTTGCTGATGATGTTTGTCCGACGTGTCGGTCTTTCTCCGACGGAGGCTGAGCGCAAGGCGTTGCACCTTGCGTTTGTCGCTTCCTACTTGATGTTGCTCTTCAGTTTCCAGACCGGCGCCTCCTCCGACGCGTTGGTGCTGTCCATGGGCTTGCCCGCGAAATTCACTTTGCCCATTCGCGCAACACTAGCGGTATTTTTCCTGATCGCCACTGGATGGGCGATGATGTCGCTAGCCCGCCGCAGTTCCTGGAAATCGCTGCTCCCGTCGGTTGTACTGGCCAGTACGCAATTTCTTTGGTTTCTCTTGCCGGCCTTGATTGAATTGGGTAGCGGCCAGGAAGTACCGCAAACACGCTACAGCAGCGGCATCCTGGCGGTATTGCACTCCGCGCAATATCTCTGGATCACCAGCTTCTACCAGAAAAAGGAAGCAGCCGCGGCGGGGAAACCCGCGTGGAGTTTCTTGCGCTACCAGTTGACGCTGGTTGCCGGTGGCATCGCGCTGTTCATTCCCGGGCCATGGGTCGTCAGCCGGTTATTCCATCTGGACTTCGCGGCCAGTTTTCTTACCTTCACCGCGCTCGTAAACATTCACCACTTTATTTTGGACGGAGCCATATGGAAATTGCGGGATTCTCGCGTTTCCACCGTGCTTGTTGACAGCGCCGGTGAAGGCGCAACTGCCGAAGCGGAGAATGCCGGCGGATTGCGGCGAGCGTGGCAATGGTTTGCGGGCGCAACGCCAACCGCGCGCGTTGTGCGTGTCTCCGTCGTCACCCTGCTGCTGCTCTGGGGCGCTGTGGATCGCCTGCATTTTTACTGGGCGAATGTTTCCGCCAGTCTGTCTTCTTTGAAGCGCGCGGTTCAGCTAAATCCGGACGACAGTTCCTCACAGGTCAAACTCGCGCGTGCCGCGGAAGCCGCGGGCGACCGGGATGCCGCTCTCGAAGCGCTGCGCCAAGCCGCGCAAGTGAATCCCGGCAACCTTTCTCTTCAGCAGGCTTATGCCCGTGGACTTATCGCAGCCGGGCACGATGCAGATGCCTACGCTCTCTACAAAAAATTGCTTGCGCGGAAACCGGACAACGTGGACGCGCTGGTCAATTCCGGCCTGCTCGCCCACCGTCTCGGCCACGATGTAGAAGCCATCGACACCTGGCAACGCGCGGTTGACGTAGACCCCGGCCAAGCAAACCCCCAGCTCTACCTCGCGCAATCCCTGGAACAAGTAGGCGAAATTCAAGCCGCCGCGCGCCACTATCGCGCCTATCTTCAAATTGTCTCCAAGCATCCGGATGAACATCGTGGAGAAACCCGGGCAGTCATTTCTTCGCTGATAAAAGTGGCTGACGCCGATTCATCGGCACAGAAAACGGCCGAATCGCAGAGCGGTTATCGCGCAGCAATCCAATTCGCGCAAAAGCTCGGCGATCCAACGCTGCAAAGCCTGGCGCTGGCGCACCAGGCGGATCTTCAAGAACGCTTGGGAGCAAATCAGGATGCCGCTCGTTCGTGGCAGGAAGCACTCCGTCTGGACATTACTTCCGGTGATGCGGGCGCCGAGGCGATTGACTGGCTGAACTACGGCCAATTTCTGCACAACCAAAGGCAAGACGAGCATCTGGTGCTGGCCTGCTTGCTGAAAGCAGAAGAACTTCTGAACAACGCCAGTAGTGAACAATTGGCTGTCGTCATTCGATCACGCCAGGAAAGCGAAGCAAGATTAGGAGCAGAAGCAAAGTCAGTCCGTGAGAAGCTGGAACAGTTCGTCGCGCAGGCCTTAGCCCTCCTTCCGCCTTCATTTCCTTCGACTGCTGGCCACCCGTAATAAATCGGAAAGCCCGGCACGTGAATTTGGTCTAGAATAAGGCGCCCATCTCATCCTGCGGGTATACACACAAATGCTTTTGGAGATTTATGTCGCTGCTGCGTTCCATGCTGCTTGCCGCCTCGCAAAATAGCTGGCTGCGCGAGCACGCGGTCAAATATCCCTTTGTCCGCCGCAGCGTTTCCCGCTTCATGCCTGGAGAAACGCTGGACGACGCCCTCGGTGCGGCCAAAACCCTGCATCAAAAAAAGATTGCCACCGTGTTTACGCATCTCGGGGAAAATGTCGCCGATCGTCGGGAGGCCCAGGCAGTTACCGAACATTATCTGCAAGCGCTGGGCCAGCTTCATGCCTCTGGCCTGGGCACCGAAATCTCCATTAAGCTCACTCAACTGGGCTTGGATCTTTCGCCGGAGTTCTGTCTCGACAATGTTCTCCGGATTCTCCAGGCGGAAAACGCGGATTCCATCGTCTGGATCGATATGGAAGCGAGCAACTACGTCGATCCGACCCTGGACATCTATCGCCGTACTATGGAACGTTTTCCAAACGCGGGAATCTGTTTGCAGGCCTATTTGCGGCGAACAAAAAAAGATCTCGCGGACCTTATGCCGCTCTGTCCTTCCGTCCGCCTTGTAAAAGGCGCGTACAGCGAGCCGCCCGAAATCGCATTCCCGGCGAAGTCCGATGTCGACGAAAATTATTTCCAGCTTGCCGTGGAAATGATTCGCAGCCAGCACGCAAAGGAATGCCGGCGCGCGGCGTTCGGCACCCATGATGTGAATCTGATCCGGCGGCTGGTTGAACATTGCAAGTCGCAGGGTTTTGCGAATTCGGAACTCGAGGTACAGATGCTCTATGGCATTCAACGCGCCGAGCAGGAACGCCTCGCCGCCGAAGGTTGCCGATCCGGGGTGCTGGTGGCCTACGGAACCTACTGGTATCCCTGGTTTGTAAGGCGCCTGGCCGAGCGCCCGGCAAATTTATGGTTTATGATGCGCAACGTCTTCGCAGCTTGATGTGTGTGCGCGGGTTTTGTCTTGATGTTTTGTCCGTCTCTCTGGCCCGTGTGTTTTGTATGTGTTTTTTGTGGGGGCGGCTTTGGGCCGCCCGCTTGGAGCGAACGAAAATGAATAGTCCGACACTGAGAAAATTAGTCTCCCTCCTTCTGCTCGCCGCAGCGGTCGTTCTCGTCGCTGCCGCATCGCCTGAAGCGGAATGGAAGCCACTCTTCAACGGTAAAGACCTGACCGGCTGGAAGCATGTTGGACCAGGCAGTATGACCGTGGAAGATGGCTTGATCCGCACGCATGGCGGCATGGGCCTGCTTTATTGGACCGGCGGCAAACTTGGCCACTGCCGCATCCGCGTGGTCTACAAGATGCGCGATAACAACGACAATTCGGGCGTGTTCATCCGTATCCCCATCGAACCGCGCGAGCCCTGGATGCCGGTGCACTATGGCTACGAAGTGCAGATCGACAATCATCCGGAGACTTCCGGCGAAGACGAATATCACGTTACCGGAACTCTGTACTCCCTGACGAAACCTCTCTCGAAACCCGGCAAGCCTGGACCCGAATGGAATACCATGCTCATCACCATCGATGGTCCGCACACTATCGTCGAACTTAACGGACAGAAAGTGACCGATTACACCGAGGGTCAGCCTGTTCCGGACATGAAATTCGATTTCGAACCGCAGCGTGGCCGCAGGCCAGAGGAAGGCTACATTGGTCTGCAGAATCACAGCGATAACGATATCGTGTTTTTCAAAGAGGTCAGCATTCAGAAGTTGCCGTGAAGAATTGAAATTGCTTTTGATTTCCGGGGACCCAACTGCTTTGCGAGTGAGGTTTAGAGCCTAATCTGTCTGGAGAGTGAAAATGAGCAAAAATCAATTCACGCGCCGTGCATTTCTGAATGCCAGCGCCAAAACGACGGGCGCTTTGCTCGCCGCGCCCGCTATCGCGCTTCACCCGGAGGCCATTCCGGCGGCATGGGAGGCGATGGCGCCAAGCGACCGCGTGCGTTTCGCCATCATCGGCATCGGCATGCAGGGTTCGAACTTGCTCAGCACGGCAGTCGCGCTCCCCGGCGCGGAGTGCGTCGCGGCATGTGATCTCTACGACGGCCGCCATACTCTTTCCAGGGAAATCGCCGGCAGCAAGATCCGTACCACCCGGAAATATCAGGAAGTCCTCGACGACAAGGAAATCGATTGCATCATCGCCGCAGTTCCAGATCACTGGCATAAACAAATTTTTGTGGACGCCATGGCCGCCGGCAAAGACATCTATTGCGAAAAACCGATGTCTCACACCGCGGCCGATGGCGAAGCTATGCTGGCGGCGGCCCAGAAATCCGGGCGCATCGTGCAGATTGGGTCGCAGCGCGTCAGCTCCGTCGTCTGCGCCAAGGCGAAAGAACTTCTCGCCCAGGGTATCATCGGCAAATTGAATCTCGTCGAAGGCTCCCTGGGAAGGAACGACCCCACGGGCGCCTGGGAGTATCCTCCGCCGCCTGACCTTTCCCTGCAAACCGTGGATTGGGATACCTGGCAGGGCACCGTCCCGAAGCGCGATTTCGATCCCAAACTTTTTGCGCGTTGGCGCTGCTGGAAGGAATATGGCACCGGCGTCGCCGGCGATCTGCTGGTCCATCTCGTCAGCGGCATGAATTACATGCTGGGTTGGAATGAACCGCCGGCTCGCGTGCTCGCCTCAGGTGGGATTCTGCGCTGGCCCGATGGCCGCAACATGCCCGACGTTCATCTGGCCATTTACGAATATGGCCCAATTCCCGTCTACTTGCGCCTCAATCTCGGTTGTGAAACTCCGGAAGTCTATCGCTTCCAGGGTTCCAAGGGGATTCTGGAAGTCACCGAGTTCACTGTTACGTACTTTCCTCAATCGGGCGAAGATACTAGCCCGAGCTACTACGTCACTTCCTACCCGCGAGAGTTGCGTGAGGCTTACTTCAAACAATGGCGACAGGATCACGAACCGCAGCCCGGGAAGGAACCAATTAGCGAAGGCTTCGCCTATAAAGGCGATTCCTGGGATGATTTGCGGCCGCACATGTGGAACTACTTCCAGGCTGTTCGTTCGCGAAAGCCTGTAACGGAGGACGCTCTATTCGGCAGAAACGCCGCGCTAGCGTGTCACATGGCCAACGAATCGTACTTCCGCAAAGCCGCCGTCACCTGGGACCCCAAGTCCGCAACGATCAAGAGTTAGCACCTGCGTTCCGGTCTTGTGGCACAGCCATTCTTGGCTGTGGCCCTTGGGTTTGCCCTTTTTTACGCTGTCATCCCGAGCGAAGGTCTGCGCCTTCCGCAGACCGCAGCCGAGGGATCGCGGCAAGCACCCAGCTATTGGCAGTTCGTTCCGGCCGACCTCGTTCGTGCCGAGTGCTGATTTATTTCGCGCGCCAAAATTCCACATACTCGCGCCCATGATACAGCCGATACTTCCCCGCATCCTTCGCCGCCACTACCTGTAAGGGTGTCGGCCGTTTCATCTCCGCATCCTTGGTGGAACCTCCATTCAAAACGTCATTCGCGCCGAGATCCATCACCACGAATTTGTTCCCGTCCAGGAAACCAAAGCCGTACGCGCCCGGCTTCAAAGTGTGCCCGCCGACTTCCACGGGAACCTCAGTGATCAGATATCCCTGGTACTTCTCGCGGATACCCGAGGAATACCCGGAGTTATCCACCAGCCCCACCAGGAAGAAAAATCCATCGGCGAAGCGTACCCCGCTCGAATTACGTTGCTGCACTGGCGCCGTTTGCCCGCGAAAGAAAACCGCCTCTGGAAGCAGCTTCGGCGAAACTTCGGTCGGCTTCAAGATAGCTTCTGGTTCCGGCGTGACCGCCGCCGGCGTTTGCGATTGCAAAAAAGAAGTCGTCGCTAAGATGACGATAACCACGGCTAGCGGCAAATACGCAGAACGCGCGTTCATGGGATTCTCCAAGTCTGCAATCGAAGGTGCAAATAAAACTCGCGCTCGATTGTACATCAGCCTCTCGCTATGTCGTTTTGTTCGACGGAACCCGGCTGAATGCAGCTCTTGAAAGGATCTCTACTTGGCGTGTGCGGCAGCGTCTTCGATTAGCGCAGCAGCCTCTTTCGGGTGGGAGATGTAAACGCAGTGACTGGCGCCTGCGACTTCCACCATGCGGCTCTTGGCTCGCGCGGCATACCACCGTTCAAGGTCGGGATTTATCGTTCTATCGGCTCCCGCTACCAACATCCAGCTCGGTTTGCTTCGCCACGCCGCTGTGGTAATCACCGCCCTGAAATTCTCCGCAAAATTGAACACCTGTGATCGCGCCATGAACGAGGCCTGGTCAGCGGGCAGGTCGGCTGCGAAGTACTCGTGAAACTGCGCGGGATCAATATACGAAAACCCGTCCGCGGTTTTCTTTATCGCACCAGACTTGCTAAGGTCACTCGGGAAGCGCTTCCCGTCGTCCGCCTCATTTTCCCCAGAATCCGGCATGTGGGCCGCGATATACACCAATCCGGCAACCGCTGCATCCGTCCCTGCTTCCGTAATAACAGCGCCACCGTAGCTATGCGCCACGAGAATGCACTTTCCATTTTGTAAAGCAAGCACGCGTTTCGTGGCGGCCACATCTTCCTTAAACGTTGTCTCCGGCTCCTGGACAATGCTGACGTTGTAGCCATCTTTCACAAGGATGTCGTAAACACCCTTCCAGCCGGACCCGTCTGCCCAGGCACCATGCACCAGCACAACATTCCGAATACGATGCTCGTCGTTCTGCGCTGAAGCCGCACAGCAGCTCAACAAAAACAACGCGATACAGACGAACGGGGACTTTCTGCGAATGATTCACATGGCTTTTCCCTCCGGCGATTCAGGACGCGGTTACTTCGAAGAATTGGGCTCCGTCTTTGCTATCCATCTTTCGAAGACAGCAGGGCGTGGGCGTAAGCTGGCGCTTTACCGGCATCCTCGTGCTTGAAGTACGCGTACACATCGACGCCCTTGCTGAGCCATCCCTTGAAACGCTGCTTCCAGACCGCTAATTCCTTTGCGGAGTAGTTCTCGCGTCGCAAACGGACGTACGTAAAATTGGCGGTGAGCACTTCCAGCGGCGTTTCCTTCTCCGTCTCCGCCAAACAAAGAGCCGTTCCATGCCGCCGCAGCACGGCGTAGGTTTCCTCCGTATACCAGGATGGGTGACGCACTTCGAACGCAAACAAAAATGCCGGCGGGCGGAGTGCAAGAAACTCCTCCAGAAGCGGCTGATCAAATTTGAAATTGGGCGGAAGCTGCACGAGGACCGGGCCGAGGTGGTCACCATCGTTCAACACACTGGCCACCTCCAGAAAACGTTTCAGGCTGTCCTGGCAGTTTTTAAGTCTTTTGATGTGGGTGATCTGCTGGTTGGCCTTCAGAGCAAATTTGAAACCTTCTGGAACGCTCTTCGCCCACTGCACCAGCGCATTCTCGGTCGGCATGCGATAGAAAGAATGGTTGATCTCAACAGTTTTGAAATGTTGCCCATAAAAACCGAGCATTTCGCGGTCCGGAAGCTTGTCCGGGTAAAAATTCCCCTTCCACTCCTTATAGGAGTATCCAGAAGTGCCGACAAGAAGTTGGCCGGTGCGAGAAATCTTAGTACGCCTCGTTTTGGCATTTAATCACAGCTGCAATCCAAGGAAAAGGCAAGTCGCCCAGCCAAAAGCATGCGGCCTTTTGTGAAGTAAAAAGACGCGGAGGGTGCCCCGGGGTTCGGCGTGAGGACCTGGGTCCAGAGGTTTCCCAAAATAGTCGGCGCCCTACGACTCGTTCCGTCTACACGTAATCGAACAGCGTCATGAAACCAAAATCCATATGCAGTTGCTGGTGGCAGTGGAACAACGTCAAGCCGGGATTGTCGGCAACGAAGTCCACCTCAACTTCCTGATAACCGCCCACCATCACCACGTCCTTCAGCACGCCCGCCATCGGTATACCTGCAACTTTCGTGAGTTCGAAACTGTGCCGGTGCAGATGGATCGGATGAATATCGTCGCTCGCGTTGTGCATCCGCAGGCGGTAGCGCTTCCCTTGTTTGAGATGGAATGAAGCAGGCGCGATTCCTTGCGTCATCGGATACGCGGATCCGTTGATGGTCCAACGGTTGAAGCCTTTTTCGGCCGCGTTGTCTTTCGCAAAAGTCATATCGAACGTCTCGTCCGGCGATGGAGCGGACACCCCAGCCTTGGCGAAGCGGCTGTAATTCCAATGAAGCGCTTTGGGTGGTGACCAGAGAGGATTGTTTTTGTGACCGGCGTACTCCACGACAATTCCCATGCCGTGACCTCGGTCGTCATCGGCAAGGTCTCCCATGATCCACGTCCCCGGATGATTCATCTCGACAATAGCCGATACTCGCTCCGCAGTGCCGAGCCAAATCACCGGAACTTCTGCCGGCGTCGCGACCGGATTGCCGTCCAGAGCAACCACCTTGAAGGAATGCCCCGGCAACGCGAGACTTCGAATCTCTGTCGCACTCCCGTTCAGAACATGAAAAAGGACGCGTTCTCCTTGTTTCACCCGAACCGGTTCTCCATGACCCAGCATCCGTCCGTTGATCGTGAAATATCGATACCCGACTTCGTAGCCGTGTGGCATCCCCTTTGCCAGCGATTCTTTCATCGAAGATTCGCCAACCGTTTCGAGTTCTCTTACCTTTACGGCAGGCGCCAGAAAATTCTGCGCCATGTCGCCCCCCTGGCTGAATGACGGCTCGAATTCTTTCAGCACCAGAAACACTTCCTTGTCGTGGCTTCCCGGTTCGCGCTTCGGTTCAATGTATACAGGGCCAACCAGGCCGCTGTACTGTCCCGCATGGAGATCGGCGCCCGCCCGATTGTGCGTGTGATAGAAGCGCAAACCGGAGGGGCGCGGAGTGAACGCGATCCTACGCATGCCATGCGCTGGAATATACGGCGTGCCTTCCTCCGCTGCGCCGTCCACGTCCGTTGGAACAAACTGGCCGTGCCAGTGCAACTGCTCTGGCGTGTCCGTGTCGTTGAAAACGTCAACAACGACCGGCTGTCCTTCCTTGAACCGCAGCAGGGGTCCGGGGAACTTAGCGTTGTATGTAATTGCGGAAACGATCCGATTGCGGGCAATTTCAATCGCGCTCGCTGCAATGCGCAGCGTATAGTCAGCCTTCGATTCGGCGGCTTGAGATTCCTCGCCGGCAAGCAGGTCTGGCTGAGTGAATCCCATGGATGAACCGGCCAAACCGGCTCCGCCCGCAACCGCGCCGGCCAGTTTCAGAAATTCACGCCGAGAAGCGAACAAGCGCCTCATCTTTTTCTCTCTCCACACGCTGAAGAAGGTGATATGAGCCGTCGATGAGATAATTACGGTTCAAGCCAAAACGGCGCTGGCTGGCTTGGTTCTGTGGGCCAGCAAAGCCAGGCGCTCTTCGTGGTTCATGGGTTCCCACGGGACTAGTTTCTCGGCAAGCACGTCCATCCTGTGAAGAACGGTCAACTCAACGAAAAGCTCCAGAAAACCCAAGTCGCGAAAGACCAAGGACCGTGACTCTCTCATTTTGTCGCTAATGCGCTCCAGATGGGCGGGCATCTCGGTCCAATGCAAGCCAGACCGATGGTGATGACAAAGGTGATATCCCTCGTTCATGAAGTTCACGTCATCGATGATGGTCACGGTATTTACGAAATAATTTTCCGGATCTTCCGGGTCACAGAAGGCGTGCTGAACCCAGGAGGTGATGGCCATGATGGAGTTGAACGTGAGGAGAGGAACCAACACGAAGAAGATCCCAATTCTCCAATCGTAGATAAAGACAGCGCCAAAATAAATGTAGTACCGGGTCATCCCCCATAGCATTCGTTTCCGGTTCTTTTCGTCGCCTCTTGCCTTGAAATAGGAGTACGGAGTGAACCCCAGCGCGCTCCAAACGTTGTCCGAAAGATACCAAAGGAAATGCAACGCACTGGTTCGATCGTAGCGAAGGGAGGCGGCATTATCGTCGAACCCGCCGTTCTCCTTATGGTGGAGACGCACATGAACGGTGCGGCCCAACTCTGGAAGGTCCCCATACAAATATCCAAGAAAGAATTCGACGTAGCGGCCGAAAATTTTGACGTATTTATCGGAGAAATATCCTTGGGGACGGTGTGCCTCCAAATGTTTGGCGCTGAACATCCTCACAGAGCGCTGCGCCTTAAGACCGTAAAGCGAAAGATAGAAAGCAATCACGAGCAGAAGCCGAGGTTTCCCTAAAATGAGTTGGATCACGAAAATTGGCACTGCGGTGAGGGTCAGGGAAACCATGATTCTCAACGCAGGGGCGTCCCGGGGGTCCCGCAGAACTTCCCGGCCAAACCAGCCGATAAGGCGGTCGTAAGCCCGGTCAAGAAATTGATACGCGCCGCGGAGGGGACCAATCCTGCCAAGAAGCGTGGCCACAGCATGGCATCCGAAGGAAAGCGCGGCCACCAGCGATACGGAAACAATGCTCGCCAACGCAATAGGTGTCGTCAACATTCGAGACAGGAGTCTGGGTATGGCTGCTGGCGTTGATGCATGCCCGTAGTTCTTCGAACGAGTCTCTTTTTGCACCTCGCTCAAATTTTCTACCGTTAACTTGCCTATGAGTGGCGTGTTCATAGCTTCGACAATACTTACGACGATCGATCGGCCTCGTAGAGTGTGCTTCGAAGAGAATTCTATGCTCAAGCAGAACAAAGTTCCAGCGTGGAACGGTTGCCCTTGTTTAAAGGTAGGAAATCGTGCAGGTGAAACCATTGCCCCTGACCACCGGGTACTGGACAACGCCGACTATCGGGGTAGAATAACGTCCTGCCTGCGAATACAAATCCGGAAGCCGTTGGACAACTCTCGCTGGGCGTCCCTCGCGTCAACGAGAAGAAGAAGATTGTCGAGCACTACGACCTCATTAGCCCTTACTACAGTTCCCTATGGGGTGACCACATACACCATGGCTATTGGATTCGTGGCGATGAATCAAAGGAAGTCGCGCAGAATCAGCTCATCGACCATCTCGCGCATCTCGCAGAAATAAAACCGGGCTCGCACATTCTGGACATAGGCTGCGGCTATGGGGGCACCAGTCTCTATCTCGCGAAAAAGTACGGAGCCAGCACCACAGGCATCACCATTTCTCCCGTGCAGGTGCAAATGGCCAAGGAAGCGGCGGCCAAGACGAACCTGGACGCCAACTTTTTGCTGATGGATGCGGAGAACATGCAGTTTGCAGAGCCGTTTGATGTGCTCTGGTCCGTCGAATCCATTTCTCACTACCATGATCCGCGGAAATTCTTTGCGTCGGCGCAGAAGTTCTTGAAGCCCGGCGGCTGCTTCGCCCTCACGGACTGGTTCCAGAAAGAAAATCTTTGTCCTGCCGACAGAAAGAAATTCATTGAGCCAATCGAGAAGGGCATGATGGTCGAACTCCGCGGAATGGATGCGTACAGCGAGTTCCTCGCTTCCAGCGGCCTGCAAATCGTTCATCGCGAAGAGCTCAATCCCCATTGCGCGAAAAGCTGGGACATCGGTCTGGACATCATCAAGGACAAAGCGTTCTGGTCCCTGGCGGTGAAACTTGGCGCGCAATTCGTCACTTACCTGAAGGCATTCCATGCCATGCGTGCGGGCTTCACATCCGGCAATTTCGTAGTCGGCCTCTTCGTCGCAAAAATGCCCGAAAATTCCACCAATCACACCTGATCCCTCCGTTCGGGTTGTCGATTTGGCGAGAGGGATGGTGGCACTGCACAACAATCGAGAAAGAACAGAGACCTGAAGGTTGGGACTCGGGACTGGCGTCAGGTATGGATGGTTGAGAAGAAAAGTGGTCGGGGCGAAAGGATTTGAACCTTCGACCTCCTGGTCCCGAACCAGGCGCGCTAGCCAGGCTGCGCTACGCCCCGACATTGCGCAGAAACGGGATTCCCGCGCACGAACCAAGAATAGCACAGGTAAACCGCCCCGGCCAGAAACTCCCGTCCATGGTGCTGTCCAAATTGAGATAGGACAGGACCAAGTCCATGGTTCGCAAACGCATCGCCGACGCCAAGAAGGCCAAAAAAATACCGCCGGAGAGAAACTTCCTCCGGCGGCAATAATTCCGGCTGCTTTCCTTAGAAGGAATACCGCAGCATGAACTCCATCACGCGCGGGCCCGTCAGCGTCTGGCTATATTTGCCAAAGCTTCCGGAATTGTCGATAGCAGGCAATGCGCTGAAGACGTCGAAGCGCACGCTGTTGGTGACGTTGAACACTTCCCAGCTGAACGCCAGCTTCTGACGCTCCGTGAAGCTCCACTCCTTGCGCAACGCCATGTCGAAGTCAAAGTAACCCGGCCCGCGAAGTGCGTTACGGGTTCCGACCTGCCCAGGGAAGGGATAGTCAAACGCGGAGATCGCCTGCGACACATTCTTGAATTCGTTCATGTCGCCCTGCGCATCGGTGAAGGCGCCGCTCTGTGGCTTCGGGCCCACGAGGTTGGCAACGCCGTTGAGTTCCCAGTTCGTTGGGAACTGAAAACCGTTCTGCACGCTGAACGGCAGTCCGCTCGTCCATCGGCCAAGACCGGAATACGACCACCCGCCGAGCACAGCGTTGAGGGGGCGGTTCCAATTCGCGCCAATCGCGTGGTTGTGGCCAAAAGGTAATTCGTAGACCCAGTTCATATTGAACTGGTGGGTCATGTCGTAATCGGAGACCGCGCGGAAGAGACCCGGATTGAAACCGTAAATTTCTCCCGTCCCGTAGAAGCTTCCTTGGAACAGCGATACACGTTCCGCATCGGACGTCATATCGATGGATTTCGAATACACATAATTGAAATCCATGGTCAGTCCGTGGGTCTGCCGGTGATGCAGCATCACCTGCAATGCGTTGTAGTTGCTGCGGCCGCCGCTGGTCCAGGCGTAGAGCGATGCATCCTGCGATTGATAGAACGAGTACGGCCCGTTCTTCGGGAAATAACTTACGCCGGGATTATTAATGTCAGGAATTCCGGAAGTGTCCCAAACAGAAAGCGGAGTGGTTTCGTTTAAATTGCCGCCACAGAAAAGATCGTACGCCGCCACAACCGGGTTTGTAGTTCCCATCGTGGCGCCACCCGTGCAGGACGAAATCTGATACGCCCCTCCAGGCTGCAGCGGTTGCATCATATACGCCCAATATGCCTGGATGTTGGCTGGCAGGCTGGCAGGATTAAACGCCTGGGTGTTGACGCCTTGCCGGTAGACTTTGGCGAGCGCCGTCACCGCCTGGTAGTAGCTCACGCCGTTGCTCGGATCAGTCAGGTTGACAGGTTGGGCCAGGTCTTTTTCCTGCAGCAACCTCCGGCCGAGCCGTCCAACGTACGCGAGTTCGAGCGTGAATCCGTTCCGCAGTTCGCGTGTGAAAGAGAAGTCAAACGCATACGAGTACGGCGTTTTCAGCTTATCGTCCAGACCCCAATAAATTGCGAAGGCATCGGGTGGCGTAACCGGAAAGCCCGGCGTAGGCGGGGGATAAAGGGCAGAGGCGGGCAGATTATGCTCGCCGGTGTAACGCGGAGCGTCGTCCAGTGAGAACGTGCCCGGCGGATACGATACGTTCGAGATGAATCCGAATGAGCCGTTCTGATCGTAGGTAGTGATTACCCCTTGCCCGAAGTGATCGTAATACATGCCCGCGCCGATGCGAATCGAGCTCTTGCCAGGCCCGCCGAACATCGCCCCTAACAAGCCATCCTTGAATCCGGGAGAGTAGGCCATAGAGAGGCGGGGCGCGAAGTCTTTGTAATCCCATGCCCAGGCATCTTGTTTTCCGTTCGCAGGGCCGCAAAGATCCATGCTGAAATCCGGCGCGTAGGAAATACCCTGTTGCATATCGGTCATGCGCGTCTGGTAGAAATCATGAAGGCTGAAGCTCGGGCACACCTGGTTGCCATTACGCTCGTAAGGCGGTTGCAAGAGCGAATAGCGCAAGCCGGCGTTCACCGTCAGGTTACTTTTGATTCTCCAGGAATCCTTGAAATAGAAATCCAGTTCATTGTCGCGGAAGCTGCGATTAACGAAGGCGCCCGTGGGAAGGAACTGGCCCGCTTTGTTCTGTACAGAGACCGTGTCGACTTCCGTGATGATTCCGGCCAGCGCCATCATCGGGTAATCGTAGGAGTTCTGGAAGCCACCATCTACTGCGGGAAAACCGAAAGCAGCAGGGTCCAGTGTGCCGCCGACATTGGATATCCCGGTTGGAACGAGGAATCCTGTATTGGTAATTCCGTCGCTGAAAGAATTGGCGTTCGTGCTGTTGTTGTTGGTCACCAGCCGGTAGTTTCCGCCGAATTGGAACGTGTGGTTCCCGCGCGCCCAACTGAAATCGTCGGTAATATTATGCACCGGCACGATAGTGGTGGTGCTGCGATTTTGGGAAGTGGTAGTATCCAGCCCACGCAATCTGACGAACTCATCGAATGCGCTGCCATTCACGCCGAGTCCCTGACGGATGTATCCGTAATGCAGAGAATTTTCTTTCGTCGGGCTGATTGTCCATTGGTAACCGGCGACGATTCCTTTTGTGTTGTTGGTCGCCACCGTGGAATCTGGATCGCCCGGAAATTGCGGCGCGCCGGTATTCGTCCCCGGAGAAACTCCAGGTGTTGAGGTCGGCACCCCGTGGTCATTCTGAAGTCCGCCACGCACGAAGAGTGTCTGGTTCTTGGTCAAATTGTAGTCAACACGCGTGATATACGTGTCGAGCTTGGAAGGCGTACCGGCTGAGAACGTAAACGCGCGGTAATTCACCCCATCGCCAAGCTGATCGCTGTTCGCATGCGGATATTGGTTCAGCGTCTGCAGCACGTTGGGATCGACTCCCGGACCCCAGGGGCAGGTTCCCAGCCCGGCGCAGTTCGGATCCATGGAAGCAATCTGCGGAGCGCCGAGCGCGTTGTATCCCGGCTGAACGTTGACCGTGTACGTCTTCGGCGTCAGTGTGGGCAATGCCGTAGGGTCGATGCCCGTGACCTGCTGCGCCCCTCCTGGGCACGCTGCGGTTCCACCCGCGCACGCATATTGAATGATCCCTTCGCGAAGCGTGTCGCTCGGCACGGAGCGCGTCACCTGATAACTCTCTCTAGTTCGCTGGCCCTCGTACGCAGCAAAGATAAAAAGTTTGTCTTTCAGGATTGGTCCGCCAAAGCTGCCGCCAAAGGTGTTTCGCAGCAACCGGGGAGGGATGTTCGGCTCATCATTTTGTAATTGCGCATGCTTGTTGAAATAGTCGTTGGCCACCATGTTGGTGGGCCGGTTGTACTCGTAGGCGGTGCCGTGGAACTGGTTCGTTCCGCTCTTGGTGACCAGTTGGACCTGCGCGCCGGAAGAACGCCCCAGCTCCGCATCGGAGTTCGTGGTGACCACCCGGAACTCTTCAATCGAATCCAGCGTGGCGCGCAGAGCGCCCTGAAACGCGGTTCCCTTTACCTCGTCATTGTCTCCAATTCCGTCTAGCGTGATGTTGGTCTGGTCGCTGCGCGCACCATTCACCGCCCCGCCGCGACTATCGCCGTTCGTGTCCACTTTCCCGTTTGCAGCAACCGTAGTTACCCCGGGCTGCAGGCTCAGAATTCCAGCGGGATCCCGCCCCTCAAACGGCAGAGCGCTAAGCTGCGTCTGGCCCATCGCCGTTCCAATGGTGGCGTCCTGCGTATTCACCATCTGCGAGGTGCCTACGACTTCCACCGTGGTGGTGCCCGAAGAGATTTGCATCTGAACATCGTTGGTCGTGGGAGTAGCAACCAGCAACTGCAACCCGTTCTGGTGCACCGTCGCAAACCCGGAAGCGACCACGGTCAATACATAAGTGCCCGGCCGGATCTCCACGAACTGATACACACCGTCTTTGTTCGTGGTGGTTTCGAGGCTTATCCCGGATGCGGAATTGCTGAGGCTGACTTTCGCTCCAGGAACCGTGGAGCCTTTTGGATCGGTAATGGTTCCATGGACCGAGGTATTTCCTGTTTGTGCAGACACGTTGCTGATGGATATGTGGACATATAAAGACAACACTGCAATAAAAGACAACACCACAACAAAAGTACGACGAATAGAAGTCCAGATCATGGACCACTCCTTTCGTGCACCGACTTCTTATGAGTCGAACCGAACCATTTAGGTCTGTGAAGGGAGAATTCCAGAATTACCCGCAGACAATTACCCAAGGCTCGGGCTTCCGCGAGCAAACCGAACTTAGAACCACCCGCTAGACCACACAAAACTTGCATCGCTTGTAAGCCAAACTTGGCCGCGATGTCAAGAAAGTTGTTCTGGTAGCGGTTAAAAAATTCCTGAATACATCGAATTTGAGATTTGGTTGCAAAAAAACCGCCGGAGAGACGCGCTCTCTCCGGCGGAATTGAGGACTCGCAGGGCCGAAAAGGAAGCTAGAACGCGTAGCGGAGAGCAAACTCCATCACGCGAGGTTTGGTTAGGGTCCCGGAATACAGCCCGATGGACGTGGGGTTGGTAAACGCGCTGTTGTTGATTAGCGTGGCCGCATCGAATCGAACCGAGTTGGTCAGGTTGTAGGCGTAAGCGCTGAACCGGAGCGTATGGCGTTCCGTGATGCTGAACGTTTTGTTTACTCCCGCATCGATCCCGAAAAAGCCCTGGCCGCGGAAGTTGTTGCGCTGTCCGGATTCGCCAGGGTATGGCAACCGCAGCACGCTAGGCCAATAGGTGTTCGGGTCGGCGTTGCCAATATTGAAGGCGTAGGGCTGATTCCCAACGTATGTTAGCCCTTCGTGGACGGCGCCGGTCTGCACCGCCTTTCCTTCGATCTGGAAGTTGGTGTTGTAGGTGCCACCAACGTCGATGCTGAAAGGAAAACCGCTCGTCCACCGGTAAATGCCGGCAAGCTGCCACCCTCCCAGGAAGACATCGACGGCGCGATTCCAGTCGTGGCCCCATTTTCTGCCACGGCCCAACGGCAAGTCGTAAACCCAGTTCGAATTGATCTGATGACGCAGGTCGAAATCCGACGGTCCGCGCAACTGGTTCGGGTCCCAGGTATTGACCACGGCGCTCAAGCCGCCAAAGGTTGGTACCCGCTCTGCATCCGAACCAATATCAATCGATTTGGAGTAAACGTAGTTAAAGTCAAATTGCAGGCCGTGCATATTTCGGCTGCGCAGCAGAAATTGACCTGCGTTGTAGTTGCTGTTGCCAACGCTCGACCACGCATACAACGCCGAAAACTCGGTGTTGTAAAACGCGTAGGGCGTATCCACCCCGCCGATATTGGCGCAAGCCGGGACGCAGTACGAGTCGAAAATGTTTACGAAATTGGAGGCGCCGAATGTGTTACCGCCCCAATTGCAATAAAACAGTTCGTACATTGCTTGTGTCGAGGTGGGATTGGGCACCGCCGATTGTCCGGGGGCCCCTCCGCAGGAAAATGGTCCGTTGTTGGATACACCCGCCGCGCTGGGAAACAAGTTTTGCCAATACGGAATGTTTGCGACCTGCCCGACGGGAGTATTGTTCTGCGCCAGCTTCGCCAATTGCGTCGCAGCCGCGAAGTAGTCCGTGCCGGATTTTGGATCTTTTATGTCCAATGGCATGGCCAGATCGCGTTGCTGTAGCAATCGATGAGCGAATCGCCCAACATATGCGGCTTCAAAGGTGAAGCCACCGGGCAGTTCCCTGCTGACGGAAAAATCTATCGTCTCCGAATAGGGCGTCCGCAGTTTGTCGTCAAACCCGAAGGTAATTTGCTGCAGCGGGTTGCCGGGAGTGCTGACGGGTGGAGTGTACGGAAATGGCCCGGCAGGCGCTGGATTCAAAAGAACGCCATCCGCGCTGGAAGTAGGAATAACGTTCAACGCGGTGAAGCGTGCGCTTCCGTCAACCGTTTGCACGGAAGCCGGATTGCTCACCACGGTATTGAGACCGAACGCCCCGCTCTGATCGAAGGTATCCACAAGCGCGGTACCGAAGTGGTCGTAAACAATTCCGAATCCACCACGGATCGACGTCTTGCCGGACCCTCCAAAAAGCGCGCGCCACAAGCCTTCATGAGCATTGGGCGCGTACGCGAATGCCAGGCGTGGCCCTAGATCCTTGTAGTCCCAGGGCCAGTAAGGCTTATTGCCGTTTGCTTGCCCGCTCGGACTGTAAGTTACGGTCTCGTCGTAGGTCTGACCTTGGTTCATCGCGGCGACCCGGTTGCCTACAAATTGACTAAGGCTCTGGTCCGGCGCGATCTGGTTTCCGTTGGTTTCGTAGACAGGTTGCAGCAGGGTGTAGCGCAATCCTGCCGTGATCGTCAAAGTTGGCTTGATATGCCATACGTCTTGAACGTAAAAGTCAGATTCCCAGGACCGAAAATTCTTCGGCACTAGCTGTCCTTGTGGAATCTGCACATTTTGCGCCGTGCGGTTGTATTGGGCTGTTGCCTCGGTTATCAGACCAACCAGGTTGACGATCGAATAGTTGTAAACGTTGGAGTTATTTGGATCGACCGCCGGCAGCCCAAACGCACCCGGATCCAGGCTTCCACCGCTGCCCGCGGGCGAGGCTGCGAGGTAGTTGGGATTTGTATTGGCGAAGTTCAGGTTCGCCGCATCGGTAGCGCGTGAATTCGTGATGCGACGAATGTTCGTGCCAAATTGCAGCGTGTGTTTGCCCTTGGTCCAACTCAAATCGTCCAGGAAGTTGTACACAGGGATGTGAAATTTCCGCGTGAAGGATTGCGAAGGCGAAAGTGACGCCACGCTGGGATGCAGGTCATCCAGGTAACGGAATGTCACCAGCGGGCCATTTTCCTCGCCAATCTGGTCCTGGCTCTGCCGTGTCAGTCCAAAATGCACGCTGTTTACGAGTGTGCTGGATATCGTCGCACTCCAACCCGCCGCGATGGCCCGGCTCGTATCCCGCAGCACGTTAATGGGCGGTTGCCCGGGAAACTGCGGAGGTTGCGACGTTTTATCGGTCTGGTAATTGCCGCGAATAAAAATCCGCTGCGTGCCAGAGCGGTTAAGGTTGTAGTCAATCTTCGCGATGGTCGTATTCAACCGCGTTGGATCAGGCGCGGCAAAGCTGTAGCAGCTGATGTTATACCCATCCGCATTGGAGCACGCGGAAGAGTTGGCGGTGGGGTATTGCTGAAATACCCCGGTTCCCTGCGCGTTGGTGACAAATTTATTCACTCCGGGTCCATTTGGGCAAGAACCGAGAGCGCTGCAATTTGGATCCATCATCGCAATTTGCGCCGGGCCAACGCCGTTGGTTCCCGGAGCGAAGGAGTACGTTTTGCCACTAATCCCGACCACGGGCGGAAGTCCATTGTTCCCACCCGGGCAAACTTGGGTGGCGGTGGCAATCACGTTTCCACTTGCATCCAATGTCGGCGCGCAAGGATATAAAACGACGCCGTCTTGCAGATTTTGGCTTGGCACATTGCGTTGTTCCTGCTCATTTTCCGCAAGGCGCTGCCCTTCATAAGTTCCGAAGAAAAACAGCCGGTCCTTGATAATCGGGCCGCCCAGGGCGCCGCCAAAGGTATTCCGGATAATCTTGCCGGGAATATTCGGCAGTCCGCTGGAAAGCTCCGCCTGCTTGTTAAACCAGTCGTTCGCCGCGGTTATCGTCGGTCGATTTTGTTCGTAGAGCGACCCATGAAAGGTGTTGGTGCCGCTCTTGGTCACCAGCGTGACTTGGCCGCCGGAGGATCTTCCCTGGTCTGCGTTGTCGCCGATGGTGGTGACCCGGAATTCCTCGATCGAATCAAGTGTCGAGCGCACCGCGCCCTGAAAAGCGGTGCCCCGCAATTGCTGGTTGTTGTCCACGCCATCGAGCGTGATGTTGGCCTGGTCGCTTCGACCGCCATTCAGCGCGCCATTCCGCGTGTCAACGTTGTCGTCCACATTGGTGCCCACGTACGTGACGCCGGGCTGCAGACTTAATACCCCGGCGGCATCGCGGCCCTCGAACGGCAACGCCAGGATCTGCCTCGAATCGAAAGTATTCCCCATCGTGGCGTCCTGGGTGTTGATGGTTTGTGTGCTGGCTGCAACTTCGACGGTAACAATGCCGGAGGCGATTTGCAGTTGAACGTCGTTGGTCGCTGGTGTCGCGACCTGCAACACTAGCCCGGTCTGCTTGAACGTGGCAAATCCATTTGCTGTGACCGTCAAGTTGAAGGTCGCGGGACGCACGTCCCGGAATTGGTAGAATCCGTTTTTATCGGAGTGCGCAGTTAAGGTTAAACCTATTTCCGCGCTGGTTAGAGTTACCTCGGCGTCCGGAACGACCGAACCGTTCGGATCCAGAATCGTGCCGCGCAAGGAAGTTGTTCCAGATTGAGCCCAGCTGAAGGAAGAAACGAATAATAGCAAAAAAAAGGCGAGAGACACATTTCGCCCGGAAATACTCCAAGCCATGCGGTTCCTCTTTTCGTTGCACCGTGAATTAGGTATCCGGTTACGAAATGAGTGCCCACCATGGCTACTATCCAGCCCTTTTTGAGAACTGGGAATCGCCGTATATCGAGCGAACCGACTACACGCCAGTCGTGACCTAAGTTATGTAAATTTTTAGATAGCCTGCACGGGAAGTCAAGCTGTTTTGCGCTCGACGGGTGCTTTGTACGGGAGCCGACGCCCGGCAAGCCATTCCACCATCTGAACTTATTGGCGTGTTCCCAGATAAATCAGTTTTGCTTGCGTAATAGCGGGAATCATTCCGATCGCCTCCAGCACTGCGCCCGGAACTTCTCCATCCAGACGCACCAGGGAAACCGCTTCCGCGCCCCGCGTGGCTTCTCTTCGTCCCAACGTAAACGTCGCAATATTCACGCCCAACTTGCCAAGCGTGGTTCCTACGTTTCCGATAACGCCGGGTTCATCATTGTTGCGCAGATAAAGGATGGTGCCGTCCAGTTGCGCTTCCAGCGGTATACCGTCAATCTGTATCACGCGCGGCGAACCGTCGTGCAACACCGTTCCTTCCGCTGCAAAGCTGTCTTTGTCCGCCGCCGAAAGCACATCTACTTCCAGCGTGTTTGGGAATCCATGTCCGCGACGCCGCGTTTCCTCTTGCACTGTAAGGCCGCGAGCCGCTGCCACTGCCGGCGCATTCACCACGTTCACCTTTTCGTCCAGCACCGCGTTCAGTATCCCCACCAGCACCGCATTGCGCAGCATGTGTGTCCCGACCTCTGCGAGTTCGCCCGCATAACGGATGCGAATCTGTGCGGGACGCGTCGGTGCAGCTTGTGACACCAAAGATCCCAGGCGTTCCGCGAGCGCGAGATACGGTTGCACGCGGCGATACTGCTCGGGAGAGAGCGCCGGCAGGTTGACTGCGTTCTTGATGATTCCTTCCGATAAATAGTCGCGGACCTGCATCGCCACCTGTATCCCCAGTTCTTCCTGTGCTTCGGCAGTGGACCCCGCGACATGCGGAGTGCAGATGACGTTTGGCAGGCCAATCAATGGCGAATTTTTCGGCGGTTCCTCTGCAAAAACGTCCAGCGCTGCCCCTCCGGCCTGTCCGCTCTTCAGCGCCGCCGCCAGGTCCGCTTCGTTAATCAATTCTCCGCGCGCCGCGTTCACGATGCGCACGCCTTTTTTCATCTGCGCCAGCGTGGTGGCATTGATCATGTTCTGGGTCTGCGGACTAACCGCCGTATGAAGAGAAATGAAATCGCTCTGTGCGAATAAGTTTGCGAGTGGAACGAGCTCCACAGCATATTCTTTCGCCATCGCTTCACTGATGTACGGATCGTACGCGATCACCCGCATATCGAACGCCGCGGCGCGTGACGCTACTTCACTCCCGATGCGTCCCAACCCGATCAGTCCAATCGTTTTCCCGCGTACCTCCGCACCCGACGACGATTTTTCCCAGCGGCCTTCCCGCAACGCTGCGTCGAACTTCGGTACCTGCCGCACCAGCGCCAGTAGCAAAGCAAAAGTGTGTTCCGCGACGCTGACCGAACTTCCCCCCGGAGTGCTCATCACCAACACGCCGCGCTTGGTGGCCTCGTCCAAGGCGATGTTGTCCACGCCGACCCCCGCCCGCCCCACGGTTCGCAACCGCGGCGCCTTCGCCAGCAATTCCGGGGTAACCCGAGTCGCGCTGCGCACGATGAGCGCGTCGGCGTCGGCCAGTTCCCCGACCAGTGTCTCCTTCGTCGTTTGGACGATATTCCAGCCGGTTTCCTTCAACAGTTGAATGCCGCGTTCGCTGATTTTGTCGGCAACGATGACTTTCATGATTCCTCGATTCGAAGTACAAGCCGCCTCGGTTGCGCACGGCGGTCTCGTCTCTGGGGTGCAAACACTCCAAATTACTGTGCGCCACTCAACGTGTCAAATCACAAAATCGTCCCGCGTCACGCCTTTTGTAGGGGCGGCTTTCGGGCCAGTCCGTAGGGGCGCAGCACTGCTGCGCCCCATGTCCGCACGATTACAAATCTCAGGGGGTTTGTGGCGCCGCCTTCTGAGGCGGGCATCTTGAGTTCTTTCCATCCGCCGCCCGCCCAGAACTATTTGGGTTCCACGCAATAAGCGTCTGCTATAGTGCCCAGTATCACCCAACATGCCTGTCTGACCGGAGCGTGCGATGAGTCTTAAGGACCTGATTCAGCAGGACATTGTCACGGCAATGAAGGCCAAAGATGAGATGCGCTTGAGCGTGCTGCGCATGGCCAAATCCGCCTTTCAATTGAAAGAAGTCGAAAAAATGCGCCCCCTCGATGAACCCGAATCGATCCAGCTTCTGCAAACGTTGGTTAAACAACGCAAGGAATCCATCGACCAATTTACGAAGGGTGGACGGCAGGATCTGGTGGATAAGGAAATGCAGGAATTAGCCATGCTCGAAGGCTACCTGCCCGCTGGCGCATCGGAAGCCGAAATGGACGACGCAATTTCCAAAGCCATCGCCAGCACCGGCGCAGCTTCTGTCAAACAAATGGGTGCCGTGGTAAAAGCGGCCAAAGAAATCCTGACCGGCAAAGCCGTCGATGGAAAAGCCCTAAGTGATCGGGTCCGCCAGAAATTAGGCGCCTGAGACCGCCGTGTTTGTGTAGCGGTCGCCTTCTGAGGCAGGCGCCTTTTGCACGATTGCCGGGACTCTCAGATCATCTCGTTGTCATCCTGAGGTGCCGGCGCATTTGCGAGCCCGAAGGACCTCAACCAAAATCCACGTCGGACCTAAGCGCACTCCCCGCGTGCGCACTGCCAATTGCAACCGGACCCAGCCCAGTGTATGGTACGCGCTCCATTGCCGCGAGCGCCCAGCTCCTTGGAGGCACCATGATTCTCGGAATGACGTACTTCACTGTTTTCCACGTATTGATAAGTCTGATTGGCATCGCCACCGGTTTTATGGTGATGTTTGGGTTGTTCAGCGGAAGCCGAATGGATGGCATGACCGTGATCTTTCTTCTCACGACGATATTGACGAGCGTGACCGGCTTTATGTTTCCGTACCATGGTCCGACGCCAGCCGTCATTTTGGGTCTCATCTCGCTGCCGCTTCTAGCCGTCGCCGTATACGCGCGCTATGTTCGTAAAATGGCCGGCGGAATGCGAAAGGCCTACGTAATAACCGCCATGCTCGCCTTTTACCTGAATGTGTTCGTGCTCGTCGCGCAGCTCTTCCAGAAAGTTCCTGCGCTGCATGCGCTGGCCCCGAAAGGCTCCGAGCCGCCATTTATGGTCGCGCAGGTCGTGGTCCTGGTTCTTTTTATCCTGTTCACCAACCGCGCTGTAAAAGGATTTCGGGGCGAAGCGCTTCGTCCGGCGTGAGTCACGCCCGAACCAAGCCCTCGCCCCGACGAAGTTTAACAACTTGACGCTGACTCTAGTTCGACGCTTTGCGCGGAACCTTGGCACCCTTCTCGCGAGCCTCGGACAAGCCAATAGCTATCGCTTGTTTGCGGCTCGTTACTGCGCCACCTTTTCCGCCCTTACCGGATTTCAGAGTGCCACGCTTTTCGCGCTGCATGGCATTCTTAACACTTTTGGCCGCAGCTTTACCGTATCTGGCCATGGAAGATTCTCCCCTCAGTTTTTAGTCCAAGCCCAGCATCAAGCCGTTCTCGCCCCTGTAAACAGGTGCACCAGGAACGAGATGACCGCCAGGACCAGGAGAATGTGAATCAGCGCTCCCGCTGCGTGAAATACGAGGAAGCCGCCGCCCCACAAGAATAAAAACAATATCGCCAGCAGAAGAAATGGTCCGAACCTCATGATGACCTCCTTTTGGTCAAATTGGTCAAAGAATCCCGTGAATGAATTAGGCCCGAGCAGAACGTGACTTTGTTTTCCTGGATGGCGTTTCGTCCTCTTCTTCTTCCGACGTCGCTCCTGCGGCTTCCACGTTGATTTCGCGAGCAAGCTCCGTCAGTTTCTTGTCCGTCTCTTTTTCTTCTTCCAGTGTCATGCGAAGCAAAGAAGCGGCTTCTTCCTCACCCAGAAGATCGGCATAGGCGGCAACGCTGCCATAGCCGGCGATTTCATAGTGCTCCACGCGCTGCGCGGCGGAGATCAGTCCCACGTCCAGGCCCTCGCCTTCGCCCTCTTCCTCAATCATTTCGCTGCCTTCGGTGACCAGTCCCTGCATACCTTTGCAGGTCTTGCCCTTTGGGTTTTCGCCCAGCGTCTTGAAGATGTCTTCCAGGCGCTGTACGTGTCCCTTGGTCTGTTCGAGGTGCTCTTCAAACCCGGCGCGCAGATCTTCCGAGGTGGCGGCCTTGGCCATCTTCGGCAGAGCCTTCACCAGCTGATTCTCCGCGCTGTACAGGTCCTTCAATTCCTCGACGTAAATCTCTTTAAGTTGGTTCTCTTTCATTACAGCCTCCGTGAGTCGTTTTGCGGGTGTGTTGTCCGTCGCAATGTGGAGTCTAGAAGGCAGGGTCGAGGCGCGAACATCGGGCCATTCACCGAGACCCGCCTTGATTTTCGCCTAGAAGATGACTTCGCTCGCCCTCTCGAGCAGAAACCGCAGATTGAGGTTGGTTGAAAACCACAGCACGATGAGAGGACGCCGCTTCCAAAGCCATCAGTGAAGTAACGAAACGCGGAGGGTGCCCCAGGTTCGGTTCGCATACCTGGGTCTTGGGTTTGACGTTTGATCTTGGTTGGAGACCCGAGGGTGTGCGTCTCCGACCTTGCTATTTGGAAAGACAAAGATCTTCGCTGGTACTACTTTTGGAGGTTTGAACGAGGGGATCAAAGTTCCAAGTGACCCAATGTTCTTTAGCATCAGGCTTCCACCCGTAAAACGCGCGGAAAGCCTTGGCGTAGGGCTCCCAATGTTGGCTTTTGTGTTGCTGTCCCGGTCCCTCATACTTTTTGGCGGCATTCTTGTTATCAAAAATTCGTACAAATAGATCGGGCTCATTCGGGAAATCGCGGTGAATGCGGCAGGCTAGAGCCACGAGGTCATCACGGTCGAACTTGTTGAATTTCGTTGCAACATGCACAACCAAGGTCCCGGCATTATTTCGGTATTTCGAAACAACCTTGTAAGTAGTCGCCTTCGCAGCTGAAGCGAACTGTTCGCAAGCTGTACATTGAGCAACTGCATTTGGAAGGCACACGGTCAACAGGAGCGCAGAAAGCCCGATCAATCGGGCGCGTGGTCCGGGTTGAAAGATGGGAATTAGTCGAGGACAGGGCACAACGGGAGAATATCACTTGAAATCGATGTCAGCGACGTGGCGAGAGGCGTAATAACGAGGGCGGATTGATTGGTATCGACGACCGGAAATAGGAAAAGACAACCCCACGTCAACCAAGACCCAGGTATGCGAACCGAACCTGGGGCACCCTTGGCGTTATTCTGATTGCGGCGTGGGCAAAAGTTTGCTCGTTTGATCGGTTGGAACAGCGAAGAACCAAAAACCATTGCCCCTCCTCGCTTCGGAATTGCTTTGCGCTCTGGCCCGGGTGGGGCATAATTCGGCGCACACACGAAACGACAGGGCATCGACTCGGCCAGCGCAAGCTGTCGAGCAACGCATGTTCAGGCATCGATCCAGAAAGAGGAGGCCACGGTGAGCGACCGTCCATGGAGTTCCACGGCACCCCCGGGAGAATTTCGACCGTACGTGCCGGCGGGAGAAAGCCCGAAGGAATTCACGTTGCGCGCGGTGTTGCTGGGCGCTCTGTTCGGGTTGCTCTTCGGAGCGGTGACCGTTTACGTTGGCTTGCGCGCGGGCTTAACGGTTTCCGCGTCGATCCCGATCTCCGTGCTATCGATCAGCATTCTGCGCGCGTTCGGCCGCTCTACCATTCTGGAAAACAACATCGTGCAAACCACCGGCTCGGCCGGCGAATCGCTGGCGGCGGGCGTGATGTTCACCTTGCCTGCGCTGATCTTCCTGGGATTCGGTTCGGAGTTCACCTTCTGGCGGATCTTTCCGCTGGCGCTGCTGGGCGGCTGGTTGGGCGTGCTGTTCATGGTGCCGCTGCGCCGCCAGCTGATCGTGAAGGAACACGGCAACCTGACATTTCCCGAAGGCACTGCCTGCGCCGACGTGCTGGTCGCCGGTGAACGCGGCGGCTCGTTCGCAGGACGCGTGTTCTGGGGTCTGGGGTTGGGCGGCGTGTACACCTTTCTGATGAAGACGGTGCTTGCCTGGACCGAACAACCGGAGTCCCGGCCAAGCTGGTTTCCCGGCTCGAGTTTTCGCGCCAATATCACCTCCGAATATCTGGGCGTCGGCTACATCATCGGGCCGCGCGTGGCGGGGATTTTGTTCGCGGGAGGCATCGTTTCCTGGCTGGTGATCATGCCTGCCATCAAATTTTACGGACAGCTTGCCGGCAACACGCCGATCTATCCCTCCACCATTCCCATTCCGCTGATGACGCCCGACGATCTGTGGAGAAGCTACATCCGGCCCATGGGCGCGGGAGCAGTTGCCGCCGCCGGGCTGATCACGCTATTGCGGACCTTGCCGACGATTATTTCGGCGCTGACCGCGGGCATGAAAGTTTCGCGCGCAGAAGCCAGTTCCTCCGCGGAAGCAGCCGGCAATAGCCGCACCGATCGCGACGTGCCCATGAAGTGGGTCATCGTCGGCTCCATCTTGATTGTCGTGATGATGTGGGTGCTGCTGACCTTTCATCCCATGCAGGGAGCGGAAACGCGCTGGTATCAGAATTTGTTCGCCGGCGTCTTCGTGGTGGTCTTCGGATTTTTGTTCGTCACCGTGGCCGGGCGTATCAGCGGCCTGCTGGGAAATTCTTCCAATCCCATCAGCGGCATGAGCATCGCCACCTTGATGGCCACCTGCGCGATCTTTTTTGTGGCTGGCTGGACCGCTCCGAACTACGCAGTGCTTGCCTTGATGATCGGGGGAGTGGTCTGCATCGCGGCCGCGATTGCCGGAGCCACTTCGCAGGACCTGAAAACGGGCTTTCTGGTGGGAGCAACCCCTTTCTGGCAGCAGATGGGTTTGCTGGTGGGCGTAACCATTTCCACCGTGGCGATCGGCGCGACGCTCAATCTGATGAACAAAGGCCTGGAGAAATATCTGCCGACGCAAATCCCGGTGAACCTTCAGTCCCTGCCGTCCGGCGTCAAAGTAGAGCGCGACGCGTTCACCTATCAAGGCAAGAACTACATGCTCATCAACTCGCTGGGCTCGCACGAAATTCCCGACGGCGAATATCTTTATGATCGCGCGAGTAACGAGATCGAATACCAGTGGGCGCAAGGCATCGGCAGCGACAAAGCGCCCGCGCCACAGGCTCGGTTGATGGCCACGGTCATCAGCGGAATCCTTAACCAGCGGCTTCCCTGGCGCCTGGTGTTGATGGGGGTCGCTCTGGTAATCGCTGTGGAAATTTTGGGCGTGCGGTCGCTGGCCTTTGCGACAGGCATGTACATTTCTATCGCAACCACCAGCGTGATGTTCGCCGGAGGCCTGGTGCGCTGGGCGGTGGAAGCCAGCATGAAGGAGAAGCAAGCCGGAGACAGCGAAGCCAGTCCTGGCGCTCTGTATTCCAGCGGACTGATCGCTGCGGGGGGAATCTTCGGCCTGCTGGGCATTATCATTAATTTGTTGCAAGACCCGGAAATCTCCACGCACGTGCCGGGCTGGTTCTCGTCCCTGTTGCGCCTGCCGTGGCGTCCGGACCTCTTCGCCTTCGGCCCCAAAATCATGGGCTCACTGGCCACCAGCAATCTTTTCGGCGCGTGCATGTTCCTGATTCTGGCGGGATCGCTGTTCTATTTCGCGCGCAAGAAGCTGGACTGACCTGAATAACGCAGAATCGGCTCAAACCTTAGAACCTACTCACAATTCGCTCTTCGCGAGACCACGGCTACTGTCGCGTTCCTTTTGACTGCACAACCCGCTGGCCGTACACTGCAAATATGAGCTCGACGTTCGGCGCGCCCCGTATGCGGTTTGACTGGCGTGGATTTATTACGCCGGGCGTGAAACTTCTTGTGCTCATCTGCGCCGGCGTCTTCCTGGTGCAGGAACTTGTCCTGCTTTTCCTTCCACGGGGTGTAACCGCCCAGATTCTCCACTGGTTCGGACTGGTTCCGCTCGGATTTATTCCCGGACTTCGCATCTGGCAACCGGTAACTTATCTATTCCTGCATGGCGGCCTGTTGCACCTGCTGGTGAACATGCTGATGCTGTGGATGTTTGGCCGCGAACTGGAATTGGTGTGGGGCAAGAAGCGTTTCCTGAACTATTTCTTCATTTGTGGAATCGGCGCTGGGCTCATCACCATCCTGGTGAAATTTATCCCGATGCTGTGGGGTCATTCGCCTTCCGATGTTCCCACCATCGGTGCGTCCGGCGCGATTTTCGGAATCTTGATCGCCAACGCAATTCTTTTTCCCGACCGTCAGATCTGGCTGTTTCCCCTGCCGGTGATGATCCCGATGCGCCCGTTCGTTGCGGTGATGGGCGCCATCGAATTTTTCAGCACGCTGGGATCCGCCGGCGATAACGTAAGCCATTTCTGCCATCTAGGCGGAATGCTGATCGGCTGGATATATCTGCGGCGGGGATCATTCCTCTTTCGAGTGCGCAACGAAATGGCCGACTGGCGTTACCAACGCAACCGCAAAAAGTTTGAAGTGTACATGAACAAGAAAAATGAAGAACCGCCTTCGCGTCCCGACCGCTGGATCAACTAACGCAGCATCGCCCGTCCACAATCACCCGCCGCTCCCAATCACATGAAACTTCATGAAATTCGTCGTTCCACGCAAACCCATGGGTGTGCCCGCCACAATCCCAATCACATCTCCCTTTTTCACCATGCGTTCCTCGACCAAGCGTTTCTCCGCGAGCGCCGCCAAACCATCAATCTTCTTAATGTCGGAAATATCGCGCGAAATCACTCCCCATAGCAGCGACATCCTCCGCCGCGTGATAGCCGTCGGCGAAAATGCAACGATCGGAACCAGCGGGCGGTAACGCGATACCAGCCGGGCCGTAAATCCGCTGTGCGTGAACACCGCAATCAACTTCATATGCAACTCGCGCGAAGCGCGGCAAACCAGTTCGGCCACCGTTTCCGCAACTTTCAACCGCTCCTGCACTACTGGCCGCGGAAATTCCTGGATGCTCTTTTCCGCTTCTTCAATAATTCGCGCCATCATGCTGACTGCTTCGATCGGATATTTTCCAGAGGCGGTCTCCGCGGAAAGCATCACCGCATCCGATCCATCGAAGATGGCATTTGCGACGTCCGAGGCCTCCGCGCGTGTCGGCCGCGGATTCTCCGTCATCGATTCCAGCATTTGCGTGGCGGTGATTACCGGCCGCCGGAATTCGCGAGCCTTCGCAATGATAGTCTTCTGAACCACCGGCACGCGCTCCGGATTCATTTCCACACCAAGATCGCCGCGCGCCACCATCACGCCGTCGGACACCGCAAGAATGGCGACCAGGTTGTCGATGGCTTCCGGTTTTTCCAGCTTCGCAATTACCGGGGTATCTTTTTTTGCGCGGCGGATCAGCGATTTTGCCAGCATTACATCTTCCGGGCGTCGTACGAAACTCACCGCAATGTAGTCGGCTCCATGCGCCAGCGCGAACCGCAGATCGGCGCGGTCTTTGGGCGTCAGCGCCGGAACGCGCAGCTTCACCCCCGGCAAGTTGATACCTTTGTTTTCACCAAGAAATCCGCCATTTACGACGCGGCAAATTACTTCCCGGCCTTTGACCGCCAATACGCGCAGCTCGATCAATCCGTCGGAAAGCAGAATGCGGTTCCCGCGTTTCACTTCACGCGGCAACGGCAGAAACACCGTGCTGACCCGCGTGGAATCGCCCAGGATGCGCGCGGTCGTAATGGTGAATTGCTGCCCTGTCCGCAGCAGCACCTTCCCTCCGCCCGCCAGCGCACCCGTACGAATCTTCGGGCCCTGCAGGTCCGCCAGAATGGCCAGCGATTTCTTGTTCTTTTCCGCGGCCGTGCGCAGCATGGCGAACGTTTGGGAATGTTCTTCGTGCGAGCCGTGCGAAAAATTCAGCCGCGCCACGTCCATCCCAGCGCGGATCAATTTATCGATCATGCGCGGAGAACGCGTTTCCGGGCCGATGGTGCAAACGATTTTGGAATGGCGAGTGGTCATCGTCGCGAACGGACTTCGGAAATGCCTTGACTGACGTTAGTGATCGATCGAAAACTCGGCAACGATGCGAGTTAGAAAATCCACGCCTTTGGCAAAAGCCGCCAGCGGAATGCGTTCATCGTCGCCATGCACCCGCCGGCTGTCTTCCAGCGTCAAGGGAAACGGCCGCAACCCGTACGCCTGCACATTGTGCAACCGCAATTGCGACGAATCCGTCGCTCCCGTCGACATAAACGGCAGCACCGGCGCGCCACCGAATTGTTGTGCGCTTACTTTGGTAATCAGCGCGTAAAAGTCGGTCTCGATGGAAGAATTTGGCGCGGCAAGTCCCGCATCCGGCTGTAACTCCAGCTTCACCGTCGGATCGTTCACCGTTTTTCTCAATTCCGAAAGCAGCGCTTCGCTGGAGTCTCCCGGAATCAGGCGTATATTCAGCACCGCGCGGGCTTCGGAGGGAATCACGTTGGCGCGCACGCCGGCTTGCAGCATGGTCGGGGCCACGGTGTCCCGCATCATCGAATTCCACATGGGGTCCGCATCGGACAAAAACCGCTGGGCGTGTTCGCCGCGGTCCGGTGTGTCCACCACGCGCATCCACTTAGCAATTTCATCGTCTTCAATCGCCGACAGCCCTTCGAAATAGCGCCGCACAATCGAAGTGAGATGCACCGGCGCGGTGTAATCGCCAATTTTCGCTACCGCCGCCGAAAGGTGAACCACCGGGTTTTCCTTGGAGGGTACGGAAGCATGCCCGCCCTTCCCCGTGGCGATCACGTTCACATTGATGGCCACCTTTTCGCTGGCCTGCACCCCGACGTATTGCACCTTGTTGTTTTTCACCACCAGCATGCCACCTTCGTTCAAGGCGTATGCCGCGGCAAACTTATCCCAATATTTGGTGATGAGAATTCTGAGGCTGGCATCGCCGAACTGCTCTTCATCGCTGGTGGCCAGGAAAATAACATCCCGGTTGAGGTTGCGGTTCGCGCGTTTCAATGCGATAAATGCGGCGAGATTCGCGGCCACCATGCTCTTGTCGTCCAGCGAACCTCGTCCATAAAGATAGCCATCCTTTATGATTCCCGCGTACGGATCCACCGACCATTTCGAGCGGTCCACCCCTACCGTGTCCAGGTGTGCGACCAGCAGCAGCGCCTTCGACGGGTCGGGCACCACTGTGCTGCGCAGCCGCGCTACTACCGCGCTCCGCCCCGGAACAGTCGGTAAAAGCTCCGCTTGAATTCCCTCTTTCGCCAGAACGCCGGCAATGTATTTCGCCGCGGCCTCTTCGTTGCCCGGCGGATTTGTCGTGTTGATCTTGACCAGATCGACGAGCCATTCCTGCGCCTCTCGCGCCAGTCCGGCCGTGTCCCCAACTAGCGTAGGACTGGGAGGGATACCCATCGCCGGCGGATTTTGCGCAATCTGGCCGCGGACTGCTCCAGGCTGCAAACACTGCACAAATACAAATATTGCCACGCAGAAGCTGAGGCGCTTCCAATGCAAGTGACCACCCCCGACGTATGACTTTGGACGTAAACTACCGACGTAAACTATTTTGCACCGACGAAAAATCCATACTAACATGCCCTCTTGGCGCCTACGGGCGAGAGGTGACCGCGTTTCCTGGGCAACACCGGTTGGGGGGCCGGCCAGGCAGACGCAAGGCTGTATCTTTGCATCAAAGTATCGAGGGGTCTGGAGAATCGCATGAGAAAACAGGCAGGCATTTTCGGGCACTGGGCAGCGCTTTTGGTATTTGTTGCGGTTTCCGCCGGTAGTGCGGCGTATGCGCAGGCCCCCGCCGGACCGCAACCGGTTTCTCCCCCGCAATCGAATCCCGCGCCCGCCCCCAAAGCGGCGCCTCCCCAAGAGAAGCCGCAAGAAGGTGGCGTCACCATTGCCGTTGAAGTGCCCGTCGTTACGCTGGAAGTTGTCGCCACTACTTCCAATGGGGATATTATTCCCGGTCTGAAAAAAGAAAATTTCCGCGTTCTCGAAGATGGCGTCCCGCAAACCATCACGAACTTCGGGCCCAGCGATGCGCCGCTCACCATCGTGGTCTTGATGGAATTCAGCGCGCGCGCCGGCGGCTGGTTTGCCGCCTACGCAAAATATTGGGCCGATGCGCTCTTCCCCAACTTGAATCAAAAAGATTGGGTGGCGCTGGTTACTTTCGATATGAAACCGCGCACCGAAGTGGATTTCACGCAGGATAAAAACGAAGTGCGCGCGGCAATCTCGCACCTTTATTTCCCCGGATTCAGCGAATCGAATCTTTTCGATGCCATCCTGGATACCAACGACCGCCTCAAAGATGTGAAGGGAAAGAAAGCCATCCTGGTTCTGGCCACCGGCGTGGATACTTTTTCGAAGCACACCCTGGATCAAACGCTGAAGCAGCTTCGAGGGTCGGACGTAACCATTTTTGCGGTCGGCCTCGACAAGCCCATTACCACTATGGCGGACGCCAGCGGCCGCATGGGCAGCATCGCCCGTATGAATTATCTGCAAGGTGAAAACCAGCTAAAAACGTTCGCGCAAATGACCGGAGGTTACGCGTGGTTCCCACAATTTGACGGCGAAATTCCCGGCATCTTCCATTCCGTCGCGGAATTCCTGCGTCACCAGTACAGCATCTCTTACACCACCTCGAATCATTCCCAGGACGGAAAATTCCGCAAGATCAAGGTCGAACTTGTCGCTCCCGACGGCGGACCGCTGGAAGTTCACGACCAAAAAGGCAAAAAACAAAAAGTGGTAGTCTACGCCCGCGAAGGCTACCAAGGCCCCAAAGGCGGCGTAGGCGACTAGTCCGCGCCGATGCCTTCGTATTGCTGCTATATTCGTTTGTATGGCTTTTGTAGAGGCTGATCTCAGATCGGTTTTCTTGGGTTTCCCGCTCTTGTCCGCGTCGGCACCGGGGTCGGACCTTTAGGTCCGACATAATTCTTCCGTTTGCATAACGGCTTAGGCCGCGGAGGAACTGTCTTTCCGCGCATCTCACGCGACTCTTTATCCCAATGGCACTTCCTCAATACCCGCGCGACAAATCCACGCGATTAAACAACTCTTCTCCTGCAAACCATTTCTCCAGCAGATTCAGCAACACCGCCGTCTGCCTCGGCCACAAGCGGTCGCTGATCGCGCTGGTATGCGGCGTAATAAATAGCCTCGGCGCATGCCAAAGCGGACTCTCCGGTGGAAGCGGCTCCGGATCGGTCACGTCCAGCGCCGCTCCAGAAAGTTTCCCTGCTTCGAGCGCTCCAACCAACGCAGCCTGATCGACCAGCGATCCGCGCGCAACATTCACGAACGCTGCCCCCGGTTTCATGTGCGCGAATTCCTTCACTCCAAACAGTCGTTTCGTCTCAACCGTTTCCGGCGCGGCCACCACAACATAATCGGCTCCGGGCAACGCTTCGTGCAGTTGTTTAACCGAAAATATTTTCTCCGCCAGCTTGCGATCGCCTTCGCCAGAGCGGGTGACGCCCCAAACGCGCATCTGAAATGCCGCGGCCCGCGCGGCCAGTTCCTTGCCAATCGAACCAAGTCCAACAATCAGCAGCACACGCCCGTTCAATTCCGTCAGATGCTGCGGCTCGTCCCACAACTTCTGTTGAGCCCAATACGCTTTATCCTGATGCCGCACGGAATTCGGAAAACTCCGCGCCAGCGCCAGCAGCAACCCCATGGTGTGTTCCGCCATCGGTACACTGAAAATTCCGCGCGGATTCGTCACCGCCACGCCGGAATCACGCAACGCCGGATACATTAGTTGCGCCACGCCAGTCGCCGTGGAATGCACCCACTTCAGTTTTTTCGCGGCCTTCAATTGCTCAGGGCGAAGCGAATAGCCGACAAAAATGTCCGTCTCCGGCAGCTCGTCAGGCAAGCGCGTGTAATCCGGCAAATGGACCACCCGCATTTCCGGCCAGCGCTTCCGGATGGCTTCCGCCATTTCCGCCTTAGGCCTCCACTCCGTAAAGGGATGCCAAACACAAATAGTCAGCTTGGTCTCTTCGGGTGTGGTCCGCTTCATGCAGTTTCCAGCGGCGTGAGGTTATGGAGCACGTTAAAGTTGCGCTCCTTCGGCCCAAAAAACGGGCCTCAGATGACATTGCTTTGAATTTGGCACTGCTCTTCAAGTGGGAATCAGCAAGATGATTCCCACTTCGTGACACCCACGTAGAGCATCTTGCTGGAATTGCTCATGATGTACACGCAAAATGTTCTTTCTATTTCAAAGCCTACAGCGGTCTTAATTCTAAATTGCACCAACACCGCGAACACTTGTCATCCTGAGGCCCCGCCTTTGGGCCGAAGGACCTCAACCTAAACCCAGGCACAATTTCAAATACTCCAACATTCTCGCATTCAACTCCGGACGCGCAGATCTCGCCCCGTCATATCCGCGGGCGCGGACTCCCCCAGAATCCCCAGCATCGTCGGCGCAATGTCTCGTAGCGCTCCGCCCGGCGCCAATTGCAACGCATCATTCTCTGTCACGCAAATAAACGGCACCGGGTTCGTCGTGTGGTAGGTGTGCGGCCCGCCGGTCGCAGGGTCGATCATCGTCTCCGCATTGCCGTGGTCCGCGGTAATAATCCACGCCCCACCGAGCGGCTTCAGCGTTTGATAAATACGCGCAAGTCCGGCGTCCACTGCTTCCACCGCTTTGATCGCCGCCTCCAGCTTCCCCGAGTGGCCAACCATATCCGCGTTGGCATAATTCATGATGATGGCGTCGAATTCCCCTTTTTCGATGGCCTTCACCACCGTGTCCGTAATCCCTTCAGCAGACATTTCGGGCTTCAGATCATAAGTCGCCACTTTCGGCGACGGCACCAGGATGCGTTCTTCCCCGCCGAAGGGTTTTTCTACCCCGCCATTAAAGAAATAAGTGACGTGCGCGTATTTCTCGGTCTCCGCGCAGCGCAAATTCTTGTACTGCAAATCCTGAAATACCTGCGCGAGAATCTGCTCCAGCTTTTCCGGACTGATGACGCACTGCAGCCACGGCCAGTTCTTGTCGTACTTGGTCATCCCGACATAAAAAAGATTCTTCGGCCGCTTGGGATCCGCGAATTTGTCGAAGTCCGGCCCTTGCAACGCGTAGGTCATCTGGCGCGCCCGGTCCGCGCGGAAGTTGTAAAAGATGACCGCATCGTCATCGCGAATCAGTCCCACGGGCTGCGCGGAAGCACCCTCTCCGCGCGTGACCACAATGGGCTTGATGAATTCGTCGGTAACGCCCTTTTCGTAGCTGTCTCGCAGCGCTGCCAGCGGATCGCCAGACTTTATTTCGGCCTCTCCATGAACGATTGCGCGGTACGCAAGTTCGATACGCTCCCACCGATTATCCCGCTCCATCGCGTAGTAGCGCCCGATCAACGTCGCAATTTCTCCAACTCCCAGCTCACGCATCTTTTTTTGGAGTTGCGCCACAAAATCGCGGCCGCTGTTTGGCGGAGTATCGCGCCCATCCATAAAACAGTGCACAAAAACCTTCTCCACTCCGTATTTCTTAGCCATTTCCAGCAGCGCGAAAAGGTGGTTGATGTGCGAATGGACGCCGCCATCGCTCAGCAAACCGAGAAAATGCAATTGGCGCTGCCGTCCACGTTCCATGGCTCGCTGAAAAAGAGGCACCTGCTCCAACTGCCTGTTCGCAATCATCAAATCGATCCGCGTGATGTCCATGTGCACCACGCGCCCGGCGCCCATATTCATGTGCCCGACTTCGCTGTTGCCCATCTGCCCTTCCGGCAAGCCCACAGCAAGCCCCGAAGTGTTGATCAGCGTATTGGGAAATTTGCGGATCAATTCGTCATAAGCGGGTTTGCGCGCAAGCGCCACCGCGTTGCCCTTGGTTTCGGCTCGATAGCCCCATCCGTCCAGCACGGTAAGCACAATAGGTTTCGGTCGTTTTGTCATAGCTCATCAGAATACACACAAATATTCCCGCATGTCATTCCAGCCGCACAGGCCGCCGCATCCCTGCCCTCGCGGACAGGTAAATCATTCCACGAACTGTCCTTCACAAAGCTATTCCCCACCAACATGTTTATTACTCTATGAACAGGAAGGTACGCCCAAAATGATTCCCATCGATTGCGACATCATCGGATTCCTATGGACCACCGCAACCGTGATATTTGGGAGCAAACCACAACTCCGCAAGAACACCAAACCAATTCCGGTGCGTTATCAGCGGCAACTTCTGGAGGACTCGCAGCTTACCGAGCAGCAACGCAAGTACATTGCGCCGATCGACGCCGAACTCGCGGCCTTGGGTTTCCGCCCCTTTTATACCCTTCGGGTGACCAATTACGTCTCTAATCTTGTCCGCGGCTATCAGAACCCTGCCGATCCAGCCAGT
>Ga0210383_10000068_pt1 | contig 115506 bp, 105 predicted proteins | sample IncBWC14OmetaG_FD_160072 | JGI IMG/M metagenome (GOLD analysis project Ga0210383, IMG submission 160072) | Forest soil microbial communities from Barre Woods Harvard Forest LTER site, Petersham, Massachusetts, United States - Inc-BW-C-14-O ...
CAGGCAACGCGCCTTGCACCAGGCTGCCGACTCCCATTTGTCCCAGATAACGCCGGACGATAGGGTTGGACAGAATCAGCCCGGCGCCAAACACAATGCAAGCCACGCCACCGAGCATATACAGCGTGTCCTTGTCAGTCGCTGAATCGGAGTGGTTGTTGTTTTCCGTCACGATAATCTCCTTTCGAAATGACGACTCTGATTTCTTATTGCTGTTTCTGCAGAATCCTTTCGACCACGGACTGCACCATTTTCACCGCTTCGTCCACCGCTGCCTCGACGGTTGGGCTCAATCCCATGCGTCCTTCTTCGCCGCCGAAACTGGCCGGTTCACAGCCGACTAATAAGATTTTCTTCAAGCCGCCGTTCATCGTTGATGCCATTCGCAGCACATTCAGCGGGTCCATCCCATGCGCCTCAACGACGCTTGGTTGCGATTCATCGAGCTTGCTCAGATCGGGCTCGACCAGCGAAACCGTGCCCGGCGCCAGCCGATGCGGATACGCATCCACAAGAATGGTGGTTTCGTATCCATCCTGCAGCGCGTATGCCAGGTCAAGGCCCCGGATGCCGAAATCGACAACTCGCACGCCAGCAGGAAATTCGTGCGCCGACAAACGCTTCACCACCTCGACTCCGAATCCATCGTCTCCCAGAAAAATGTTCCCAATGCCGGCCACCAGCACCCGCGCTGGTTGCGCTGGAACATTTTGTCGTGCCTGTTCCGCCGGCAACGGCTCGACTTCCGCGGCATCAAAGAAAAACCGGTGTCCCGGTTGCCGAAGCATTCCCAGATCCCGCCCCGGGTCATCATCCAGCACGACGCAGAGGTGACTCTTGCCTTCGTAGTCCTGCTCAATGCTCTCGACCAGAGCAACTTGCCCGGCCAGAGCGATGTCGAGTACGTCGCCGCCCTGCCGCGGACGCAGGCGCACCCGATCTCCTACCCGCACATCCACGCCTTCGATCGTCAGCCGATCCACGGTTGTCTTGTCTTCCAGCAACTGCCACTCCCACTCGTTCATGAAGCGTCCTCCTTGAGTGGGTGCAGGCCGCGGACTGCGCCGTGCAGTTTCATGAACTGCTCGACCGGCATCGCCTCCGTCCGATCCAGAATCTCGCGGGCGCGATCATCCGACTGGCGAATCTCACGCTTTTCTTCGTCCGTCAATGTCATAATCCGCAACGACAAAATCTCGTCGATCTCCGTGCCATCGAACAAGTCGCCCGCGCTCTCCGGAGCAATCTGCGGATAGTCATAAAGAATGATGGGCGAAGCCAGCAGAGTGTTGCGCTGCCCTGGCTCGCCGACGAGCACCGGCCACGCGCCCATGTTCTGGCAACGCGCGACGACGTCCTGCAATTCCTCCGGAGGCTCCAACAGCGAAACGAATTCGCCATCCCTCACGCCCAAGATTACGTGGGTCGAGATCAGAGACCGCGTGAGCGACGTATCGCGGTCAGCGCCGCCAGCTTCCGTGGCCGTGACGTTTCGCACAAGAACTCTCACTTTGTACAGATCTTCCCCGACAATCTCCGCCGAAATGTCGACTATCCCTTCGATCGCTTCTTGCCGCCGCTCGATTATCGCTTCGCGTTCGGATTCAACGCGCATCTGCGATGGAAACGAAAAAGGGCACTTCGTCCCCTGCAGAAGGCCGCCCAGGGCACTTTCTGGCAAATTCACCTCCCGCTCCACCGCTTCCTGCCATCCATCCGGCAGCGATCCCACCCTGATTTCACTCGGTACACGCATCGACCGCGTCTGAAGATGCAGAAACCGTACCTTCACTTCCAGAATCGCATCCGCGCTCCCCGAAACCAGGCACTCAATCCGCATACTGCAAGCCTCTTCGCCACCCTGCGCCTGGCTGTAAATCTGCGGATACACCACTCCAAAATTCCAGCGCTGCTGATTTTTCACAGACGACGGCCGGTACGGATATAACATGTAGCCCTCATAAAGTACGGCATTCGCAATCTGCTCAACCCGGGCCACATTCATGACCGCACCGCCTCTTCCGCCTGCAGCATGTTTTCGAGGGCCTGCTCCCACGTCGGTATCCCGTGCCGGACCTTGTATTCATAAACCCGTTCGAAGATGTCGCGGCGCAGGCACAACCACGCGGTGTTCGGATAATACGAATCCATCATGTCGCGCCACACTCTCACCGGCATGCTGAAGCGCGTTTCTTTCTCCCACGAAATTGGCGACACCTGCATCGGCTCCCCGTGTGCCGCATAAAAAACCGTGCCGCTGAACATCACGCACAGCGGAACATCTCCGTCGCCCAGTCCGTGAAAATATTTCGTTGCGCCCACGTTGAAGTCGAACGTGCACGGCACTAGCAGATCGACCACCGTCGAACCCTGAAATGGAGGCACGTTCACGTTGACGTGAGTCCACAGCAGGTTGCGCAAAGTCTGACTCCACCGGTCTGGATCACCGAACAAATCGCGCAGCTTCTCCTGGTCTTCCGCTGTGTATCGCCGCCGCGTGACTTCAATCTGAATCTGGCTGCGCAGCGCAACTGAGTGTATGGTCTCCGCCGCATTCGCATTGCTCACGCGCAACTTGAACGCAATCAGAGGAGTCGCCGAAAATTTGGCCACCTCCACGCCTTCGATCTTGAAACTTAGATCAAGCATGCGTCTCCTCGGTCACAACTTGCGAGCGGGACCTAAGGTCCGCGAAAAAGTTGCCGATTTCCTGCCATACTTCCGTGCCTCCCGACAATCCGCGCCAGTGGATGCGAATCAGGCCTACCAGTTTGTAGCAGGCATCAATCGGAACAATGTAATACTCCGCCGGGGCCGATCCCCGCGCCTGGCCGACGCGGTTCACCAGTAGCGCTTCGACATCAGGCTCCAGCTGATTCAACGCAGGATTGGCCTGCACGATGCCACTCCACGCCTCCAGCGGCAACAGGGATTCGGTCGCTCCCGCCGGACTGGGATAAAGAGCGCTCACCCGCGAGTCCACGCTGTTCTGGAAAAAAAAGGCAAGGTTGATGGGTATCAGCAAGCCGTCCCACTCGGCATCGGTCATCTTGAAATTCGCCAGCAACCGGCTGTCACGGGGGACACGTTTGTATTTCGTTCCAGCTTTGCCGCTGAACAACATCGCGCAGGCGTCGCATGCACAATGCAGCCGGCGTTGGGTCAGTTCAATCAGGTGGGCATGCTCGGAACCCAGTTCGGCGCTGCACATCTCGCACTTCTCCGCCGGCTGCGGCGGTTTGCGCGCGAACTGACGCAGACTTTCGAAGGCCTGCGACGTCTCCCGAAGCTGTTCCATCTTTATCATGATCGGCGATCACAGCAACTCTCAGTCCATGCCTTCACTGAGCAAGACCGTCGAACGAATCGTCGAAGAAGAAGAGTTCGGCAGGGATGAACCAACGAGCGGCGCCGATCCCAGCAGTTTCTCGATTGCGACAAATCCAGATTCCGCCGGCGACTCTAGTCTCTCAACCGTGAGCGAAATCAAGTCCGGAGCAGCCTCGTAGATAGCCTCTTCCACTGCCGCCTGCGCCGTCCCGCCCGTCGACCCGCAACCGTGGCCTTCCACCTTGATCCGAACCCGAACATCGCCGCCGCTCGCGCTGACTAATTTGGCTTCGGCTCCCATCTTATGCAGCTTTGATCCGATCTGCTCCAGCTTCCGCTCGACTCGCGTCTGCAACTCCTCAGGGTGCAGCCCGTACAGGATCAACAGGCTGCTCACCAGTCGATCCTGACCCAGTTCATCAATGATCCGAGGTCCTGTGTCTCCCGACTGAAACACGATCTCCAGAATTCGCTCCAGTCCCGTGCCGTGTAACTCCATCAACAGCTGCACCAGTTCCTTCGCGGCGGACCTCGACGCGGGATCCGCAATCGTTTCCAGGTCGTGAACCAGGCCGCCAATTTTCTGCACTCGCTGCTGAAAGTCTTTTTCGTCGATCACAATCCTCCTCAGAAATAAGGAACGAGAGTTTCACCCGATCCGCGCCTGAACCGGACGCTCCCCCTCCTTCCCTTGGCAACCCTCAGGGCTGAAGGCCAAACATGGGGGAATGGCGCGTCTCCAGCACCTTCCCGTCACCCAGATACATGTGCACACCGCAGGGCAAGCACGGATCGAAACTCCTCACCGCCCGCATAATGTCGATCCCCTTGAACTTGTCGGGACCGTTTTCTTCGAAGATCGGGGTATTCTGCACCGCATCTTCGTACGGACCCGGCGTGCCATAGATATCACGTGGATTGGCATTCCACGGCGTCGGAGGATACGGATGATAGTTCGCAATCTTTCCTTTGCGGATCACGACGTGATGCGAAAGAACTCCGCGCACCGCTTCGTGGAAGCCGCAGCCGATCGCTTCTTCCGGCACCTTGAATTCGTTCCAGGTTTTCGTGCGGCCGGAGTGCAGTTCTTCCAGCGCGCGCTCCGCGAAGTAAAGCGCGGCGCAAGCCGAATAAACCTGGAAATAAGTCCGCGCCCGGTCGCGCTCAATCGCATTACTCCACTTCGGAATCTTCCACTCGAATTCAACTTCGGGCAGCGAAGTAGTCTTCGGCAGATACATTTTCACGCTGTTCCCGGTGGACTTGATATATCCGATGTCTACCAATCCAGCCAACGCAGTGGCCCAGAGACGCGCAATCGGCCCGCCGCCGGTATCGAGTGCGAGGTGGTCTCCCGTGCGCTTATCCAACCATCGCGGCGACATCACCCACGTGTACTTTCCGCCGAAATCCCGCTTCTGCGGGCGCGGAATCGTCGTCTGATTCCACGGATGATTCTTGTCCACCGGATTGCCTAGCGGATCGGTCTTCACAAACGTCTCGGAATTCTTCCAGTCGTCATAGTAGGAACTGCCCAGCAGGATGCGAATATTCAGATTGATGTCGACCAGATCTGTAGTCACGAGTTTACCGTCGACTACCACTCCTGGTGTCACATACATTTTGCGGCCCCACTCCGTCATGTTCTTGTAGGTGTAGTCGCAATGTTCCGGATCGTTGAACGAACCCCAGCAAGCCAGCAGCACGCGCCGCCGGCCGACTTCCTCATATCCCGGCAGGGCCTCGTAGAAGAAATCAAACAGGTCATCGTGCAGGGGGACAACTTTCTTCATGAACTCAACGTACTTCATGAGGCGCACAATGTAGTCGGTGAAGAGCTGGATCGTCGGGACCGTGCCCACTCCGCCCGGATACAAAGTGGAAGGATGCACGTGCCGACCTTCCATCAGGCAAAACATTTCCCGCGTCATTCGGCTCATGACCAGTGCTTCGCGATAGAACGAACCGGTAAACGGATTCAGTGCCGTCATAATATCGGCGATGGTACGGAAGCCGTGCAGATTGGAGTGCGGCGCCAGCGTCGTCTGCGCTTTCGCCCACACCTTGGGGTTAGTTTCCTTCACCATCTGTTCGCAGAAGTCCACGCCGACCAGGTTGTCCTGAAAAATATTGTGGTCGAACATATACTCCGCGGCCTCGCCGAGGTTCACAATCCACTCGGCCATCGCCGGAGGTCGAACTCCGAATGCCATGTTCTGCGCATACGTAGCGCAGGTCGCATGGTTGTCGCCGCAGATACCGCAGATCCGGCTCGTGATGAAGTGGGCGTCGCGTGGATCCTTGCCTTTCATGAAGATGCTGTAGCCGCGAAAAATCGATGACGTGCTGTGGCACTCTGCCACTTGCCGATTGGCAAAATCGATCTTGGTGAAGATGCCCAGGCTGCCTACGATTCGCGTGATCGGATCCCAGTTCATCTCGACGAGGTTCTTACCCTTGGTAGCGGAGTCTTTGGTCGGCGCAGTAATTGTGCTCATTCGAAGCGCTCCTCTCGGTAATCTCTCTGTGGTCGCTCGGTCGGTCTTAATACGATCTGGGGTGGTAGCCGGTCGTAAGCTCGGCACGCGGATGCCGCCACTTCGGCTCCTTGTTGCAGGTGGCTTGGGTCAAGGTGCGCAGCGCAGAGATAGCGCGTCCGTAAGCGCCCACTGCTGCGGAGGAAATCTTCGCGCCCGGCGGCTCGTCCATGAATGGCATGAACTTGTCTGGAAATCCCGGCATGGTGCACCCAATGCAGATGCCTCCTACGTTGGGGCAACCACCGATCCCGGCCATCCAACCGCGCTTGGGCACGTTGCAGTTGACCACTGGCCCCCAGCATCCCAGCTTCACGATGCACTTTGGAGAACCATAGCTTTCAGCAAAGTCGCCTTGCTCGTAGTAGCCGGCACGATCGCAGCCTTCGTGCACCGTCTTCCCGAATAGCCACGTTGGCCGCAACTGCGCGTCCAGCGGAATCATCGGCGCGCGCCCCGCCACTTGATACAGCAGGTAGAGCACGGTTTCCATAAAGTTGTCCGGCTGAACCGGGCATCCGGGAACATTCACGATCGGCAGGCCGGCTTTCGAACTCCAGTTCCAGCCGAGATAGTCCGCCAGTCCCATGGCCCCGGTGGGATTGCCCTCCATGGCATGAATGCCGCCGTAAGTCGCGCAGGTTCCGCACGCGATAATTGCCGTCGCTTTGGGCGCGAGGCGGTCAATCCATTCATTGGTCGTGATCGGTTGCTTGGTATTGGGGTCGGTCCCCAGCGCCGCCCAATATCCCTCTTTCTTAATCTTCTCGTTGGGAATCGATCCCTCCACGACCAAAACAAAGGGTTCGAGCTTTCCCTCTTCCGCGAGATACCAATACTTCAGGAAGTCGTCCCCGTTTTCGTAGGCCAACACAGGATTGTGCAGGTGGACTTTCGGCAGCCCAGGTATAGCTCCCAGCAATACGTCTTCGATGCTGGGCTGGGTTGCCGCGGTGATCGACACGGAATCTCCGTCACAGCCTAGCCCGGCTGTGATCCAGACGATGTGCACCTCGGAAACGGCTGGGGGATGCTGCGTGACGCGACCATACGGAATTGTTTCCGCTGTCATGGTACGGTCTCCTTTCAGCTTTTTGTGGTTTCGCGGGGCCGTTCGTCTCGTGCTTGCGCGATCTGCGAAAGAATCGGCCAGAGCACAGAACGAAATTAAAGAATGACCTAGGAAAAATCCGTGGAAGTGTTCTACATCCAATCCGCGGAAATGTCGATACCCAGAATCGTTAAATTTGATTCAAGCTACAAGCGGGCACAGCCTCGTTTATTTCCGCAGGAACCACTACAAAATTCTCGGGGATTACCCTACGGCTGTAGGGTATGAGGCGTGGCATTTTCCGGGCGGCGACTGCGCTGACAGGTGAGGCGCTCGGAGCTCTTCCGGAGACCTCAGTTTTCAGGAACTTTTTTCGTTGGTACTCCACTGAATCGCGTGCTGTACCAGTTCGCGAGCGCTGCGTAGAGAGAGCTTTTCCTTGATGTGCGCCTGGTAGGATTCCACAGTCTTCACGCTGATATGAAGCTCTTCCGCGATCTGCCGCGTGGAATGCCCCTCGCCGATCAACCGGAAGACTTCGAGTTCCCGGTCTGTCAGGTCTGCGATCGAGGAGGGTCTGCCCGCGCTGGCTCCGCCGATATAACGCTGCAGCATCCGGTTGGCGATGCGCTCGCTCACGTAGATTTCGCGGCTCAGAATGCGCCGCAGGGCGACCAGCACCTTCTCCGTCGCCTCTTGTTTCATGATGTAGCCCTGTGCCCCGGCGCGCAGGGCGCGCTCCGCATACACAGACTCGTCGTGCATGGAGAGAACGAGAACGGGCAGTTCCGGATGCCGGGTTCGTATGTCCTTCAGCAAATCCAGACCGTCTGGCCCGTTCAACGAAATGTCGACGACGAGAATATCCGGCTTGGCCGTCGCAACGGCCGGCACCGCCGTCTGGGCGTCCTCTGCTTCGCCACAGACCATTAGATCCTGTTCGCGGTTGATCAGCAATGCCAATCCCTGGCGCACGATGGGATGATCGTCGACCACGAAGACCCTGCTCTTTTTCGTTGCGATCGCACTCTGGTTCATCCACTGCCTCTCACTCTTTAGCGCCTGTGATCGGGAAGCGGCAAGTGACGGCCGTGCCTCGGGGCTGCTCCCGGTGTATTTCCAAATTGCCGCCGATCATGCCGGCACGATAATTCATGATATGCAGTCCTACTCCGGTCTGCGGCGCGGACGGTCGCTCAATGCCGACTCCGTCATCTTTGATGATCAGCGTCCCCTGCTGATCGCTGGCAAAAAGGTGAATCAATATATTTTGAGCTCGCCCGTGCTTAATGGCGTTATTCACCGCCTCCTGCGCGATATGGTACAGATGAGTCGCCAGCGGGGCATCGTGAATCAAAACTGATTGTTCGCACCGGAAGCAGCATGCGATCCCGAAAAGGTTTTCGATTTCGCTGGCATAGAGCCGCAAAGCCGACATCAAACCATGAGCATCGGAAACCACGGGCAGCAGGCCCCGCGCCAGTTCCCTGGTCTTCTGGATTGCATCGTTAACTAACTGCACGATCTTGGCCGCGTCCGCCGCCTCCGGACTCTGGCTTTCCGCCAGCCTTCGCTCCTGCACTTTGGTCAGAAATGCAATGCCGGTCAAGTGCTGCCCCAAGCCGTCGTGCAAGTCTTGCCCGATTCTACGCTGCTCCCTTTCGCTGATATCCAGCACGGTCTTTTCCAGCCGCTTGCGCTCGCTGATGTCGCGAATCGCGCTCGAAACCAGCACTCCCTCTTCAGTTTCTAAAGGACTGAGGCTGATCTCTACGGGAAACTCATGCCCATCTTTGTGCAAGGCATAAAGTTCCAGACCCGCACCCATCGGTCTCACACGCGGCTCCGCGAAAAACTTTGCCCGATCCGCAGGATGGTTCTTTCGCAATCGTTTCGGTACCAGCTTTTCGATTTCTTCTCCCAGCAATTCCTGCCGCGGATAACCAAACAGTTTTTCCACTTGTGCGTTCACCAGAACAATTTTTCCCTTCTGGTTCACGACCACCACTGCGTCGGGCGCCGCTTCCAGCAAGCCTCGAAACCGTACCTGCGCCTGCTTCTGTGCGGTCACGTCAATTCCCGACGCGATCACGTACATCGGCATCTGTTTGGCGGCGGGCAGCACCCCAGCCGACCAGGAGATCGTCCGTTGGCTTCCGTCCCGAGCCACCCACGAACTCTCATACTCGGCCCGTGACTGGCTGTCGCAAGTCTGCTGGAACGTAGTCCGAAACTGTTCTTTTTCCTCCGGCGCTACAAACAGATCCCAAACGTGCTGACCGCGGGCCTGTTCAATGTTCAGCCCGGTCATCTCCTCGCACGCGCGATTCAAGCGGACGATGCGCCCTTCGCGATCCAGCACAACCACCAAAGCCCCGACCGTGTCGAGGATTCCCGCCACCACGCTCCGTTCATCCTCCAGCGCCTCTTCGGTGCGCTTCAGGTCGGTGATGTCAAACGCAAGTCCGTGAATAAACCACGGCCGCCCTTCCGCGTTGCGAATCATCCGAGCTTCGCAGTGAAACCACAACACGCGTCCGTCGCGAGCGAGCACGCGGTAGGCAGACCGCAACGGTTTGCCCGAAAGAAACATCTCCGCCGCTTCCATGCTCCAACGGCCCTTGTCTTCGGGATGAACCTGCCGGTACCACAACACCGGATCCTCGAGCCATTCGGCTTGCGAAAACCCCAGCGTCGCTTCGATCTGCGGGCTCACATACGCCTCGCCGATGTCGCGATCGAGGTAGGCCATAAACACGACCGCCGGTAGTTGCTCGACCAATGCTCGATACTTGGCTTCCAGATTCGGCAGGTGCGCTTCCGATACGCGAGCTTGATCAAAGCCCTGCACCAAATGATGCACTGCCCCTAAAGATCTGGCGACATCCTTGTCGTTCAAATATGTGCTGGCGAGATCATTTAAGATCGCTTCCGCGGCTTCCGCGCTGAGCGCCTGCTCCCGTGCGGCCGGAGAAACAGTCTCCCTCTGGGCGCGATCGTCAGCTTTCCAGGAAGTACTCATCGAACGATTCTCCGAATCTCACCTACACCTTACAGGGACCGTGTGATCTTCCGGTTTCTCCAACTCGGTTCTTTATTCAGAGACGCCTGCGTGAACCGGCGCAGCGCATGAATCGCCCGGCCGTACGTCTGCACTGCCTGCGCCGACAGCAACGATCCCGGCGGCTGATTCATAAACGGCATGAATTTATCGGGAAAGCCCGGCATCGTGCATCCAATGCAAATGCCGCCCACGTTCGGGCAACCGCCAATCCCGCCCATCCATCCCCGCTTGCCCACGTTGCACTGCACTACCGGGCCCCAGCATCCCAGCTTCACAATGCACCGGGGAGATCCATATTCTTCGGCGAACTCGCCCTGCTCGTAATATCCGCCGCGATCGCATCCCTCATGCAACGTGCTGCCAAACAGCCACGTCGGACGCAGGGCCTCATCGAGCGGAATCATCGGCGCGCGCCCGCTCGCTAGGTACAGAAGATAGAGAATCGTCTCCATCATGTTGTCCGGCTGCGCCGGGCACCCCGGAACACACACGACCGGGATCCCTGCCGTCGATTTCCACTCCCAGCCCAGATAGTCCGGCAGGCCCATGCAGCCGGTGGGATTTCCTTCCATGGCATGAATCCCCCCGTAGGTCGCGCACGTCCCCGCCGCCATAATGGCCCAGGCCTTGGGTGCCAGCCGATCGATCCAATCGCATGTCGTAATCGGCTGGCCGGTCAGCGGATCGGTTCCAAACGACGCCCAGTATCCTTCGGCCTTATTGTTTTCGTTCGGAATGGAGCCTTCAACCACCAGGATGAACGGCCTCCCCAATTTCCCCTCGGCCGCTTCACGAAAGGGCCGGACGAACTCGTCTCCGTTTTCGTACGCTAGAAAAGGACTGTAGAACCTGACTTTCGGAGTCCAGGGCAGGGCGCCCGTCACAACATCTTCAATGCTCGGCTGCGTGGCCCCGGTCATCGCAATGGTGTCCCCGTCGCAGCCCAGTCCCGCCGTCATCCACAGGATGTCAATTTCCTCGATCGTCGCGCTGGTGGTGATCTTTCCGGTTCGACTTACCTCGGAGTACTCCATCAAAATCTCTCCCCGGCGCACGCCCGCCGGCGCGTGCGTATTCTAGCTTATTTCGAACTCATCAGCGCTCGATCGGCAACCCGCGGGCGCACGCGCGCGGCTCTATACCCTTGTCTATTTATCATTTCCTCAATAGCCCATCCGAGCCATTCCCATCCGCTACCTCAATCGGTAGTCTGTTCATGAGCAGACTTCGGGGGAGGGCTGTTCGACAGACGTCCCATGACTCTTTGAGTCTGGGACGTTTTGTTTTCTATGAGAATTTGCCTTTTGAATGAGAATTGCCGGTCAGTGGCCGTTGGAATCTGGTGGCGGCGGTAGGACTCGAACCTACGACCTACGGATTATGAGACCGTCGCTCTAACCACCTGAGCTACGCCGCCACTGCCTGCAATCGGGAAGAATGCGCGAAAGGAACCTTGCCGCCGGTATGCCACCGGCACTTGCAGAATGGGAGCAACGACGCATCGCTCCGCTGCGCCCAATCTATAATCCCCAAGTGGTTAATTCTAAGAGCGCCCGCGAAATAGGTCAAACACATCCAACCCAGATATGCTGGGCGCCCAGATATACTCCGCCCAGTGTTCATCGGGTTACAGCCTCCTCGTCAACACAGCCAGAAGCGCAGCGCACCAGCATTCGCAAGTACACAATCTTGCTGAACTTCAATTCACCGTCACGACCCCGACAATGACCGGAACCTCCATGAAAGCGATCGCTGTCATCCCTGCCCGGCTAGCCTCGACACGTCTGTCCCGCAAGATGCTACGCGAAATCGCCGGCAAACCGCTGATCGGCGTGGTCTACGAAGCTGTGCGCTCATCGCCCCTGCTCGCCGACGTCCTCGTCGCCACTGACTCCAATGAAATCCTGCAAGTCTGCCGGGAACATGGCTGGAAGGCCGAGATGACTTCGTCCTCGCACCGCAGTGGCACCGAGCGGGTGCACGAAATTTCCTGTCGCACGGCGGCTGACATCTACATCAACGTCCAGGGTGACGAGCCTCTCACGCAGCCAGAACAAATCGCGACGCTACTGCAGGTCATGGAGAATCCGGCTGCGCAAGTCGGAACCCTGATGACCCCGGCAGCCGAGATCGACATCCCGAACCCCAATGCCGTAAAAGTGGTCACCGATCTCAGTGGGCGTACACTGTATTTTTCGCGTGCCACTATTCCTTATGATCGCGACGCCAAGGGGCCTGCTTACTTCAAGCACCTGGGGCTCTACGCCTACAAGAAAAGCGCCCTCGACCGCTTCGTAACCCTGCCGGAGTCTGCCCTCGAAAAAACTGAGCGCCTCGAACAATTGCGCTTTCTTGAAAATGGAATCGCGATCTATGTCGGGGAAACTCCTCATGACAGCGTGGGCGTAGACACGGAAGAAGACTTGCAGCGCGTGATCGAGATCCTGCGAAAACGCTGACCAGAGCCATTCAAACCAGCGGATGAATCTCATGCTTGCGGCCCCAATCCTTCGCTGCCGCCAGGCGTCTCGAAATTGCGGGATGCGAATGGAAAAACCATTCCACCCACTTTGAGGGCGTTCGTTCCGCCAGGTTCTGCTCCGCCAGTTTATTCATCGACGAGATAAACGGTTCAACGCTGGCGATGGATTCGAAGGCATACCGGTCCGCCTGCCGTTCGTTAAACCGCGAATACGCGTTGAGCGCAGGCATCAATAAGAATGCGAGCACCCCCGAAACCAGCGCCAGCAGCGGCAAGTTTGCAAAGTCCGACAGTTCCTCGAACATGTGCTGGTCCACCGAGTAGTGGAGAACCCAGTTCGCCGCCCAGAAGCCGAAGAGCGTGATTCCGGCCTGTACGAAAATGCTTTTCACAATGTGACGATGAACGTGGTGCCCGAGCTCGTGGGCCAGTACCGCTTCAATCTCTTCCGGCGAGTAGTTGTCGAGCAGCGTGTCAGCCAGAATGATGCGCCGCGTCGCGCCCAGTCCCGTCAGGGCTGCATTCGCCTTCTTGCTTTTTTCTGAAAGTTTCCAGCGGTACACGCCCCGCACCCGCGTCCCCGCACGCTCGCTCAACACCACCAAACGTCGCCGCAGGTCTTCATTGTCGAGTGGTTCGAACTTGTAGAAGATGGGAAACAGCACCACCGGCGCCAGTTGGGCCAGGACGATGAACAGCACCATGAACAGTGCCCATGCGATCATCCACCATTGCTGCGGCCACTGCCGGATCGTGAAGTACAGCAGTTCCACTACAACACTGCCCATTACCAACCCGACCAAGAAACCTTTCACCTCATCCCACGCCCACGAGCGGAATCTCTGCGTCGACAGCTTGAATCCACGCTCTAGTCGGAATCCGTAATAGTCGAAGCCAATGCCGAGCGCTTTGCTGATCACCAGTAGGAACACGAGGTAAAGCAGCAGGTTCAAAGAATAATGTTGGCCGACCATCTTGATCGCAAGGTCCCGCAACCAGCCGGACCATCCCGTGACCAATAAAACGACGAGAAACGCGAAGCCTATTACGAAGTCAGCGATACCCAGCCACCGCCGAATACGGTTGTAACGGTGAGCCTCAGGCGAATCGGCCTGGACCGATGTTAGATCTTCTCCCATGATGTCTCAACGAATCGAACTTGTGCTTAAGCCTAATTCCTCACGAAACTCTCGCCTGCGGCCAGGAGTTCGCGGACCAACTCTGGCGATGAAGCCTCCGAGTAAAGCCGCAGCAGCGGCTCCGTCCCGGATGCGCGGAACAAGAGCCACGCCTCCGCTCCATCTCCGTTGGTCGGCGCATCCAGAAAAAACTTTACTCCGTCCATGTGCTCTTTCTTAATCACACGGTAGCGCCCCAGAGTCTGCGTACTCTCCGATCGAGCACGCTCGATCGAACTCTGCTTCATCTCTTCGGGTATATGCAGATCGCGCCGCCCGTAATAATGCGCCCCAAACTCGCTCTGCAACTCTTTCACCAACTGTCCCAGCGGCTTGCCTTCCTCCGCCATCACATTGGCCAGCAGCAGGCAGTTCAGCACTCCGTCGCGCTCTGGCAAGAATCTCGAATAGCCAATGCCTCCCGACTCTTCGCCTCCCATCAGAATGTCGCCTTCCATCATCAGGTCGGCAATGTATTTAAATCCAATAGGCGTTTCGTGCAACTTCCGTCCATACTTGGCCGCGATGCGATCGATCATTCGCGTGGTATTGAACCCGCGTACCACGTCGCCCGGCCACTTCTTGCGCTCCAGCAGCCAGCGCAGGATTACGCAGAAGATCTTGTGCGAGTCGACGAAGCTGCCGTCTTCGGCAACCGCGCCAACCCGATCTGCATCTCCGTCAGTCGCCAGGCCAGCATCACATTTCTCGCGAACCACCGTTTCCTGCAGCATCGCCGTGTGGGGCTCAATTGGCTCGGGATTGATCCCAGGAAACAGCGGGTTCAACTCCTCCCGAATCGCCACGTACTGCACTCCGCGTCCGGCAAAGATCCCAGTCAGAACGCCGCGTCCAGAGCCATACATGGCATCCACTGCAAATTTGAACTTCGTCTTTGCGATCAGATCCATGTCCACAAAACTAGAGACGGCAGCGACATAAGCCTTTTTGAAATCGACTTCCTCAACAGTCGCCTTCGTTCCCTTCGGCATCGCGCCCGCAGCGAGTTCTTCTTCGATCCTCTTCATGATCGCGGGCGTGGCCGACCCGCCAAATTTCGCTTTGAACTTCACCCCATTCCAGTTCCACGGATTGTGGCTCGACGTGACCATCACTCCGCCCGCCGCTCCCTGATGCTTCACCGCGTAGGATATCGCGGGAGTCGGTGTGTAATCGTTAGCCAGCTTGACCGGGATGCCGGACGCCGCGATCACTTCGGCTACGACCTGCGCCGCTCGCGGAGAGGCGAAGCGCGCGTCGTACCCCACGAACACCCCCCGTTGCGCCTCTTCGTATTTCAACGCGTAGGAAGCAATCGCTCCCGCAACCCGGCGCACGTTGTCGAACGTAAAATCATCGGCGATGATTCCACGCCAGCCGTCAGTTCCGAACTTGATCTCCTGCGCCATGTTTTTTCGTTGTCTGGATCTGATCAGTGGTCCGCAAAGTTGCCGTGGTCTTACCACTCGCTGCAGGCCACGTCTACTGCTACACCAGCTTATGCATTCTCTTCTCGTCAAGATACTTTACAACCTTGCCGACATCCTGCGCGTGCTGCCGGGTCGTGATCAGCAGAGCATCCGGAGTTTCCACAACCACCAGATCGCTGACACCCACCGCCGCGACGAACTTCCCCGGAGCATAAATGTAGTTGCCGCGGGCATTCATCAGACATGAGCCCGAACTGGCTACCAGATTCTGTTCCGGCGGACTGCTCTTGCTGCAGTGGTGCTCATGCAGCGCCGTCCAGGAACCCAGATCGTTCCACTCAAAATCAGCCGGCAGGCAGAAAATGTTTGCCGACGCCTCACCCTTCGCCGAGCGCGGCTCAAGCACAGCATAGTCGATGCTGATGTTTTCGCATTTCGGATACAGCTTTCGAAACGCCGCTGCAAACCTGTGCGTCCCGAACGCCGCCGCGATTTCCTCCAGCACAGCCGCCGTCTTCGGCAGATGCTCCCGCAGTGCAGCGGCCAGCGTCCGCGCGCTCCACAAAAACATTCCGCTGTTCCAGAAATAGTTTCCCGCAGCGACGAACTCAGCGGCCTTCTGCGCATCGGGTTTCTCCGTAAAGCGCCGCACCCGCAGAGCATCGCCCTGCGCCGCACTTCCCGCTTCGATATACCCGTATCCGGTCTCCGCGCGATTAGGACGAATTCCCAACACGACAATATTCTCACCCGCAGATGCGATCTCAATTCCGCGCCGCAACGTCTGGCGAAAGCGCTGTTCGTCGCCAATCACGTGATCTGATGGAAAAAGCCCAATCACAGCCTCCGGATTCTTTCGCAGGAGCAGAAACGCCGCCAACCCAATGGCCGGAGCCGTATTCCGTCCCACGGGCTCGGCTAATATCTGCGCTTTCGGCAGTTTCGGAAGCTGCCTCGCAATCACCGGTCGCAGGTCTTCGTTGCTGATGATCCAGAATTGTTTCGCAGGCGCCAGCGGCAAGAGTCGCGCCACCGTCTGCTGAATCATCGTCTGCTTGCCATCGAGCGCCAGCAACTGCTTGGCGCGCTTCTTGCGACTGAGTGGCCAGAAGCGCGTGCCACGCCCACCTGCCAAGATCACGGGATAAAAGTTGGAATTCTTAGCCAAGGATTGTCTCGAGTATTTGTCTCATCGCAAATTTCGAATGGCGCTACATCCTGGTCTGAGGCTCAGGCGTCGGATTGCCCGGAACATAGGCCCTTAGAAACTCCAGCGCCCACTGCGGTCGCACGGCGAATTTACCAATGCTGGCGGGAACAATGACCGCGTCACCTTTGGCCAGCGTTACCGGATCCATTCCGTGCGCCTCGATCACTCCGCAGCCTTCCACCGCAACCAGAATCTGCACTGAACTTCGCCCCGAGTCATCGTGCGCCAAAAGCTCCAAAGGTTCCTTCGCCTCAAACATATCGACAACGAAATACGGAGCCTTCACCAGTGGAGCATGCCGGTTCTTGCCGCCGTCAATCTGCGCCGGCGCAGGCCGCACAACTTTTCCCGAGTCCACTTTCTCCTTCACCGCCGCCATGCCATCCTTCAGGTGCAGTTCCCGCGGACGCCCGTAATCATAGAGGCGATAGGTCGTATCGGACTGCTGCTGCGTCTCCACCACGATCGATCCCGGCCCTAACGTGTGCACCGTGCCGCCCGCGACATAGATCATGTCGCCTGCATAAACATTCATCCAGTTGAGAACTTCCTCAGCCCGTTGATCATGAATCGCTTCTTCGAATTGTTTCACCGTGACACCCGGCATCAGGCCCAACGCAATCTGCGCACCCGGTTTCGCGTGTGCGATGTACCAACACTCGGTTTTCCCCCACGGTTGGCCAACTCGTAGAGCCTGTGCATCATCGGGATGAACCTGCACGGAAAGCTTCTCTTGAGGAAATAAGAACTTCAGCAGCAACGGAAATCTTCTCGCGTCGCGCGCTGCCTCGCCCACCAGTTCCCGCTGGTGCTCTTCGCTCAACTGCGAGAGCGTCTTTCCCGTGAGCGGCCCGTTCGCCACCTTGCAGTCGTCTCCGCTTAGCCACGCTTCGCCGATCTTTTCTTCGAACTTGTGATTGGGATAAATCGGCGACAAATCGCGCGTGCCCCACGGACGTGCATCAAACGCCGGAAGCATCAACAATGGATAAAGATTTCCCATGCCAAGCTTGCACCCACGAAAAAGGCCGCCCACAAAAGGGAACGGCCCTCTGCCGACCGAACTATATAAATGCCCCTGCGCTCTACAGCGCCGAGAAAAATTCCCGCATACGTTCCAACCCGCGATCCAACTCAGCCTTTGAGGTCGCATACGATACACGAATGTGTTCGCTTGTCCCGAAACCCTCGCCGGGAACGGTGGCCACGTGGGCTTCGCGCAACAGCCGCCCCGCCACGTCGGACGCCGACTTCAGCCCGCCTTTGCCGAGAAACGCCGAAATGTTCGGATAAGCGTAGAAGGCGCCTTCCGGCAACGTGCACTTCACGCCACGAATCGAGCGCAGCCCCTTCACCACGTGGTCGCGCAACTCGATATACTCCAGCCGCATTTGCTCTACGCATTCCTGCGGTCCTTTCAGCGCGGCCACAGCAGCCTTCTGCACAATCGAAGTCGGATTCGACGTCGACTGGCTCTGCAACTTGGACATTGCGCTCACCACCGCCGCCGGAGCCAGCGCGTATCCCAACCGCCAGCCGGTCATCGCGTAAGTCTTCGACAGCGATCCCAGCACGACCATCCGTTCCTTGTATTCACTCAGCGACCCAACCGAAAAATTCTTGGCCGCATAGTTCAAATAGACGTAGCACTCGTCCGAGAGCACCCAAATCCCGCGCTCGTGCGCCAGCCGAATCACCTCGGTCATATCGGCCGCGCTCATCACCGCTCCCGATGGATTCGAGGGCGAGTTGAGGATGATCGCCTTCGTTCGCGGTGTGATGAGCCGGGCCACCATCTCGGCCGTCACTCGAAAACCCTGCGCCTCGTCCGATTCCAGCAGAACGCAATTCCCGCCAGCGTAGCGAACAATGTCCTTGAACGAAACCCAGTACGGCACCGGCAGTATCACTTCGTCGCCGTGATCCACCAAAACTTGAATCGCATTGAACAGCGCGTGCTTGCCGCCGGTCGACGCGATGGCTTCCTCGCGGCGATAGTCGGAATCGAAGTCCACGTTGTGCCGGTGCACGATGGCGTCGCGCAACTCGGCAGTGCCGGCCACGGCCGTGTACTTCGTAAAATTGCCTTGAATCGCGGCGATGGCCGCGTCTTTAATGTGCTGCGGCGTCGCGAAATGCGGCTCGCCCGCACCGAAATCGACCACGTCAATTCCCTGCTGCCGCAGCTTATCGGCCTCCGCCACCACCGCCATCGTGGCGGAGGGCTCGATGCGATTGATTCGGTCGGTAAGTCGCAGCGCTTCCGTGGTTGCCGTGGTCATGCCTTCTTCTTCCTTTTTCTCGGGACCTCGATGAGTTCTTTGTCCCGAAGTTTGTATGCAGGATCCAGTTTCTCCCGCAGCTTCTGTTCCACCGCGTCAGGGACGAGATCTTTCACCGGCCCCCCGGCCTGCGCCACTTCGCGCACCAGTCGAGAACTGACATACGAATACTTGACGGCCGGCATCATGAAAACCGTTTCGAGGGTAGGCTCGAGTTTGCGGTTCATCAGAGCCATCTGCAGCTCATATTCGTAGTCGCTGATGGCGCGAATCCCGCGCAGCACGCACATCGCATCGATCGATTTCGCGTACTCGACCATGAGCCCGTCGAACGTGTCGATGCGAACGTTGCTCCAATCGGCTGTGAGCTGCCGCAGCATCTCGAGCCGCTCCGCCAGGCTGAACATCGGAGTCTTCTCCGAGTTGCGCAGAATCGCGACCACCAGCTGTTCGAACATCTTGCTGCCTCGCTCGATCAGATCGAGGTGCCCGTTAGTGGGCGGATCAAACGAACCGGGATAGACCGCGATGCCCTTATTCAATCGTCCTCACAGAAAGGCAGTGGGTTCAGCGTTTGGAGCAATGTGCAACGAGCATGAACAACGAGCAACGAGCACGAACAATTCGAAGCAATAGAAGATTTTATGCGGGCGGGAGCAACAATGGCAATCAGGGGTTGGGATGTTCGGCCGAGAAGTGAGGGAGACCCGGGCGCAGCAACGAAAGATTGCCGCGCCCGGAGGCAACGAATTCAGCGTCTTGCCGCTACGATCGGCGCCTTCACCGTTTCCGCCGCAGTGGGCATAGTGGTAACGCGCCCGGTCGCAGCCCCGTTGGTTGGAGTGGCCGTGGCTGCCGGTTGCGGTGGGCCCTGCGTCAATCCCAGCGATTTGCGCACCTCGATGTCCAGTTTCACCATCACGTCCTTATTGTCTTTCAGGAACTGCCGGGCATTCTCGCGTCCCTGGCCAATTCTTTCGCCTTTATAGCTGTACCAGGAGCCGGATTTCTCGACGATATTGTTGTTCGAGGCCAGATCGAGCAGGTCGCCCTCTCGCGAAATTCCTTCTCCGTAGAGAATGTCGAACTCCGCCTCGCGGAACGGCGCCGCGACTTTATTCTTCACCACCTTCACGCGAGTGCGCGAACCGGTGACCACATCACCATCTTTAATGGCCGCAATGCGCCGGATATCGATGCGCACCGAGGAATAAAATTTCAGGGCCTTTCCGCCGGTTGTGGTCTCAGGATTGCCAAACATCACGCCAATCTTCTCGCGAATCTGGTTGATGAAGATCAGGCAAGTCCTCGACTTCGAAACCGTCCCCGTCAACTTCCGCAGCGCCTGCGACATCAGCCGCGCCTGCAGCCCCATGTGGCTGTCGCCCATCTCGCCGTCCAGTTCCGCCTTCGGTACCAGCGCCGCCACCGAATCGACCACCAGCACGTCGATGGCATTGGACCGCACCAGCGTTTCGGTAATCTCCAGCGCTTGCTCGCCATAGTCCGGCTGTGAAACCAGCAGGTTGTCCACATCCACACCCAGTTTCTTGGCGTAGCCCGGATCCAGCGCATGCTCCGCGTCGACGAATGCCGCCATGCCGCCGGTCTTCTGCGCCTCCGCAATCACCTGCAGCGTAATGGTCGTTTTGCCGGAAGACTCCGGTCCAAACACTTCAATCACGCGGCCCCGCGGAAAGCCGCCTACGCCCAGCGCCGCGTCGAACGAGATCGATCCGGTCGGAATCACTGCAATAGGGACGATCGCTTCCTTCGACCCCAGCCGCATGATCGATCCCTTGCCGAACTGCTTCTCAATCTGTGCAAACGCCATCTCGATCGCTTTACCGCGTTCATCCGCCATGGGGTGGGCTCCTTTAGAAGTGCCGAGCTAAATGAAATCTAATCTGGCCGGATTATACATACAGATCGAAGCGAAGAAAAGGCGAATTTAGAAAATATAGTGGAAATCGTTCCGAAATGGGCACCAGGTATGTGGCGAGGGCACTCCTGCCCGCGAAATCTAACCAGGAAGGTGAACGATGTAACTGGAAGTCCACTCCCGGTTGCGCTACCTCTGCAGCAAATCCACCGGCGCCGTCACATCATGCACGCGGAAATACTTGGCCAGTCCCGGATACTTCCGCGCCACCGCCTCATACATCGCATACGCCACGTTGCGATACGAAACATGCCCCGCCGGCGTAGTTCGCAGCTCAGAAATGTAAACGGCCTCGGCAAAATCCATCTTGAACAGAGCCCGCTTGCGGAACGCCAGCGGAATCGCATACTGCGAATTTTCTTCCGCCTCCGGAGTTCCGCGCCCAGCCAGCTTCTCAATCGCCGCCTGCACCCGCCGCATCGCCGCCTCGAAGCGTCCGCGCACGCCCGCATCTTCCATGTCGAGCAGCATTTCGTAGCCATGCTGAGTAGTGAATCCCTGCATCACCTGGATACAGCGGCGGTGCCGGTGCATATCGCGGAACCCGCCAGTATCCATCAGAATGTCGAACCGAAACTGCTGGCCCGCGCGGAATCCGCGCAGCATCTCGTCATGCTTGCCCCGATGCCGCAGCCCGAGGTCGATAATCTCGCGCCGCCGCCGTTCGCCCGCCACCTGTACCGCCTGACGAATCTGCCGGTAAGAATGGTGGCTGTGCTCGTAGAGCAAAGTCGTCGCAATCTCCACTTCGAGCGGCTCTTCGTCCAGCAAATCGACAATCGCCTTCGACGGCGCCAGCGGCTCATCGGTCATCAATTCCTGCGCGGCCTGCCGCAACTCGCGCCGCGTCGCCATCTCATATTCATTGGGATCGGCATACTTCACCAGCGTCGGCGCCACTCGAACTTCGCGCAGTAACTCCGCCTCGGCTCGCGCCCCCAACTCAGGATTCACCGCCCGAATCTCCTCGACTAGCTTCTGCAAGGATTCCGCGTTGACGTTATACGCCGCACCGGTCGCCGCCTTCTTCAGCGATTCGCCCAGCGTCCTCACCTCTTTATGGGTATGAGAAGTAAGATGCGCCACCTGCGTCTCCAGCGTGCGCGCGTTGACGATCTCGCCCAAAGACGTGTTGGTGGCCAAAGGTAAGAGATAGCGCGTAATGTCAAACGCCCGCGCCTTCAGCGTCCGCTCGTACGCTTCCTGCTTCAGGTCGGCCGGCTTCGGCGTGATGCTGATTAAATACTGCGTCATGTGCGCCGAAAGTGCCTCATACTCGGCGAACAGAAAATCCAGCGTCTCGCGATAAAGCTTGCACGCTTCGTCATCCGCACCAAAGTCGGGAACGTAATACCCGCTCTTCTTGAAATCCTGATACCGGGTCGACCGCTCCTGCCCATCCCAGCGCTGCTCGTCGGCCACCTCAATCGCCGCCAGAATCGACAGTCTCTCGACCGCCAGCGCGATATGCGCCAGGTCGGCAATCGACCGGTGCCCATACTGAAAATAAAATGTGTTAAGAAATTTCTCCGCCTTCTGCGTGCTGATCTCGCGCAGCGACTCCTTCATCGACAGCGCCGATCGCGAATACTTCGCCATGGCATAAGCCTGAATCTCCGGCTCGACGCCAAACACGGCGAAGACTTCGGTCGAAGGCTCAGCTTGTGTGGCGCGGGCACTCTTGCCCGCGTCCGCCGGCGAAATCTTGATCGCAGCGGGATTTTCACCGCCCGTCGCCTTCTGCGTCGATCGAGGTCCCGATCCACTAGAGATCGGAATTACCTGCGATGAGTTCTTGTTGGAAGGTTCGGACATCGGGATGGCGTCATTCGTCACAGTTTGTGGCATGAGTGCTGGAATGTTACCCGTCGTCCTTGTGGATTAGCAATGCGATTCGTCGAAGAGTATTTCCCAGGAAGATCCGTCTGCCGACAACCCAACGTGCTTGTGTCGAACCGGGTCTGGAGACCCGGTCGTCGAGCACAGCTCGACAGTTTTTTCTCGCCATCCCCTCCCCGCGTATAATTCACCGTTCCACCGCAGTCATTCATCCAGGCAGTCCGGAGAACCGTTAATGTCCCTTTCAGGACGAGTAGCCCTCGTCACTGGCGCGTCACAAGGCATCGGCCGCACCGTCGCCTTGCGCCTCGCCAAAGACGGCGCAACCGTGGCCGTGGCCGCCCGCAATCAGGAAAAGCTAACCGAACTGGTGGCAGAAATCACGAAAGCCGGCGCCCAAGCCGCCGCCTTCGCTCTTGACGTCGCCGACGAAGAGCAAGTCAAGTCCACCGTCAAAGCCATCATCGCCCAGTTCGGCAAACTCGACATTCTGGTCAACAACGCCGGCATCACCCGCGACCAACTCGTCATGCGCATGAAGCGCGCCGATTGGGACGCCGTCCTCCAAACCAACCTCACCTCCGCCTATCTGTGCATTCAAGCCGTCATGAGTTCCATGCTCAAGCAGCGCTGGGGACGCATCATCAACATCACCAGCATCTTCGGCCAGATGGGCCAGGCCGGACAAGCCAATTACTCCGCCTCCAAGGCCGGCCTCATCGGCCTCACCATGGCCATCGCCCGGGAGGTCGGGTCGCGCAACATTACCTGCAACGCCATCGCCCCCGGCTTCATCGAAACCGCCATGACCGCCGTGTTAAGCGACGAATTCAAACAAGCCGCTGTCAAACAGATTCCGCTCGGCCGCGTCGGGTCGCCGGAAGACGTTGCGAGCGCCGTTGCGTTCCTGGCGTCGGACGATGCGTCGTACATCACCGGCCACGTCCTGAACGTAAACGGCGGCATGTTGATGGGATAAATTCAAAACCTTAACCGCAGAGAACATCGAGGTCATCGAGGAAATGAAAACGAAAAATCCCAATTCTTCCTCTATGTTCCCTCTGCCCTCTGTGGCTAGAGATCTTGCGTTTAGCCAAGCCGAATCCCCGGCGCAACTCGCCCAAGCCCGCGAGCTCTTCCTCGAATACGCCCAGTCCCTCGGTTTCAGCCTCTGCTTCCAGAATTTCGACAAAGAGCTCGCCAGCCTTCCCGGCGATTACGCCGCGCCGGAAGGCCGCTTGCTGCTAGCCGTTTACGAAGGCCAGCTCGCCGGCTGCGTCGCTCTGCATCCCCTCGATCCCGATGTCTGCGAAATGAAGCGCCTCTATCTGCGTCCTCAATTTCGCGGCAAAGGTTTAGGCCGAGCCCTTGCCGATCGCATCATCGCCGAAGCCCGCCACATCGGCTACCATCGCATGCGCCTCGACACCGTGGAGCCTGTCATGAAAGATGCGGTCGCCCTGTATCGCAAGCTGGGCTTTAAAGAGATCGCGCCTTACTGTCCGAATCCGATGGCGGGAGTCGTCTACATTGAACTCCAGTTGTAATCACGCCTGTGCTTCGGCCAAAATGGGTGCCCCCACTTCTCGCAGTTGAGACGTGGGGAGTCGGGCGCGTATCAAACATCCGTCAAAAGGACTCCTGTTATGGAGAGAATTCTGATCTCGCTGACTGTCCTCTTATTCACTGCTTTCGCCTTCGCCACTGACGGCAAATCCATCACCTACAAAAGCGGCGACGAAACCGTCCAAGCCATTCTCTACGCGCCCGCGGGCAAGGGGCCGCTCCCCGCGATCATCGTGATCCACGAATATTGGGGATTGAATGACTGGGTCAAAGAGCAGGCCTCAAAGTTATCCGACCAAGGCTACGTCACGCTTGCCATCGATCTCTATCGCGGCAAGGTTGCCACCACGCCTGACATGGCGCACGAAATCATGCGCGGCGTTCCCGAAGACCGCGCCAAGCGCGACCTTCACGCGGCCTTCGAATTCCTCGCCTCGCAACCCAACGTCAAGAAAGACCGCATCGGCGCTATTGGCTGGTGCATGGGCGGAGGCTACTCTCTCGACGTCGCCCTGCAAGAACCTACCCTCGCCGCCGACGTGATCAACTACGGCCATCTCGCCACTGACTCCGATGCCCTGAAGAAAATCCATGCGCCAATCCTCGGATCATTCGGCGCGCAAGACCACGGCATCACACCCGACGACGTCCACAAATTCGAAGCCGCGCTCAAACAACTCGGCAAACAAGTCGACATCAAGATTTATGATGACGCTGGCCACGCCTTCGAAAATCCAAATAACAAAGACGGCTACCGCGCCGCCGATGCAGCCGACGCGTGGGACCGGACCATCGACTTCCTGGCGGTCACGCTGAAGAAGCAGGTGGTTTATTGAAATCGCCCTGAAAAGCCCTGCCCAAAGCGGCTTTGGCGGGTTAATTTCTTATACGCCGTATAAACAAAACCGCCTCTGCCCGATAATTCCCGCTGGCTCGCATCCATTTTTCGTATGGCACCAATGTCCCTCGCATAGCACGAATTTCCCACTTGCCAGACGGTACTGATCTGGTTACTATGGCGCACATCCTCACATGCTCCCAACCATGAATATCGGCGAGACCATCCGCAACTACCGGCTCCAGAAAGGTATGTCGCAAGGCGACATCGAAAAGCGGACCGGCCTGCTGCGCTGCTACCTGTCGCGCGTTGAAAACGGACACACCATTCCGTCCCTCGACACACTTTCAAAAATCGCCGGCGCCATGGAACTTCCGCTCTCGCAATTTTTCGCCGAGCCCGGCCACAGCAACGGCTCCAAAGGACTGCCCCAGCTCTCTGACGACGAAGTCCGATTCCTCAGCCAGATCCGCCGCTACTCCACCAGCCTCAACGACAGCGACCGCAAACTGGTTCTCGCCATGGTCAAGAAGATGGCGTCGAACGCGAAGTAGTGAGCTACGAGCCCCGAGCTCTTTGAGAGCCCCTCCATTTTCTAAGCTTTTAATCTGATGTGTCCGATCCCAAGTCGGCGCCGACTCCAGCTTTGGGTCGCTCACAACTCATAGCTCGCAGCTCCCCTTACTTTCGTACCATGTCCCTCGGTGACCCATAGGCACCTCGCCCCCGCATCTCCTCCTCACTAGACTGTGCATGGAGACAAGTGTGACCACCGACGAGGAACTGAACGTTCTCGACTCGCAGCTGCGCCGTCTGAAAATCGAGTACGAGATTTATTTCAGCAATCCGCAAAAGCGCCCTCCCACTGACGTTGAGTGGAAGGTGCTGAGCATGCTGCGCAAGTTTTCCGACGGCGGCCGCATGAACTTCTCCCAGCGTTACCGTTACAACGAGATGGCCCAGCGCTACGCCATTTACAGCGACCTGTGGCGCAAGAAGTCTCGCATCCGCGAAGAGGGCTATCGCCGCCCGCAAGACGCGCTGCTCTCTGTCCAGGGAGTTCGCGTGGCCGAAGACGAACACAAAGCAGCGCATCATCCGGTATATGGTGTAGGTCAAGCCGCGGCCGGGGCCGCAGCCGGCGCAGCCTCATCCCAGGCCTTCACGTTGCACAGCGTCGACCAGGCTGAGCGCGAGCAGGTCGAACGCCTGTACAACACCCTAATCGCAGCCAAGAAAAAGGCCGGAGAAAATGTCTCCGGCAGCATCGACTCGTTCACCACGTTCGTTCAGAAGAAAACCGAACAGATCCGCAAACAGTACAAGTGCGACAACGTCGAATACTCCGTCGAAATCGCCGACGGCCACGTCAAACTCAAAGCCAAAGCGAAAACGTAGCACCAACACCGCGCCTCCGACGGCCTCGCCACTCCCCCATTCTCTGACTGCTTCGGGCGATACTGATAGAATTTTTGGTCACTCATTCATCCCCACTCATCCGAGGCCCCGTATGTCTGCCCGTATTCAGCGCGCCATTCTCAGCGTCACCGACAAAACCGGACTCGTCGATTTCGCCCGCAAGCTTTCCGCCCTCGGCATCGAACTCATCTCGACCGGAGGCACCGCCAAACTCCTGCGCGACTCGGGCATCGCCGTCAAAGACATCTCCGAACTCACCGGCTTCCCCGAAATGCTCGACGGCCGCGTCAAAACGCTGCACCCCAAAGTCCACGGCGGTATCCTGCATCGCCGCGAAGACCCCAAACACGTAGCCGCTGTCGCCGAACACGGCATCACACCGATCGACATGGTCGTCGTCAATCTCTACGCCTTCGAAAAAACCGCCGCTAAGCCCGGAGTCGCTTTCGAAGAGTTGATCGAGAACATCGACATCGGCGGACCGTCGATGATCCGCTCCGCCGCCAAGAATTTTCACGACGTCGCCATCGTTACGTCCCCCGCCGACTACGATTCCATCGCCGACGAACTGCAGCGCGAAGTCGGCAGCCTGTCCCTCGCCACCAAATGGCGCCTCGCGCAAAAAGCCTTCGCCACCACCGCCGCCTACGATTCCGCCATCGCCTCCACGCTTGAACGCATCACCCCAGACTCGTCTCAACCGCAGCCCGAAGCCGCGTTCCCGCCCGCCCTGCGCCTCACCTTCCACAAAACTCTCGACCTCCGCTACGGCGAAAACCCACACCAGAAGGCCGCCATGTATTCCGACGGCTCCAGTGTGGGCGTGGCCAATGCCCACCAACTCCAAGGCAAGGAACTCTCCTACAACAACATCGTCGACCTGCAAGCCGCATGGGATCTCGCCCAGGAATTCAACGACCCAACCTTCGACATACCCATGGTCGCCATCATCAAACACACCAATCCTTGCGGTGCCGCTACCGGCAAGACCCTCGCCGAAGCCTACAAGCGCGCCCTCGAATGCGATCCCGTCTCCGCCTTCGGCGGCGTGATCGGCGTGAACCGCCCCATCGATGCCGAAGCAGCCGAAGAAATGCACAAACTCTTTCTCGAAGTCATCGCTGCTCCAGGCTTTGACGAAGCCGCAAAACAAAAATTCGCCACCAAGAAAAATCTCCGCCTCGTCGAAGTCACCGCCGTCAATCAGAAGTGGGTTCTGAAAAACGTTTCCGGCGGAATGCTCGTGCAAGACTCCGACCTCCGACCCCTCGAAGACCCCGATCTCAAAGTCGTCACCAGCCGCGCCCCCACTCCCGAAGAAACCCGCGCCCTACTCTTCGCCTGGAAAATCTGCAAGCACGTAAAATCCAACGCCATCGTCTACGCCCGCGACGGCCAGACCGTCGGCGTCGGTGCCGGCCAAATGTCCCGCGTCGATGCGGCCAAAATCGGGGCCATGAAAGCCCAACTCCCGCTCAAAGGCACGGTCGCCGCCTCCGACGCCTTCTTCCCATTCCCCGACGGCGTCGAAGAAATCGCTCGCGCCGGCGCCACCGCCATCATCCAACCCGGCGGCTCGCAGCGCGATCCGGAAGTCATCGCCGCCGCGGACCGTCTCGGACTCGCCATGCTCTTCACCGGAGTCCGCCACTTCCGCCACTAGAAAGAGCCGCGCTCATTACTCTGGTGCTACAACCTAGGCTCACTCTTTCCTCCGCCGGAACCGTGCGACGATAAGCGCGGGAGCCAAGCTTGCCTGCGATTCCATCGGCCATCGGACCAGCCCGCCTGCGACAAACCGCAGCGGGACTCTGCTTTAAAATCCCGGCCCAATTCAGTTGGTACAGATTCCTTTACGCTCCCCTGACCGCGGTTCTCATCGTCTGGCTCGTTCAGCAGAGACAGGAGGATTCCACAATTGTCCTGCTCGTCATCGCCGGACTAGTGGCGTTCTCCTTTCGAAAATGGTGGCGCGATCTTGTTGGTCAACAAACCATCGCCGTCGACAAGGTCGCGCTAACCGTGCGCAGCAACGTCGGCCTCCTCGGAAAACGGCGCACATATTTCGTAAAGCGCATCTCCAACCTCAGATTCGTTCGCATCGTCACCACCGCCGATCGTCAGACCGGGCTCGATAACCGACCCGCCGTCGGATTCATCGACTTCTACTATGATTCCGCCGCGCACAAATTCGCAGGTCGCTTCACCGAATCAGAAGCGGAGGAATTGATCGCTCTGCTCGAAACTTTTTCCGCCGCTAGGCTAACCGGAGTTCAGACCGCCCCAGACCACCCGCTCCCGCCCGGCGTAATTGCCGACGAACTTCATCGCGGCCGCGGAGGGATCATTGTCTATGGATGGTTGGGCGGCGCCATCTATGCGATGTGCCAGCCCATCGATGACATCCTCGCCGTGCGTCTCGTCTCCGGCACGCTCGCAATGCTCGCTCTCGCCGTCGGAGTCCTGGCAGAATGCGGCTACCGCTACCGCTTCACCCCGCAAGGCCTGGAAATCTCAACTCTGGGTTTCCGACTGCAATTCATCCCGGTCGATCAGATCGTCCGATACGAGCAGGCGAAGTGGACCCCCAGCGACCGCTGGAACTTCGGCGTTTACGGGAGGCGTCGTTGCTATCTTTGGGGTGGACCCGGAGTCCGCATCCAAACTCTTGACGGACAGGTATATCTGGGCCACGAATTTCCCCAGAAAATAATGGCGCACTTTGATCGGATAATGCAGATATCTTCCAACCGACCTGCCGCGCAAGCGGCCAGCGCAGTAGGGGACTGACCCCAGCCTTGAATATCAACACTTTGCATAATCAAATGCTTTACATAATTTGACGTACTCGCCGCGAGTCCCTGACCTTCCGGCACCTCAAGCCCTCCCGGCCTCGCAGTGTTTTTTTCCATCCCGCCAGTCCTCGGGTTAGAATAAAGGCACCTTTCCCCCGGCGGCTTTGCATCCAATTGAGCTGAGGTTTCGGAAATGCGCAGGAGCGCACTCAGGTCCAGCATGAATAAAATTCTTCGCCCTTTATTTTCCATTTCGATCACAATTGCGATGGCCGCGGCAGTGGCTGTCGGGCAAGCCAGCTCGTCGTCTCCTTCCGGCTCTATACCCGATGCCAAGCCAGTCCCGTCTTCTCCGACCCAGCCTGCGTCAACCCAGCCTGCGTCAACCCAGCCCGTGCCCCGCAAAGTCGACAAGGCGGCCGCCTACTACCACTACACCCTCGCTCACATGTACGAGGAAATGGTGACAGCCTACGGTCGCAGCGACCTCGCCGTTAAGGCCACTGAGGAATACCGCACCGCCATCGATGCCGATCCTTCCTCGGAATTCCTCACCTCCGCGCTGGCCGAGCTCTACGTAAAAACCGGCCGCATCGCCGAGGCCGTCAAAGAAGCGCAAGACATCATCAAGCGCGATCCCAAGAACCTGGAAGCCCACAAGCTTCTCGGCCGCATCTACCTGCGATCGCTCGGCGACATGCCTGGCGGCTCCGGTTCCGACAACATTCTGAAGCTGGCCATCGACCAATACCAGGAGATCGTGAAACTCGATCCCGACAGCGTTGACGATCACCTCCTTCTCGGCCGCCTCTATCGCCTGAACAACGATCTTCAGAAAGGCGAAGCTGAACTCAAGCTCGCCATCAAGCTCGACCCTAATTCCGAAGAAGCCGTCACCACGCTGGCCATGCTGTATACCGACGAAGGCGACACCGCCCACGCGTTAGAAGTCCTGCGCGCCATCCCGGACTCGGGCCGCTCCGCCAAGCTGTATTCGGCCCTGGGCGCGGCGTACGAGCAGCGCAAAGATTACAAGAACGCCATCGACGCGTTCCGCCACGCCGTCTTTCTCGATCGCGACAATCTCGACGCGATCCGCGGCCTGGCCGAAAACCTGTTGAACGACGGTCAGCTCGACGCGGCGCTCGAACAATACAAAGTCATCGCCGACTCCAATCCGGAAGACGCGCAAACCTTCGTCCGCATGGCCGAGATTTATCGCCGTCAGGGCCAGTTCGATCTCGCGCTCGAAACCCTGAAGCGCGCCGACACCCTGGTCCCTGACACCATGGACGTGCCCTACAACATGGCCGCCGTCTACCAGGCGCAGGGCCGGTACGACGACGCCATCAAAATCTTGCAGGATCTGTTAAAGCGCACCGAGAAAAGCGAAACCGGCTCGAGCAGCGCCGACCGCAACAACCGCGCCATCTTCATCGAGCGCCTCGGTACGGTCTATCGCGAGCAGGAAAACTACACCGCCGCCGTCGAAACCTTCCGCAAAATGCTCCCGCTGGGCGACGAAAACACCCGCCAGGGTTATCAGGAAATCATCGACACCTATCGCGACGCCAAGATGTGGCCGCAAGCCACCGCCGCCGCCAAAGAGGCCGTTGCAAAATTGCCTGAAGATCGCGATCTGCGCATGGTGCTCGACGCGCAACTCGCCGACACCGGCGACGCCGACAAATCCATCGCCGACATCCGGTCCATGTTGAAGGGTGGCCCCGACGACCGCGACGTCTATCTCCGTCTGGCCATCATCTACACGCGCTCCAAAAAATGGAACGACGCTCTCGACGCCCTCGCCAAGGCCGAGCCACTGTCGACCAAACCCGACGACAAAGGCTACGTCGAGTTCCTCCGCGGCGACCTTTACCAGCATCAGAAAATGTTTGATCAGGCCGAAGCCGAGTTCCGAAAAGTCCTGGCCATCACTTCGCCCACCGATCCGCAAAGCGCCGCCACTTTGAATTACCTCGGCTACATGAATGCCGACCGCGGCGTGAAGCTCGAAGAGTCTCTCAACTACGTCAAGCAGGCTTTGACTCTCGACCCCAACAACGGTTCCTATCTCGACTCACTCGGCTGGGTCTACTTCAAGCTCGGCAAATACGATCAGGCGGAAGAAAACCTGACCAAGGCGGAGTCTCACATGAACTCCGACCCCACCGTCCAGGAACATCTCGGCGACCTCTACCAGAAAACCGGCCGCCTGAAACTAGCCGCCGCCCACTGGGAACGCTCCGTACAGGAGTGGAGCAAAACCGTTCCTGCCGAGCAAGACTCGGAAGCCTACGCCAAAGTCCAGCAAAAACTAGACGCCGCCAAAGTAAAGCTGGCCAAAGAAGAATCCACGAAACAGTAGGGCGTTTTGAAACGGCGCGGCTTTCAGTCGCGCCGTCATGCTTCACAAAAAGCATACCGGCTGCAGCCACTGAGGGCCGCAAGCGACTCTGCTAAACTCTCCCCATGCTGGCCGCCTACGCGGTGCATGTCGAACACTCTGGCGGACGCCGCTTCCCCGAGCCCCAGCACCCCTACCGCAACGACTTCCAGCGCGACCGCGACCGCGTCATTCACGCTCGCGCCTTCCGCCGCCTAGAAGCCAAAACGCAAGTCTTCACCCGCCGTTACTCCGACCATTTCCGCAACCGTCTCACTCACACGCTCGAAGTCTCGCAGGTCTCCCGCACCATCGCCGGAGCTCTCGAGCTCAACGTCGATCTCGCCGAAGCGCTAGCGCTGGTCCACGACATCGGCCACCCTCCCTTCGGCCACGCCGGAGAAAAGGCCCTCGACGCCGCCATGCGCGAGTACGGCCTCTTCTTTGACCACAACCTGCACGCCCTCCGCATCGTCGAGGATTTCGAACAGCGCTACGCCGCCTTCCGCGGCCTGAACCTCACTTTCGAAGTCCGCGAAGGCATCATCAAACACTCGCACGACTATGATGCGAAGCAACATCCTGAACTCGCCGAATATCTCCTCCACCAGCGCCCACCGCTCGAAGCCCAACTCATCGACCTTACCGACGAAATCGCCTACAACACCGCCGACCTTGACGACGGCTACGAAGCCCATCTGCTCTCGCTTGAGCAAATCCGCGAAGGCATTCCAGCCTTCGAGCACTTCTATCGCGAAGTTGAGCAGCTCTACCCCGACGCCCCCAACAAATTGAAATTCAACGAGACCCTGAAACGCGTCCTCAACCGTTTCGTCGACGACCTCATCACCAACACACGCGCGCGCATCGAGCAAGCCAAAATCTGCACGTTAGACGACGTCCGCACCCACGGCGAGCGCCTGGCCGCCTTCAGCCCCGCAGTCGAAGCCGAACGCAAACAAAGCAAAAACTTCCTCTACGAAAATCTCTATTTCAGCTCAGCCCTCGCCGGAGAAAAGGACGACGCCGAGCGCGTAGTCGGCGAACTTTTCACCTTCTGGATGACCCGGCCCGAAGCCCTCCCGCACAACTACCGCGACAGAGTAGAGAAGAAACAAGATTCCCTCCCGCGCGTAATCTGCGACTACATCGCCGGCATGACCGACAACTTCATCTTCGAGCAATACGAAAAACACTGCGCCGGTTAGCCGTTTTATTCGAACTTTCCCGGTTCAAACGCCGTAACCGTCTCAACGGAGACTCACGCCTACGCGATCGCTTCTGAGCACAACCGTTGTCCTCGTCGCCCTCATAGCTCCTGCCTGCACCCAGCAAAAGGCTGCTCCAGAGTCGTATCCGCCGCCGGGCCGTTCGGTCTACATCGGCCACCGCAAGCTGCACCTGTACTGCACCGGCAGGGGAACGCCGACAGTAATTCTTGATGGCGGGCAGCGGCGCGTTTTCCATCGATTGGGCCCAGGTGCAGCCCAAGCTCGCCGAGAGCACGCGTGTCTGTTCCTATGACCGAGCCGGCCTTGGATGGAGCGGGCCGACGAGTTTGATAGCAATAAAATTACGAGGTGGGAGAGCAAATTCTGCTCGACCAGTTCAGCAGACGGAGACGACTCAGCTCGTCTAGTTACAGTGCGCCCTGTATTTCTTGTAGTAAGCATCTGTAGCTCGAACCTGTCGCTGGGTTTCGAAATTCAGGCTAAGACCTTTCAGATAGAACAAGTCGTCCTTACCGCGGAGAAAATAGAAGCCAGAATCGAGACCTTTGGCAAATCGTTTGCTGCTATGGGACCCGACCGGAAACGTCCTAAAATCTTTCGGAGGATTGCATGAAAAAACATGTTTCGTACCTTGGTGTTTCGGCTCTGTTCTTGAGCATGGCCATTTCGCTGAATGCGCAGACCCCGCGGACGCAACAGCCGAATGCGCAGTCACAACAACCCGCGCAGCAAGCGCCACCGGACCAGGCTGGACAGGAAACTCCCAGCGCTCAAGCTCAACCCATGCAGAAGGCGGGAGCTCAGACCTTTACCGGCACCATCGTGAAGTCGGGCAACAAGTATGTGTTTCAGGATGCCGCCAGCGATAACACCTATGACATTGATCACCAGGACGAAGTGCAGAAGTTCGAAGGCAAGAAGGTCACAGTGCATGGGACGCTGGACGCAAGCAGCAAGATGATCCACATAAAACCGGCCGATTAGTCGCTCATTCACACGGCTGACGGGGTAAGGGCTGCGGTGTAAGTCGCGGCCTTTTTTGTTGCGATGGCCATCGGAATCGCGTCTCCTGAATGCATTGCGTGGAACACGCCTCGAGTCCCGGGCCAAGCTATCTGGATCTGTCACCTGAGTGGTTTACTGATCCAGTGGTCGGTGAAGATCGAGTGCTGGATGACGGACTCGACTTTCGGCATGTGGCAGGTTGTACAGTTCTTCGTGCTTACCGGGCAGGCCGAGTCTGGGTGGTTTGAGTCTGGGTGGTTTGAGTCTCGGAGATCAGCGGTTGTTTTTGCGCCGGGCTGATTAGCGTGACATTGCAGACATCGTGAATCGTAAAACGCCGCATCGTGCTCCAGCGGCTGATGCGGATCGTGGCAGGCGACGCAAGTGAGGCGAGCGTCGGGCTTGCTCCAGCACTTGCTGTTTTCCAGGCGATAAGGCGCAAAGCGCAGGTTCAATGCGCTGAGTCCAACGTCGCTGACCACATCTTCCTGAGTGCGGTGGCACGCGCCGCAGAAATCCACTGACGCGACCGGATCCAGGCGACTCGGATCCATGATCAGCTGCCCACCCTGTTCCTGCTGTCCTGAATTCATGCCGGCTACATGGCTAGCGCCCGGTCCGTGGCAAGCCTCGCAGGTGACACCCGGCACCGCGCTTTTTCCATCCAGTTGATTGTTGGTCACCGAAGCGGTTGTATGACAGGCAAAACATGCCCGACTCTCTGCCGGCGGCATGCGCCGTCCCACGGCCTCTTCACGGCTGCGGGGCGTGGCCGGCGATTGCCCCGGAGTAATATTCAAATCCTGGGAAGACGCAAAAAAAGTCAGATGACTCTCGTAGTAGCTGCCGTTCTTCTCGTACACATAAGTTTGCCCCATGCGGCCAACCCCAAAGGCCCACAGCAGATCTGCGGAAAGAGGACCCGCGTCATCGCCGCCGGTGACCATCAAAGCACTTTTCCCGCCTTTGGTTACGATCTCCTCCCGGTAGGGACCAACACGAAATGAGAGATGGTCGTGCTGACGAAGTATCTCCGCATCGGCGGCGTGAACGGCGGCGCGAGCCATCGAGTGTTTCTGCTGGCTCGCCACCTTGGAAGCATGACATCTCGCGCACGCCGCCGTGCCCACGTAACTATCGCGTGAGGCGTCTCCTTTGGTCGGCCACCAGCCAGGCGATTGGACCCGCGATGAGGTAAGCATCGACGCGCTGACAGGCGCAGAAGCTTGAGGGGAAGTTTGACCGAACGAAGCCGAGGCTGAAACACAGATCGCCAGCATGGACACGAGTCGAAGGGCGATCGCAGCTTGTTGACGTAACATCGTCGTTACACTCGTCTGAGTCTGAGCCCCTGAAGCAGATGCTCCTTCACTTCCCCGCCGCCACCGCCGCCACAACATCAAACAAAATCCGCGGCCCGCGCCGCACTTCCTCCATACGAATCCGCTCATCGTTTCCGTGCTCGGTGTTCCCCTCTTCATCCGTCGCCGTATAAGGATTGAACCCGTACGCCACCATCCCCAGCGGCCGGTAAATCTGGTTCTCCGTGTACCCGCTGGTGATGTGCGGCACCACCGGCGTCCCCGGAAAATACTTCCCAGACACTTCCCGGATGGTTGCGAACAGCACATTATCCGTCCCCGAATAATTCGCCACGCGAAACTCTCCCTTCCAAGGCTCGACTGTCACATTCGGATCATTCACCACCCGCCGCACCGCCTCCAGCACGGCCTTCGGATCGCCGCCCGGCAGAATCCGCACATCCAGATTCGCCCACGCCTCCGGAGGAATCACGTTGGTCTGCTCCGACCCTCCCATCATGGTGAGCGAAATCGTGTCGCGCAAAAGAAAATTCAGCGACTCGTCCTTCTCCACTTCCTCCTGAAATTTCTTATCCTGAATCGCCTTCTTGATGTTGCGATACTCCCCCGCCCGCTCCGGCGGCTCCGACGGAGCCATATCGCGCAAGAATTCATCCACCACCGGCAACACTCGCAGCGGAGTCTGGTAAGCCAGAATCCGGTTCAGCGCCCGCACCAGCCGGTTCGGCGCCGAATCCGGATTCGGCCGCGACCCGTGCCCCGGCCTGCCATGCGCCACCACATGCAGCCAGTAGGTAGTTTTCTCGCCGACATCAATCCCCACATACTTCACCTTGCCGTTTTCCAGCAGGTTCTCGCCGCCCTCGTTAATCAGAAACTCCGCGTTCTCCAGCAAGTCGCGCTGGTGCGCGATGAACCATTCCGTCCCCGTGTCATCGACTTCTTCATCCGCCACGGCCAGAAAAATCACGTCCCGATCGAGCACGACCTTCTCGCGCTTCAGCATCACCATCACGACGAGTTGCGCCAGGCCTTCATCTTTCATGTCCTGCGCGCCGCGTCCCCACAGGTAGCCATCGCGAATCTCCCCGCTGAACGGCGGAACCTTCCAGTGGGCCGCATCGCTGGTCACCACGTCCATGTGGTTGAGCAAAATAATGGGCCGCGCGATTTGAACTGAACCCGGGTGCCCCATTTCTGCCGCGTCTTTTGCGGCGGAAGTGGGCCTTTTCTTTTCGTCCGTCGTCGCCGGCAGCCGCGCCCACAAATCCCCGCGCCCCGGCGCATACTCAAACACGCGATTCTCAATCCCTTCTGCATCGAGAATCTTCTTGTAGAAGTCGACCGCCCGCATCTCATGCCCCGGCGGATTCGTCGTGTCAACCCGCAAATACTCCTGCATCCACGCGACCGCGAGATCGGAGTACTGCTCCAGCCGCTCCGCCGGTATCTTCGAGGAAGCCAGCCCGGAATCCTCGCCCCAACTCACAGCAGACAGAGCCGCACTCGCGATCACGGCAACCAAAATCCGACGCGCTCGATCTTTTCCCGTTCGATCCTTGTTCATTCGGTCTATGGCCAAATGTCCCCCTCGTATCGACAGCCCCGTTTCCACGCAGTTTTTATATCAGGTTTCCCAAATTTACCCTGCGGATGCGCAGCCCGCCTATCTTTCCCGCCTCCACGGTACTACAATGTCTATAGATATCAGGCACTTAGCTCTTTCGCCCTGGCGCTCGATTTGGCATCCCACCTGTAATAGCAACGGGTGAAGATAGGCGCCACCGCAGTTGGGCGCCAAGTATTCAAGGCCAGGCAAATGTCTCAATCCGGCTAAACGGCCCGGAACTGGCCCGGCAAAATCCTCTGGCCGTCTCTAAGTTTCAGGACAGCTGTTTCAGGGGAATCAGTTCAACAGGACTCGAATCTTACGCACGCCAAGGCGTGCCCGGGGGAGAAATCAACCCCCTAACTTGGAGGAAGTCATTATGAAAAACCGCCTGCTTTTCGCCCTGCCCTTGGCTGCCGTGCTCGCGTTCCCGGCCCTTGCGCAGACCACCACTTCGACCACCGACCAAAGCGCGCCAGCCGCCAGTTCAACCATGGCTGCACCGGCGAGTTCGACTGATGCCGCCACCGGCAAAGCGCCTCTCGCGCCCCCGTCGCGCGAAGGCTTCTGGGGACATCTGAATCCTTTCGCCCGCAAGAGCTATGTTCGCCGGCAGACTGAGCCTATCCGCGATCGCGTCAACGAACTCGACGAACTGACCGCCGGCAACGGCAAGGCGATCAAAGACACCGACGCCCGCGCCCAGGCCGGCATTAAGCTCGCCTCTGACAAAGCTGATGCCGCCGATCAGCACGCCGTCGACGCCGGCAACAAGGCGACCATGGCGCAGCAGACCGCCCAGCAGGCCACCACCCGTGTACAGACCGTAGAGACCGTGGTCACCAACATCGACCAGTACAAGGCGCAGAACCAGGCTGAGATCCTTTTCCGTCCCGGTCAGGTCGCTCTCAGCAAGACCGCTAAGGACGCCATCGACACGATGGCCGACAGCGTCAAGGGCCAGCACGGCTACATCATCGAAGTGCAGGGTTTCTCTGCCGGCCGCGGCCAAGTTGCCATTACCACCTCGCAGAAGATGGCCGAATCGGTGGTGCGCTACCTCGTGCTGCAGCATGAGATTCCCGTCTACCGCATCTACCTCGTTGGCATGGGCAACGCCCCCACCGCCGACGAAGCCACCAAGACCAAGCGCATGAGCGGAGGCCGCGTCGAAATCAGCCTCCTCAAGAACGACCTGGAGCAGCTCTCCTCGAACACCGGAGCCCCAGTCGCCAGCGCCGATCAACCGCAACAGCCGAAATAAGGCTGCCCGCGGCGCTAAGAGTATTCAATCTGCCGGGGTTTAGCCCTTGAGGTTATCGCCGACAGACAAGCTGGGGACCACGGGCGCCTCGCCCAAAAGTCCCTCCCCCAGAAGGAGCCTCTCGCGCAAGCGAGGGGCTTTTTCGTTACAGTCCCCCTCGGCTGCGGGCACACTCACTCCCTTGAAGTCGCCGCCGGCGCCCTGCTGCCCAGAATCCGATGTGCCCCGTTTAACCATTGCACTTCTCACAAGTTTTTTAGTCGATTCGATAAATTATCTGCTTTCTTTAAGTTACGCAGGATGGATCTCGATTCCAACCGCAAAATATTGGATCGTAATGACTTATGCGCAAAATATTTCGGAATAAGGAGTTACCGGGGCGATTTGAGCAAGTGAGTGCGGGGATCGATGTCCTGCTCAAGGTACCGCTCGTCTTCTTGCTGGCATCTTGGCTCACATTGCCAGTTTGGACCTTCTGTATCCTCAGTCAAGGTCGTTCGTCACAGGGATCGGATTTTTTATCGTGGAGGGCTGTGGAAATCGGCGGACGGGCACTCATTGACCCCGCGATGGGGGCTTCAGAACTTCCTTCAAGTACAACGTCCACACATAGAGCAAAATCACGAAACCGATCACGGGGCTAGTGAACAGGGCAGTCTCTCCACCAAGTGGCAGCGCTGTCCTCATTGCTTGCCAGCGAAAAATAAGAAATGCGCCATTGACTATGAAGGCCAGTAAAAACAGGCCGAAAGCATACTTCCTGAGCCTAAAGAGAGCTATCCCCTTGGCGATACTTAGAAACAGCAGAATGGCGATCATTCCCTGGTCCAGGACGCTCAGTCTTATGTAGGCTTGCACACTCTTGTCGAGAGGAATCATTCCAGGATTGGTGCTCACGATGGCAACAAGATTAAAAATAGCGGAAATACCAACGTAGATCGTCACGACCCATACGCCGAACGGGCGAGAAAGTTTCACTGGTTCACCCAAGAGGATCGCTCAGCGGGACGACTTCGAGAACGTGCTATAGATGGTAGCTGTCGCACTGGCAATGACATTGATTCTAGCCTGCCAGATAGAGGCGGTAGGCGAATATCGCCAGCTCGCTGTCGCATTTTGAGGCTTGGCTGCAATCAAGGCATCCGCTATACCCGTTTGACCCTCCCGCCCCGCCTGACTAGAATTTCGTCACAACACTCGTGGGGTCTTTCATGAAACGTCTTGCCTGGTTGTTGATTTTCTCCTTCATCTTCACGTTCTCCGCGATCGCCGACGACGAAAAAGATCATCATCACCACGAGGACCTCACCGAGACGCAACTCGGGACTGTCCATTTCCCCATCTCTTGCTCGGCATCGGTCGAAAAGCCTTTTGCCCGCGGGGTCGCGCTGCTGCACTCGTTCTGGTACGAAGAGGCCGAAAAGGAATTCGTCGACATCGCCAAGGACGATCCGCACTGCGCGATGGCTCATTGGGGAATCGCCATGAGCGTCTGGCATCAACTCTGGAACGAGCCGGACGAGAAGGTGATCGCTCGCGGTCTTGCGGAAGCGACCACTCCAAAAAAACTCGGCTTAAAGACCACGCCTCGCGAAGCTGGATACCTCGCTGCCATCACCGCGTTCTACGCCGACTCCGGCAAGCTCGACCAGGCCACCCGCGCCAAAGCCTACTCCGACGCGATGAAAAAGGTCTACGAGTCGTATCCCGACGATCACGAAGCCGCCGTCTTCTACGCGCTCTCGCTGCTCGCCTCCGAGCCCCACGAAGATGCGACTTTCGGCAACCGCAAAGCCGCCGCAGCGATTCTCGAGAAACTCTTCGCCGCCGACCCCGATCATCCCGGAGTCGCCCACTACCTGATCCACGCCTACGACAAGCCGCAACTCGCCGAGCTGGGCATTCCCGCCGCGCGGCGCTATGCGCAGGTTGCGCCGGCCGCGCCTCACGCGCTGCACATGCCCTCGCACATTTTCGCCCGCGTCGGCCTCTGGCAGGACGACATCAAGTCCAACCTCGCCTCGGTAGCGGCGACTCGCAAGACCGCCGCCATGGGCATGGGCGGAGAAGGCCACCAGTTTCACGCCATGGATTTTCTTTTCTACGCCTACATGCAGAGCGGCCGCGAAGCCGATGCCCGCGCGCTGATGGACGAAGTGAACAAGATGCCCGAAATGCATGACATGTACGGTGTGGGCTTTGACCCGCACCTGGCCGCCGAAGCAACCTTCGCGGCCCTGTATCCGCTGGAGATGCGCGACTGGGCCACGGCTGCGGCTCTGACTCCCATGGACATTCCCGGCACGGCCAACGATTCCTTTGGTTATTGGGCGAAGGCCATCGGCTCGGCTCATCTTCATCAGACCGAAGACGTCCGCAAAGATGTAGCCGCGATCACAGCCATCCATCAGAAATTTGTGGACCAGAAGAAAACGTTCTTTGCCGAGGGTACCGAGAGCGATATGAAGCAGGCCCAGGCCTGGCTGGCCTTCTCCGAGGGCAAGTATGACGACGCGGTCGCCATTCTGCGTCCGATGGCGGAAAAGGAAGAAACGCTTGGGGATGAACCGCAGGGCATCCCCAGCCGCGAGATGATTGCCGAAATTCTGCTCGAGGCCAAACGTCCGCAGCAGGCGCTGGTCGAATATCAGGCGGATCTGAAGTTCAGCCCTAACCGCTTCAACGGCCTCGCTGGCGCCGCCCGCGCCGCCGAAGAAGCCGGTAAACAAACCGAAGCGAACGAGTACTATGCCACGCTCGTGAAAGTTTGCGACGGCGGAAGCTCCTCGCGCCCAGAGCTGACCCGCGCGAGGAACTTGGTGGCTAAGAAGTAATCACACGGCCGAAACCTACTTCTTCGGCTGCGCCGACGGCGGCAGGACTCCGTTGAGCCGCAGATACATCGCGGCCGCAGCATAATGGTCGGACCATCCGCTGGGCAAGATCAATGCCGCCATAGCGCGGGGCGCTTGCCGTCCACCGAATAGTTCAATGCTGTCGCCGAGTTTCGAGTCGTCCATTTTGCTCAGGGCGTCGCTGCAGAAGCTGTACGAAGCTTTGACTGCGGCGACGAGCTGATCTCTGGTATCGGTTTCTTTCGATTCCTCAACCTTGGGCGCTGGAACATCTGCCGCCTTGGCGCAGAATGAGTTGTTGAATCCGGCGATGTGCGCGGCCAGGTGAGCAAAGCTCATCTGGTCGGGCGTAGGCTTGTAGTTGAACTTATCGGCGGGCATGGCTTCGATCGCGCCGACAGTGTTGTTCTGCGAACGCTGCAGCAGCGCGCGCAGCGATGTGGCGACCGGATCTTTGGTTGGAGCCGTCGATGCCTGCGCCGACGTGGCTGGGGCGGGAGTCTTTGCTGGAGTTGGGGCCTGGGCAAAAGCGAGTGCGCTACAGACGAAGAAACAAGCGGCAACAACGAAGTTGCGCTGAACAAGGTTGCGTTTCACGGGAAACCTCCTGAGAGTGTTGCGGATATGCCGGTAACAGGTCATTCGATTATGCCGCAGTAGGAACGATACAAAAGAAACGTGCGCGAGAATGATACAAAACATCCCACGACAAAATGGTCTCCCCGTGAACTACTGTGCGCTCTGTGGTAAACGAGTCTCTTCGTGACACAATGGTCGGCAATGTCCTCCGAGCTTTCCATCCCTGATTTTCTCTACGGCACCGCGTGGAAGGAAGACCGCACCGCTGCCCTGACCGAACTCGCTATCCGCGCTGGTTTTCGCGGCATCGACACCGCCAACCAGCGCCGCCACTACCACGAAGCCGGAGTCGGCGACGGACTGGCCGCAGCCTATAGCGCCGGCATCGTGACCCGTGCCGATCTATTTCTGCAAACCAAATTCACTTACCAGCGTGGTCAGGACCATCGGCTGCCCTACGATCCTTCCGCCAGCCTCGCCGAGCAGGTCGCCCAGTCTCTAGCCAGTTCGCTCGAGCATCTGGCCACCGACCACGTCGACAGCTTCGTGCTGCACGGACCATCGTCGGGCTACGACTGGACCGACGCCGACGCTGAAGTTTGGGAAGCGATGCGGAAGGAGCGCGACGCTGGCCGCACTCGACTGTTAGGCGTCAGCAATGTTTCGCTGCAGCACCTCGAACAAATGGAGTCCGCGCACTCGGAACTCCCGGCCTTCGTCCAGAATCGCTGCTTCGCTCGCCTGGGATGGGATCGCGAGGTGCGGACGTTCTGCCGTGAATACAAAATTACTTATCAGGGATTCTCCCTGCTGACCGCAAACCCCGAAGTCGTGCAACATCCTCCGCTGGCCGCTATGGCTAAGGAAACGAACGCCACCACGCCACAGCTGGTGTTCAGCTTCGCGCGCGCCGTCGGAATACTGCCGCTAACCGGCACATCAAGCGCCGGCCACATGAAGGAAGATCTCGCCAGCCTCAACTTGACGCTTCCACCAGAGCTGGTGCGGGCGATGGAATCGATGGCCGGCTGACGACGGCCACTCCGGTTGAGCCGGAACCTGCGCGAAAAAGGGATGCCGAATCCCTACGAGAACGCGGCGGCCAGGCTTGCTCCAAACAGCTTGTAGACCAGGTAGCACACAGCGACGATGATGATGGCATTCGAGCGCTTCACTTTGCTGGTACACGAAAAGCCAATGCCGACCAGGATGAGACTCCAGATGCTGAACACGTCGAGCGCTGATGCCATGCTGCGTACGAACTTGCCTGTCGTCTCTGGATCGAGGTAGTACGCGAGATTTGTACCCGCGGGGTTGCTCATGTCAAAGCCCTCGGGATTGACTCCTGAGAACAAAGAGATCGTCGCGAGGATCGCTTGCAGAATTCCGGGAAGCCAAGCGTACATCATGATTGCGTACGCCTGAGAAAACGTGGTCTCAGCCCCAGCCCCGACCTTGAAAACCAGCCACACGATGACGCTTCCGATCAGGCAATAAAGCAGGAGGAAGGCCGGGCTGCCGTAGCCAAACACAGCGACGAACTTGGCGGCGATGTGAAGCCGGGCCGCCTGCTGGTCCGGAGGTAGCTTGTCGAATTGCTCCGCCTGTTTGGGCGACTGCGCGATGCCGTTGCGGTTGACCTGCTCGAACGTAATCTGCCTCGCAACCGCATAAACGAAAACGATTGAGAAGATCGAAATTATAATCCACGGCGCCCACCAACTCGCGTTGCGGCGCAAATCGGTGAATGTTTTCGACGGCGCAATAAAAGTATCGATAATGCGCGTCCCCTGGGATAGCGGCGCAGGTTCGGGAGTGGGAGCGGGCGAAACGGGCAGGACCGGAGCAGCGGCCATGAATGCCTCCTTGCTGATTTATACAACTAGGTGATACGGCTGGGGCCTCGGATTCGTTCACCGGAAAAAGATTCGAGGGAATTCTAGCCTGAGACGAGCCTCCAGACAAGCAACCCCTGGGGATCGGGAAGCGCAGTCCTGCTCCGGACTAAGATATTGCCCATGACGAACGCCACTCCATTCGCGATTGCTGTTCTGCTGGCCGAGCTGGTGCCGGCGATCGCGTTTGGATATGACTCCGAACGCGTCGCGCAAGCGATCGCATGCTGGCCGGTCGCTGTGCGTCTGGCGATGCCGTCGTTGCTGGTTGTGCCTTACGGCGTTATCGCCGTTACGGAGCACGTGTTTCGCTGGCAATGGTTCGCGTTATATGCCGGTCTGCCGGTCGTGATCGCGTGGCTGCTGGTGCGAGCGACCGCGGCCGATCCCGAGCAGAGCGGTAATTGGCGGGACGCGCTGATTCTTCTCACGCTCGGGCTCGCCGTCGACCTGCGCTGGTTCGATGTGGCCTGGCCCGCCGGCTTGCGCGGGCTGGCCAATTTGCTGCTGGTCGATGCCGGCCTCTACGGCTTTCTCGGCATCCGTCGGTTGAGGGGCACAGGATTCGATTTCTGCCTGCGTTGGAGTGACTGGAAGAATGACTGGAAAACCGGGCTACGCGAGCTCGTGTTTTTCGCGCCCGCCGTGCTCGTGCTAGGATTCGCGCTCGGCTTTATTCATCCCCACCGAAACCTGCCGCCACTGGGCAAAGCGGTGCTCTCCTGGGCGGGCATTTTTGTTTTTGTCGCCATCCCGGAAGAACTTTTCTTTCGCGCCTGGGTGCAGAACTTGCTGGAGCGTCGGGTCGGCCGGCGGGCCGCGTTGATCATTGCCTCAGTGCTGTTCGGTCTGTCGCATTTCAATAAACGATCCGCCCACTTCAACTGGCGTTACGTTCTGCTGGCCACGATCGCAGGAATTTTCTACGGCCGCGCCTGGCGCGAGCGACGGAGCGTGCCTGCCTCGACCATCACTCACACCTGTGTGGATTGGCTGTGGTCGTGGTGGTTCTGAATTAGCCTTATCGCGGATACCGCAAATACCCCAGCCCCACGCGCAAGTGATGATGCAGCGCGTCGGGTACGCAGACGGCGAAACAAATCCCCAGCAGTCCCTGCGCCAGACCGAGTGCATAGATGTTGCGGTAGCGCCGGAACAGCCCGCACGAAATCGCTCCCCACGCGAGCGTCGCTACCGCGAGCCACACGTTTGGCAGATGCGCCGCCGCGAACAGAACGGCGGCGACGCTCACGGCGGCGCTTTCGCTCAGGAGCAGCCGCGTAAGCCGCGGCATGAACAAGTCATTCATCAGAAATTGCTGATAAAGCGTCCAGAGGACATAGCCCGCGATGTGCTTGAAGTCGCCCTTATACAGCGGATGCAATGTGCCGATTCGCTGCGCCACCAGCAGGCTCGCGATGGTCACAACGATTGCCGCAGGAAGAATCCAGAGCGACCGCAACAGCCCGTGCCCGCTCATGCCGAGATCTTGCCAACTTGGCCGCCGCGCCAGCACGATTGCCAGGGTCACGATGAACGCGACCGGAGTAAGAATTCGCTGCGGGAACTCCGGCATCCAGAGCACGAATACGATCAGCCCATAGCCAAGCACCAACTCCGTCAGATCGCGAACGGAACCGGGCTCTGGGCGGGACATCGCGGGGGGCATCAACAAAGTATGGCACGATCTGGACTTTTGCTCACACCAGCAGTTGCGGCGTAGCCTCGAGCAAACTACGCGTGTAGTCGTGTTGCGGACGTTCCGTGATCTGGACCGTGTCGCCGACTTCCACAATTTTTCCCCGGTACATTACCGCGATGCGGGTTGCGAGATAGCGCACTACTGGCATGGAATGCGAGATGAACAGGTACGTCAGCCCGAAGTCGCGCTGCAACTGGGCCAGCAGGTTTACGATCTGCGCGCCCACGCTGACGTCGAGCGCCGAAACTGGCTCGTCGCACACGATGAACTTCGGCCGCAGCGCGAGAGCGCGAGCGATCCCGATGCGCTGGCGCTGCCCTCCGGAAAACTCGTGCGGATAGCGCGTACGCGCCGATTCATCCAGTCCCACTGCCCGTAGCAGTTCACCGACCCGCGTCGGCACGTCGAGCTTCGTCCGGCCGTCCCCGCCCGCGCTCCTGACAACCCGACCGTGAATGACGAGCGGCTCGGCAATAATGTCTTCCACACGGAACCGCGGATCGAGTGACGCAAACGGATCCTGAAAAATGATCTGCAAGTCGCTCCGCAGGCTGCGCATTTCGCCCCGCCTGGCCGCAAGCAGATCGCGGCCCTCAAAGCGCACCGTGCCCGAGGTCGGCTCGATCAGCCGCAGAATCAGCCGCCCCAGGGTGCTCTTCCCCGATCCCGATTCGCCGACCAGGCCAAGCGTCTCACCCGCGTGAATATCGAGCGAAACGTCATCCACCGCCCGCACTTCTCCGCGAGCTTTCCCGCCAAACAGCGATTCGCCGTGCGGGAACACTTTCGTCAGATTGCGGATTTCGAGCAGCGGCATCGGCTGTTTTCCAACGACCAATTCTTGCACCGAACGCGATTACTGGTTTGATGTTCCATATTCTGGAATATGGAATGCTACCCCGCCGCGATCATCGGCACTGCCGCCAGCGCCGCCAGCAGCCCGACGAACTTCCAGCGGCTGAAGTGTTCTTTCAGAATCAGCCGCGCCAGCAGCACGGTCATAGCCGGATACAGCGACGTGATGACGACGGCTTCGTCCAGGCGTCCGTGCTGGCTGGCGAAGATGAACAGGGCGCTGGCAGAGATATCCAGAAACCCCGCCAGCATGCCCAGCGCGGCGCGCGGCCGGTCGAGCGCAAGCGGTGCGCGCGTCACCAGCACTGCGATCGAGGTAGTCGTGAACGATCCGATGCGCGAGATCGCGGCGATCCACGAGGGCGAGCCGCTCGCCTGGTGGATGCAAAGATAGAAGCCCGCGAAACCCACTCCGGCGAGTGCGGCCAAGCCCACTCCAGCGGGGCGTCCTGCGGAGTCTTTTTTGTCGGATGACTCTGCGCGAGACCTTCCCGGCAGGTTTTCTCCTAAAGATTCTGCGCCCGATGGCTCCGGTCGCGTGATCAGCCAGAGGGCGAGAATGGCGAGCGCGAAGCCGACGATGGTCCAGCGGCTGGGAGCGCCTTCCTGCGCAATATCGACCATCGTAGGAATAGCCGCGCCCAGCAAAGCCGCGATCGGAGCCGTCAATCCCATTTGCCCCGAAGCCAGCGCGCCATAGAAGACCGCCAGCGAGAATCCCCCAACCGCGCCCGCAATCAGGGCCCACGCGATGCTCGCGAGGCCGGGAAATGTCCCATGCTGGCTGCGGGCAATCACCAGCATCAGGGCGAAAGCGCAGACGTGCGAGAATGCCGTGAGTACGAACGCGTTAGCGCGGCGTGATCCTAGCCCTCCGGCGAAATCCGCCGAGCCCCACAGAAATACGGCGATCACGCTGTAGACCGCCGGAGCGAATTGAGTCAGCGAAAACACGCCGGACGAGGGTAACACGCAGCGTGTTCCTTCGTGATACTTCGCGCCCTTAGTGGTTGAAGATTTTCACACCGCGCCCCACGCCGAAACCGGTGGCCCGCCGGCAGGTCTTGCGATACGCTACTGAAGTCGACGGAGGACTCGTAATGAAGCGTTTGCCGATCGCCCTTGCCTGCCTCGCCCTTAGTTTCTGTGCTGGCATTCCCGCCCTGTCGCAGGCCGCAGACGAGCCCGCCTCAAAGGACGACATCGTCCTTTACCTGCGCACCATGCGTTCGCATGAAATGTTCCAGCGGATCATGGAAGTGCAGTCGCAGAACATGCAGCAGCTGTTTCGCGATCAGATGCTCAAGGAGAAAGGCAGCGTCCCACCCGAATTCGACGCCCACTTCAAGAAAGCGATGGACGAGATGATCAAAGGCATGCCGGTCGACGACATCACCCAGGCCATGATTCCCGCCTACCAGAAGCATTTCACCAAGGGGGACATTGAGGCCATGAATACGTTCTACTCTTCGCCCGTCGGCCAGAAAGTTTTACAGGAACTCCCCGTGGTCGTGCAGGAGGGCTCGCAGGCCGCCATGCCTATTCTGAGCAAGTATCTTGACCAGTGGAAGGATCGCATGCAGCAACAGCTGAGAGATATGACCGACGACGTTGCCAATAAACCCGAAATTAAGAAGGCTGCTCCGAGCAGCCCAAAGCCAGCGGCTCCGAACTCCAGTCCAAATTAAAACGGCCAGCCTTGAGATACTCGCCGATAAACTTGAACCGATAAACTCCAGCTCTGGCAGGCAAACTGGTGGCAGCGCTCGGCCTGGAACTTTTCTCCTGGAACTTTCCCCCGGCCGGCCTACGTAGTATCGTTAGCCCCCGGAGGTCGACATGGTTTGGTTCTACGAAGATTTCTTTCCCGTGGTCTGGATTGTTTTTGTTCTCTACTGGCAGATCAAAGCTGCGGATACCAAAACCACTCAGCGGATCGAGCCTGCAGGTTCGCGCATCCTCCGCATCTTCATCTTCCTGATCGCGATCGCTTTGCTCTCGATCCCTCGCATCCCTCTGCCCTGGCTTTACGTCCAGCTCTGGCCGCAGGGTTATTGGCCCTTCTGGCTGGGAGCCGCCATCACCGTCGCCGGTCTTCTCTTCGCCGTCTGGGCGCGCGTGCACCTCGGCCGCAACTGGAGCCGCTCCGTCACTATCAAGCAGGGCCACGAGCTGATCACCACAGGGCCCTACGGCGTGGTGCGTCACCCTATCTACACCGGCATTCTGACCGGGTTTCTTGGGATGGCGATTGCGATCTCCCAGGTGCGCGGGTTCATTGTTGTCGTCCTCGTCTTCTTCGCGTTCTGGCTCAAGTTCCGCATGGAGGAGAAGTGGATGCGCTCCCAGTTCGGGGAGACGTATGCTGCCTACGCGCGACAGACTGCGGCACTGGTGCCCTACCTGCTGTGATCGCCCGCACCGCGAAAACGCAGAGGCGGGAATCTACTACTTACTGAGAATCCAATAATGTTTCGACGATGGATCGTTTCTTCGTGGATCGTCACCGCCGTGGCCGCGACCGGACAAACTCCGCCGGCGCAGACGACAGCGCAGAATCCATCCGCACAAAGTCAGGGCTCGAGTGCAGTGGCGCGGCCCATGCGCGAATCGCCTCCGTATTGGGCCTATGCCATCAACCCGCCTGCAGCTGCCACTGTTCCCGCGAAGCTGCCTGACGACGCTCCGCGCCATGTCCCCGACAGCGACGCGGCGTTCACCGAGAAACAACTTTCAGATATGTTCAGCCCGCCCGACTGGCATCCCGGTGATCATCCGCCGATGCCTGAGGTCGTGTCGCGAGGCCGCGCGCCCCACGTTTTTGCCTGCGGTTACTGCCATCTGCCCAATGGCCAGGGCCGACCCGAGAATGCCAGCCTGGCGGGCCTTCCCGCTGCCTACCTCGTGCAACAGCTCGCCGATTTCAAAAGCGGCCTGCGCAAAAGTTCCGATCCACGTCACGCGCCTACCACCTCCATGATCGCTTACGAAACCAAGGCCAACGACAAAGAGATTCAGGCCGCGGCGGACTACTTCTCAGCCCTCCATCCGCGGCCGTGGATTCGCGTCGTTGAAACCGACAAGGTTCCCAAGACTCACGTCGCGGGTTGGATGCTGGTCGTCAACGACGACGCGGGTGAGGACGAGCCCATCGGAGAGCGCCTCATCGAGACCCCCGAAGACCTGGAACGGACTGAGCTCCGCGACGATCATTCCGGCTTCATCGCCTACGTGCCGCAAGGCTTCATCAAGAAAGGCGAAGGGCTGGTGAACGGCAATTCCATCAAGACTCTGCGCTGCGCCACCTGTCATGGCCGCGACCTGCGAGGTCTCGGCAAAGTCCCGTCTCTGGCCGGCCGTTCGCCCAGCTATATCGTGCGCCAACTTTATGATATTCAACACGGCTCGCGCGCCGGAGCGGCCGTTCTAAAGATGAAGCCCGCCATCGCCAAGCTCTCGGTCGCCGACATGGCCGCTATCGCGGCCTACCTCGCCTCGTTGCACCCTTGAGCCAGACTAGCCGTCGGCCTTTCGCGGGCAGAGCCTGCCCTGCACGGACCAGCATGATAGAATTTTGTGCACGCGGTTCCTGCATTTCTGAGACACCAGGTTGAGACAGGTTCTGAGAGTTCAGGTTTGATCGAACTGGCGCCGTCTATTCTTTCGGCTGATTTTGCCCGGCTGGGCGAGCAGGTGCGCGCCGCCGCCGAGGGGGGCGCAAGTGTCATCCACGTCGATGTCATGGATGGCCACTTCGTCCCGAACCTGACTATCGGTCCGCCGGTGGTGAAGTCGCTGCGCAAAGTGACGAATCTGCCGCTCGATTGCCACCTAATGATCGAGAATCCGGACGAATTCATTCCTGCCTTTGCCGACGCGGGAATCGACTGGATGTCGGTGCATCAGGAAGCGGTAAGGCACTTGAACCGCACTCTGCATCTGATCAAGAGCCACGACTGCCTGGCCGGCGTGGTCATCAATCCGGCGACGCCGGTTGAGACGCTCTCGGAAGTGCTCGACATTGTGGATTATGTGCTCGTGATGTCAGTGAATCCGGGCTTTGGGGCGCAGAAGTTCATTCCGTCCACACTGCACAAAATGCGGCAGTTAGCGGAAATCCGCCGCCAGCGCGGCCTGCGTTACCGCATTGAAGTGGATGGCGGCGTGGCGCTCGACACCATCGCCGACGTGGTACACGCAGGTGCAGAAATTCTGGTGGCGGGCAACGCCGTATTCGGCAATGGTGATCCAAGCAAGAATGCGCAAGCGTTATTGAAAGCGGCGACAGAAGCTGCGCTGCTGAAAGTTTAGTTTTGCTATTGTTTGGGACCGGGTCTCAGACCCGGTCAAGCCGGCCCTGAGCGGAGTCGAAGGGTCGGCGGGTAAATGCGGCCTACGCTGTCAAGCATCGTCGGCCCCAAAAGCAAGACCAAGTTCCGCTCGGTGCCCGGATCAAAGACCCGGCCCTACACGACGAAATCGAGGTCCTATGTCACGTCGCGCTCTGTTGATGACCGTCCTGGGCATGCTGCTGCTGATCACCTCCGCCTGCACCAACAAAAAGTCAGCGAATCCGCTGGCCGGAGTCAATTCCAAGCAGCCCGACAAGATCCTGTTCGACAAAGCCATGGACGCCATGCGGCACAACCGCTTCGACGTCGCCCGCCTGACTCTGCAGACCCTCATCAATACGTACCCGAACTCGGAATTCATTGCCCGCGCCAAGCTGGCGGTCGGCGACTCCTGGTACGCGGAAGGCGGCACGGCTGCCCTGGCGCAGGCCGAGCAGGAATACAGCGACTTCGAAATCTTCTTCCCCAACATGCCGGAAGCGGCCGAAGCGCAGCTGAAGATCGCCAACATCCATTACCAGCAGATGGAAAAGGCCGACCGCGACTACACTCACGCCAAGCGCGCCGAAGATGAATACCGCAAGATGATTCTGCAGTACCCCGAAAGCAAATTGGTGCCGGAAGCCAAGCAGCGTCTGCTGGAGGTGCAGGAAGTGCTGGGCGAGCGCGAGTTTGAAATCGGGCGCTTTTATTATCTGCGCCAATCCTACGTCGCGTCGATCGCACGCCTGCAATCGCTGGTGGAAAAATATCCGCTGTACAGCCGCGCCGATGAGGCTTTGTTTTTGCTGGGGCAGGACTTTGAAGGCCAGGTCGCGCGGGTGCGTGGAATACCAACGTGCGATGCGAAGTTCCTTCCTCGGGGCTGCATGCTCGAGAAGAACAAAGGGGCCTACATCGCGAATTTGACCAAGCTGGCCTCAGAGAATTATGCGGCAATTCTCACCCGTTATCCGCTGATGGATCGTTCCGACGATGCCGCCAAGCGCCTTGCTGCGTTGCACCAGCCCGTTCCCCGGCCCACCAAAGGAGGCGTCGCGAGAAACAGAGCTGAAATCGAGAGCCGCGGTGACTCGAATGCCGTGCAGGGCTTAATGAATCTCATCAAGCGAGGCCCCGACGTCGCCAACGCGGCGCGAGTCGGTGATCCTCCGCTGGTTGATCCGGAGCCGATCGCCGGACCTGACGTTGTCCGTAAGGAAACGATTGGTCCGGTGAGCCTGCCCGATAAGGGCAAGGACTCCCTGGGAATTCAAATCCTGAATCCCAATCAGCCCGCCGCGCCCGCAACCGAGACAACTGCCGGCGTTTCGCCCTTTGGAAATAATCCGTCTCCGAACGCGTTGGCCGGCAAGCCGGATCCCAATGAACTCACCCCGAATGCGCCCGCGGATCCGAACGAACTGAAACCAACCGACAACGGCACCGACGCGTCCCTGCCTCCGCCCACGCAAGTCAATGAAATTCACTCGTCTTCCGCCACGGCCAGCGCCGACAATTCCGCGCCCGCCAGCGACGAAGAGATCTCCAGCAGCAAGAAAAAGAAGAAGAAGGGCCTGAAGAAGCTCATCCCGTTCTAAAGGCGGCGCACCCGTGGGGCGGACACTCCCTTCGACCTTGCTCAGGGCAAGCTCTGTCCGCCCGCCTTTGACTTTGGTCATCGATTTTGAACTCCAGAATCGGACCAACCCGCCGCAAGCGAAACCAAGCTCCGCCCCAACGCAAGCCAGCAGAATCGAAGCGCAAAGGCGGCGGACAAGAGTGTCCGCCCCACGTTTACGCACTAGGTGCTGACCACTGGTAACCGGTTACTACCCTTCTGCGTCATTGACTTGGGGGGTAGCTCGGGTTACCTTCGGGCTATCTCCCCTCATCAGAGGAAACCTTTGGCCCGGAAGATATTGCTCGCCGATGACAGCGTGACCGCCCAGAATATGGGGCGGAAGATTCTCGCGGACGCGGGATACGAAGTCATTACCGTCAACAACGGGTCCGCCGCTCTCAAAAAGATCGCCGAGCAGAAGCCCGATCTGATCGTTCTCGACGTTTATATGCCCGGCTACAGTGGGCTGGAAGTGTGCCAGCGCCTCAAGGAAGCGCAGGAGACGTCGCGCGTTCCCGTGCTGCTCACAGTCGGAAAATTAGAGCCTTTCAAGCCGGAAGAAGCCAAGCGCGCCCGGGCTGACGGCTTCATCGTCAAGCCTTTTGAAGCCAGCGAGTTGCTCAGCGCCCTCAGCAAGCTCGAAGACAAGATTGTGCCCCGTGCTGAGTCCTCAAAACCAGGCCGCTTTGCGCGTGCCAATGCCGCTCTGGACGAGGCCAAGTACGACAAGACCGTCGCGGTGGAAGAAGATTCAGGATGGAAGAACCGCATCGTCTTTCCCAAGAAAAAAGACAAGGCTGAGGTCGCGCAAGAAGAAGCCGACGAGTCCGCCTACTACAACCCCATCAACAAAGACCTGCGCACGGTGATCGAGCAAAGGCCAATGGCCGAGCCGCATGAGGCTCGACACGAAGCCAGTGCTTTTGAAGAAGGCCGCGTCGATCTTGGCGCCCTGGCGCCCGAAGGTCTGCCCAAGGATGTGACTCCGGAAGAGATTGCGGCGCTGGCGGCCGCCGCCGCTCAGGTGAAGGGAAAGATCGCCGAAGCCGAAACAAAGTTCAACGAAACAAAGTTCGACGAGACAAAGCGCGACGACGCCAAGTTCGACGAAGCCAAGGCTGCCCAGGCGAAGTTCGCCGACGCAGAAATCGCCGAAGAAAAGATCGCAGAAGAGAAGCGGACCGAGGGTAAGGTCGCCGAGCTGGTTTCCTCCGACGCCAAGCCTGAATCGAAGCGGGAAGCAGCGCCGGCCGTCGAACTCGTCCAGGAAGCCGCAGTGCCGGCAACTTTTGCCGGGCAAAAATCCGAAGAAAAAATCGATGCGAAGATCGAAGCAGAGATCGAAGCCAAGGTCGAAGCCAAAATCGCAGAAGAAAAGATCGCGGAAGCAAAACTAGAAGCGAAGTCCAGCCAAGCAGGCATCGCCTCTCCCACCTCCGATGCTCTGATGGCCGCTATTGTCGCTCTGGAGCCAGACCCAGTCCCATCGGCCGGCGCAGGTTCTGGCAATGGATCGTGGTTGCATGACGCGGCCCACTCGAACACGGACGAGCCGGTGACCATGGCCCTGGCGGCGGCCGTAGCAGCGGGCTCCTCCGCCGTAGCCTCCCGTTGGACCGCGGTTGCGGTGGCAGTAGCGCCCGAAGAGTCTGCGATTTCTCTCGAACTCGAGATGCAGAAGGCCTCTGCAGCTTTCGCCGCCGCTGAGGCTGTTCGTGTTGCCGTAGTGACGCCGAGCGCTGAGGCCCAGTCACCGGCAACCCAGCCTGAGGCAAACCATCCTGAGGAAGCTCAGTCCGCGCCGGCAGACGCATCGCCAGCACAGGCCGCTGTGCCAGAGCCAGTTGTCCCGGTTCCCGCTGCGAGGTCTGCCCCGGAAGCAACACCGATATTGAGCAACGTGAGCGATGCTGCCGTCACTGATAAAGCCGTTCCGACGGCTGACTCAGCCAACGCGACCGTGTCGAACGCCGCGGCTGAAGCCATCACCGAGGCGGTGAAGGAACTGGAAGCCGTAGCAGCGGCCTATGCCGGGCAAATCAGGCCGCCCGCGTCGCAGCCCGACCCTGCTCCCGTAGACGATTTCAAAGTGGCGTTTCCTCTCGATGCAGCTCCGGCCGTCGCCGCCAGCGGCGCGGCTAACACAGAAGAGAGCGTGGACAATGTCCAGGCTGCTTCGGAAGTTGCCGCGATCGAGTCGGCTAAAGCAGAAGCGCCACAAACCGCGCACCAGGAACCAGGCCAACGGGAAATCGACGCTCCGAAATACGAAGAGAAGGCCGAGAAGTACGGCGAAGAGAAGTACGAAGAAGAAAAGAAAAAAGAAGCGAGAGGCGAAGTTCCGGCGCCGGTCGTCGCGCCCGTAGCCGCGAAGGAAGACCCGCCGGCATCGACCACCTCAGTGCCCGAGATGGCTCCAGCATTCAGCAACGAAGTTCCCGCGGAACCAGTCTCCGCACAGCAACTTTCTTCCAGCGCAATTGCGTTATCGGCAGGTTCTTCGGAAGCAGGTTCTAAAGACAGGATTTCATCCGACGTGGCAGCGGCGCTTGACGAACTGGCTGCAGGAGGCATGTTTGATATGGCGAAAAAAGAATCCGAAATAGCAGCGACCACTGCGGCGGCGTGGGCCAGTTGGCGGCGCATTCGCGAAACGGGAGACAAGACCGCAGACTCTGCGGCGAAAGATGAATCCGCCGCTCTTCAGGATGAAGCGGCCATGGCTGTTGCCGCCGGCGCCGAAAAGGCTCCGGAGGGCGCACACTCAGCGTCTGAGGCCGAATCGGACGACATTGCCGGCATCGTCGACAGCGTTCTCGCCGATTTACGCCCCAAGATCGTCGAAGAAATCTCGCGTAAGATGGGCAAGAAGAAATAACGGCACACGAACTCTGCGAAATACCTCTGGCCTGCGCTTTCCTTCGGGAGGGGCCATCAATCACCGCCTTGGAACTGCTGAAGGGCTCGAATCGTGTCGGAAAGTTTATCTCGCCCATCCCACCAGTCAAACCTAGTTCGTAGCCTAGTTCGTGGCCTAGTTCGTGGCCCAGTTCGTGGCCCAGTTCGTGGCCCAGTTCGTGGCCCAGTTCGCAGCCAGAACCCCCTCCACGTTTGACCCTTCTTTTCTCGCGCCTATAAGATGATGACTTACTCTCCCGCTGGCGGATTCCTTGTGCCGAATCCCGTCATCGCTCACAACCATGCCTCACGAACTGCCCAAAGCCTACGAGCCGGGCGCGATTGAAACGCGCTGGGCCGACTACTGGATCAAAGAAAAACTGTTCTCCGTGCCTACGCCGTCGCCGGGTGAGACGCGACCCGTGTTCACGCTACTGCTGCCGCCGCCCAACGTCACCGGGCAGCTGCACATGGGGCACATGTTTGGCCAGACGCAAATGGACATCGTCGCGCGCTGGCATCGCATGCGCGGCTTCATCACGCTCTGGCTGCCCGGCACCGATCACGCGGGCATTGCCACGCAGATGATGGTCGAGCGCGACCTGGCCAAAGAAGGCAAGACGCGCCGCGAACTGGGACGCGAGAAATTCATCGAGCGCGTCTGGGAATGGAAGAAACTCTACGGCGGCGCGATTCTCAACCAGATGAAGCGCCTTGGCGCCTCTGTCGACTGGGACCGCGAGTACTTCACCATGGACGACGATCTTTCGCACGCCGTGCGCGAGGTGTTCGTCCGGCTGTATGAAGAAGGTCTGATCTATCGCGGGAAGTATATCGTGAATTGGTGCCCGTGGCACGAGACCGCAATCTCCGATCTCGAAGTCAAGCATGAAGACGTTCAGGGGAAGCTGTGGGAAATTCGTTATCCGGTGGTCGGCACAAACGAATACATTGTGGTAGCCACCACGCGTCCCGAGACCATGCTCGGCGATACCGCCGTCGCGGTCAATGCGAAAGACGAGCGCTACACGCATCTCCACGGCAAGAGAGTTTTGCTGCCGTTGATGAATCGCGAGATCCCCATTATCACCGACGAACTCGCGCAGCCCGAGTTTGGCACCGGCGCGGTGAAAGTAACTCCCGCGCACGATCCCAACGATTTCCAGGCCGGCCTGCGCCACAACCTGCCGCAGATCGACGTGATGGACGAGCACGCGCACATGAACCAGAACGCCGGCCCCTACGCCGGACTCGACCGGTTTGAAGCTCGCAAGCGGGTGCTGGCTGATTTGCAGGAGCAGGGATTTCTGGTCGGCGAGAAGGATCACACACTCTCTCTAGGCAAGTGCGAACGCTGCGGAAACATCGTCGAGCCGCGGCTCTCGGAGCAATGGTTCATCAAGATCAAGCCCCTGGCCGATCGCGCCATCAAGGCGGTTGAGAGCGGTGAGATCTCTATCGTCCCCGACAATCACCGCACGATTTATTTGAACTGGATGAACAACATCCACGACTGGTGCGTATCGCGACAGTTGTGGTGGGGACATCGCATTCCGGCGTGGACGTGTAGCAACGATGGATGCAAGGAAGTGATCGTAGCCCGCGAAGCCCCGACGAAATGCATAAAGTGCGGCGGCGCCAAGCTCGAGCAAGTCCCTGACGTGCTCGACACCTGGTTCTCGTCGGGCCTGCTGCCGTTCACAACGCTCGGCTGGCCGGAGAAAACGCGCGATCAGGAAGTCTTCTATCCCACGACGCTGCTGATCACCGCCTACGAAATTCTGTTCTTCTGGGTGGCGCGCATGATCATGTTCGGTTGCCACTTCATGCAGGGCCACCAGCAGGATCCCGCCATCAAAAAAGCCAGCGGCTGGGGCGACAAGAAAGACGACAGCGTGCCCTTCCGCCAGGTCTACATACATTCCCTGGTGCGCGATGCCGACCGCCAGAAAATGTCGAAGACCAAGGGCAACGTGATCGACCCGCTGGAAATCATCGACCGCTTTGGCACCGACGCCACGCGCTTCACGCTCGCGGCAATGGCCGCGCCCGGCACCGACATCGCCTTTAACGAAAGCCGCACCGAAGGCTACCGCGCCTTCGCCAACAAAATCTGGAACGCCGCCCGCTTCATGTTCATGAACGTGGACAGAATCGGCTTTGTGTGGGACCGGGTCTCAGACCCGGTCAGGCCGGGACAAAGTCCCGGCAGCTCCGCCCCAGGTGTAGCCGGATTTCAGGCTTCGTTGCTCGAAGACCGCTGGATTCTTTCCCGCTTCAATCGCGTCGCGGCCGACGTGAACGATGCGCTCGCCACCTATCGTTTTCACGAGGCGGCCAATCGCATCTATGACTTTTTCTGGGGAGAATTCTGCGACTGGTATCTCGAACTGATCAAGCCGCACCTGAACTTCGAAGAAAACACCGACAAGTCCACGGCGCAGGCAGCGTGCGCGAATCTGGTCAACCTGTTCGATGCCTCGCTGCGCTTGCTGCACCCTGTGATGCCGTTCATCACCGAGGAAATCTGGCAGGCGATATACGAAGGCAAGCCTCCTGTGAAATCGATTGCACTGGCGGAGTATCCGCAGTCGAGCGCGGCGCAGATTGATCTCGCCGCCGAAACTGAGATGGCGATCCTGCAAGACCTGATCGTCAGCGTGCGCAACCTGCGCGCGGAATTGAAAGTCGAACCCAAGGTAAAGGTGCCGATCGAACTCTTCGCGCACGAACCCGGCATTCGCAAGATGATCGAGCAGAATCACGGCGCAGTCGAACGCCTGGGCAACGTCGAGAAGATCACGTTCGTGGAAGCTTCCCTCGCCAACCGTGCGGGTGCCCGCGGCACCGCGCGCTTCGACGTCCACGCCCTCTACGAACGCAAAGTCGACGTAGCGGCCGAATGCGAGCGCCTGAAAAAAGAATTGGAGAAGATCGAGAAAGAATTGGCCAATAATCAGAAGCAACTCGCAAACGATCAATTCCTGGCGAAGGCTCCAGAAAAAGTAGTTGAAGGCCTACGCCGCCGCGGTCAGGAACTCGTCGTGCTGCAGGAAAAGACAAAGAGTAAGCTGAAGGAGTTGGGCTGCCCGTAGCCGAATGTTCCCTCTGGCCACTGCTTTATGGATTGGAATTCAAGACGCCTGACCGCGATTCTGGAGAACGCGCTGCTCGAAGACCGGGCCACGCGCGATGCCACCAGCTACGCCTGCATCGATCCCAACCAGCTCGCCTTCGCGACCATCATGGCTAAGCAGGATTGCGTCCTCGCCGGGATCGGTTGCGTGGCGCGGATTCTCGACGTTTACGCCGCGCTCGACGGCGCCGTCACTGCTCACTACGAAGTCACGACCCATCCGGAAATTTTCGACGGCGTGCGCCTGCGCGCGGGACAATCCATCGCCGTCGTTCGTCATAACGCGCGCGTGATTCTTTCTTGTGAGCGCGTCATCCTCAACTTTCTGCAGCGCATGAGCGGCATCGCCACCCTCACGCGCAAATTTGTCGAAGCCGTGTCAGGCACGAAAGCGCGAATTCTCGATACCCGAAAGACCGCGCCCGGCCTGCGCGTGATCGACAAGAACGCCGTGCGCTGCGGCGGCGGGCAGAATCACCGCCTCGATCTCTCCGACGGCGTGCTCATCAAGAACAATCACATCGCACTCGCTGGCGGGATTGTTCCGGCGCTGGAGCGCGCGGTCCGCAACCGCCGTGGATCGCAGATCATCGAAGTCGAAGTCCGCACGCTCGAAGAATTAGAACTCGCGCTGGCCCACGGGGGCGAGGCCATCCTGCTCGACAATATGTCAGTCGAAGATGTGCGCGGGGCGGTCGAGCGCTGCTCGCAGTTCGATCTTCGGAAGGACGCCAATGCAGACCGGCACGTCATCCCGGTCGAGTGTTCCGGAGGAATTCGTCTTGAGAATGTTCGCGCCTACGCCGAGACTGGAGTCGACTTCATTTCGGTCGGCCTGCTAACCCACTCGGCCGCCGCCGTGGATATGAGCATGCGAGTCGTTCCCGCCTAGTCGTTCCAGCGCCCGTCTAGCTGGAGCCTCCCGAATCGGAAAAGACAGAAGATTGTTGTTTTACTCTACATCGCGCATAATCACCGCATCGTCAGCGCAGACAAAATTCGGCGGCCATCTTCGCGGGCCACACCGCCCGCCGCGCACGAGCCACAGCCCACCGACCTTCGCCTGGGCCGCGTCGTGCGCCTGCTGATGGAGCACGCCACCGTCGTCGTCAGCGGCACCAAGATCGCCCAGGAAATCTCTTCGAACCGTTCCGAGGTCTGGCGACTCATTCACCAACTGCGCGGCCTCGGAGTCGACGTTGCCGGCCATCCCGCCACTGGCTATCAACTGCGCTCGGTTCCCGACTTGCTCTTGCCTGAAATTCTGAGACCGCTTCTGCGAAGCACCATCTTCGACGATCACATCCACCACCTCTACAAGATCGGATCCACCAACACCGCTGCCATGGCTGCAGCGGGGGATGGGGCTCCGGAAGGCAGCGTCTTTCTCGCCGAGGAGCAAACTGCGGGCCGCGGCCGCGGCGCCAATTCCTGGCAGTCTCCGCAATCGACCGGAATTTATTGTTCAGTAATCTTGCGCCCCGCGCTGCCGCCTTCGGAAGTACTGGTGCTGTCCCTCGCCGCCGGACTCGCGGTGCAATCCGCGATCCAGCAGGTCGACTCGCGCGTCACCGCCGACCTGAAGTGGCCCAACGATCTGCTGATAGGCGGCAAGAAAGTCTGCGGCATTCTCACCGAGATGAATGCCGAAGCCACCCGCGTCCGCTACATTGTCGTAGGCATCGGCATCAACGTGAATCAGGCCAGCTTTCCCAAAGACTTGCCTGCAACCTCGCTGCGCCTCGTAACCGGAGGCGAGTCGTCGCGCGTCGACCTGGCGGCAGCTTTGTTAAAATCGCTTCACCGCGAGTATCGCCAATTGCTCGAAGATCCCGGCGCTCGCGAGTCGATCCTGCGCCGTTTCGCAGAGAATTCTTCGTGGGTACAAGGTAAGGCAGTTCGCATCGAAGAAAATGGCGCGGCCTTCGAAGGAACCACCGAAGGCCTCGACCCGCGCGGATTTCTGCAAGTGCGAACCGCTAAAGGAATGCAAACGGTGTTGAGTGGAACGGTGAGATCGCGCTGAGTCGGCGGTTGGTCGCGCGAGGGTTCAGCTAGAAGCTAGCAGCCATCATGCTTCTCGTCATCGATGTCGGCAACACGAACACGGTTCTGGGCGTTTTCGCCCCCGTCGCCAAGGTGAACCTCGCCGGCGATTCGGACGAGACTCCGCGCTATGAGCGCCTCGTCGCCAACTGGCGCGTCGCCACCTCTCGCACCAGCACGGTGGACGAATACGGCGTGCTGTTCCGCAATCTATTTTCGATGGCCGGACTTGAATCGAGCGGCATTCACGGCATCGTAATCTCGTCGGTCGTTCCGCCGCTCGATCCCGTCCTGCGCCAGGTGTGCGAGCGCTACTTTAATCTGCGGCCTCTCTCCATCGAGCCCGGAATTAAAACCGGCATGCCGGTGCACTACGACAATCCGGCAGAAGTCGGAGCCGATCGCATCGTGAATGGGGTCGCCGCCTTCGAAAAATACGGCGGCCCATGCATCATCGTCGATTTCGGCACCGCCACTACGTTCGACTGCGTTTCAGCCAAGGGCGAATACCTCGGCGGGGTGATTTGCCCCGGCATCGGCATTTCGGCGGACGCGCTCTTTGAGCGAACGGCTCGCCTGCCGCGAGTCGAGATTCGCAAGCCCGCGCGCGTCATCGGCTCGAACACAGTCGGCAGCCTGCAATCCGGCCTTTATTACGGATACCTCGGACTGGTCGATGGCATTCTCGAACTACTGCTCGGCGAGTTGGGCCACGAGACGCAGGTGATCGCGACCGGCGGACTCGGCCCCATGATCGGCACGGGATCGAAATACATCAAGCAGGTCGATGATTTCCTGACGCTCGAAGGCTTGCGAATTATTTGGGAACGGAACGACTCGGCGCGCCGGGATTCCGCATCGGCAAAACCCATTCCTCAATCTGCTCCGCAGACCTCGTCCAAGCCATCGCAGGCGAAGTCGGAACCCAAAGCGAAGAGTGGCGGCGCACCGGCCTCGCGCTCTTCCCGCTGACTAGCCGTGGAAAATTACTTCAACTATTTCACCGAGATTGAAGATCGCTTCCTACGCCGCCGCGGCGGCGGCCTGCTGCTCTCCACTCTCGACTGGGCTTTGATCGAAACCTGGAAGGACGCGGGCATTCCCTTGGAGGCCGTGCTGCGCGGCATCGACGAGGCTTTTGACCGCTACGACCAGCGCCCGTCGAAAACAAAAAAGGTCAACAGCCTGGCCTACTGCTCGCAGTTGGTGCTATCCACGGCGGAAGATATGAAAGAAGCAGCTGTCGGCGCAAGTGGGGCCGAAGCGGGACCTCCGGAGAAATCCGGCGCCCGGCAAGGGTTTGAGCCGGAAACGATTGCACCTTTCCTACGACGAAATGCCGACGCGTTGGAAGGTGCAAAGCTGCTGCAGGGAAGTGGAGTCTCCGCAAACTCCGTCGCGCTCGATGCTGCCCAAACCCTGCGCCATCTCGCGGACGAAATCGAAAGGAAACCCCCGTCGCGCTTGGAAGATCTCGAGCGCCGCTTGACCGTAATCGAAGAAAAACTTTTCGCCGCGTTGCTCGCGTCCACTGCGGACGAAGAAATCGTAAGCGTTCGGGCTGAGGCCGACCGCGACCTCGCTCCCTACCGCCGCAAAATGTCTGGGCCGCAGATCGATCAACTGCAAAAGCAGTACGTACATAAACGTCTGCTGGAAAAGTACAGACTGCCACGCCTTAGCCTGTTTTACATGTGAGTGGCTTTTGGGTGAATGTTGGTCTTGAGTGTGCGGTCTTGAGTGTTGCAGTCTTGATTGTTGCGGTTTCGAGCGCTGTGATTTTGGGTGGCGCAGCGCTTTCAGCGCTGCGATGAAAAGCCTCCCTATATTATTTGCGGCTTTAGCTGCTGAGGTAATCTCTTCTACCGTGACCCATAGCTTCGACGCATTGATTCTCGGCGGCGGTGCAGCCGGCTTGATGTGCGCCATCGAGGCCGGCAAGCGCGGACGCCGCGTCGCCCTGCTCGAACACGCCGATCGTCTGGGCAAGAAGATTCTCATCTCCGGCGGCGGCCGGTGCAATTTCACCAACCTCTACTGCCAGCCCGAAAATTTCCTCTCCTCCAATCCGCATTTCGCCAAGTCGGCCCTCGCCCGCTACACGCCCGCGGACTTCATCGCACTGGTCGAAAAACATCGCATCCCGTATCACGAAAAAACGCTGGGCCAACTTTTCTGCGACGGCTCAGCCCGCGAAATCATGGCCATGCTCGAAGAAGAATGCCGCGCCGCCGGAGTCAGCATTTTCCTCAACACAAAAATTCAGGAAGTGACCCGTGGCGCAGAGTTCGTCGTCCAGTCCACGAATGCGGAATTCCACGCGCCCACGCTAGTGGGTGCGACCGGCGGCCTGTCGATTCCAAAAATCGGCGCAACCTCGTTTGGCTACGACCTCGCCCGGCAGTTTGATCTCAAAATCCGCGAGCCGCGACCGGGACTCGTTCCACTCGTGCTCGAAGCAGACGACCGCTCCAGCTACTGCGACTTGACCGGCGTTTCCGCCGAAGTCATCGCCTCGTGTGACGGACAGCGCTTCCGCGAAAAGATGCTGATCACGCATCGCGGCCTGAGCGGCCCCGCAATCTTGCAGATTTCTTCGTACTGGAAAAAGTCTCATCAGATCCGCATCGACCTCGCCCCCAGCACCGAAGTGACGACAATCTTCCATGATCCAGCGACGCCCCGAAGTTTAACGACTCTGCGCGCAGAATTCCGCAAGATGCTGCCCGCCCGCCTGGCCGATCGCTGGCTCGAACTGCACGCACCTGCCTCGTGGACAAACACAGCGCTCGCAGACTTCGAGCAGCAAGCCCATGCATGGGCAATCATCCCCGCTGGCACCGAGGGCTTCGAGAAAGCCGAAGTTACCTGCGGCGGCATCGATACCGATGAACTTTCCGCCAAGACCATGGAGTCCCGCAAAGTTCCGGGCCTCTTCTTCATCGGCGAAGTTGTCGACGTAACGGGCCAGCTAGGCGGCTTTAACTTTCAGTGGGCCTGGGCCTCGGGCGCGGCGGCGGGCCGCGCGTTGTAAACTAGCTCCCCAGAAAGCCGTTAGGAAATGCATGGGTGAAACGAGCATGGGAAAAATGAGTTTGGCCAAACCGAGCAGGAGCAGGTTCCTGCAAATCGTTGGCTGGCTGGTAGTGGCAACAGTGGTCACGAGCGTGGCGTTTGCGCAGCAGCCCGCGTCGCTGCTGGTGCTGGCAAAGAGCGACAACACCGTCGCCATCGTCGACCCCGCCACCTCGCGGGTTCTGGCGCGCATTCCCGCCGGCCCCGATCCCCACGAAATCATCGCGTCTGACGATGGGAAATTCGCCTACATCTCCAACTACGGCGGTTCCGACAGCACTCTCAACACGATCTCGGTCGTCGACTTGGTCGCGCGCAAGCCCTTGCCGCCGATCGATCTCGGAGCGGTGCGCTCCACGCACGGCCTGGCCTTCGCCGGCGGCAAGCTTTATTTCACCGCGGAGACCAACAAAGTCATCGGCCGCTACGACCCGGCAACCCAGCGAGTGGATTGGGTCCTCGGCACCGGCCAGGACCGCACCCACATGATCGCCGTCTCGAAAAGCCTCGACCGGATCGTGACTTCCAATGTCAACTCCGCCACGATCAGCATCATCGAACAAATGTCCCCGCCCAGCGGAGGATTGAATCCCCCCGGAGGCCCGCGTCAAACCTGGGAAGTGACGAACGTCCCGGCCGGCCGCGGAGCCGAAGGCTTCGACATCTCGCCCGATGGAAAAGAAATTTGGGCCGCCAACGCCCGCGACGCCACCGTCACCATCATCGATGTCGCCACCAAGAAGGCCACCGAAACTTTTCCCATCCCGGTGAAGGGCGCCAACCGCCTGAAGTTCACGCCCGATGGAAAGCGCGTCCTGGTCTCGGGCTTGGGCGCTCGCGACAGCGACGCCAGCCTCGTTGTGATCGACGCCGCTGCGCGCAAGGAAGTGAAGCAACTGAATCTGGGCGGTGGCGCCGCTGGAATACTCATTGCTCCCGATGGTTCTCGCGCCTACGTAGCCGTCAGTTCCGCCGACAAAATCGCGGTCGTAGATCTAAAGACCCTGGAAGTCACCGGCGAAATCAATGCCGGCAAACAGCCCGACGGGCTGGCCTGGGCCATGCATCCGTAAGTGGATGCCACAGTCCTCATCTCCGCGGGCGTCAACCTGTCTCTGACGACGCTAGCCCATGCCGCTACATATTTTGGGGAGTAGAATCGATGGTTATGCACGTGGATTCGGCCCTCTCGGCGGATTCCAGATTGGAGTCGTCATGCACGACGCTGACAATCCGGCTGCGGACGCGCAGCCGAATCCCCGTCCGAGCCCAAACGAGAAACTGGTGAAGGTATTTGACTCGGAAGACGAATCGGAGGCTCTGGTGGTGAAGGGCTTGCTCGAATCGGCGGGCATCGACAGTGATCTCGCGTCGGCATCTCTGCTGCAGGACGCGTTTCCGGGCATGGGCGGAATGGTGATCCTGGTGCGCGAGGAGGATGCGGCAGAGGCGCAGCGCCTGATCACGGAGCAGCGCCGCTCATTCACTGAATCATCGCCTGAGGATGATGTGACCGAGGATGACGTGACCGCGGAGATTCCGATTATTGAAGAGCCGCCACCGAAGGGGTGACGGAATGGCCGTCAAGATAGAAGGTGACGGCGCCGTCGAGATCGGTGCGGTAGACGCGGGCTCCCGCGTCGGCGAGGCGGCCGAGAATTTCGGTGCGGGGCAGGCCGAAGGAATTTCCTGATCCTACTGAAATGATGGCGAACTGCGGCCTGGCGGAAGCGACCAGTTCGGGTGTGGTGGCGTTGTTGCTGCCGTGGTGGCCCACCTTGACTAGATTCGCGCTGGGATGATGCAGGGCGGCCACGCGGCGTTCGACTTGCTTCTCGGCGTCTCCCTCCAGCAGAACTGAAGAATCGGCGAAGCTTACGCGCAGCACCATGGAATCGTTGTTCTGGGGCTTGGCGCCGACGGGCGAGTCGCGGGGGGGGAACAGGACCCCGACTGTCGCTCCGCCAAGGTTGAATACATCTCCCTCCCAGTGGCGGACGACTTTGATGCCGAGCATTTGCGCCGTAGAGATCACATTTTCGAGAGCTTGACTCGGCGGAAGCAAGCCTACCCACAATTCCTTTGGCTTGAAATTCTTGAGGACGGCGATCATGCCGCCGATGTGGTCGGAGTGGCCGTGGGTGATGGCGACGGCGTCGAGGCGAGAGATGCCGCGCGTCCAGAGGTAAGGTGAGACGACGTCTTCACCGAAGTCGAGTTGTGAGCTGCCGGGACCGATGGGTCCTCCGGCGTCGACGAGCAGGGTGCGGCCTTGCGGCGTGATTAGGAGGGTGGAATCGCCTTCACCGACGTCGATAGAAGTGACTTCCAATACGCCGGGGTGCACGCGGGGCGTCGCGGGGATGAATGCGAGCGCGAGCGAGGCCGCGAGAACGGCGGCTAGTCCGCAGGCGGCGAATGCCGCGCGACGGCGGGCCGAGCACATGGCCAGCACAAGCGCGGCCGCGGCGAGGATTATGACTAGCATCGGCGGCACCGGAACGCGCAGATCGGCTACTCGCAGCCCGCCGAGTCCGCGAACGGCTCCGGTGATGCCGTGGAGGGCGAAGGTGGTCAGCAGCACCGGCACTTTGGCCAGCCAGGGCGAGATGGAACCAAGCAGCAGCGCGGCGGCGGCGGCGGGCATCATGAGCTGGGTTAACGGGACGACGATCAGGTTCGAGGGCAATCCGATGCTGGTAGCACGATGGAAGTAGTACGCCATAGGCAGGGCGAGGCCCATTTGCATGACGAAAGAAATGAAGATCAACTCCCACGCGGCCAGACAGAAACGTGCGGCCCCGCGGACGAGGCGGGCTGACCATTTTTCTCCCACGAAATGCGCGAGGCGGGCCGCGATGAATTGCAAGTCTACGCGCAGCTGGGCTATGCGCGGCGGGAGTAGGGCCGCGTAGTCGTTGGAATCCCAATTAGCGAGGGCCTGCTTTTGCAGTTGCGAGGTGCGCTGCAGAATCGGAATGCCGATGGCGGCCACGATCAGCACGCAGACGAAAGTCATCTGAAAGCTGGCGGTGAAGAGCTGACGCGGGTCGAAGACGAGCAAGCCCAGCGCGGCCGCGCCCACGGCGTTGACCATGGCGCGATCGCGGTACAGCAGGCGCGTGCATAAGTAAATGGCGCACATCAGCGTGGCACGCCAGACTGGGGCGCCGACCTCAGTGATCAAGGCATAAGCGACGCAGAATGCAACCGTCAGCAGCGTGGCGGGAATGTCGCCGAGACGCAGGCGGCGCAGCGTCCAGAAAGTCACAAAGGCGAGGATGGTGACGTTCATCCCGGAGACGACAAGGACATGGTAAGTGCCGGAGCGCTGGAAGTCGGTGCGGGTGTCGCGGTCGATGAAGGACTCTTCGCCGATGACCATGGCATCGATGAGGGCGGCTTCGCGTGGAGGCCAGAGTTCATGAACCTCGGCGACGACTCCTCGGTGCAGGCGGCTGCGCCAGAGGGCGAGGCGGCTGCCGCTAAAGCCGGGAAGGCGCTCAACATTTTCTATTTTGGCGGAGCCGAGGGCCGCGATGCCGTGGTCGGCCAGATAGCCTTGATAGTCGAACGCTCCGGGATTGCGGAAATTGTGCGGGAGCTTGAGCTTGGCCGAGAAGCGGATGCGCTCGCCGTAGTGGAAGAGCGGCAGGGCCGTGGTGGTCGCGCTGGCGCCGGAGGTTTCTTCTGGGGCTGCATCGTTCGCGACTACATCGTGCGGGCGTGGACTATAAATGCTCAGGCGGATGCCGGAATGTACGGGTTCGCCGTGGCCCGGCTCGGTCTGCAGTTCTTCCGTTTCGACGTCGACCGTCTGTCTGACTTCGTTGAAGCTGCCCTGCTGGAGGCGGCCGTCGCGCGTAACGTGGGCAGTGATCTGGAGTTCTTCGCGGTCGGCGTAAGGTTGAATGCTGGTGTCGATGCGAGGCTCGCCTGTGCGGGATTGCATGTGGAGGGCGCCGGCGAGGGATAATGCGCTTAGCGCTAACGTCCACGCCATGGCCGAGCGGCGTTGAGCGAAGTAGGCCGCGGCTAATAAGAACCCCGCCCCGGCAACCATCCACCAGAGGGCGGGGCGCCACAGGTAGGCTCCGGCGACGATGCCTGAGGAATAAGCGATCGCAGCCCAGAGCATAGGTTGGCGCGAGGCTTTCAGATGGAACGCGGGAACCCATGCGGGAGTGGACGGCGGGATTATGGGTGCGGGCTGCATGCGCGAATTTCAGACGGAGCTGGGAGATTTCAGGCGAACGATCTGAAAGAGATCAAGCGAACTTGGTCTGGCGTTCCCTCAGAGGCTAAAGCCGACGACGATCTTTGCGGCTCTTACGGCCCGACTGAAGTCGGGCCCTTCCCGGGGCGCCCGTTAGTTCCGGACCAGCTACTCCAATCAGCTAGTTTCGAATCAGGTGCACAACGCTTTCCAGGTGGTAGGTCTGGGGAAACAAGTCCACCAAGTGCAGTTGCTCGACGCGATATCCTGCGGCGAGCAAGGGCACGAGATCGCGCGCCAGCGTTGCCGGATCACACGACACGTAAGTTAGGCGCTCGGCGGCCAAGGTGGCCAATGATTGCGCCACGCTTTCCCCCAGGCCGCTGCGGGGCGGGTCCACGACTACCAGGTCCGGCTTATTCGAGATATGAGATGCTGGCGAGGCTTGGGTTCGTGCGCCCCTGCCAACTCGCCCCGTTTTCTCCCGTCCGGCCAGGTATTGCTCTGCCGTGGCCTGGATGGTTTCTCCATTCGGGGGTTGATTGTAGGTAAGATCGGCTGTGGATGTCTGTGACGTCTCTACGGAAATTACGTGAAAAAAGCCACTCAGGGCTGTGGAAAACAGGCCCACGCCGGCGTAAAGGTCGAGAGCCAGCTTGCCGGACTGGCCGGCGGTGACGATTTTTACCAGTTCGTCGGTCAAATGGCGGTTGGTTTGAAAGAACGATCCCGCACTGACGCGGTAAGCCGATCGCTGCGTTTGATAAGTGAGGTAGGCGGCGCCGACAGTGACCAGAACTTCTGGCGTGCCCGCCTTCCGGTCGCCGGGATTGGGTTCGCGGAATGCTGTGACCCCGACAATCTCGGGCATTGCAGCGAGCAGGTCTTCGGCCCAGCCGCGTACGGCGGCACGGCGAGCCGTGCCGGCACAGCCAACGTCTACCAGCAGTTGCGTGTCGTCGGCATTGGCGAAAAACTCGACTTCGCGCACTCCTGGGGGAACCTTGCCGGCGCGTCCGCTCTGCCATAGAGATGCGATGCCACGGTTGATCAGGGGCGAGCTGATCGGGCACTCTTCGACCGGCAGGAGTTCGTGCGACGCCAACTTGAAATATCCGGCGCCGAAGATGGGGCCGGCCTGCCCTTGCTCGTTTCGAATCTGCAGACGCGAGCGGTTGCGATAGTTCCAGGGCGGCGAAGGGTGGACTTCGATATCGAACGGCAAGTCGAGCTTCGCGATGCGGCGCAGATTTTCGCGCAGGATTTCTTTCTTGATTTCCAGCTGATGCTCATAGGTGGCGTGCTGGTAGCTGCATCCGCCGCAGCGGGTGAAATAGGGGCACGCGGGCTGTATGCGCTGCGGAGAAGGCTCGACAACGGCGTCAACCCGCGCCCGCGCGAAGCCAGACTTCTGTTCGGTGAGGGTAGCATCGATTTTTTCTCCGGCCAGTACGAAAGGGACGAACACGGCCTTGCCGCGACCGCGGCCTTCATCGCTGCCAATGGAATCGGCGGCAGAGGCGCCAGCGGCAGGAAGACGGGCCAGGCCGTCGCCCCCGTAGATCAGCTTTTCGATTGTAAGGAGCAAGAGTTGATTCTACGGCATGCGAATCGAACCACACCTTCGTGTAGTTGCATTCTTCCTCAATTGCGAGAGAATGCCGCTAACCGTCGCAACGCTCCAGCCGCGTCGCGTCATCCAAAACTAGTAGACGACAAAAGGGAACCCATGAACATCCATCAGCAGCCCGAAGGCGGACCGTACCACCCACTACCCGAGCAATCCCTCCGCGAGCGCGAAGAGGAAGCCCGCAAAATCCGCCGCCTGCAACTGATGATCAGCATGGTCATGTCCGTCATCAGCCAGGACCCCAACCTCACCGTCGAAGAAGCCTCAGAACTCGCCGCCGGAGCCAAACGCGCCGCCCTCGCCATGTTCCCCGACAAAGAACTCGCCTACGACCTCCTCTACAAACCCCGCCTGCAACGCCTGATGAAGGAACGCTTCCGCCTGCAGTAGGGCCGGCGCTACCACCAAGACTTACGTTTGCTCATCGCCTTCACCTGGCTCTCGAGCCCGCAGAATTCGCGCCATGAGGCAGTCGTGAGGATGCACTCGTCCGTGCCAGGTGCAGGATTCTTCCTCACGAAATCCTCCGCGAGCGCGTTGCAGGCTCTCACGTAGCCGGGCCAGTACCTCTCGTCTTCCGGGCTTTTCAAATGTTGATCATAGGTTGACACATTAAGACCCGGAAAGACCTCGAGGCCCAATACGGCTATTCCGGACGAGGAGCAGGACTGAATAATTTTCAACGCGCGGCCGAGGGTGAAGACAAACTCGCCATTCGGCATTCTGCGCAACGCAGCAGACTCCACAGCGGGAACCATTTCAAGATCACTCATAACACCAACCGCGAACAACAATCCATCTTACTCGTCCACCACCGAATTCCGAAGCGTCCCCACTCCCTCGACGGTCACCTCAACCACATCCCCCGCCACCAGAGGCCCCACCCCCGCCGGCGTCCCGCTCGGAATCAAATCCCCCGGGAACAAAGTCATCGCCTGCGCAATATGCCGAATCACCACATCCAGCGCAAAAATAAGATCGCGCGTGTTGCCGTCCTGCTTGATCTCGCCATTCACGCGCGTCTGTACACCCACCCCCGCCCACGGATCGATCTCATCCGTCACCACCGGCCCCACCGGACAAAACGTATCGAACCCCTTGGCCCGCGACCACTGCCCATCTTTCGTCTGCAGGTCGCGCGCCGTCACGTCATTCACGCACGTGTAGCCCAAAATGTATTGCCGGATGTCCGCATCCGCTGCCGGCTGGTAACAAGTCTTGCCAATCACGACGCCGAGCTCACCCTCGAAATGAACGTTCTGCGAAATCTTAGGCCGCCGCACCACGCCTCCCGGCGACAAAAGCGCCGAAGTGGCCTTCAGAAAAATCAGCGGCTCCTGCGGCACGTCATGCCCTAACTCCGCCGCGTGCTCGCGATAATTCCGCCCGATGCACACAATCTTCGACGGCCGCACCGGCGGCAGCAGCGCCGCCTCCTCCAGCGGAATCGCCTCAATCTTGCGCGTGCGCAAACTTTCGATGTCACCGTCAGCTTCTTCAGGAGCGTTGAGCAGCACGCGCACAATCGCATCCCGCCCGCCAACGGACTCGACCAGCCCGTACTGGGCCTGGCCATTGAATTGAAATCGGCAATATTTCATCGCCTCCTATCTAACCATATCCGCAGAATCTGCGACGCAAAGAAGGGAAATATTTTCTGATGGATCCGGCAGTGTCAAGCCCACTGCCTCTGACCGGAAGACAAGATTCGCAGCACTACACCGCTTAGGTTCGTATCAGGGCATCGCTTCATCGATGCCGCAAAAGCTCTCCGTTGAGGGGTTCCGGCTTTAGCCGCTGCGGCGCTATTCCTCAGCCCGCAGCATCCCTAAGGCACACTCTCCCCCGCCTCCTCCGACCGCGCACTCTCATTCCCTCTCACATCCACCGCAGAAACAGAATAAAAATAACGTTTTCCCGACACCACATTCTCGTCCCGATAAGCCGGAGTCTTCACCAATGCGGAATTCACCTTCACAGCAACCGTCCCCTCTTCGCGCCGATAAATGTTGTACCCATCCAAATCGACGTCGACCGCCGGCGCCCATACGAGATCGATAAACGCCTTCTGCCCCGGCCCCGAAAACACCGCCTGCACCCCAGAAGGAACCGCCGGCGGAAACACATCGTCGGCGAAAACCTTCACCTCAGCCGAGTCGTCTCCCTCGACCTGCAAGACAGGCTGCTTTTCTTGAGCGACTAACGTGACCGTTTCGGCATGATATTCGTAAGTCTTCTCCCACTCGAAGTTCGAATCCGTAAACTCGCTAGCTCCCCCCGCCGGAATTTCGCCCACAACTGTTTCCTGCTGACTACCCTCCAGCCGTCGATAAATTCGATAGAGGTAACGGGTTGCGGTTCCAGAATTTTCCGGTTTACCGTCGTTCATCCATGTCAACACAACTCCGCCGCCAGTAACTCGGGCCGCAAAATCCCGCGGCGGCGGAAGAGTACGAACCAGCGAAATTCGCACCTGATTGGAAACCCCAGCCCCACGGCCGTCCGTGTTGAGCACTTCAACTGCATAAGTAATGAATCCGGAGGCGTTGTCGCTCTCCAACTGCACAGGCAGCGAATCGGTGTACGATCCTGCAACTTTCTGCTTGGATGTTTTAGTCGGAATCAAACGTGGTGGCGAAGTCGAAATTGTTGGCGCAGTCGCATTCGTCTGGGCAGCCGCTTCCCCCACCGGAACCCCGCATTGCATCAACTTCGCGTCCAGTCCCCGGCAGATTCGCGTCGGACCCACACTGCGAATCGTCTTGCGATCCGTCGTGACGCTGGGCACAGTCCAGGTGAGCATCACGCGATCGCCCTTCCGCGCCGCCCGCAGATCCGTAGGCGGCTTCGGCAACTCCAGCGACGGAGGCAGCGGCGGCCCCACAGTCGCACACGCCGTAAACATGATTGCGATGATCGGCAGCGTGCCCAGAGCTGACAGCAGCCTTAGCAGGTAGCGTCTCATGGGGAAGAAAACAGACTAACAGAACCCCACGCATTGTCATCCTGAGCGAAGCGGGCTCGAATGAGCTCGCGCAGTCGAAGGATCCCTATTCGTTCAGAATCGCCCGCACGTGAGCATGCACGAACAAGCCTCGGAGAACCGAATGCCTCCGTGCTCTTTCCTGCCCTCTGCGGTTAAAGGTTTCCCTACAGAATGTACCGCGACAAATCCTGATCCTTCACAATGTCGGTCAGCATCTTGCGCACATATTCCGCGTCAATCGTAACGTGCTCGCCCTTTTTCTCCGGTGCGGAGAAGCTCAACTCGTCCAGCACCCGCTCCATGATGGTATGCAGCCGCCGCGCCCCAATGTTTTCTGTACTCTCGTTCACGCGGAAAGCGAAGTGCGCAATCTCATCCAGCGCTTCTTTGGTGAACTCCAGCTTCACGCCCTCGGTCTCGAGCAGAGCCGTGTACTGCTTCACCAGAGACGACTTCGGCTCGGTCAGAATGCGCACGAAGTCTTCCATGGTCAGCGACTGCAATTCCACGCGAATCGGAAATCGCCCCTGCAATTCCGGAATCAGATCGCTAGGCTTCGAAACATGAAACGCCCCGGCGGCAATAAACAAAATGTGGTCCGTACGCACCATCCCATACCGCGTATTGACCGTCGTCCCTTCCACAATCGGCAGAATGTCGCGCTGCACACCTTCCCGCGAAACGTCCGGTCCATGCCCGCCTTCGCGCCCAGCGATCTTGTCGATCTCATCGAGAAATACAATCCCAGAATTCTCCACGCGATCAATCGCCATGCGCGTGACCTGGTCCATATCAATCAGCCGCTGCTCTTCTTCCTGAATCAGATATTCGAAGGCCTCGTTTACCTTCATCTTGCGCTTCTTGGTTCGCTGCCCAAAAATGTTCGGCAACATGTCTTTAATGTTGACGTCCATCTCCTCCACACCCTGATTCGTCAGAATCTCAAACGACGGAAAATTCCGTTCGCGCACGTCAATCTCGACCGTGCGGTCGTCGAGTTTTCCCTCGCGCAGTTGCTGCCGGAGTTTTTCGCGAGTGCGGTTTGACGAAGATGCCGACTCCGTCAATGAGGTGCTCCCATCCAGCACCACGCCGCCAGCGGTCGTTGAACTCCCATCCGGCCGAGCCGCGGGCGCCGGCGGCAGCAGAATATCCAGCAGCCGCTCTTCCGCGTTCAGTTCAGCCTTGTCGGCAACGTCTTCCAGCTTTTCTTCACGCACGTTGTCGATCGCGATCTCCACCAGATCGCGCACCATCGACTCCACGTCGCGCCCCACATAGCCGACTTCGGTAAACTTCGACGCCTCCACCTTCAGAAAAGGAGAATTCGCCAGCTTCGCCAGCCGCCGCGCGATCTCGGTCTTACCCACGCCGGTCGGCCCAATCATGATGATGTTCTTCGGAATGATCTCCTCGGCGAGCTCAGGAGTGAGCTTCTGCCGCCGCATGCGGTTGCGCAGCGCGATAGCCACGGCGCGCTTGGCATCCTTCTGGCCAATCACATGTTTGTCGAGCTCGACAACAATCTCGCGCGGAGTCAGTTCATCCAGCGCAAGCTGTTCTTCTTCGGCAGTGGAGGGAAGATAGATGGCCATAAAATTCAGGGTCTAGGGGTCAGGGACTAGGGCGAATGTTTTCTCTTTTTTGCTAGTCCCTAACCCCTAGCCCCTGACCCCTTCTCCAATCTCCTACAGTTCCTCAATCGTTACCTGGTCATTCGTATAGATGCACATCTTGCCCGCAATCTTCATCGCCTCTTCGGCAATCTGCCGCGCGGAAAGCTGCGTGTGATCTGCCAGCGTCTGCGCCGCAGCTTGCGCGTACGGTCCGCCGCTCCCAATGGCCGCAACCGCGCCGTCGGGCTCAATCACATCGCCCTGCCCGCTCAGCAGAAACGTCTGCTCCTTGTCGCAGACTAGCAACAACGCTTCCAGGTGCCGCAGAAATTTGTCAGTGCGCCAGTCGCGCGCCAACTCGACCGCACCGCGGCCCAGGTTCCCGTGATATTGCTCGAGTTTTGCCTCAAACCGGCTGAACAAAGTGAAAGCATCCGCCGTCGACCCGGCAAATCCAGCCAAAATCTTGTCGTTGTAAAGCCGCCGGATCTTCTTGGCCGTATGCTTGATCACCGATTCGCCCAAAGTGACCTGCCCGTCCCCGGCAAGGACCACTTTCCCGTCGCGTCGCACCGATAAAACCGTCGTAGATCGAATCAGCCGTTTCGTAGTCATGAGCGCAATTTTCGATTATAACAGCGCTCTCTGTCCGCGACCCCGCAGACCAGATAACGGGGTCAGGTTTTCAGTTAGAAAATCTGCCGGTTTCGCGCTGAAATCAGCCTCGATTGAGGGCGCGGTGGCGCTCCAATCCCAGCTTTCTCTATACTGACCCCGTCGAAAGGAGCCTTCGGTGAACGACATCACCGCCCTGGTCGCCGAAATTCGTGCGTTTCGCCCCTTCCTTCCCGCGAAAGAATTCGAGACGAGCCTGCGCTTCTACAAGGCAATTGGTTTCGAGGCCTATCCGCTCGGGGAGACTCTCGCCGAACTCAGCCTTGGAACGCACGCGTTCCTGCTCCAGGGCTACTACGTTAAGGAGTGGGCCGAAAATACAGTAATGCATGTCCTCGTCAAGGATGTCGACGCGTGGTGGCGACACATCGATTCACTGGCCCTGGCCCGTCACTTTGACGTTCCGCCACCATCACCCCCCAAGGTTGAGCCGTGGGGCCTAACCGTGGCCTACGTATTCGATCCGTCGGGGGTGCTGTGGCACTTTGCGCAGCCGACCCCAGAAAATCGGAATACAGACGCCGTCTGATTTCGAATCGCGACACTAATCGACTGAAAACCCAAGCATTTTCAGCCATTTACAGAGTGCTTCAGTAACCACCCGGCGGATTACCGCTGTGACATTTACCTGCCTCGCGCTGCACCGTAACTTGTGCTCATGCCCCAATCTGCAGCAGTCATGTGTCAGGACAAGCGGTCCCTCCAAACCTTGGCGGCCACGCTTGAAGTGCTTGGCGTCGAGCTGGTGAGCAGCGCCTCCGGACGGGAAGCGCTGGAACTCATCATGAGTGGCCGCTGCTCAACCCTGATTGTCGACTTCGATCTACCCGGCGCGGAAGAAGTCATCCGCATGGCTTCGTTGTTACCGCCCGGCCAGAAGCCTGCGCTGCTGGCCGTCGCCAGCCGCGCATGGCCCGGCACGGGACAAGCGTTTCAGTCCGGCGCGAGCCGCATTCTTTATCGCCCGCTCGAGCCCGAGCCGCTCATGCAGGCTTTGAGAGAGGACAAGAAAAATCACAAACCGAACCAACGCAAGTCCGCGCGCTATGAAGTAAAGACCTTGGTTTATCTCGAACTCGAAAATGGCATGCTCTCTGGCGTCAGCATCGACATCGGCGAGCACGGCCTCGCCATCCAGGCCACCGAACCCGTGCCTATGGCCTCGAACATCGCCTTTCGCTGCGTGCTCCCCGGCACGCAAATAACTTTGCAGGGACACGCCGACGTAATCTGGGCGAGCGACCAGGGCCGCGCCGGGCTTTTCTTCTCCAAACTCGCCCCCGCCGCGCGCAAACATCTAAAGAGCTGGCTGCACAAACGCAGCACCCACAGCAAAAGCAAGCACGATGTTCACGATCTGATGCCGCCCGCCGACGCCCACGTCTCATTTGCCGCGTCGGAATAACGCGTCTGCAGTCGCTGCCCTCGCCGTAGAATGCTGCACGAAAATTCGCCTTAAAGTTGGAGTGAAAATCTGCGACCCGTAGCTGCGAAGAGGCGATCGAAACACTAACGTCGAACCTCGATCGTCGATCAGAGAGATTGAGATATCCGGCGGGTTCCATTTTCTCCCATGCGCCGTCCTGTCTTACAATAGTTCCATCACGCGATAGGAGTCCCAGCTGCCCACCTCTTCCCAACCCGCTCTCGCTACCAACGGACACTCCATGGTCGGCGCGCTCCAACGCGTGCTGGTGTGCTCCCCGCGAATCGTCGGATGGAACCAGCCAGAGCACGCCGCCCGCTGGCGCGACCTCGGATTCCACCACGCCCCCAACTTCGCCGAAGCCCAATCGCAACACGAAGCCCTGTGCCGCGAACTCGAAGCCGCTGGCGCGGAAGTACTCGACGCCCCACCCGCGCCCGATCTTTCTCTCGACGCGGTCTACGCCCACGACGCATCTCTCGCCACCGATTTTGGCCTGATCGTTATGCGTCCCGGCAAAGCCAACCGCGTTCCCGAAGGCCGCAACCACGGCTCGTTCTGCACCCGTCTCGGCATCCCGACGTTGGCCAAGATCGTCGCCCCCGGCACCACCGAAGCCGGCGACATCCTCTGGTTGGAAGGGAAGACGCCAGACGGGAAAATGCCCGGAACAAAAACGCTGCTCGTCGGCCACGGCTACCGCACCAACGCCGCCGGAATCGCACAACTCCGCGACCTGCTCGCGCCCAGAGGCGTCGAAGTTCTCTCCGCGCCGCTGCCCTATGGCCCCGGCCCGTCGGCCTGTCTGCACTTAATGTCACTGATCAGCCTGCTCGACGAACAAACTGCTCTGGTCGATCTCTCCTGGCTCGCGGTCGAGACGGTCGAGCTGCTCCAGTCCCGCGGATACAAATTCATTCAAATCGACCAATCCGAACGCGACACGCTAGCCTGCAACGTGCTCGCCCTCGGCGAAAATCGCCTGCTCGCGATTGCCGAGAACAAAAAGACCAACGCCCGGCTCCGCCACGCCGGATTCGACGTCCGCACTTTCCCCGGCAGCGAACTCTGCATCAACGGCAGCGGCGGCCCCACCTGCCTAACCCGCCCCCTGTTGCGAGCATAAGCGCGACTCGAGTGGGGACGGACGCCCGTCCAGCCGCGCAAGCAGGGCACAGACCCAAACGCCAACGGCTTCTGCACCCGCATAACTAACCTTCGAGCGTCGATACCACCCGCAACGTCTCCGGATCAAACGGCACTGACGAATGTTCATGCAAAATCACCCATCTCCCGCCATCCCGCCGATACACAGCCGTAACCCGAATCCAAAACGGCGGCCCCGGCAGCCCCGTAAACCGCGCAAGATAATGTGCCACCGCCAACTCGCCGCTCATCGTAATCACGACATCCCGCGTCTCCATCCCAAACGAAGCCGGAAAGTGCGCCAATGAAGCCTCCCACACCCGCCGCCACTCCGCAGCCCCACGAATCCGAAACGGCGGCTTCACGTTGAACACGCAAAAATCAGCCGCGTAGTGGCTCATGATCCGGTCAACATCCTTCGCGCACACCGCCTTCTGCTGATCCGCAATGATCCGCAGAACCTCAGCCTCGTCGTGCAACGCATTTTGCGGCATCACGCCCTCTCGTCCCTTCGCAGCGGAATCAGCGCGCGCACTCGCCGGTCGCGCAAATACAACCCTCCCCAGGCCAGCATCCCCAAAACCACGGGCATCGGAAATGTCGGATCTCCAATGCGCAACGTCGTGACCGTTGCGGCTCCCATTAGCCCGGTCAGCAGGATCGCCCCCAGTACCGCGGTTCGCGGAATCACATAGACCACCACGCAGGCCAGCTCAAGAATTCCGATCGGCACAATCAATCCTGCAGAAAATCCCGCATGGACTGTCCCCTCAACCACCGCGGGCGCCCTCACCAGCTTCATCACCGAGGCCATCAATATCATCAGAACCGGAAACGCGCTCATGATTCTTCCCGTCCACAACATCGTCTTTGAAACCGGACCAGCTTGAGCCTCTGATTGCATCATTTTTTCTCCGTGTGCAGGAATTTTTAAAAGCAGCTCGCCGTTCACGACAAGTTATACCGAATCTCAACCATTCCCGACTTCAACACTCTCGCCCGCTCTATCTTCAACTTGCACCGCGTATTTCCTTCTTTGAACAAAACCCGCCCCACACCCAGGATCACGGGATGAATCCGAATCTGCAATTCATCAATCAGATCTGCCTTCAGCAGACAAGCGGCAAAACCGCAGCTCCCGAACATCAGCAGATCCTTTCCGGACGCTTTCTTCATTTGCGACACACTCTCCGCAACGTCACCTGTCAGCAGCGTCGAATTCCTCCTCTCCAGTCTGTGCAAAGTCGTCGACGCGACAATCTTCGGCGCCTCCTCAATCCATCGCGAAAAGTCGATCTCATACTTCGGACGCGCCGGATCCCCCGGCACAGCCGGCCAGTGCCGCTCGAAATCCTGGTACGTCACCCTCCCAAACAGAACCCCATCCACCCTGCCCAGCAGCTGATTCAGCTCGCCCCACATTTCATCATCCATTTGCGGGGCAGCCCAATCGAGTTCCCCATTCGGCCCCGACATAAACCCATCCAGAGACATGTCGACCAGCCAAATAACTCGTCTCATCGCTCGTCCCTCATCTTTGCCAGCTTCTCCTCCAGCCGATCCAGACTCTGCGTCCAGCCCATCTCCATCCCCTTCAGGTATTGCGGAGCCAGCGCGGTTGCCGAGATCACTCGCGCCTGCAACGTCAGCGTCGTTTTCCCGCGCTCCTCGGCGAACAGGACTGTGTTCAGGATGTCAAACATCGACTTGCCCGCCCCATCCAGCGCGCTCGAAACGAACACCAACCGCTCCGGCGGAACGATTTCTTCAAACACGCCGCTCATTGGATAGACCACGCCATCTGGAGCTCGCATATGAATCCGCAGCTCGCCCCCGACCCGCAAGTCCATTTCGCAAACCGGATTCGTAAATCCCTTCGGCCCCCACCACTGCGCTACGTGCCGCGTCTCAGTCCAAGCCTTAAATACCAGAGCTCGCGGCGCGTCGAACACGCGAGTGATCACCAGATCCCATTTCGATGATTCCGTCTTGTCGCCAATCGTGTTGCCGCCAATCTTGGAAGTGCTACTTCTTGCGTCCCGTGCGGACATGCTTGCTCTCCTTCGCTTTGTTTTTCAGATTCTTGTTTCCAGAGCCTTCTCTCTTTAGTTCCTGCAGATAATCGTCCAGCCGGTCAAAACTTTCCTCCCAGAATTGCCTGTAGCGCTCCACCCATCCCGCCACATCCTGCAAAGGACCGGCTTGCAGCCGGCATGGCCGCCACTGCGCTTCCCGCCCGCGCGCAATCAGCCCCGCCCGCTCCAGCACCTTCAAATGTTTCGAAATCGCCGGCATGCTCATCGCAAACGGCTCGGATAGCTCCGTAACCGAAGCCTCGCCCGAGGCCAGCCGCGCTAGAATCGCCCGCCGCGTGGGATCCGCCAGCGCCCCAAACGTCTCGCTCAATCGATCATTCATGCTTCGCCAACTAAACCACTCAGTTAAATAACTACTAAGTTAAATACGCCGGAACTATCCGCCTGTCAAGCGGTTTTCGCTGTCATGAGTATTCGCAGGCAGGGGTGCCCCACGTCTCGCCTTTGAGACGTGGGGATTTCGTTCCTCCCGGCTCCCACTCCCCCAAACCCCCTCCCCATTCCTGTTAAAATCAACAAGCATGCTGCTTCCCTTCGTCCGCGAACTCTTCGCGGACGTAGAAATGCTTCCCGCCTTCACGCGTGTTGCCTCCCACCTCCGGGAAGCCACGGGCCGCATTCGTGTCTCCGGACTCTCACCCACGGCAAAAGCCCTGCTGCTCGTGCTTCTCCGACGCCACGCCGACCGCCCGCTCATCGTCGTCGTCAACGACAACCGCGCCGTCGAAGACTTCGTCCCCGTGCTCCGCGGCTTCTGCGAACTCACCGCCGCCAGCGATCCCGAAGGCGTCGTCGCCCTCCCCGCCCGCGACGTGCTCCCGTTCCAGAATCTTTCTCCGCATCCTGAGTTACAGGAAGAACGCGCCACCGCCCTCTGGAAGATCGCCACTGGCAAAGCTTCGATCGTCGTGACCCCGGTAGCCGCGACGGCCATCCTGCTGCGCTCCTCCGATTACTACACCGACCTGGCCCGCGTTCTGCGCCGCGGCGAATCTTTCGACGTCGATAAACTTCTCGCCCACTTGAACACCGTCGGCTACGAGTCCGCCGACGTCGTCGAAATGCCCGGCCAGTACGCCCTGCGCGGCGGCATCCTCGACGTTTACTCTCCCGAAGCCGAGCGTCCGGTCCGTATCGAGTTTTTCGGCGATGAAGCCGAATCGATCCGCCGCTTCGATCCCGCTTCCCAGCGTTCCTCCAATCCCATGGACGAAGCGCTCCTGCTCCCGCTCACCGAAACTCCGGTCAGCGATCACCTCCTCGGCGCAATCCACACCCGCCTTTCCGGCAAACGCATTACGGGCACTGACGAAATTGTCGAAGCCGCCGTACGCTCAGGCGGAGTCACCGTTTTCCCCGGCTGGGAGTTTTACGCTCCCGTCGCCGGAGCCGACCGAACCGTCTTCGACCTGCTTCCCCACGCCGCCGTCCTGCTCGACGAGCCCGATCTGCTGCGAACCGAATTCGATCGCTTCTGGACCCGCGTCGAAGAAGCTCACGAGCGCAGCGGCGTCGGCAATCTCGTCCGTCCCGTGGATTTATATCTCCCTCCTGAAGCCTGGTGGAACAAAGTCGCGACCCTCACCGGCGCCGACGTCGAGCACCTCGGCGTCACCCACACCACCGAAGACGACGCAGTGACTTTTCTCACCCAGCCCACTCCCCGCTTCCACGGCGCTGTTCCGTCGATGCTCGAAGAAGTCCAGAAGCTCACCGGTCAAGGCAATCAAGTTCTTTTCTCCGTGCCCAACACCGGCGAAGTCGAGCGTCTGGCCGACATCTTCACCGAATACAACGTCAGCTTTCGCCTGGGCAGCCGCACCCGCGGCGGCGAAAGCTACGCCGACGAAACCAGTTACTTCGCCGGCGAAGTACTCACCACCACGCTCGCCAAAGCCTACGTCCCTGACGGAGTTCTTTTCCCCGACGCGCACCTCGCCATCTTTGGCGCTCGTGATCTCTTCGACGAATCCGACGCCGTCGCGTCGCGCCCGCAGCGCCAGAAATCAAAAGTCTCCGCGTTTCTGTCCGATTTTCGCGACCTGCAAGTCGGAGACTACGTCGTCCACGTCGAACACGGCATCGGCCAGTATCAGGGCCTGAAAGAAATCAATCAGGGCGACGGCAATGCCGAATTCATGCTGCTCGAATACGCCGAAGGTGCGCGCCTCTACGTCCCGCTTACGCGCCTCGACCTGATCCAGAAATACAGGTCTTCTGAAGGGGCCAAGCCAGCCTTGAGTCATCTCGGGACGCAGGCCTGGTCGAAAACGAAAGCCCGCGTGCGCAAGGCCATGAAAGATATGGCCGACGAACTTCTCAAGCTCTACGCTGAACGCAAAATGGCCAAAGGCCACGCCTTCCCCGCCGGCAACGAATTTGTCCGCGAGTTCGAAGACGCCTTCGAATTCAACGAGACCGAAGATCAAGCCCAGGCCATCGCCGACGTCACCCGCGACATGGAATCCTCCCAGCCCATGGACCGCCTGCTCTGCGGCGACGTCGGCTACGGCAAGACCGAAGTCGCCATGCGCGCCGCATTCCGCGCCGTCGGCGACAACAAACAAGTCGCGGTCCTCGCGCCCACGACGGTCCTCGCCTTCCAGCATTACGAAACTTTCAAGCAGCGCTTCGGCCCGTTCCCCGTCACCATCGAAATGATCAGCCGCTTCCGCAATCCGAAGCAGCAAAAAGAAATTCTGCAAAAAACCGAAGCCGGCAAAATCGATATCCTCATCGGCACGCACCGCATCCTCTCCAAAGATCTCAAGTTCGCCGACCTCGGCCTGCTCATCGTCGACGAAGAACAACGTTTCGGCGTCCGCCACAAGGAACGAATCAAGCAGATGCGCAAGCAAGTCGACGTCCTCACCATGTCGGCCACGCCCATCCCGCGCACTCTGCACATGTCGCTGGTCGGCCTGCGCGACATGAGCGTCATCGAGACTTCGCCCAAAGATCGCATGGCAATTCAAACCGTCGTGGCCAGCTGGGACGACAAACTAATTCAGTCCTCGATCGAGCAGGAACTCGAACGCGGCGGCCAGGTCTACTTCGTCCACAACCGCGTCGATAGCATCTGGGAAATCGCGGCGAAACTGCAAGAACTAGTCCCGAAGGCAAAAATCATGGTCGGCCACGGCCAAATGGGCGAAACTGAACTCGAAAAAGTGATGCTCGGCTTCATGCATCACGAAGCCGACATCCTCGTTGCCACCACCATCATCGAAAACGGCCTCGACATCCCGCTCTGCAACACGATTCTCATCAACCGCGCCGATCGCCTCGGCCTCTCCGAGCTCTACCAGCTCCGCGGACGCGTCGGCCGCTCCAACCGCCGCGCCTACGCATATTTATTGATCCCGAAAGAAGTCGAACTCACGCCCATCGCCCGCAGAAGACTCGCGGCCTTAAAAGAGTTTTCCGACCTCGGCGCCGGATTCAAAATCGCCGCCCTCGATCTCGAACTACGCGGCGCCGGCAATCTCCTCGGCGGCGAGCAAAGCGGACACATCGAAGCCATCGGTTTCGAGCTCTACACCCAAATGCTCGAACGCGCCGTCCGCGAAATGAAAGGCGAATCCGCTCCCGACGAGGCCGAGACGCAACTCAACCTCGGCCTGAACATCCGCATCAACTCGAACTACATTCCCGAAGAAAATCAGCGCCTGCAAATGTACAAGCGCGTCGCCCGCGTCGAAACCGAATCGCAACTCGCAGATGTAGGAGCGGAACTGACAGACCGCTACGGCCCCGCACCGCAAGCCGTCCGCAACCTGCTTGATTACGCAAGCCTCAAGCTGCTCTGTATGCGCGTCGGCGTCAACGCCATCGAACGCAAGCGCGATTTCGTGACTTTCAAATTCCGCCAAAATGCCAGCGTCGATCCCGAACAGCTGGCAAGATTCGTCTCCGCCCAGCGTGGCGCCCAATTCACTCCGGATGGAATGTTGAAGTTCGTTTTGAAAGCGACGGCTGCCGACGAGGTCCTCCGCGCCCTCCGCACAGTTCTAGAGCAACTGGCGACCATCGATGTGGCATCTCTATTGGACTCAAGTTTGAGCGGGAATAAACCTCAGTGACAGTAGCCCAAGCGGAAATGGCGAGCGGTTTTCTAACGTAGACGCCACTTCGCGGCACCCAACACGACCAGTTACAATTGTCCCGCAACGACTTGATCTCACGACCGACGATTGCCATGATGAAAGTCCGCAAAGCCGTTTTCCCCGCCGCCGGCCTCGGCACTCGTTTCCTGCCCGCCACCAAAGCCCAGCCTAAAGAAATGCTCCCACTCGTCGACAAGCCCATCATTCAATACGGGGTCGAGGAAGCCATGGCTTCCGGCTGCGACCAGATCATCATCATCACTGGCCGCGGGAAGCAGGCCATCGAAGATCATTTCGACGTCAGCTACGAACTCGAGCGCATGCTCGAGGATCGCAAGAAGACCGACCTGCTCAAAATTGTCCGCAACATTTCCGACATGATGCACGTCGCCTACATCCGCCAGAAAGAGGCGCTCGGCCTCGGCCACGCCGTGCTCATGGCGCGCGAACTCGTCGGCAATGAGCCCTTCGCCGTGCTGCTCGCCGACGACGTCATCGACGCCACCGTCCCTGCGCTCAAGCAGATGGTCAACGTTTTCAACGAAAAGCAGTGTTCCGTGATCGCCGCGCAGGTCGTCGAAGGCAGAATGATTTCTTCCTACGGGGTGCTCGACGCCCAGCCTGCCGACGGCTACAACGGCCGCCTGTTCGAGATCCGCAACATGGTGGAGAAGCCGAAGTTCGAGGAGGCTCCTTCGAACCTGGCAGTGATCGGCCGCTACATCCTCACGCCCGCGGTTTTCGACTGCCTCGCCAAAACTCCCACCGGCGCGGGCGGCGAACTCCAACTCACCGACGGCATGCGCATGTTGCTCAAGCAGGAAAAAATGTATGCCTATGTCTACGAAGGCCGCCGTTATGACACCGGCGACAAACTAGGATTTCTCAAAGCCACAGTAGAATTCGCGCTGAAGCGCAACGACCTGGGCGGGCCGTTCCGCGAGTACCTCAAGGGACTAGATCTCTAACCAGATTTGTCACTCTGAGCGCCGGGCAGGCGCAAGCGAGCACAAGTCGAAGAATCCCTTTCACCACAGCCCACCCTTGCTCATAGAGCAACTTCTGCGAGGAAGTTCTGCAAACGGAGATTGCCATTCAAAAACTTGCTAGTGGCTACTTTGCATGAAGCAGCCCACTACCAAGACTTTGTCATTCCGAGGAGCGAACGCGACGAGGAACCTGCTTCTCGCCGCCAACGCGGAGCGGCGGGCATCTCAGGCCACCGAGTTCTTTAGCTTCTTCGACTTCTCTTCCACACCTCGCGCCAGCTTTTCCTTATGCGCCTCCAGCCTCTTCACCACAGAAGCGTCCCCCAGCGCAATCATCTGGGCCGCCAAAATCCCCGCATTCGTTGCCCCCGGCTTCCCAATCGCCACCGTCGCCACCGGAATCCCGGCCGGCATCTGCACCGTCGCCAGCAGCGAATCCATCCCCTGCAGCGAAGTCGAGGGAATCGGCACCCCAATCACGGGCAACGTCGTGTGCGCCGCAATCACTCCCGCCAGATGCGCCGCCCCGCCCGCCCCCGCAATGATCACCTGAACCCCGCGCCCCGCGGCCTTGCGCGCAAAGTCCGCGGTCCGGTCCGGCGAGCGATGCGCCGAAGTCACATCCATCTCATACGCGATCCCAAACTCATCCAGCGCCTTCCCCGCCTCGCGCATAATCTCGAGATCAGAATCACTCCCCATCACAATCGAAACCAAAGTCTTGCTCATCTCTCTCCTCAAAACATCCCTTAGAAATTGTCATCCTGAGCGAAGAGTTTGTCCCGCCTCAGCGGGGCAGACTCGCAGTCGAAGGATCCCTTTCACGACGGCGGAACCGGCGGCCCCGAAAGGAATCTCCGTCCCGTCACTTCTTCAACGCCCGTCCCGCAATATCCTTCCGGTAATGCGCCCCGTCAAACGAAATCTTCGCACAAGCCTCATAAGCCTTGCTCACAGCCGTTTCCAGCGAAGCAGCCCGCGCCGTCACTCCCAACACGCGCCCGCCCGCCGTGTAGTAAACCCCATCGCGCTTCGACGTCCCCGCATGAAAAACTTTCACGCCCGCTACCGTACCCGCTTCCTCGAGTCCATCAATCCGCTTACCGACTTCATACGTCCCCGGATACCCTCCCGAAGCCATCACCACGCACACCGATGCATCCTGCGACCACCTGAAATCCCCATCGCTGACGCGCCCCTCAATCGAAGCCTCGATCGCCTCGGTCAGATCACTCTCCAGCCGCATCAGAATCGGCTGCGTCTCCGGATCGCCAAAACGGCAATTAAATTCCAGCACCATCGGTCCGCGCGCCGTCATCATCAGCCCGCAGTAGAGCACGCCCTTAAACTCCGCGCCCTCGGCCTTCATCCCCGCAACCACGGGCTGCGCAATGTGATGCACCAGCCAGTCGCGCATCTGGTCATCAACAATATCGGAAGTCGAATACGCGCCCATCCCACCCGTGTTGGGACCCGTGTCACCGTCGCCCACCCGCTTATGATCCTGTGCTGCCACCAGCGGCGCCACGCGCTCGCCGTCACTGAACACGAGGAACGAAAGCTCATCGCCCTTCAAACATTCTTCCAGCACCACCCGCGCTCCCGCTTCGCCCAGCATCTTCCCGCTGAGCATTTCCGCCGCCACGCTCGCCGCCTCTTCCTTACTCTTGGCAATCACCACGCCTTTGCCCGCAGCCAGCCCATCGGCCTTCACCACCACCGGAGCGTGAAAGTGACCGAGCGCCGATCGCACTTCCTCGATCGAATCGCAAATCGCAAAGTGGGCGGTCGGAATGCGGTGCCGCTGCAAGAATTCCTTGGCGAAACTCTTGCTCGCTTCCAGTTGTGCCGCAGCGCGAGTCGGTCCAAACACAGGCCAATCGCGTTCGCCGAACGCATCCACCACCCCCAGCGTCAGCGGCAGTTCAGGACCAATCACCGTGAGGTCCGGACGCAGACGCTCCGCCAGAGCCGTGATCGAATCCAGGCTCTTCAGATCGACGGCCACGCACTCCGCGTCGTCCGCGATGCCGCCATTTCCCGGCGCGCAGTAAAGCTGCGAAACCCGCGGCGACTGCCGCAGCTTCCACACCAGCGCATGCTCGCGCCCGCCACTCCCTAACACCAGAACTTTCATAAGCCGGAGAAAATCAAGGTTAGGGGTTCGCTAGGAATGCTGTCAAACGCAAGCGAGAAAGCGTTGGTTACAGGCCCAAGGGCCGGACCGCTGGTTCTCGCGATCCGACAGTTTGTAACATTCCTGTAATTAACTGTGCGTAAGCTCGGGACTCGAACTTTTCGGGGATTCGCCTCGATCCATCGCTTGACGCGTAATCGTCGATTGTCATTGATTGTCGTTAATTACTGTTAACATATTGTCGTATACAATAGTTAACCAACCAAACTGGGGGCACGGTGAAGCTCGTTTTCAATATGGCGGAGAACCTGGCGCGCCTCACAGCGCAGGCGCTCCTTCGCCCCCTCGCCCCTGCGTTGCTGGTCCTTGCCGTTACCATATCAGTCAGCGCGCAGCAAACCGGCGATTCTGTCCCGGCGCAATCTTCTCCGACCACGCAGCAAGCGAACTCCGCTCCCGATCCGCCCGCCCCTCCTCCCGACGACAGCACCGAATCCATGCTCCCACATCTGAAGAGCTCGCGCTTCTGGCTCTCGGGCCAGGCCAACTTCGTGTTTCAGGCCCATCCCGAGTTTCCCGCGCTCTACAGCGGCCCGCACAGTCTCAGCCCCAACTACGAGAAAGCTACGTCGCGCGTCATGACGTTCTACACTGGCGTGCGCCTCAATCACTCCACCGAGATTCTCGTCGACATCGAGGAAGCCGGCGGCGCGGCGCTCACTCAGGGCTTCGGCCTCGCTGGAAACACCGACCTCGATATCGTCCGCAACCCACTGCTCAGCAAAGAGCCTTATCTCGGCCGGGGAATGATCCATACCGTCATCGCGCTCAGCAAAGACAAAGTTGAGAACCAGCGCAGCTTCCTCTCGCTGTTCGACGAACTCCCGCGCCGCCGTCTCGAACTCCGCTTCGGCAAATTCAGCGTGCCGGATTTCTTCGACAGCAACTCTGTCGGCTCCGACACCCACTTCCAATTCCTCAACTGGACCACCGACAACAACGGCGCCTGGGACTATGCTGCCGACACTCGCGGTTACACCGTCGGCCTGACCGCCGACTACGAAGACCGCAACTGGGGATTCCGTTTCGCCGAAGCCCTCATGCCGAAAATCGCCAACGGCATCGACCTGGTCTGGCGCCCCTGGCAGGTTCATGCCGAGAACTACGAATACGAACTCCGTCGCGGCGTGATCCCCAAAAAAGCTGGCGTCCTGCGCCTGCTCGCCTATACCAACCAGGCCAACATGGGCATCTACCGCGACCAGATCATCGCGGCCGCCGCAGCCGACACCACGCCCGACATCACCGCTCACCCCTGGCACATTACTCGCAAGTACGGATTCGGCATCAACACCGAGCAGAATCTCACGCGCTACCTCACCGCCTTCGCCCGCTTCGGATGGGACAACGGCAAGACCGAATCTTTCGCCTACACCGAAGTCGATCAAACTCTCGCCGAAGGCATCGGCGCGAACGGCGCGTGGTGGCATCGCAAGCAGGACCGCGCCGGCGTCGCCTTCGTCAGCAACGCCATCAAGAAAGATCACCAGAACTATCTCGTCGACGGAGGCCTCGGTTTCCTGCTCGGCGACGGCGGCCTCGACTACGGCCGCGAAAACATTTTCGAGGCTTATTACACCGTGCGTGCATGGCGCGGCATTTATCTCGCGCCCGGCGTGCAGCACATCAACAATCCCGGCTACAACCGCGACCGCGGCCCCGTCGTCGTCCCCACCTTCCGCGCCCACGTGGAGTTCTAGTCTTAGGGTGGACACTCGCTTCGATATTTTTTTTCGTGCTCCTCTCTAAGATATTCATTCTTCGCAGGTTACGTGATGGAGATCGGGCGATCTGCGGGCAAAATATTGAGCTGAAAGAGCTTACCGCCAAAATATTCTGGAATAGGGAGTTAGCTCTGGAGCGAGGGCCGCCTAGGGGGCCGATGGCGGAACGCTTGTTGGGAGAGCCCTCGCGCATGTAACGAGGTTGCTCCTTCCAGATTTCTCAGTAAAGGTTGTTCGTCACACGAATTGGGATTTTTGTCGTGGACGGCTGTGGAAAAAAGACTGGCTCGGAAATTGCGAACCGGAACTTCCCACGTTGACTTGGTTTCCACGAGGCCCTAACACATGCCGCGTTTTTGGCGACGTCGCTCTGCTAGAATCCCGCCGGAGAATCGCAACGATGCCCGTCAACACACTCTACCTCGCTGTTTTGCCTATTGTGCACCTGGGAACCAACTTGAATCCGACCGGCTTCGGTTTGACTCAGCAGATACTCACACTATTTCCTGATCGAAAGCTCGCGACCGAGTTCTTTCCTGACGAAGTTGATGCCTACCTTAGCACGTTCGAGGATCGTGCTGAAAATTATCTGGTCGGAGGGCATGTGCTTCGGTACGAATTCTTCAAAGAACCGACACAAGACGGCCGAATTGTTATCGGGGTGGTGCAGCATGTCCGCTAGCGGCAGTGGTGGCAGGCCGAGCGGTGGGTACAACCCTCCGCGAATGACTCTCGAACAGTTTAAAGAGTATGCGAAGTTTTTCAAGGATCTCCTGGCCGAAAACCCCGTCGTCAAGTACTCAATCGTCCTGGCCGGAATAGGTGGCGCGTTCGAGGCGGTTCACGACTCATGGTTGTTTTTTGTGTGGCTCTACTGGAAAACACGCTGAGGCCGAGGTTTACCGTCTCCAATGAACATCAGCATATCTGACGAGCAGCTGAAGATTGCCGCCGTTCATGAGTCCTCTCATGCTGTGATGGCAGTCTTGAGAGATTTGCCGTGTTGGGGAATTTTCCTACAGGGTGAACTTGATCAAGTTGATGTTAAATTCTGCTGTCTCGTGACGAACGGCACGCCGCTAGAGAAAAGCGATTATCTGCATTCGGCAGCCGGTGCCGCCGGGGAGCTGCTCTTTTTTGGTGAGTATGACTACGGCCCTACGGACTTAGACCGGATGATATTCACACGGCCAGGAGCGCCTTCGTGGGACGAGACGGTTGAAGAAGCGCGGTCCATTTTGACAGCTGAACGCGAAAAGATTCAGACAATAGTGTCTTTGGTGGAGGAGAAGGTGACGCACACTCCCGACAGTATGGTGAAAACGAGGCGGATGGCCGGAGACACGAGAGTGTTCCGTGAGCTGGTGCCTGCAGGGAAGTTGTATCTCACGCTCGGCCGTACTGCTCCCGACACGGTTGTTTCGTGGCTGCGTGCACAACTTGGCCGCCAGACAACGCTTCGGTAGAGTACAGTTGCTAATTTCTCTGCGCCCCGCGGGCTGCCCCACCCTTCGCGGTTTTCGAAAGGTGCGAATCGATGCCGCCGGACTCGAGACTCGGGAAACAATCCCTAGGGCTAAAGCCCGTTATTTTATTGTGACGGTTTACGCGGCGCTGAAGCGCCGCTCTTCCACGTGGATCGTTGGTAACACAAACAACAGCAGGTCCCTCCACTCCGCCGTCGCTGGCGCTCTGGTTCCGGTCGGGATGACAGGGGTGTTTGCTCTAAGCAAAACTCGCTAACCCATAGACACTGGGTGCCCCACTCTTGTCGCGGTTTGTGCGACAGGGTGGGTCTTTTGATTTTGGGTTTTCCCATTCCAGGAAAAATCGCCCAGCGATGTTCACACGTCGCAGAATAATTCCTCGCCCTCAACTACGATGGCGGACATGCCTTGGGGACTCAAGCGCTTCCAACAAGCCCGGTGTCTCCACTTCGTAACTTTCAGCTGTCATCACCGCGATGCGCTGCTGGCCAAACCCCAAGCCCGCGACGTCTTCGAACAGACGCTTGAGCGTGCGCGCTGCTGGTACGGATTCTTCGTCTCGGGGTACGTGGTGATGCCCGAGCACGTTCACTTGCTGATCAGCGAGCCAGAACGCACCTCGCTCTCGGCGGCGCTGCAAATGCTGAAGCAGAACACGGCGCACAAACTCCGTCTGCCGGAGGGAAGCCCGTTCTGGCAGCCTCGCTATTACGACTTCAACGTGTGGAGCGAGGACAAGCGAGTTGAGAAATTGCGGTATATCCATCGCAATCCGGTGAAGCGGGGGCTGGGTGATCGGCCTGAGGACTGGCGGTGGAGTAGTTTTCGTCACTATGCGACCGGTGTCGAAGGCGTGGTTGAGATCGAATCGCAATGGACGGCACGTAGGCGGGAGCTGATGGGGATTGAGCCTCGGATGGTTCGGAGTCAGAACCAAAATCAGGATCAGGATCAGAGTCAGAATCAAAGTCAAAGTCAAAGTCAAAATCAAAATCAAAGTCAAAATCCCCACCCTGTCGCACAAAACGCGACAAGGGTGGGGCACCCGAAAGAGAAGTAACGACTGCTACACGCTTACCGGCTGCGGCTTGGTTGCTAACAACTGGCGTAGTACATACTGCAGGATGCCGCCGTTGGCGTAGTACAGCGCTTCCTGGGGCGTGTCGATGCGGACCAGCGCATCAAATTCGATCTCGATATTCGGCTGGGCCTTCGCGGTGGCGCGGACTTTTACTGTGCTTCCGGCGGCGAAGTGGTCGACCAGGTTGCGGATGCCGGTGATCTCGAAGACTTCTTCGCCGGTCAGCTTGAGCGATTCGGCGTTCTGGCCGGCGGGGAATTGCAGGGGAAGGACTCCCATGCCGACCAGGTTGGAGCGGTGAATGCGTTCGTAGCTTTCGGCGATGACGGCGCGGACGCCCAGCAGCGCCGGGCCTTTGGCCGCCCAGTCGCGGGATGAGCCGGAGCCGTATTCTTTTCCGGCTAAAACCACAAGCGGAATGTTGGCGGCGCGATATTTTTCCGACGCGTCGAAGATCGACATTTCGGTGTTGGTGGGAAGGTGGCGGGTGAATCCGCCTTCGGTGGCGACCAGCTTGTTGCGCAGGCGGACGTTGGCGAAGGTGCCGCGGACCATGACTTCGTGATTGCCGCGGCGCGAGCCGTAGGAGTTGAAATCCGCGGGTTTCACGCCGTGTTCCTGCAGATATTTTCCGGCGGGGCCGTCTTTCTTGATGGATCCGGCGGGCGAGATGTGGTCGGTGGTGACGCTGTCGCCGAGAACGGCCAGCACGCGCGCTTTTTTGATCTCCTGTACGGGCGACGGCTTCACGGCCATGTCGTCGAAATATGGGGCCTGGCGGATGTAGGTGGAATCTTTTTCCCAGGCGTAGGTCTGGCCCTTGGGCACGGACAGGCCGCGCCAGCGCTCGTCGCCCTGAAAAACGTCGGCGTAGGATTTTGAAAACATTTCGGAAGTAATCGACTGCTGCATGGTCTCTTCGATCTCGCGCTCGGTCGGCCAGATGTCGGCCATGTAGACGGGCTGGCCGTCGCGGCCTTTGCCGATGGCGTCTTTGCGCAGGTCGATGTCGATGCGTCCGGCCAGCGCGAAGGCGACCACCAGCGGTGGGGACATCAGGTAATTGGCGCGGACTTCGGAATTGATGCGGCCTTCGAAATTGCGATTGCCAGAGAGCACCGACGCGACGACTAATTCTTTTTCGTCGATGGCCTTCGATACCTCTTCGGGCAGTGGGCCGGAGTTGCCGATGCACGTGGTGCAGCCGTAGCCGACCAGATGAAATTTCAGCTTCTCGAGATAGGGCGTCAGGCCAGCCTTGGCGAGATAGTCGGTCACAGTTTTCGAGCCGGGCGCGAGCGAGGTCTTGACCCACGATGGGACGGACAATCCTTTCTCGACTGCTTTTTTCGCCAGCAGACCGGCGGCGATTAGGACCGAGGGATTCGACGTGTTGGTGCAGGACGTGATGGCGGCGATGACGACGCTGCCGTGCTTGAGCGAATCTTTCACCGAGGCTGACACATGCTCGTGAACGTTGGGATCTTCGACGCCGATCGCTGCGGGGCTTCCGCCTTCTTGCTCCCAGCGATTGTTGTTGGGAGCGGCTGCCGGAGCCGCAGTCTTGGCTGTCGACGTCGCGCCGGACTTGGGTTTGATCAGAGAAGGCAGAGCTTTGTTGAACGACTCTCCGGCCTGCGAGAGTACGACGCGATCCTGCGGGCGCTTCGGGCCGGCCAGGCTGGGCTCGACCGTCGCGAGATCGAGTGAGAGCAGTTCGGAATATTCCGCCTCTGCGGTTTTTTCGTCGTGAAACAGTCCTTGCTCGCGGCTGTAGGCCTCGACCAGGGCGATCTGTTCTTCGCTGCGTCCGGTGAGGTGCAGGTAGCGGAGAGTCTCTTTGTCGATCGGGAAAATTCCGCATGTCGCCCCGTACTCCGGAGCCATATTCGCGACGGTCGCACGATCGGCCAGCGATAAGTCGCGTAGGCCGGGGCCAAAGTATTCGACAAATTTTCCGACGACGCCGTGCTTGCGCAACATCTCGGTAACAGTCAGAACGAAATCCGTAGCAGTCGCGCCTTCGCGTAAACGTCCAGTCAACTTCACTCCGACCACCAGCGGAATCAGCATGGAGACGGGCTGGCCCAGCATCGCGGCCTCAGCCTCAATTCCGCCAACGCCCCATCCCAGCACGCCCAAACCATTCACCATGACTGTATGACTATCGGTGCCTACTAGGGTGTCGGGGTAGGCGGTGTGCTTGCCGGAACCTTCGTGGACGAAGACTACACGGGCTAGGTATTCGAGATTGACTTGGTGGACTATGCCGGTGTCGGGAGGGACGATCGCGAGATTTCTAAAACCTGTCTGGCCCCAGCGGAGGAAGGAGTAGCGCTCTTTGTTGCGCTGGAATTCGAGTGCGGCGTTTATGTCGAAGGCGTTGGGGGTGCCGAATTCGTCGACCTGGACGGAGTGGTCGATTACTAGTTCGACGGGCTGCAGAGGATTGATGAGGGCGGGGTCGCCGCCCAGGGTTTGCATGGCGTCGCGCATGGCGGCGAGGTCGACTACGCAGGGGACTCCGGTGAAATCTTGCAGGAGGACGCGGCTGGGAGTGAAGGCGATTTCTTTTTCCGGCTTGGAAGTCTTATTCCAGGCTGCGAGGGCGCGGACTTCTTCTTTGGTGACGTTGCGGCCGTCTTCGGTGCGGAGAAGATTTTCTAGCAGGATTCGCAGCGAAAACGGGAGATGCTTGGTGGAGACGCCTTGTTGGTCGAGGGCGTCGAGGCGATAGATTTCGTATTCTTTGCTGCCGACTTTCAGAGTGGATTTGCTGTTGAAACTGTTTACGGACATGATGGCGTTCCTCTAGGTATGAACTCGGCGCGTGGGGATGAAGGCGCGCGGGCTACGAGCTAATAGTGTAATGCGTTTGGGCGGGAATTGCGTACAGCGTGTTATCTCTGGGTGATCGGTGGCGTGGAACTCGGCGATCCTCGCAGAGTTACGACCACCGGGGCTGAAGCCCGGAGTCATTCTGATCGCTTTACGCAGCGCTGAAGCGCCGCTCTTCCACGGTGGCGTCGACATTGATGATGCGCGCGATTGTGATGCGCAATGGGGATGCGCAGATTTGTGAAACCACTTGGCCGGCCGCGAGGAGACCCGGCGGCGTCAGGAACTATCTGGCGCCGGTCAGAATTTGATAGAGCACGATTCCGAACATGAAGACCAGATAGAAGCGGAGGGCCCAGAAGAGGATCTTTTCGGTGCGGGTTAGCTGGCGGCGCGGGCAATGATGTTTTTCTTTGGCGGAGATGAGCTGGTCGGGTTCGAGGGAGGCGACGACTGAGGCGAGGTCTTCGCTGCTGATGTCGGCGTCGGACGCGGGGGTGGCGTGGGGGTTCATTTTAGGAGGCGTCTCCGGTGGTTGTGAAAACTGCGGGCAGGTTCGCAGCGGCTAAAGCCGGAACCGATTTTTTCTGCGCTGACGGCATCGCTGAAGCGATGCCCTGACACGAACCTTTCTTCATTTCCATTCTCACCTAATTCCCTCCAAATATTGCGAGGGCGTGGGGGGCTACTACGCTGATGCCGAACAGGAGTCCGGCGGCGACCAGGATTACGACGACGGCGAGCGCGAGGATGTTGGCCCAGAGTGGGCTGACTAGGTCGCCCATGATTTCGCGGTCGTTGACCAGCATGTAGAGGAAGAGCAGAGCGGGAGGCATGGCCAGAACCGCGATCACGTTCACGATTAGGACGATGTAGACGAGAGGGATGCCGGGGATCAGGACTAGTCCGGCGGCGGCGGCGGCTTCGAGAATCAGGACTAGATAGAAAGATTTTCCTTGATCGAAGGGGAGATTCAGGCTGTGGGGGCGATGGGCTACTTCTCCGAAGGCGTAGGCGGAGGAGGTTGAGATGGTGATGGCGGCGACCATGCCGGCTTCAAACATGCCGAGAGCGAAGAGCGCGGAGCCCCAGTGTCCGACGAAGGGTTGGAGAGCTTGCGCGAACTGGGCGCCTTCGAAGTTTCCGGTCGACATGCCGTGAGCGAATAGCGGGGCGGTGCAGATGATGGTGGCCAGCGCGGCCGTGGCTGCTAACGTCGCGCCGAGGATGGTGTCGATGCGGCCGAAACGAATGTCGTGGGTGGTGAGGCCTTTATCGGCGATGGCGCTCTGCTGGAAGAAGAGCATCCAGGGAGTGACGGTGGCTCCGATGTTGGAGAGCAGGATGAGGACGGTTTCTTGCGTGAGGCCACCGGGGAGCGGTTTGAATGTGATCAGTGCGCTACCGATCGCCGCCCAGTGGGGATGGCTGAGCAGGGCGACCGGAACGAAGATCAGGTTGAACAGCGCTGCTACTAACGTGATGCGCTCCCAGGTCCAGTAGCGGTGGGCCATTAGGGCGACGAAGAGGACGATCCATGCGCCGAGGACGGAGACGGCGGGAGGCACGCCGAAAAATCCGAGGCCGGCGCGGATGGCGATGAATTCGGTGACCAGGGTCAGGAAGTTGCCGACCATGAGATCGATCATGGAGAACCATCCCCAGAAGGGGCCGAAGCGGTCGAAGATGAGTTCGGCGTGTCCGCGGTGAGTGGCGGCGCCGAGGCGGACTGTCATTTCCTGAACCACGCAGGCCATGACGAAGGTGAGCACGACGAAGGGAAGGAAGAAGCCGATGCCGTAGCGGGCTCCCGTGGCGGCATAGGAGAGCATGCTGGGGCCGTCGTTCTCTCCGAGCATGACTAGGATGCCGGGGCCGACGAGCAGCCAGAGCAGGCGGGCGCGCGACCAGGGGCCGCGCTGGGAGCGGGTAGTGAGGACGCGCTCGCGGTCGTGGGCGCGGTCGATATCTTCGTGGGTGATGACGAGGTCATTGGGGGCTGGTGAGGCGAGCGGCGACGATTCGTTGCGCGGCTTCGGCGTTGTGGTCGTTTCGTTCATCGAGGAGAAGCGGGGCGGAGCCTTTTGTTGCGGCTCTTATTGTTAGCGTAAGTATATAGGAGATTATAAACTATGGTTAACTATTTTTGATGAGTGGACGCTGACGTAAAATCCCCGCTTCTTGCGCAAAGGGCGCGCGAGAAATGGGGCACCCGACGGAGTCGATGCTCAGGGTCGGGTTAGCGTTTTGATTGCTGGGCTACGGCGAGCCAGACTCGACCCGAGGCGGCGGGGCCCAGCGATACGGTGCCGGCGGGCGTGGAGAGGGTCAGGGTTTGGTCGTAGTTGCGCTCTTGCAGGCGGAGTTTGGCGCCGGGGCGGATGCCGCGGTGCTCGAGGAATTCCAGGAGGCGGCGGTCGCGTTCGTAGATTCCGCTGACGGTGTAGGTGTGATCGAGTTCGGCGTCGGAGAGCAAAACCAGGCCACGGCGGCGGCGGCTGGCGGGGCCTTCGAGTTCACTCAGGTTGCCGTGCGGGCAGGCTCCGCCGGAACCGAGTTTCGCTAGCAGCTTCGCTTCGAAATCAGGAGAGACGGCGTGTTCGAGGCGCTCGGCTTCGTCGTGGACTTTCCACCACTCCATGCCGAAGAGTTCGGAGAGCATGCGCTCGATCAGGTGATGGCGGAGGGTGAGCTTGCGGGCGATCTTGCGGCCGGCGGCGGTGAGGCGGACTTCGCCGCTGGACTCGACCCGGACCAGGCCGTCTTTTTTCAGGCGGCGGAGGGCCATGGTTACGGCGGGCGGAGAGACCTTTAGCAAGTCGGCTAGGCGGGCGGAGATTACGGCTTCGCCTTCGCTCTCGGCCTCGAGGATTGACTTGAGGTAGTCCTCTTTGGAGACGGTGATCATTGAGGGCGATTATACGATAGGGAGTTAATTGGGGTTAATGGAGCTGTGGGGCGGACACTCTTGTCCGCCGCTGTTGACGTGGTTTTGTTTTTGTTTTCAGGAATAAAAGCAACTGCAAAGGCGTCGGACAGGAGTGTCCGACCCACAAAGGCGGCAAAAGCAAAAAGGACAGTCCGGAGCCCCCGAGACTGTCCCTCAAAACCCTCCCGGTTAGAAGGGTAACTTGATGGACTTACGTTACTGGGGCGATGTTGCAAAGGGATTGCAGAACGATGAATATCTGATGAATTCGAGTTGGTGGGCGCTGCTATAGTAGTCGGTTGATTTGTCCTATCGGTGACATTTTTTTCTTTTTGATTGCTTACTCCGTGTCGAGAGGATTCGATGGCGTCCACTACATCGCGTAAGACCGAGCAGTCGCGGCGCCTGCAGCAGCGGGCGGAGAGCATGATTCCGGGAGGAGTGAACTCGCCGGTGCGGGCGTTTCGCTCGGTGGGAGGAGATCCGCCGTTTATTGTGCGGGGCAAGGGCTCGCACATTTGGGACGCGGACGAAAATGAGTTCATCGACTACATCGGATCGTGGGGACCGCTGATTCTGGGGCACGCGGAGCCGAATGTGCTGGATGCGATTTTGAGTGCGGCTTGCAACGGCACGAGTTTTGGGGCTTCGACGCCGTCGGAGGCCGATCTGGCGGAGCTGGTGATTGGGGCGTTTCCGCATGTGCAGAAAGTGCGGTTCGTGAGTTCGGGAACGGAAGCTACGATGTCGGCGATCCGGTTGGCGCGGGCTTATACGAAACGAAAATATATTGTGAAGTTTGAAGGGTGCTATCACGGGCATGCGGACGCGCTGCTGGTGAAAGCTGGGTCGGGCGTGGCTACTCTGGGGATTCCGGGGTCGGCGGGGGTGCCGGAGGAGTTCACGCAGTTCACGCTGGCGTTGCCGTTCAATAATCTTTCGGTGGTGGAGCATGCGTTTCAGAAATATAAACATCAGATTGCGTGCGTGATTGTGGAGCCGGTGGTGGGGAACATGGGATGCGTGCCGGCGGCGGACGATTATCTGGTGGGGCTGCGGATGCTGACCGAGCGGGAACGGTCGGTGTTGATTTTTGATGAGGTGATGACGGGATTTCGCGTGGCGTACGGCGGGGCGCAGGAACTTTATAACATTCGTCCGGACCTGACGACGATGGGGAAAATTATTGGCGGGGGGTTGCCGGTGGGGGCGTACGGCGGGCCGAAAGAAATTATGGATCTGGTGGCGCCGCTGGGGCCGATGTACCAGGCGGGGACGCTGTCGGGGAATCCGCTGGCCATGGCGGCGGGGTGCGCGATGTTGAAACAGTTGCGGGAGCGCAAGGGGGAGATTTATCCGCGGCTGGAGAAGTTGAGTGGGGAATTGGTGGAAGGTGTGGCTGCGGCGGCGCGGGATGCTGGGGTGGCGCTGTGCCATAACCGCGTGGGATCGATGTTCACGTGGTTCTTTCAGAAGGGGCCGGTGACGGATTGGGATTCGGCGTCGAAGTCGAATACCGAAGCGTTTGGCAAGTTTTTTCGCAGCATGCTGGACAGTGGAGTGTATTTGCCGCCTTCGCAGTATGAGGCGGCGTTTCTGGGGGCAACGCATACGGAAGAAGATGTACAGCGGACGGTGGCGGCGGCGAAGGTGGCGTTTGCGGCGGTGCGGGGGTGAAGGGATTGAGTAATTGGGAAATTTGGTAATTGAGAAATTGAGAATCTGGCTCAGATCTGCTTTCCATCATCTTTTTTCCATCATTTGCGGGATGGTTACGAATTCGTAGCCTTCTGACTTGTACTTCGTGATCAGGTGATCGGTGGCTTCGATCGTTTGCGAGCGATCGGCACCCAGTTGTTTGTGGCCGCCGTCGTGTAGGAGGATTACGTCGCCGCCGCGGATTTGCCTGGTGACTTTTTTTTCGATCACAGCGGAGGGCGGGGCGGTCCAGTCGTAGCCGGTTACGTTCCACATGACGGGATTGAGGCCGAGTTCGCGGGCGATGCGGAGGACTGCGGGGCGGCGCGCGCCGAACGGAGGGCGGAAGAGATTGGAATGTTTTCCGATCGCGTCTTCGATAGAGGAGCGGCAGGTTTTGAGCTCCTGGCGAATTTCCGCGGCGCTTTTGAAGATCAGCGCGGGATGGGTGAAGGTGTGGTTGCCGACTACGTGACCGGCTTGCGCGATTTCGCGGGCGAGGTCGGGGCGTTGCTGGACGTAGCGGCCGATCAGAAAAAAAGTTGCGTGGACGTTGTGGCGGGCCAGGACCTCTAGCAGGCGCAGCGTGTGGGGGTCGTTGGGGCCGTCGTCGTAGGTGAGCGCGAGTTGTTTGGTTCCGGGGGCGAGGCCGGTGAAAGTGCGGCCGTACCACTGTCCGGTAGGCGCCATGGACTGGTAGCCCGCGGCGACAGCGGCTGCGGCGGAGGCTCCGGCCAGGATGGGTCCGAGCATGCTGGGGATTGTAGCGGATGGGGTCATTGAGCCATTGAGTGATTGAGTCATCTAAAGATGGAGGGCGGCGGCGTGTTTTCCGGTTTCCAATCACTCCATGACTCAATCTTGCAGTGACTCAATTCGCTGTTAACTCTTCGCGCAATTGCCAGTGGGCGTTATCCGAGATATCCTGCTGATTCCGAGACATCGCACCAAGGCTTCGCACGAAGCTTCTCTACGAAATCATGGCCAATCTTTTTGAGCTGCCCCGGTACATTGCAGTGGAAGGGCCCATTCGAGTGGGCAAGAGCACGCTGGCGCGCATACTGGCGGAGCGGTTGAATGCGCAGCGGGTGATGGAGCCGGAGGCGAATCCGTTTCTGGAGTCGTTTTATGAAGGCGAACGGGGGGCGGCGTTTCAGGCGCAGTTCACGTTTCTGGTGCGGCGGTTCGAGCAGCTACAGGCGCTCGACTTGGGGGCGCGGTCGCAGAAGATCGTGGTGTCGGATTTTATTTTTGAAAAAGATAAGCTGTTTGCCTGCCTCAATCTGACCGATCACGAACTCGATACCTATAACCGGTATTACAACCATTTTCGCGATCTGCTGCCTACTCCGGATCTCGTGATTTATTTGCAGGCCACGCCGGAAGTGCTGAAGAAGCGGCTGAAGAAAAGGAATGCTCCGGGTGAGCGGGCGGTGAGCGATGAGTATCTGGAAGAAGTGGTGAAGGCTTACGAGCATTTCTTTTTTCATTACACTTCGTCGGATTTGCTGATTGTGAATACGTCGGAGATCGACTTCGTCGATCGCAATGAGGATTTGCAGGAGCTGCTGCGCAAGGTGACGGAGCCGATTAAGGGGACGCAGTACTTCTTGCCGCTGGGCGGGCAGGATGCGGTGGGGGCGTAGGACGTTAGTGATTGGGACCCACGGCGGAAGTGCCCTTCGCCTGCCTCGGTGAATGGAGGGCCGAGGGAGTTCGCGTAAGGAGGAGAAGAATATCGGCAGCTCCCGCAAAGGCGAGGCTCATCGGCTGGGGTTGGGAAGACAAAAATGCGCCAACCGCGCAGGACATCAACAACAGCGAAAGAGCTAGGGCGATGCGATCCGCGATTCCGAGCTTGGCTGGCCGACTGAATCGAAAGCTCAGAACGGCCATTGCAAACATCAGGACTGGAAAAGCGACAAAAATATAGCCGACGGGCGAGGCCCACCCAAGGAGCAGTCCCAGGGAACTGCGCGCCGCGACGTACCCGGGTATATAGAAGAACCAGCGGCGCCAATATTCGATCGTAGCAAGAACGACTGCTCCGGTGGCGGCGCCCAACATCCATCCTCGAAGGACGTGGTCCGGTCCATTTTTTCCAAGGATATCGATATAGGCGGTGGCGAAGGTTATTCCTACTACGACGGTTGAGACCATCGCTGCGACGATCTTCAGACCCGACTTCGCCTGTTCCTGGGGTGTCCGCCGATCAGTCGTGAACCGCATGTCGGTACTTTTACCTCAATGCGGAGAGCTCGTAAACAGTATTCCGGAGGCAAAACGCGCGCAACCCATAGCTCAGAGATATTATTTCTCGTGACGCGGGAGCGGATACACGGACAATGCTTTTCCGACCTTTGCGAATTCCGGGTCGGCGCTGACCAGCCAGGCGCCGTGCTCGATGGCGAGTTCGGCGGCGAAGGCGTCGGAATAACCAAGGTTGTGCTTCTGCTTAAGAGTGGCGGCGCGGGTGGCGCGGTCAAGGTCGACCGCGATCACCGAGACCGGCAGGCGACGCAGATTCGACTCAGCTTCGCGAGCTTTGGCCTCGCCGTGATAGCGCCACTCCATATAAAAAACTTCGCCCCAGTTCACCGCAGACATCAGAAGAGGAAGTTCCAAGCGAAACGCTTCGCCGAGCAGGTGTCTCACTTTTCCTGAGGCTGTTTCTCGGCTTTCGAAAAAGCCAATCAGGGCGTTCGCGTCCAGCACGTAGCGGCGCATGCCGCCTCGGGCGGGAGTCACTTGCGCTCTCTTTCCCGACGTCGTTCGCGCTCGCGCTCCTCCAGAGATGCTTCAAATACGGAAGGCTGGCCCGGTCGCGGTTTGAGAAAACCTTGGATTTCGTCCAGGATTCGCTCGGTGATGGGCATCAGAATCAAGCGGCTACCCTCTTGAGTCCAGGTGGCCCGGGTGCCTTTCTTCAGACCCAATTGTTCGCGGAGCTCTGCCGGTACCACGACTTGGCCCTTGGAGCTGATGGTGGTGTGGTAAGTCGCCATGCCTGCAATCTTACCATGGTAAGTGTGTAAGACGCATGTATAACCGTCTTACCTTCGTAATCACTGCCGGGCAAAAAGCGGGGCAAGTGCTCGGAAAGACACCGCTTGGCCTGTCACATGACAGGAGTCTCTTTGCCATGGTCCGTTCTCTTTTTTCCGGCTACAATAGCTCGAGCGTCATCTAAGGATGTTGTAGCGCCAAGACGCGCACAGGCTCTATCCGCCACGGCGGAGGGGCACTGGAGGACAGCATGAGTTTGACCCCGATTGGCCACCCCAGCTTTCCGCAGGGAGATGGCTCCGGCCACAAAGTCACTACCGCAACTCTGCGGGAACTGAAACTCCGGCACGAACCCATTACTTGTCTGACTGCTTACGACTACTCCGCCGCTCGGTTGGTGGATGAGGGCGGCATTGACATGGTGCTGGTGGGGGATTCGCTGGCGCAAACCATGCTCGGGTACGAGAATACGCTCTCGGTCACTATGGACGAAATGCTGCATCATGTAAAGGCGGTGCGGCGCGGGGTGAAGCGGGCGCTGTTGATCGCTGACATGCCTTACGGGTCATACCAGGTCGACCCCAAAACCGCTGTCACCAACTCTACACGCTTCGTGAAAGAGGGCGGGGCTGAGGTGGTGAAGATTGAGGGCGGGGAGAAACGGGCGGAGTTGATCCGGCAGATTATTGATGCGGAGATTCCGGTGGCGGGGCACATTGGGTTGACTCCGCAGTCAGTGAATGTGATGGGCGGGTATAAGGTGCAGGGGAAAAGCCTCGCGGGGATTGAGCAACTCATGCGGGATGCTGTGGCTCTCGATCACGCGGGAGTGGCTTGCATTTATCTGGAGGGGATTCCGCGGGAAGTGGCGGCGATGATTACGGCGGAGGTGAGTGCTCCGACGATTGGGATTGGGGCGGGGCCGGAGTGCGATGGGCAGGTGCTGGTGCTGCATGACATTTTGAATTTGACGTTTGGGGCTCCGGCGAAATTTGTGCGACGGTATGGGGATGCGGCGGCGCTGATTACGAACGCGGTGTCGGCGTACCGGGCGGATGTGCGGGCGCTGCAGTATCCGGCGGACGAGGAGTCGTATCATCTGCCGAAAGAGACTAAGGTGGGGCTGGAGACGGTGCTGGCGCGGAAGCGGGCTATGCGGCGGTAGGGACTAAAACCTTTTCGCCGCGGATTTTCGCGGATACACGCGGATAGGGCGACGGAACGAAACTGGCCTCGATTGCGTACTTTCTGGTGAGGGCACGGTTCGAATTGGCTGGCCACAGTTCATGAGTGGATTGAACTGATCGTGCCAGCCCAGGAAAGGGAGGGCTCATGATTCTCTCAACATTTTTCTTCTTCCCGTTCTTCGGCGGGTTTGGGTTGGTGATGTATTTTCTGCCGTCGCTCATAGCGTTGGGGCGGAGCAAACGAGATTTGCTGGCCATCTTTCTGTTGAATCTGCTTCTGGGATGGAGCGTGATTGGGTGGATCGTCGCGCTGGTGTGGGCGGCGAAGAACGATGTGCCGATGGTGGTGAGGTAGGGTTCCGCAAGCTTCTTCGCCCGGATTTACGCGGATCCACACTGGATGAGGCGAGAGAGAGGTTTGCTTTAGTCTCTGAATTCTGGACTCGTTGAACTGGTTCCTTGATTGCTTTACGTGAAATCCCCATTTCTCGCGCAAAACTACGCGCGAGAAATGGGGCACCCGGTTGACCTTCGAAAATCTGGATTGAAAATCTGCACGACAATTGACGAAATGCGGGAAGCTTCTCGCGCCGCGCGGCGCGCGGGCGGGCGGCTGGGATTTGTGCCGACCATGGGGGCGCTGCATGAGGGGCATTTGTCGTTGGTGCGGGCGGCGCGGGCGTCTTCGGATGTGGTGGCGGCGTCGATCTTTGTGAACCCTACGCAGTTTGGGGCGAACGAGGATCTGGCGAAGTATCCGCGATCGTTTGAGCGGGATTGCGAGTTGTTGGAGCGGGAGGGCGTGGAACTGCTGTTTGCGCCGGGGGTGGAGGAGATGTATCCGGCGTTGGCGGACGGGCTGGCGGACAAGAGTGTCCGCCCCACAAGTGGCCGCTCGGCGGCGGTGACTTGGGTTACGGTGGAGGGGCTCAGCGACAAGCTGGATGGGCGGTCGCGGCCGGGACATTTTCGCGGGGTCACGACCGTGGTGGCGAAGTTGTTTCATGCGGTGGAACCGGATGCGGCGTTTTTTGGGCAGAAGGATGCGGCGCAGGTGGCGATTATCCGGCGCATGGTGCGGGATTTGAATCTCGTGGTGGAGATTGTGGTTTGTCCGATCGTGCGGGAGGCGGACGGGTTGGCGATGAGCTCGCGGAATGCTTATCTGGATGCCGAGCAGAGGACGCGGGCGCTAGTGCTGCATCGGGCGCTGATGAGGGTGCGGGAACTGGCTGACGTGGGGGAGCGGAGTGCGGCGCGGCTGCTGGCGGCGGGGCGTGAGGAAATTGCCACGGAGAGTTCGGTGCGTCTTGATTATTTTGAGATCGTGGATGCGGAGACACTGGATGCCGTGGAGGATGTTTCAGGCGGGGCGCTGGTCGCGGTTGCGGCGTATGTGGGGAGCACGCGGCTGATCGATAATGTTCTGCTCAGCGCTACGGCGGCCGCGACGAAGTAGGCCGCGTTTTTCCAGCGGAGATTCAGTCAAGGGAGACTCGCGAGGTGAATCCCCACTTCTCGCAAAGGACGCGCGAGAAATGGGGCACCCGTTAGTACAATACGCAGCTGGCTAGTAGGGATACGGGTAGACGTAGTAGGGCGCGTAGTCGTAACTCCACCACGGGCTATACCAGTAGGAAGGCCAGTACCAGAAGGGCCAGCCGAATCCCCAGCCGCAGCCCCAACATCCGAAACCCCATCCGCCGAAGAAACCACGGTCGAAGCCACGGCCGCCAAAGAAGGCGCCGCGACCACCGAAGAATTCGCCACGTCCGGCGAAGTTTGCGGATGCTACTTCAGTGCCCCGACCTACGGATCTTCCGGCTGCGGATCGCGCGCCTGACGCTGATGCGGTCGTGCCGCGAGCGCCGGCGAAGGAGTGCCAGTTGCCGTCGGCAATGCCTGAACCGCGTGAGGCGGACATCGTGTTGCCTCCGCTGCCCTTGCTGACGCCGTTGCCTCGGCCTTCGAAGGACCAGGTGTGGCCTGAGGCACCGCCGCGTGAGGCGAAACTGCCTGAGCCGTAGCCGCGTCCTGAGGAGTAGCCGCCCGATCTTCCTTCGCGGCCGGCGGCGGCAGACATTCCTCCGCGCTCGGAGCCGTAGCTGCCGCCGCGCGAGCCACCGCCGTAGCTGCCACCACTATGGAAGCTGCCGCCGGACGAACCCCCGCCGTGGAAACCTCCGCCACCGCCGCCACCGTGACCTCCGCCACCGTGTTGGGCGAGAGCGAGCGTGGGCGCGGAGACTAGGACGAACGAAGCAATTGCCGTGAGAACAGACGAAAACAAGGTGGGTTTACGCATTTGAGTCCCTCCAGTGAAACGGAGGTGGGCTGCCCAGGGAGGCAAACCGCCTGCAGTTTACTTTACTCCGGTTAGATGTTATTGCAGCACGGAAGTTGCCCGAACTTTACACGGAGGGATCGATGAGAGTGGGCTTCGGGCCGGGTTTGAGGCGGCAATTGTAAAGGCGGGCGGGGCTTGTGGTGGAAACTCCTTTGGAGGCCGCTGATGGCGCAGGGTTATATGGGGGTCCTTCGCTTTGCTCAGGATGACAGAGCGTGGATTTTCGACCACTTTCGGGACTTCGCTTATGGATGAGGGAGGGCTGCTGCTGCGACCGGACTGGGCTCCATGTGCTGACGGATCAGGGTTTCCACCTGGGACCAGAGGCGGGGATCGCATTGGCTCTGCATGTGGGTGGGAGTGAAAGTGCGCTGGAACCAGGAACCTCCGCGACAGGACACGGGCGTTTTCTGATAATCGAAACGGTAGTTGCCGAGGATTTCCGTTTTCGAATGGTCGGCGGCGGTGATGTGGGCGCGGCCGTGGAGAATGCCGTGGGGTTGATAGAAGTTGGCGGCTTCGGCTACGTTTTGGGGAATGACGCCGTCGCTTTCCCAGGGCTTGGCGATGGAGTCGACCTGCACGGTTAGCAGGACGGGGATTCCGGCGCGGTTCAGTTCACGCGCGAGCATGACGACGGCCGACGCTCCCCAGCTATGGCCAAAGAGAATGATGCGGGCCTGGGCTTTTTCTGCCGCGCTGAGTGCGCCGTCGCGGTTGGTATCGAGACGGCGAAGAATGGCTTCGTAGGCCGACCTTCGGTGACGATTCTCGAAGATCTGGATCGAGGCGTCTTGGGGAAGGTCGGGCTGCATTCTGTGCGCGAGTTGTACGGGACCGTGATTGGGATCGTCGTGGCGGATGAAACCGCCGGCGAAGCCGATGAGGATGTAGGAGGCTTTCGGCGGAGGCTGGCTGGCGAGGGCGCCGTCCGCGGCGGTGAGCAGGGGCGCGGCCAAGGTTGCGACCAATGCGGCAAGAATCGGGAATCGCGCGACGCTGGACACTTTGAATCCTGAGACTACGCTCCTGAGGGTGAGATGATGCGCACTGGAGCTGGGTTGCGGCGGATTGTCTCTTCGGCGAAAAGCCACTGCGGTTGTGGCTTTTCGGCGCTCGACCCGGAGGCAAGTTTACACCTATCCGTCAAGTCTGGGGAGAAGGCGGCCTGGCGGGGGCTGCCGGGTCTTTAGACCCGGTCCCACACGAACCACTTCACTCGACACAAACTCTTCGCTCCGCACCAGTCTTCTTACTTGCACTATTTTTGCTTCGCATGGACTTTTGAGACGAAGGGATTGTCGTGGAGGAAGTAGCGCCAGGGTTTGTCGACGGCTTTGGTGATGCCGATGCGGGGGCTGGTGCGTATGCCGCGGGGGCGGGTTCCGTCGCTGCCGATCCAGAGGCTGCTGGCTGGGTTGGTGAGGTCGCCTGCGTTGTCGCGGGTGCGGGTGATGCTGAAGGCTTCGCAGAGGCGGCCGGGGCCGCTGGTCAGGTTGATCAGGGCTTTGTTGGTTGGGTGCCTGGGATCTTGCATTTCGACTCCGCGGGCTTGGGCCATTTCTTTTACGCCGGAGATTGGTTCGAGGGCGCGGAATAGGACGCCTCCGGCCTGGCCGGCGGGTTCGCAGGAGACGTTGAGGCAGTAGTGATTGCCGTAAATGAAATAGATGTAGGCGTGGCCGGGGGGGCCGAAGAGGACTGAAGTGCGAGCGGTGTTGCCGGCGGCGGAGTGCGAGGCGGGATCGTCTTCGCCGAGGTAGGCTTCGACTTCGACGATGCGGGCGGTGAGGCGTGGTGAGCCCTCGCGGACCAGGATTTTTCCGAGGAGTTCGCGGGCTACGCGGCGGGGATCGCGGCTGTAGAAGGCACGAGGGACGGGGCGGATTTTCGCGGAGGTTTGCGAGTCGGGCATGCGGAGGGATTTTACATGTAGGGCGGTTGTTTTTCTTTCGCCCCTCCGGGGCTTATTCACGCGCCGAGCTCCGTCCCCACGGCTCGCGCCGTGGGCTGCATTCTTTCGCCGCTAGCGGCTGGATTTTTACAGCGTGCGACCGCGCTTTGTGCCGACGGGCTTGCTTACTCTTCGCAGCAGCTGTGCGGGCTCAGCCGTTGCGCCCCCCGGCTTTCGCCTCTAGATCGGCCTGGGGTCGGTGTTTGTGGCGGCGGTAACGTTGGAGGGCGGATCGTCGAATGATTTGCCGGGTTCGTGGGCGAGTTTCTCGTGCTTGCTGCCGACTTTGCGGATGGCGTCGTGCCAGCCGTCGTCCCAAGCTATGTGGGCCTCGCCGTCGACGAGAGTCCAGGTGCCGTGCTCCTCGCCGTGAGTCTTCTTCGCGTTTCCGTCGGCTTCGAGGGTGATGAAGAACGTGTTTCCGCTGCCGTCACCGACCTCCCATTTGCCGATGAAGTGAGCGCGGCCGGGGAGCATGGGGTTGTCGGGTGGTCCGAATTCGATGTGATCGATGTCGGCCGAAACTTTTTCGCGGTGGCCGTCTTTGTAGATGATTACGGCTGGGGCTTTGAAATCGATGCGGGCGATTTCGGCCACGGTGAAGGTTTGATGGTGGCCGTCTTTGAAGACGATCACAACGGAGTTGCGATCGGCGGTAGCGGCAAGGCTGGCGGAAGCCGCGGCAAAGGCGAGCAGCACGATTGCGGAAAATCCGATAAGACGACGCATGATTGCCTCCCGAACGGCGGGGCGCGGGAACAGAACGCCTCTGTGATGTTATACGAGGAGGCGGTTGGAATAGTTCACTGTTTTTCGGCCGGAGATCCAAAACAAAAAAGGACCACACGGGCCGAAGCCCACGATGATTCACGCCTTTACGCGGCCCCTTCGGCAGGCTCAGGGCAAGCTCTTAAGGGCCGCTCGTCTACGGCGGCGGCGCTTCCACCTAGCTCTCAGGCTGCGCCTTTGGCGGATTCTTTCAGGTATGCCAGGACTTCTTCGGCGTGGCCTTCGGGTTTTACTTTTTCGAAGATGTGCTGGATCTTGCCGTCGGGGCCGATGATGAAAGTGGTGCGCGCGACTCCCCAGACCTTTTTGCCGTACATGTTTTTTTCTTTCATGACGCCGAAGGCTTCGGCGACTTTTTTGTCGGCGTCGGCGAGCAGGGTGAAGGGCAGGCTGAATTTGTCCTGGAATTTCTTTTGGGCTTTGGGCGTGTCGGGGGAGATGCCGAGCAGCACGGCGCCGGTCTTCTGCATCTTCTTGTAGGAGTCGCGGAATTCGCAGGCCTCGATGGTGCATCCGGGCGTATCGGCGCGGGGATAAAAGTAGAGAACGACGGTCTTGCCGCGCAGTTCTTTCAAGGCGATTTCTTTTCCGTTCTCGTCCTGCAAAGTGAAGTCGGGAGCTTTATCATTGATGTTCATGGGAGTGTCTCCGGGGAAATCGATGTCGTGCGGCGGGAATGCAGCCGAAGGGGCGTGCGGCCAGCCTGCTTTCTTTACAATTTTACATCGTCGAATTTTACACCGCGGAATTTTACATCGCAGAACTTTGCGCCACAGGATTTTATGGCGGGGGCTTCTGGTCGCGCTGCTGGCTGGGGTGGTGGGCTGGGCCGGCTTGGCAGCGGCGCAGGAGGAACGGCCGCAGATCACACCGGGAGAGCGGAAAGTACCGCGAAAAAAAGATGCGGGACCGCGGGCGGTGGCGTTGCTGCAGATGGGAGCGAATGGCAAGGTGTCGCTGGTGCCGATCACGATTCTGATCGACGGCAAGTTCTGGGATGCGTCGGCGTATAAGGCTGATCCAGTGCCGATGGCGCTCGACCAGGGCACGGTGTATGAGGGCGAGCGCGCGGGCAGTTCGCTGGGTCTGTTCACCGTCGGCAGCGCGCTGCATAGCCGGAGCGTCAACTCGCAGATTCCGTGGATTGCCACGGGCAAGTGGGTTCCTGCTGGCAGCGAACCGACGAAGACCGCGGCCAAAGCGGAAACTGCGCCGGTCGGGATCGACAAGGGCGATGAACCGCCGCGGCTGACGCGGGATCCTACGAAAGTGGCGGCGCCGGCTTCGACTACTGCGCCCGCTTCGGGTGGGTCGCAATCTGGCTCGGCGCCTTCTAGTTCAACCCAGTCTAGCGGGCAGTCGGGTTCGGGTGATGAGCCACCGCGGTTGACGAAGGGCGCTTCGACAGCTCCGGCGACTCCGCCATCGGCGAGTCCGACGACGGGATCTTCCGGGCCTGCTACGCCGGGAGAATCGAAACCCGACTCGAAGGGCGGCGACGCGAAGACTAGCGACTCCAAACCGGCTGATGCCAAAGGCGACATCCGTGAAAACGTGCCGACATCCGACAGCGGAGCCAGTGAGGCGAACCGACCGAGACTGCGACGGGGGAAGCCGGTCGAACCCTTGCCTGAAGATGACGTGCCAGGTTATAGCCGACCGGGCGCAACGGCGGCGGGGGCATCCCCAGCCTCGTCCTCGGCTTCCCCGACGGCGGACGCGGCGAAAGCTGCTCAGGCCAAGGCTGACTCAGCGCCGGTGGATTTAGTTCCCGCGATATCCGACGCGACTGGACCGCAGCCGCGGTCGTACGCGTACGAGTGGCTTAAGGACGAAGAGGGAGAGCGTCGAGTGCAGATGGTCGAGTTGGCCAAGCAAAAAGTTCGCGCTTACGTGGGGGCGCTGGCGAAGGCGACGACAACACCGACATCTGCCACTGGGCAGGCGGCGCGGCACGGCGCGGCTACGAAAGCCGCCCCGAAAATTAAGGATCCGATTCTCGATAACGTGAAGATGACTTCGTTCGACGTTTGGACCACCAACCAGCCGGTGATGGTGTTCAGTGCTGTTGCACACATCCCGCCGCCGGCGGGCGCTGCGCAGGCCGACTCCGATTCTGCGCTGCAGTATTCGGTGCTGATGGTGGCTTATCCGGACACTTACAACAACCTGCATCCGATTTATGTGGGAGTCACGGATAAGTATCATCTTGACCTGACGCCGGGGCTGGAATTGGTTGACGTGGTGGACGCCGACGGCGACGGGCGTGGCGAGTTTCTGTTTCGCGAGATTACGGATGGCGGCAACGGCTGGGTGATTTATCGTGCAACCGCCGATAAGCTGTGGAAGATGTTTGACAGTTTGCATCCGGAGTGAGCGCGAGGCGAGATTCGCCCGGACGCGCATCCCTGCATTTTTCGTAAGGGTGTCCCAGCATACAAACTGGACAGAACGTAGAAATATGATCACACTTCGATTGATGGCCTGAGTCCTGCCACGTTTGTTTCAGTTCCAGGAGACTTCTTCCAATTGCGTCTGACACGCCGTAGGTTTGTGCAATCGATGCTCGGAGCCAGCGCCGCTTTGGGGCTGCCCGCAGCATTTTCCGGGTGCAGTGTTTCGTCGAAGGCGGGAACGGCGCTCGTGGCGAGCGTGCGGGCTCACCAGTTCGATACATCGTACGAGGGCACATTTCCGAAGGGATTTTTCTGGGGGACGGCGACCGCGGCTTATCAGATTGAAGGCGCGTGGAATGAAGACGGTAAGGGGGAGTCGATCTGGGACCGTTTCGCGCATACTCCGGGGAAGATCAAGAATGGCGACACGGGCGACGTGGCTTGCGATTCGTATCACCGGTGGCGCGAAGACATCGCGCTGATGCGGGCGATGAATCTGAACAGCTACCGGTTTTCGATTGCGTGGCCGCGAATTCAGGCGACGGGATCGGGTACGGCGAATGCGAAGGGCGTTGACCACTACAGCCGGCTGGTGGATGCGCTGCTCGAGGCGCGGATACGGCCGCTGGTGACGCTGTACCACTGGGACTTGCCGCAAGCGCTCGAAGATGCAGGAGGATGGCCGAATCGAGATACTGCGGGGCGCTTTGCTGACTACGTGCAATTGGTGGCGCAAGCGCTGGGCGACCGGGTTAGCGATTGGACGATCTTCAACGAGCCTGATGCGTTTGTGGATCTGGGACACCTCGAGGGTACGCATGCTCCCGGGCGCAAGAGCCTGTTGGATTTTTTGCGGGCTACGCATGTCGTGAATCTGGCGCAGGGCGAAGGGTTTCGGGCGCTGAAGGCGGCGCGACCTGGGGCGCGGGCGGGCACGGCGTTCAGCATGTCGGCGTGCGAGCCGGCGACCGATTCCGAGGAAGACAAGCTGGCGGCGGAGCGGGCGCACGCCATCACTAACACTTGGTTTCTGGAGCCAGCGCTGCGCGGGAGCTATCCGGAGGCGCTGGCGTTTCTGCCGGAGACGGCGATGAGGATCCAGGCGGGCGACATGGAGAAGACGCGGGCGCCGCTGGATTTTATCGGCATCAATCTGTATTACCGGACGATTGCGTCCGCCGTTGGCACGATGGAACGTTTTTCGCACACGCAAGAGTGGCTGTTCCCGGTAAAGATGGATGGCGGGCAGCAGGGACCGAAAACCGACTTCGGCTGGGAAGTTTGGCCGAAGGCGCTGTACGACATGGTCACGCGCATCACGCGCGATTACAACCGGCCGGTGATCGAGATCACCGAGAGCGGATGTTCGTATAACGACGGGCCCGACGCGAGCGGAGCGATTCACGACCGGCGGCGGACGACCTATCACCGAGAGTATCTGGCGGCGTTGGGGAGGGCCATCGCCGAGGGTGCGGACGTGCGCGGGTATCATGCCTGGAGTTTGCTCGACAACTTCGAGTGGGCGGAAGGATTCAGCCAGCGCTTTGGATTGACTTATGTCGACTTCAAGACGCAGCAGAGAACGATTAAAGATTCGGGGCGCTGGTACGGGAAAGTGGCGGCAGAGAATCGATTGAAGGCGCAATAATCCGGAGTGCGGCCAACCCCACCACTACGCCGCCGACGAAGACGACGAAAGTATAGATCGTCATCTCGTGCGGCCGTCGCGGCAAACCGGCCATCAGAGCATTCCCGAGCCTGCTGCTGGTGTTGAAAAATGCGTGCAGCACAATGGCGACCAGCACGTTGAACTTCGACATGTTGGCGGCCGCCGTGAATAAGAAGGCAATTCCCGTTACGATCAGAAGGAACTGCCAGGGAGTCGCGCTGCTCCAGCCTTCCATCTGAAACAGCGGCAGGTGCCAGCCAGCCCATAGCGGAGCCAGAATCAGCGTCGCGCGCACCGGACCGTAGCGCTCCTGCAATCGCGGCAGCGCGAAGCCGCGCCATCCGGGTTCCTCGGGCACCGGACCCCCGAGGAATGTGGAGTAGTTAAATCCATAAGTGCTCCAGTGCAGAAGCGACGACCAATGCAGCGCGTAGGCGGGCGCTTTCGCCACCGCGGCTGACGGTGCCAGAAGCGTGGTTAGGAAGAAGGCGGTCAAGCCGAAAGACAGACCTGTGGCGAGGCTGTGCCAGCCCGCCCAAAGGCGGCAAATTTTCAGGTCGCGAGCGGCCAACCAGCGAGTAATAAAGGCGGCCACAGTCGGGCCGAACGTGCCGGCGAGGAACATCAACTCCCCGTAGGACTCAGCTTTGTCGTCTGGTACGAAGTGCGGCACGCCTAGCCACCAAATCCACGTCCATGCATAAGTCAGGGGGAAGAAAAGCGTGAGTGGTCTCGAACGCGCGAAACGAACGAGGAATGATGGGCGATCGCTGCGCGGAGGATCGACAAGTTTTTCTGGCGAACTTGCCATGGCACTGGCGGAACGATAACACACGCGTGGGGATTTCGGTCGCGGCGGCGTCGCCAGCGGCGGCACTAGTTGTTCGGGACCTTGAGGCGGTCGCGCTCCTCGGCCAGTTTCTTCTGCAGGGCAGGGTTCACGAGTGACACCGGGACTTCGAGGTCTCCGACTTTGAACTCCGTGGGGTCGAAGGTCGCGTAGCCGTCTTTTTCGCCCATGTGGCCGGAGATGGTGACCCAGACGTCCTTGCCGCCAATCTCGGTGAGAAATTTGCCGTGAACGATGTCGCCGTCCATCGTGACCTGCTGGTCTTTGATGTTGGGCGTGCCGCTGCCGAGGTTGGACTCGGGAGAGAGGCTGCCACCTCCGCCGGAAGCGCCCAGCATTTGCGCCACGACGGCGCTGATTTCGTCCGAATTAACTTGAGAGCCCGCCTTGGCGCTGGGGGCGGTTGGGCCCTGTGATGGAGACTGTGTGGGTTCGGGGGATCGACTGCCGGTGGCTGCGCTCGCGGATGAAGGCGGCGTCAGCTGTTGCGGCTGGGTACTTTTCTGATCGGGGGAATGTTCCACGACTGCGGTGGGGGCTGGAGGCTGAACCTGAGGCGCGGGCCTCTTCAGAACCAGGATGATCGCGACCACCGACGCGGCCAGGGTCGCGATGCTGATGATACGGTCGACTTTGATTTTCACGGCAATCCCTGATCGGTCGGCCCGGGGCAAGTGGGCCCAGAGTCATGGTAGCTGGGTCCGGGCTGGAAGATGAGATGACCAAAGTGTGGCCCTAGGGGTGACTTTGTGGGACGGACAGGAGTGTCCGTCGCCTTTGGTGTTGGTCTTGTCTTATGGGGAAGGACTGGCTCAATCAGAAGCAGATTCGAAACCAAGGTCTAAAGCGACGGACAGGAGTGTCCGTCCCACAATGAGCTACTTCAGTTTCTTGGATAGCAATTCGTTGACGAGCTGGGGGCTGGCTTGGCCTTTGGAGGCTTTCATGACTTGGCCGACGAAGAAGCCGAGCATGGTGGTTTTGCCGGCGCGGTATTGCTCGAGTTGTTTGGGGTTGGCGGCGAGGACTTCGTCGATCATTTTCTCGAGCGCGGAGGTGTCGGTGGATTGTTGCGGGCTTCCTTCTTCGTCGTAGACAGCGGGGAAATCTTTGTTGCGATCGAAGGCGAGGTCGTAGAGGTCTTTGAGCATCTTGCCGGAGATGGCGCCTGCCTCGACGAGGTCGGCCGAGGCTGCCACGCCGCGCATCGAGATTGGAGATTGTTCGATCGCGATGCCTTTGGCTTTCAGGCGGCCCATCAATTCGCTCTGCACCAGGTTCGCGACGCGTTTCGGATTCTTGGCGACTTTCGCAGCCTCTTCGAACTGGTCGGCTAGTGACTTCGAAAATGTCAGCACCTGCGCGTCGTAGTCGGTGATGCCGTAGTCCTTGACCATGCGGGCGCGGCGGGCTTCGGGGAGTTCGGGCAAGGCGCGGGCGATTTCGGACTTCCATTTTTCGTCGACCACCAGCGGGAGCAGGTCGGGCTCGGGAAAGTAGCGGTAATCGTGCGCCTGTTCTTTCGAGCGCATGCTGTAGGTTTTGCCTTCGTTCGAGTTGTAGAGGCGTGTCTCTTGTGTGACTTTGTCGCCGGATTCCAGGACTTCGATCTGGCGGCCGATTTCGTATTCCAGCGCTTCGCGGATGAAGCGGAAGGAATTTACGTTTTTGATTTCGGCCTTGGTGCCGAATTCTTTCTGGCCGCGCGGGCGCACGCTGACGTTGGCGTCGCAGCGCAGCGAACCTTCCTCCATGTTGCAGTCGCTGACGCCGGTGTAGAGGATGATTTCTTTCAGGCGCGTCAGGTATTCGTAGGCCTCGTCGGGCGAGGCGATGTCGGGCTCACTGACGATTTCGATCAGGGGGACGCCGGTGCGGTTGAGGTCGATGGCGGTTTTTTCGTCGGCGTCGGGGAAGCCGTCGTGCAGGCTCTTGCCGGCGTCTTCTTCGAGGTGGACGCGGGTGATGCCGATCTTCTTTTTTGCCTTGCCGTCGGGGATCTCGATATATCCGAACTCGGCCAGCGGCTTGTCGTATTGCGAAATCTGGTAGCCCTTGGGCAGGTCGGGATAGAAATAATTCTTGCGCGCGAAGATGGACGTTTCGTTGATGCGGCAGTTGAGCGCCATGGCCGCCAGCGTGGCGAATTCGACGACTTTCTTGTTGAGTACGGGCAGGGCGCCGGGCATGCCGAGGCAGACTGGGCAGACGTTCGTGTTCGGCGGGGCGCCGAAGCGCGTCGAGCAGGAGCAGAAAATCTTGCTCGCCGTCAGCAGCTGGACGTGCACTTCGAGGCCGATGACCGGCTCATAGATGGCGTGGGCGGCGATGGAATCGGCCGGGGTGGTGGGCATAAAGAGTGATTATAAATGCTCTGGTTTGTCGCCCTGAGCGCGCAGGACCTGCGCAATCTCCGCCGGTTCGTGTGGCCTGCCCACCCCCCTGCACTTCCGTGCCGGGCTGTCACATGCCGCCGCTTTCGCTGCTGGATTTTGGCGTTCAGTTCGTCTTTGGGGCGTTCAGATATTTGTCGACGGAGATTTCGAAGAAGAGAAGTTCGTTGCCTTTGGCGTCGGCGACGCCGGTGATGTCGATGGTGGCGCCGGGCAGAGGCGACGAGATGCCGCCGATGTCGAAGAATAGAAATCCTGATTGCGTGGTGTGGGGCTCGACGGCCCGGGCTTCGAACTGCGAGGACTCGATCTCGTCCATTTCTTTCTTGCTGATGCCGCCCTTGGCTTTGTGCGGAAGAGGAATTGGGGCGGGCCGAGTACTGACCTGCGGATTGGAGAGGCGACGGTAGAGATCTTCGGGAGTGATGGGGGTGAGCTTCGAGTCGTTGGCGGTGAGGAGAGTGATGTGCATGTTGGCGATGGAGATGGGCTGGTCGCCGTCGTTGGTGACGATGAAGAAAACGGGCAGGAAACCGTGGGCGGCGAAATTCGTGGAAAAGATTTTGGCTTTTTCTGGCGTGTCGTAGGGATCGGCGGCGATGGCGGCTTTTTCGTCGCGATGAAAATCGTGAGCGGGATAGTTGATGGCGGCTTTCGCCACCGGCTTCTCGAAGTTCTTCGCCGCCAGCAGTGGCGGCAGAAACATTCCAGCGCCGAGCGCCAGGATCAGTGAGCGACGGACGGCTGAGCGCTGAATGACCGCGTTGACTCGTGAAAGCCGGGTCGATTGTAAGGATATTCGAAGCATGCAGCCAATTATAGAGGGGCGGCGCGCCGGTCGCCGATGAGCGGTTTAGAATGGCTCAACTTGAGCTATTTTCTCTACAGTCTGGCGCTGGCATTGGGAATGGTTGTGAGCCTGCCGTATTGGCTCTACCAGATTCTGCGTCACGGCAAGTACCGCACGGGATTTGTCGAACGGATGGGAAGAGTTCCGGCGCGGTTGACGCGTAGGGCGGGCTCGCAGGCTGGGCGCGTTATCTGGGTGCATGCGGTTTCGGTGGGCGAAGTCGCGGCCGTCAGCGGACTGGTGGAGCAGATGAGGCGCCGTTTTCCGGGATATCGCGTGCTGGTTTCGACGACCACCGATACCGGGCAGGAGTTGGCCCGCAAGCGCTTTGGCGAAGACAACGTATTCTACTTTCCGATGGACCTGGGGTTCGCGATCAGGCCGTATCTGGAGGCGTTGCGGCCCGAGTTGGTCGTGCTGGCGGAGACCGAATTCTGGCCGAACTTTT
>Ga0210383_10000069_pt1 | contig 115348 bp, 110 predicted proteins | sample IncBWC14OmetaG_FD_160072 | JGI IMG/M metagenome (GOLD analysis project Ga0210383, IMG submission 160072) | Forest soil microbial communities from Barre Woods Harvard Forest LTER site, Petersham, Massachusetts, United States - Inc-BW-C-14-O ...
AACCGCGCACTCGCGCGAAGCCTGAAAGTTCATTCACTTCGAGTAGGACTGGGCGCTTCAACCAGTTGCCGAGCAGCACACCCATGAACATAAAGTACGCGTGTCTCTCATAGAGGACGGCATTCGGCTGGCGCAACAAGACGGGCAACAAACGAAATGGGAGAAACAAGTTGTAGAGAAGTTCGAATACTTCAAAAACGAACTGTGGACATTCGCAGCTTATGTATTTCCAAATGCGTTGAAGGCCGCGCGCACGATCTTCTTTCCTCAAAAATGGCATCATACCCGCGGACTTGAGAGGATCTACGCCAGGAGGCGATACGATCGTTACCTCGTGCCCATCTGCCTTCAAAGCTTCGACGAGGCTACGAATGTGCATGGCCTGAGAACTGCGGCCCATGGTGCGATGGTGATAGACGAATTGCATAGTCCAACGCCTCGGAACACGAACTAAGACGCGGCGCCAACCCCGCCACTTAATAAAAACATTCAGCAATGCGCGGACGGCCCACAAATATGCGGCTTTTCTTATAACTCGTTTGAGAGGGTGCGGTTTTCTATGCGGAGTGGAGCGCTTGACTTTGGGAAACGCAGGGATTGTAGAGACTCATGTAATCATCGAGCATACGTTCCGGCCTAAAATACGTTAGATAACAATGGCTTGCCAGATTTCTCATAGTAGAAAGTCTATGTTTGCTGCTGATCGCGTCGCACAATGCTTCTGCCATGCCCTCAGGATCGGACGATGGCACAAGCGTTACTGCACCAGACAAACGCGCGATCTCACCCATGCCTCCTACGTCGGTAACTACCGCAGGCAAGCCAACTGACATCGCTTCCAACAAGGACACAGGCAAGCCTTCGGTTACGGAGGAGTTGACAAATAGATCGGCCGCGAGCAAAAAAGACGACACATCAGTTTGCTCACCAAAGAAAGTGACGCATTCATGCAGCTCGAGGGCATCAGCGAGCATTCGCAGACTTGCCTGAAGAGGCCCGTCACCAACGATCCACAGCTGTACATCAGGATGTTGCACACGCGTGAGTGCAAGAGCCTGCAGCAAAGTGGCATGGTCTTTTAACGGCGCCAAACGGCCAACATGCAGAAGAGTAAAACCTTTTTTGGGTTGAGGGACAGCCCGGATGTCGGCGGGATCAGCGCCGTTATAGATGTGGATGATTTTGTCGCGGGCGGCAAATGGGGCCGCCCGCAAATTGGTCCGCGTGCCCTCGCAAACTCCGACGATCCAGTCGCACCAGCGTGACGCGAGCGCAAATTTCAACTCGCGGCGCATCTGGTAAGGAGGCTTAACCAAACCGTGGCGGGTTACTATAACGGTTTTCACTCCAGCGAGACGGGCAGGAAGAGCAGCCATAATGGCAGCAGTAGCATTGTGACAATGCACCACGTCGGGGCGCGAGCGGCGAAATGATCGGTACAAACTGCGCACGAGGCGAAGAAACGAAGAAGGATGGTGTAGAACGACCTCAAAGCCCTCGGCGCGCATCTCTTCACCAAGCACGCCAAGCCGATAAAGGCAGTGGACGGAGGCCGTGTGGCCCCGGTCACGTTGCAATCGGCACAGTGTGGCCGTTAGCTTTTCCGCTCCGCCCATTTCCATGCTGTCGCCGACGTGCGCGATGTTAAGCGGGGCAGCCCGTCCAGCTTGGGCGCCAAGTATAGGGGTCGAACTTATTGGTTCGACGATGCTGCTCATTGTGATACAGACCTCATAGAATTCATCTTGCGACTTCTACGGCCGCTGGCTGCGGAATCAGGAAATCTACCAAGCGGTTGAATGACGAACTGACTGGCGTGGGCAGCAAAGCAGAAAGTTGCAGCAAGCGCCGGCGATCATCCTTCTGCAGCACCATGAATAATCGGCTTGTGATCAGGAAAACGGTCGCACCTACCGGTACGGCAACGCTCAACTTCAATAGTGGGCTTAGCGGCATCGCGACTATGCTTAGCACAACGATCGCCATCGCAAGAGTTGCAGCTGAAAGCCTTAGAAGGACGGGCATATCGATTCGGACAGGATAGCGAACCAAGACGCGGCCCCAGATAGTTACCGCAGCAAACGTTTGGGCAACGCCATTAGCCCAGGCTGCACCGAGTGCACCGTGACTTGGAATCAAAGCCAAATCGAGGAGTACGTTGATCGCCGCAGCCAGGCAACCCCACTTCAAGACAAATCCCAGATCTTCAGCGGAGTACAGCAGAGTCTGGGCAGGAGTCAATATCGCCCTTGGAATGCTGAGAAGGGCGACTACGATGAAAACCGGAATTGCCGGAATGTATTGCGGCCCGTACATGAAGCGCACAAATGGACCGCCGATACACGCGAGACCGATCAGAATCGGAAGCGCTCCCAGGAGGACGTACGTGGATGCTTTGGAGGTCATTCTAAAGAGGCGGTCCTTATCACGGCCGTACTCGGCCATTTGCGTGGCGGAGAGCGCATTGGCGAAGGTCTGAGGCATGCGCATGAGCCGGTCCGCGACACTGAAGCAAACCGAGAAGAAAGCTAGTTGGCGAATGTCGGGCTGCAGCAATTTCAGGAAAATAATGTCGGACCGGTCCCAAATCACAATTTGCAAAATCATTAGTCCGGTGCTCAGGCCGGAGAAAGAAAACATTCGCTTGCGAATTTCTAGCGGCAACGGGAGCTTCGGTACTGATTTCATTGATTTGAGAACTGGAACAGTTTTGACAGCCAACTCCGCGGTGCGATAGAGCAAAACGCCTGCGGCGATGCCTATCAGATTCCATCCAAGTAGGAGACTTGCTGCCACTGCCACCACATATACGATGGCTCCAACGAAAGCGCCACGCGTATTGAGTGCGGCGTCCTCGGCGGCGGAATTCGCCTGCGAAGGCACGAACGTGATCATGTTCGGCACCATGCTCAGCACCAGCAGGATGGAGCAGACACGATACGCGGGGTCGACGAGCGTGAAAACGGCGACCATGCCGATGGCCGTTAAGACGCAAGCGATCACCGTCTGGGCCCAGAGGTTGTAAAAGAATACGGCGCGTGCCAACTCCTTTTTTCCGCCACCAAGAAATTCTCCCATGTACTTAAACGTAGTGAGCGGGATTCCCAACGAACCTACCGAGCACGTGATGGATGTCAGCCAAAATACAAGATTGAAGTAGCCGAGCCGCGTTGGGCCGATGACTCGCGCGATGACGACCGTCGTCAGCAGCGTGCAAACGAGGGTAATCACCACTTCCAGACCCATGAAGATGAAATTGCGCCCGATAACCTTGGCATCACCGGGGACGAGCGTTGACGCGGGAAGGGCCAGCGTCGTCAAACCAACTTCCGGATTGGATAGAGTGGTCAAAATGTCCGCGGGCTTATTAGACAAAGGGAGGAGCAATTGGCCTACTGAGTCCACGCAATCACATTGCACGTGGCTTTCTGTCCATCCTTGATGATCGGAGAAGACGTCAATGGAGATTCCTCGGTTTCGGCAATGAGAAAGTTAAATGGCCGCAAGGACTGAAGGAATCTCAAACACTCTACCGGGTCTCGCTTGGTGCGCATGGCAACTCGTGGGTTAGCTTCCACAGTTATCACACACTTTCGAGCCGACGCGATGGTCTCTGCAGCGCCCTTGAGCACATCCAATTCGCCACCCTCCACGTCAATCTTTATTGCCACGTCGACGCCTCGCACACCAAAACTGTCGATAGTCACCACTTCCAATGGGCCTTCGCCAGGAACAAGGAAACGGGCGTGGTCAGAGTTGTCATAGGCTGGAACTTCCAGGCGGCCGGTGCCCTGGAAACAACCCACAGCCTTGGTGATCGCTTTCGAGGGAATCTGGAGTTGGGATAAATTGCGTTTCAGGAACACAGCTACGTCGGGGTTAGGCTCGAAGGCGACAACTCGCGTCACGCGGGAGCTTTGCGAGCATACGAGGGCCGAGAATGTCCCGACATCTGCTCCGCAGTCGAACAGAACAACAGCAAACATTGGTTCCAGTAGGCGGCAAAACGAATGAATCAGCTGGCTTTCATAATCCTCAATATCTCGCTGGTCCCAACAGGTGTCGTCACGGAACAACGGCACACTGAAGTTGACCCCACGGCCCAATTGATATTGCGCAACCACGTTGAGCATCCCCAATTTCCCAGCGATTCCTACCAACCTGTCGCCGCCGCGAATCCGCCAACGGGTTATGGTTCTGGCCAACCTCAAGAAAAAGGGAGCATGAGTAATTATCTTGGGGATCGGAGGGGTATTCCTGATGCCTAGCGCGATCTGTTCGGACGCCACAATGCTCGAACGGCTCGACACCTGGTAGTTGTGAATTGTTTTCATTAGAACTACAATCGACACGAATTGGAACTCTTCTGGTAATAAAAATCTAACGTTGCATGAGCTCGGAAATCGTGACGGCCTCGCGATTCTTACCTAAAGCGGCTTCGACTACGCGCGGCAGTGCTTTTAAGGCAGGCTCGCTAGTCCCGTGGTAGAGAATGATATCTCCGGAGGAGAGCGAGGTTCGATCCAACTGTGCTTCAACTTCTCCAGTCGAAGCACGATAGTCTTTGAGGTCAACATTCCACATCACCACCTGCTGGCCGGCCGACCAAGCCGGAATGAGGCTGCGCAGTGATAATTTGCCGTGGGGAGGGCGAAAGAGTTTGCACTCTTCTCCCAGGATGCGATGCAGTACCGATCTACTCATCCCTATCTCTCGAATGGCGCCAGACCAGGAAAGCCTATGGAAGTATGGATGGCTATAAGAGTGACTGCCGACTTCGTGTCCTTCTTTCTTCATCCGCTGCAAGAGTTCGGGATACTGCTCGGCGGCTCCCCCAACGACAAAGAAAGTAGCTTTCACCGCGTGATCTCGAAAGATGTCCAGCATCCGAGGAGTATGAATTGGATCCGGTCCATCATCGACGGTGATGGCAATCTGCGGCCGGTCCCGGCTTCCATGCTCAAGGAGTTGCCGACTGGGGACAGCGCTGTATAGAGCTTTCTTGATCAGAGAGCGCCCGTCCGGCGCGTGCCCGTTCGTATTTGCAGGAGTGTTCTCTCGCCACAAATAGGTATTGCTGTAGTGTGTCGCGATATTTTCTTCGGGGACAAAATCATGAGTCAGATGTCGCCTCGGCTGCTCAGTCAGGCGCTGTAGCGCATTTTGTAACTCTTGCGTATCGCCGGGACCGATGAATGTGACAGTGGGCTGATTTTGAAGCGCCTCCGGAACGCGGACGGCCGTCGTGATGATTGGAATGCGTGAAGACATGGCTCGCAGTACTGAGAGCGGCACGCCATCCTGGAGCGAGACCAAAACATCGCATCCCTGAAGCGAGTCGTGCGTGGCCAATTCTTCGGGTACCCACTCGAAATCCGAACGCAGCTCTCGAATTGCAGAATCACCGGCAAATCGTTGTGGATCTTGCTTGGAAAAGATGACGAGTTTGGCGCGCCTGCCAGTCTTGCGCAAAGTTGAGAATGCAATGAGCAGCTGATCGAAGCTGCCATTGGACTCTGGGCTCAACACCGCGCCTATGACAAGCTCATCTGAGCTATTTTGCAACTCTCCCGCCGAAGCCTGCACCGGATTCTTTGGCGCGGCCGACAGAAGTGTATTTTTAACTCCGGCTGCGTCTAAGTCATTCCGAAACGCCGCGAACGTGCGCTGCAAACCCTCCCGTGTGGGTATTAGCTGTTTCCATCCGATGGAATGCAGCTTGGAGTTGTCGAAACGATTCCCACCCCACTGGCTCGCCGCCTTATAAGGCGTGAGGATGGCCGGCAACTGGCCCTTCGAATGGCGGTTGTACTTCGCGACCATGGAAGAAAGTACCTTCACACCAACATAGGGTACGGAAATGGATCGAATCTTCGTGACGTTCTTCCTATAGGCTCGCAGGTATTGGCGGCAGGTCGGCAGGTCGTCATCGTGCACATTATAAATCTGGCCCGCGGCGCTCTGATGAGTGCCCGCAACCACGATGGCTTCCGCGCAGTTGTCAACGTAACTCAACGGAAGCAAATTGCTTCCACCGAAGTGCAACAGAAGGTTGCCGATCGTCAGCCCAACGCGGTTGGAAAAATGACCGCCATCAGGACCGTAGATAACGCCCGGTCGCAGAACCACCAGTTCGAAGCCATTCCTCTTCCGGTATTCCCAGAACAGTTGTTCTTGGCGCAGTTTGGAGTAGGAGTAATGATCACGCCATTCGGGATGCGGTTCGAGCACTGTCTCCTCGTTAACCTGGGCCCCACGGCCGAGGCCTGCTACTCCATATACACCAAATGAACTCACCAGAACGATACGCATTGGCTTGCGATCCGCGATGGCATCAAGCAAATTTCTGGAAGTTACGACGGAATTGAGGAAAAGATCTGCGGCTGTTCCCTTCTTTCCAGCGACCAAATGGAAAATGAGCTGGACATCATCGACTGTTCGAACAGCGTCCTCGCGATACTTCAGGTCTCCCACGCAATAATCAAGCTGAATGCCCGGATGCTGTCCTAAAAGCGCGTCTAACTTGGGAATGTCGGACCGACGGCGTACGTTGCAACGGATATTTGTGTGACCGTGAGCCAGGAGCCGCTCGATCAGGGCCGTTCCTAGAAAACCGGCTGCCCCAGTAACGAGTATTTTCATGCCAACGCCACCGGGTAAACTTGCGTAGAAATCTCATCCATGATTTGTGAAACGCGCAGAATCTCCGAATAAGGGATGGGCACAGCGGTATCGCGCGAGATGCTTTCGTAGAATTCCGATAAGAGCCGGCTCATCCCCGCAAAAAACTGAAAACGCGATCCGGCGAATTCCCGGGCATTGTGCGTCGCTTTACGCAGAGACTGCCAGCTGGACTTAAACGGCGGCAACAATCGGCCCAAGGCGCTGGGCACAGTCTGTTTTTTTTCGACCAACATGGTGCGGAGCGCGAAATCAATGTGGGCTGTGTTCTTTGTTCCATAGACCCGCATGAAATGGCCGACCGGCCTCGCGTGCGAGGAGAAAGTAATGTACGCGGACATACTACCGGCAAGAATCATTACCCGCAGTTCGTCGAGAACTCCATCGGTGCGGTCATCCTTCAAATTCCGGCGGCGATACGCACGGGCAATGATTTCTAGTGGTTCGTCAGGAAGGAATGGCGTAATTTTATTGATAGCGTGGTCGATGATGTTCTGAAACAACTTGCCCGGCAATTGATGAACCCAGTGACGATCGTCGGAAAGCAATGCCAAGCCGAATCCGCCTGCCAAATCGTATCCGTAATAGCTTTCAATATGAACTGGATCGCCCAGCTTCCCTTTTGCGACAAATTCCTTTAGCTCCAGGGCTGGCGCTTCGAAGTTGTACCAGTAATTGATTGTCATCTTTCGATTGGTTTGTAGCAGGCACTCGATCAGCCGCCCGCCATCTGTTGCGTTCATCGCAAGCGGCTTCTCCAGAAAAACGTGACATCCTGCCTCGGCGGACTTCTGCGCGAGCGTCAAATGAGAGTGCGGCGGAGTGGCAATATGAATTACGTCGAGCCGATGGTCGGATAGCATGCGATCGAAATCTGTGTACTGGTGCGGTACGGAGTAACGAAGTGCAAGCTGTTCAGCCAGGAGCGGTTCTAGGTCACAAACGGCCAGGACGCGGGCGCAGCCGAGCTTTTGAATTTCCTCAATATGCCCGTCAGCAATTTTGCCGCAGCCAACTATGCCAATATTCAGCATTAATTATGCTCGACGCCTTCGCCAACGCTCTCAACTTGGGTGGTCTGCGCCGTGAATATGGGGTCGCGCTGTCCGATGGCCTCAATTGCAAGATACATCTGCCACGCGGTGACGAAATGAACGGCGCACTCGCGCCGATTCGCTTCTTCTACCAACAAATTGAAGGCTGACTCAAGCACGTCTTGCAATAAGGCAGCGGAATTTCGCTCCTGTGCTCCATGCGTGTATAGCTTGATGAAACTGTCGCTTCCAATGCGGGGTGCTATATCCACCCAGCGCTTCACCCTATAGCGGGTAGCCACGTTTCCATGGCGAAGTTCGCCGGTTTCTAACCTGGGAAGTAAGCGGTCTCTCCATCGCATTCCGAGAGGCCCGGGAATGATAAGCAGATCCCCGCCAACGCCGCCACCAGGCGTAACAGGAGCGCCATCGTCATACGATTTCGACCGATCTGGATCACCGTTGCAGTAGTAGATGGTATTCACCAAACGGGCTTGAGTTAGAGAATCGCCGGAAGGCATAGTGAAATCGGCATAACAGCCAAGGTCTCGCAGGACTCGGATTTCATCGTTAAGACCACACAAGCGGCCATCCGGCCGCGAATTGTCCAGTGCCCAGTTGCCGTGGATGAAGCCGAACGTTGGCTTTCCGTCGCGTTCACGCAGTAGCCCGTATTCGTCGTGCAATGTTCGACAAAAATTGCTTAATCGGTCGACAAAGTTCTGGCGACCTTCTCCGTCATGGTGAATATGTACCTCGACATCCGCTATCTCTTCACGAACCATTTCCGCCAGGGGTTCCATCAGCGTCGGATGATATTCCTCTTCCGGAAAAAAGAACGTATATCGAGGCGAATTGCCAACCGAGTCCGGCTTGCATCGCTTCGCAATCTCCGGCCATGCAGATCGCCATAGATCCACGCGAGACCGTGCAGTGCTCAAATCCGCGTGCCGCCACCTGGGTTCGTAATGGTCCGCGATGGTTACCCATATACGCTCGAGCGGAGGCGCCGCACGCCGTGTAATCTGCTGCAGGCGCTGCTTGAGGTAGGAGGGGCCCCAGATTTGTGAATTGTGAATTAATTGCATGATGGCACGGTTAGTTTGGTATGAATCGAACTACCGGCCTAACACAGTCGCAGCTTTGGCCGGCACGCGCCGTTTCTCTCTTCGTTGCTGCAGGGCCAGCTCACAGATACGAAGTAATTCCTCTGCAGCTTCATCCCAACTCCTGCGAAATTGTTCGGAGATGAAATGTTCGTCCCAAAGCCGGTCCATCGCGTTTTCAATTGCGCCGGCTAGTGCTCGCGAGTCTCTTGGTGTAATCAAAATCCCGGATTGTTCATTGACTAGCTCAAGGATTCCACCCACATTCGTCGCAATCACGGGGCGTCCGCAACTGAGGGCTTCGATGACGACGTTAGGGTATCCCTCGTTATAGCTCGGCAGCGCGAGCACATTGGCCGCCGCAAGCCACTGGGCGACTCCTTGCGATGAAAGGGCGCCATTTAGAGTGATTCGATCTTCCAGCCCGAGATGTTTGGATTTACTGCGCAAGTGCTCACCATCCGGGCCATCCCCGACAAATGCCAATCGTAGGTTTGGGCGACGAACCGCAAGCGACGCAAAGGCCTCAAGCAGTTCCTCAACGCCCTTCGCGGTATCCAGACGTCCTACGAACAGCACGAGTTCGGCCTTCTCGCCGATGGCTAGTTGCGCGCGTGCGACGCTCCGATCTCCCACGCGAAAGACGGCCGGATTGCACCCATTCCTAATCGTCCGGACTTTGGAAGGGCTGATTCCCATCTCGATGGCTCGTTGCCGCAAGTGCTCACTCTTGGTTACCACGAATGTTGCCCGCTTCATTGCAAGTTTCGTCAACCATCTGGAGGCGGGGTCGACAAAGCGATTCAGGTCTGAGCCAATGGAGCCGACGACGGCCGGAATGCCAAGCTTGCGGGCCACCGCCACGGTGGCGTAGCCCTCCGGGTAGAGCCAGAAGTTGCAAGCTACGTCCGGCATGCACTCACGGAAATATGGCTCAAGGTACCTCGCACAGACCAAACCATTGATGCTTCTCGTCACGCCAGGTAAAGCTGGATACTCGAAGTACCGTGTGGTCACGCCCGGTGGAGAATAGGACAAGTCGGGATGGCGATGATCGTAGGTCGGCTGGAACCATTTCGGGTAACGCGGGAAAGGACAAATGACATTCACGTCGGCGCGTTTGGAGAGTGCCAAAACAATCTCATACTCGGAATGCCCGCGATACGGTTGGGCGGGAATCGGAAAAATCGGTGTAACCAGGGTCACTTTCAATCTCATCGCGTGACACCCCGAGCGCGCAGTTGATCAGGCAGGTGCACGTTGAGCGTTGCTGCGTTCCAATCCGCACTCTCTTGGCCGTTCGTCGCAAGAGAAACAGCCGCCCCCGAAGTCCAAATTTTCCAAAGTGGGCCGCGCGTGAACAGGAATTTGTAAAAACCCACGACTACGGCGGCATTCAACATGCAGAACGCGCTTGCCGGGCCGGCTATTCGCATCAGGAACGGGATGCCACGCCCAGCACCTAGAGCAGCAAGGAGGTAAAAGACAATCTGAGACGCTAGTACTCCGGCGTATAACAACGAATGGTTCGCCAGCAACGCGCTACTGGCTAGCAATATCACCAAAAGTATTGGAACCAACAGTCTCAAAAGCTTGTGCGAGATCAATTCGAAGCGCAGCCGATTCTGCCGCGACAGCAGCCAGGGAGCCAGTTGTAGCAGTTGAAAGTTGCCCGCCAGCGTTCGGACTTTTCGATGAAATTCTCCGCGTAAATTCTTGGGCCATGTGTCATAGACCCGCGCACGCAGGTCCAGAACAGATCGATAGCCTTGGCGAATGACGTTGAGAGGCTGCAACATATCGTCTAAAATAATTCCGTTCGGTAGGGCCCTGGCCAATTCGCGCCGGACCGCATAAAACCCGCCGTACACTCCCAGCGGAGAATCGACTCTTGCTTCGCAATTCCGAATCCACTGCTCGTAACGCCAATAGAGACCACCGACGGCTTTGGCGCCAGAGTCGTGGCCGTCGTCGTCGCGCAGCACCAACTCGCCGGCAACGCATCCAACATGGGGATCGGCAAAATTGCTGAGCAATAATTGCAGGGCGTTACTTTCAACCCAGGGACGAATATCGACGAACAACAAGATTTCACCTTTTGCGCTCTGCATTCCCAGATTGAGCGCTGCCGCTTTGCCACTGTGTTCGGAGCACCGGGTGTGCCTAACCTGCGGGTTTTGGAATTCCTTGAGAATGTCGTCGGTACCATCGGTCGATCCGTCGGAGACGATCTCGATTTGCATTCGATCGCGCGGATAATCCAGCGAAAGAAGGTGCGCGACCTTTTGCCGCAACAGCGCCGCCCCGTTGTGCACGGCGAGGATGATGCTGACTGTCGGAAGGATGGATCCTTGCCGCTGCGGTTGCGGATGCAGACGGCTGCGTAAGTAGATCCACAACGGATATCCGGCGTACGTGTAGAGAATGAGGCAAACAGCACCCCAGAAGGCGTACGTATGAACTTGGGTACTGCTCATGTCACCCTCTTTGCGTTTGTAATGCGTTACCGTGCTGGAACGGCGAGCTATTCTTAAGAAGGTTGGTTTGTTTGGAATGCCAGGCCGCTCTGCGGAATGAAACGCGACAGAATCAGAATCAATGGGGTCGCTACGTGCGTGCTCTGACGATTTTATTGCGACTAGTGCCGAAGGCGAACGAGGCCGTATATGACGACGATTAGCACCACCTCGACTGCAATGCTCGATAAAATCCAGTGACCACGTTCATTCGGTTTGGCGTCGCCTCTTTGAAGCGCGATCGTCGCCGTGGCCAGCCCCAGAATTAAGTACATCGTTGTTGTGTAACTGCGCGATAAAAACCACGACGTCGTCATGAACGCCACCAATGCCAGGCGCGTAGCCGCAATCCATTTTTGCGGCACACTCGGCGCGTGAAGGGGCTCAAGCTTTAAACCGGCCGCAGCTGTATGGGCGCTAACCATGGCGGGAAACGTTTCGCAAGTGGGCGCGTATTTCAAGGCGATGATTCCCTCCGAGAATGCAGGAGCCTGAGCGAGTGCACCGGCGCTGTTTATATAGCTCGCCTCAAATAGAGGCAATAAACCAAAGAACTTGGCTGACTGTCTTGTCTTTTGCACTCCGACGATGCGATTCAAACCCATCGTCGTTGTGACGAGCAATGCCACCCACAACGTGCTCCCCAATAATCCAAGCTCGGCAAGACAAAGGACGAAAGAATTGTGCGCGGTGATCTCATACAAATCGGTGAAGCCATTGAATCCGATTCCGAACAATGGAGAGCTCTTGAACATTTCCAGCCCATTAGCCCAGGCTTCGAGCCTGTCGGCGCCATCAGCCGCCGAAATTCCGCGGCCCCCGGTAAAATCGAGAGCTAGCATCCCAAGAATAAATACGGCGGCCAGGGCCGTTGATGCGGATGTTCCCAGTTTTTTGCGAGCAGCCATGAGCGCGACAGCGGCCAGCGCGAGCAATCCTCCGCGAGAGTGTGTCAGATAGGTGGTCCACAGCAGCAAAGCGGCGGGCACCAGCACGACGAAGAAGTTGGTGACCACGCGTCCCCGACGCCAAGCGATGAAGGCTAGCGGAAGAGCAATCAAGAGAATTTGGGCAAGGTCATTCGGGTCACTCAAGAAGCCAGCACCGCGTATTCGCGTCAATTGCCCAATCACATCGTCTTGTGGAGACGAAATATTGGTCTGCAGAACGAACATCTCGCCGTGAAAGCCCGCGTAATACCCGCTGAGCGCTTCGACAGTAACAACCAGGCAGGATGCGACTGCTGCCAAGGTCACGATCTTTAGTCTTCGAACCGTTGTCACGTTAACGACGATGAAGAAAAAAACTGCCGCGCTCGGCAGGAACATGCGCCAGCTTTCGACGACCCCGCCAAGCCATCCGTGGGCCACCTGTGAAAGAGCTATTGCGATGGTGAAACCGACCAGCAAATATGTTTGGATTGAAGTTTTCCAATAGCTGTAGGTCGCCAGGCTGGGCAAAGAAGCTAAAGCAGTAACCCCGGCCAGGTACATCACTGCGTGATAGCTGGCCCAGTCCTTTCCGAATTGCTCCGGCGAGATAATTGTGACTACGATATAGAGAATGGTGAGTGCAAATCCCATAATTATGCGGCTATTTCAATCGGACTGTTCAAGTTTGTCGAAACGATCGCGCCACTTACGAGTGCGCATCCTGCGGGAGCCGCTTACTTCTGCCGCGGTGAAAGGAGAGCTTGCGTCACTTGGCCCCGCGTCCCACGAGAACAATCTTGATCGTATTTAAAAGGATCAGCAGGTCCAGTCCAGCGGATGAGTTCTTAATGTAATAGAGGTCATAGCGAAGTTTTTCCTTGGCGTCCTCCACCGAGCTTCCGTATCGATAGAGGATTTGCGCCCATCCAGTGATGCCCGGACGAACGGACTGCCGCAAGTGGTAGTAAGGAATCTTCTCATTGAGCTCTGCTACAAATTCAGGGCGCTCAGGTCGCGGCCCCACAAGGCTCATGTCCCCTTTTAACACGTTCACCAACTGTGGAATCTCATCCATGCGCGTCTTGCGAAGGAATCTGCCTACTCGCGTGATTCGAGGATCGTCATGCTCGGCCCAGATTGGCCCTGTATCCGACTCAGCGTCAGCGCGCATCGTGCGAAATTTGTAACAACGAAAGACTCTGCCCTCGCGCCCCACGCGATCCTGCCAGTAGAAAATCCGCCCCGGAGAGCTGAGCTTGATTGCCAAAATGACGAATGGAAACAAGGGGAGGCTAAGTAACAAACCGACAATCGAAATCACTATGGAAGCGAACCGCTTGTAAAGCAGGAAAAGACGTGAGGTATGGGAGCCTGGCGAAAACAAGAGCCAGCTCAGTCGGATGGATTCGATAGGCACTTTTCCTGTGATCGATTCATAGACGTCATTTCCATCCTGGACTCGCACGCCCCGATTTTTCAGCGTTAGCAGCAAGTTAACCGGCAGCTTTCCACGGCGCTCCTCCATCGCTACCACGATGCGGTCTATGCTGCGAATCTGAGGGCTGACAGCAAGCTCCTCGCAGAAACTGGTCTGCGAGAGAGTGATCGGCATTTCCGCGTCGTCGGGGTTGACATGTTGCTCTCCGATTGCCGATATTTGCGCGCGACCCGCAACGCGAATTCCCAGCTCCGGCCGCGTTTCGATTTCACGTACCAGAGATTCAGCCAGCGCGCCGTCTCCTAAAATGACCACCTGCTCGGCTAGCCCAGCCGTGCTGTTTATGACAGAAAAGAGTCTGCGCCAGAGCAGCAACAGCAATCCAACGAGAATAAAGCCGATGTTAAAAATGCCTCGGCCCAATTGCACTGGCGGGTATAGGTAATAGAGAAGACCCAAAGCGAGATACGCAACTCCCAGGACCTGGATTAGGCGGACAACCACCTCGCGCTCATTGCTTACAATCGTGGAATCATAAAGATCGAAATAGTACATGCAAGTAAAAAACGCTACTGATACGAACAGAATCTTCAAAGAGCCGTACTGATACGTAAGCATATAACTGGCTCTCTCCGGGCCTAACCGCGCCAGAGCGGATGCCATAAGGGCGAGAGTGATCAGACAGGCTTCTGAAATTCCGAGCAGAAGCGTTCGTTTCGGAATGTAAGCATTCAAGAGACGAATCAAGGAACACTCCAAGGTATGCGTGACACGAAGAAACGAGATTTCCGTGCGGTACGAATGAGAATGATTTATTTGGGCACGCGATTGCGACGGCGCCGGGCGATGGCTCCGCCAATCAGCAGCGCCGCCCCGAACAGCAGAGCCGTGGCCGGTTCGGGAACGGGGGCTGGCCCTTGATCAATCGGAGCCGGCGGGGGATTAAAAGCCTGAAGTGGATCCTGTTTCGGGCAGCCCCAACTCAACAGAGCTGCGGCAAGCGAAATACCAAGAATCCATTTCCTTGGGTGCATCTCTGATTTCTGTCTTGTTGCGCTCCAGGCGAGGAGTGAACTAAATAACCGGTTTATGTTTCTCATGGGCGTACCATCCTTCTATCAATCTGCAGTGACTCAAAATCGAAGCTGAATCCTACTTTCCGCTTGTCCTCGATAGCCGGTTAAGCGTTGTCTTCGCGAAAGCAAACGTGCGGTCGGATAATTCCTTGGCAATTTCAGTTGGCGGGAGCGTTTTTCCGGGCAAGCCGGCTACTTCGGCAGGAGCTTATCGACCTGCGGATAGACGCGCTGCGCGAAGTCTACCGCGCGGGCTTGAGCGGTCTCTTCTCCATCAGCTGCGGTCGTCCAAATGCGGATCATTGCTCCGTCAGTTGGTCTGTTTTTCAAGCCGTCGGCAATCAACAAGAACTTTGCCCAGTATTCGCTCGCAACGATCCGTCCATGAGACTGATACCAATAAAGGACCATATCCCGCCTCGTGCCCTGCGCCACCAAGTATCCGTTCACAAAAACAGGAACTCCCCCCTCAGAACCGATCTGGACACGAGCGGAGTGGATTGGTTCCCACCCAGAACCCGGAAGGCAGTTTTTGGGAGAGTGAATTTTGTCACCGGAGCGTTGATCTTTGTAATAACCAACATAGAGTTCAATAGGAAGTGCGCTTCCAATATAAACTCGGTTTATATAGTCATCTGCTCCGATTGCTTGCACGACTGGCTGTTCGAACGGACGATCCTCGCTGAGTAAAAACCCGATAGCGGACGGAAATTCTGCCAATGGCCTCTGCAACCCAGAGGCCTCTTTCGGTTTTAAGCTATGCGTCGCGAAGATTCCTCCAACCAGGACAGCGGCTGCTACGAAGGCTCGCAGCGACATCATGGTGACACCCGCAAGAGATTGTGACGTCTCGGCGAGAATCGAAGCAATTTGTGAACAAGCAGGATCGAAAGAAATGCAAGTGCGAAGAAACCCAGGCCAAGCGCCAAATGGACGAAACCCGAATCCACGCTCGGTCCGTAGAAATAACTGAGCACACCCGTTGCGACTAGGCGGAGGCCGTTCGTCGCAATTGCAATTGGAACGCTCGCGAGCGCCAACACAATGCGTTTCCATCTACTGGGCTCTGTGAGATATGCGTACGCGACAACCGCGGCCAGCAATGAAAGCAGAGAGCGAATTCCGCTGCACGCCTCGACCACGTTAAGCGTGCAGTTCGGAAGAATAAGAAGATTCCCCTCTCGCACAGTGTGAATGCCGAAGGCAACCAGTCCGCTCGCCCCCAATCGCGAAGCCCATAACTGCAGGGGCATAGTCAGTTGGTAATAGACGATTGCAGGCAGAGGGATCATAAAGATCAGATAGCCGATCGGAAAAGCAACCGATCTCAGCATGTGGGATCCGGCCAGGAATACGACGATTCCAGAGATCAAAATCACCAACGACAGCCGAGCAATGAACAATTCCGCACCAAGCATCCCAAGAACCCTCAGCGCAATGGCGAACAACATGATCGCAAAACCAAAATTATTCGGCCTGAAAGGCAACGCGCGCCAACGATGGCGTTGACTCCATAAGACACAGCCCGCAAAAACCGGAACGAAAAATCCATGACCATAATTCGGATCGTTCCACCATTGTTTCGCCAGCGAAATGAGGACCGACGCATACATGATCAGAACCAAGGTCGAGAGCGATAGGGCGGCGAACCAGCCACCGGTCTGCGCTTTTTCCGCGGACGGGGTTTCCTCCCAAGTCAGGTCGCCAATTGTCCGCCATGGGTGGTCCAGGAATTTACCAGAGACTACATTCTGCCGGGAAAGAGGTCGCAGACGGCTTCTCACACTTAGCCAGACAAGATAATTGACCGCCGGGAATAGTGAGAAGGCCATTCGACTCGACTCAATGAAAAGCGATAGAGCAGATGCTAAGGAAATATTTTGCTGCGGATTCGGGAGCGCGCAGCCAATCTTGCGAACGCGCGTAGGCTAACCTAATTTCTCCGAGCGTTTGTCCCCATACTTTCGAGCGCCATAGTACTGTCCGTCATAGTCAACCTGGTCGAACTCGGAGGCCTCATTGATGACCACACCAATCAGCTTTGGATTGTCGAGAGACTGCAAGCCATTCTTTAGCGCCTTGAGCGGCGCCACGCCCTCGCGCACCACTAGGAGCGTGCCGTCTATCAATCGCGACCAAAGGTTGGCATCGATGACTGGCAGCATCGGCGTGGAATCTACGACGATCCAATCAAATCGGCCGGCGAGTTGTGCAAAGGCTTCCGCAAGTTGCGCTGAACGCAGGATCTCCGAGGGCCTGTCGCAGGCCTTCCCAGCCGGCAAAAACCACAATGCCGTTCCGGTGAGCCGCACCAAGAAGCGTGAGAGGTCCTGGTTTCGGCCCGACCACCACTCGCTTAATCCTTGCAAATCCTTCAACCCAAGCATCGATGCCAGCGTTGGTCTATGTAAGTCTCCTTCAATCAAAAGCGTCTTTGACCCGGAATACTTGGCGAGCGTCACAGCCAGATTCGCAGCCACGAACGACTTGCCCTCGTTGATTACGCTGCTGGTCACTTGTAGAGACTTCAGCTGATGATGCCTGCGCATGTCGTCCAACCGAACGGCAAGGGCTCGAAATTTCTCCGCGCCCAAACTGTTTGGCGTAGTCCAAGCTACCAGCCGCGATGTCAGCGGTGGCTGCACCATCACTGAGCGAGCTTTCTCGATCTCGAACGCCTTCTTAGGTTCAGCCGTTCCACAAGCGTTAGCCGCCTCCTGCGTTCCATTGCATGGCGCTTCCGAGACTTCTCCAGGTATCGGGAGAACCAAATCACCTGGAACCAACTCCCGTCGAGCTGCGCCCATCTGGCTTTGCGGAATTGTCGCTCTGTTCAAACCTTCAAATAGTCGGCTCATTGGTTTTCCATCCTTGATTTTGATTTAGCTTTTCGGCAGGGTATGCGCCAGCTCATGCAGGTGAGAAGATCGATGGGCGCCGCCTGCGACAAATTTCGTGTCAGGGCTATAACGCTTCAATCTCACCACTCACCCGTTGTAGTACACGTAGAGGTTGCCCGTGAAAATCAGTAAAGCCACCACAGCCACTGCGCCACATTCCATGTATCGTGCGATAGAGCGAGAATGGTCCTCCTTCGGCGTACTCAGGTGCGGTATACCGACCAGCATGCGAGCAGGAAGAATTCCTTCCAGATCTTTTTCGTGGCGAAAGCGCACGTCGGTTAGTTCAAGGAAAGTCGCAATCCCCAACCCGAGAACGGCTCCCAAAGCCAGACCGACAAGGCTAATCAGAAATCGGTTTGGAGCCGATGGCTTGTCCGGCAACTTAGGCGGATCGACGATGTGGAACTGTTGCCCCTGCTGCTGTTGCCCCAGGCTTGTGGCGAGCTGTGATTGTGTTTGCTTCTGAAGAAGCGAGTTGTAATTGGATTTGGCTTCGTCATACCCGCGAGAGACGACGGTCAGCTCCTGCTCTGTTTCCGGCGTCATATTCAGGCGAGCTTGGTACGCAGAAGTCTGGGATTCAAGATCTTTTGCGTGCTGTTGCTCGTTCTGTATCTCCAATTGATTGGCCTTGAGCTGGCTCTGTAGCTGCATGACTGCTGTAGGTGTGCCTCGCTGCACTCCTTCTGCAGCTGAGAAATCAATCGGGGCCCTTGCCTTGCCGGCCTGCTGATTGGATGCGATTTCCGCGTCGTTTTTCTTCCTCAGCGCCTCCGTCTTGGCAATCTCATCTTCCAGGGCCACCATGTCCGGATGCCCGTCGGTATAGCGGGTACGCAAGTTCTGGAGTCGCAGGCGCAGATCTTGTAACTCCTTGTCGATCGCCTGCGTTGAAATTGCATCAGAGTCTCCGCCCAGGCTTGCTTGCGCCGATTGATATTGCTGCAGAAGTGATTCGAGGTAAATCTTCTGTTGCTTGGAAGTGTCCAAGGCGTGTTGCGTGCTCGCCATCTCAGCTTGCAGCCCGGCTAGGATTTGGACGTTGCTTTGCAACTGGCCTGGCAGATTTCCGGCGTGTTTCGCTTTGAACGCGGAAACCTCAGCTTCCTGTTCTTCCATTTTGGTCCGCGCGTCCGTCAGTTCGCCGTCAAGAAAGGCCGTTGTATTCTCGGAAATCTGCCGTTGGGCCCTCACATTTTCATTGATGAACAAAGACGTCAGCTCGGTATTTACCTGCTGTGCGATTTGGGGTGTATCAGCCGAGTAGTGAATCTTGAATGTGAAGAATTCTCCCCGATATCCGGGCGCCCCCACGAGCTCAATCTTTATGTCACCCCGCATCTGATCGACTGGATCCTTGGGTTTGAAAAAACCGTTCATGCGGGGAGGTTCAGCGTAGAGTTTAAACCGGCTTATGATCGCCTGCAGGCTGGCATAGCTCAAGACCTGTTGCGTAGTGCTCTGCAAACGATTTTGGAGATTCACGTTAACGTTTTCCATGACATATAGGTCCGACACTTTCTGCTGCTCTGCGGAAATCAACGCATCGGACGTATAGGTGGTCGGCAAGGACCAGCTTCCACCCCACACCGCCGCCCAGCACAGAAACAGTGGAAGCAATATCCACCAGCGCCGTCGCATCAAGATGGAGAGATACTCTTCCCACCCGCGCGGAACCCGTTCGTCTAGTTTGTCTGACATTGCTTGCCTCTCTGTGGACATATTCTTTTTGGCCTATGGGTCAAGAATTTCATTCACCATAGAGTGAAGCTTTTGGATTCTCGGCCACGCATTGCACCTGGTCAAAACGTTGCCCAGGTGTTCCCGCTGGATAATCTATCTGTGATTGTTGTGCTTCTCGCTCAAGCTATCGGAGCAAGATCGGTCGCAATCCAAAATTGAAACCCGCAGAAATCTCGTTGCTGATGAAGTTCCCTCCGCAACTCGAGCTCGTGCAAGACGCCGGGTTCACGGCCTGTAGTCGTGCGCCATAACTCAAAAAAAAGTCAGTTCCTGGCCGCATTTGATGATTGAATCGCGCTGCGGCATACCAGGAGCTATAGCGCTCTGAGCTCGAGCTAGTGGCAGTCGGTATCAAGCTCGCGTTGCTTGCGTATCCAAGCGAGAGGGACGCACGCCATTTAGGACTCAGTTTTCGCTCTATCGTCGCCTGTGCCTGCCCCGTCTGTGCCCCGACCAACACTCCGCTTCCGCCCGTCACGAGGTGATCATAGCTAAGTAAAAGAGTTGTGCGGTCCCACTTATAGTTGAGCGCGCTATCGAGGACCCATGAAGGGTAGTTCGACGAACCCGTCAACACGCCACTGAGCAGTACCACGCTCGGACCAGCGGCAACCTGGAAGCTTAGTCTTCCAGTCACATATCGCGAATACGCAAACTTCACCACGTGGTCTTCGACCGTCTGGGCAAACTTGGTAAATCGGAAATCATCGAACGTATAGATCACCGCGATCGTGCTCTGCGGACTAAGCGAGTAGTTGTAACCAGTCTGAAATAAAGCATCTGCGCTGTTAATGTAATCCACACCGAAAAAATCCAGCGTCCCGTAAGCCCCGGAAGCAGTCCAAGATGAACGTGGGCTCACCTTGTATTCAATTTGCGAGACCAGCGTATCGCTCAATCGCGGAACCATGATCGTTGGAATTGTCTGGTTGGGACCCAAGACTCCATTCAGAAACCCGCCAGGACCGAAGGGAGAATCGCCGCTTAGGAAGTCCAGACCTCCGAAGCCTCCAAATCCAAAAGGCGATTCCGAAAGAAAGCTGACTTCGCCACCAACTAGCAGGGACCAGCGCTGCCATTTGAAGTTGTAGGAGAGCTCCAAGTCTTGGATCGCCGAGTTTTGATACGACGAGAACAATCCCCCGCCAGTGTAGTGCACGAGCAGTTCGGAGCGATCTGTCACGTGATTCAAATCCAGCATTCCCAACAAATAGTTGAAGTCTGTCGGATGACCAATCCCTGTCGACGAAGAATTCGTGGCCAGCTGTGATGTTGCGCTGAAGCTCGGCACAAGAAAATTGCGGGCGCCAACAACGGGGCCTACGGTCGACGCTTGCACGCCGCTTAGCGGCTGCTGGTTGCCGGCTAACTGGACTTGTTCACCCCCGCCTAACGGAGAGTTCAAAGCCAATACGCTACTGCTCCCTGCCGGCAGGGGCGCCAGATAAGGTGCGACCGGCTGTTCACGCGGATCGTTCTTGGCTGGATCGGTTTCTTGTGCTTGGACGATGGGCGCGGATAGAAACACGACAAAAAGCACCCAGCAGCGAATGCGAATAAGTTTTGCCATGTTCTTCCTTACGGCACGACAATCGTATCGCCAGGTTTCAGCGGAATGTTTTGTTCAGTCCTGCGCCCGCTAATCACTTCTTTGCAGTTGACGGGATATGTTTTGTCCGTGCCATTTTCCTTGCGCATCACGTAAACCTTCTTCACGTTAGCGTAGGGTGTGAATCCTCCCGCGATGGAGAGTGCCTGCATCACCGTCATATCTGCCACAAGCGGATATGCTCCTCCACGAGTCACTTGGCCCAGAATGTAGATCCGCAAGCTGCTCATCTGCGCCACGATCACAGTCACCTGCGGATGTACGATTGTCGCGCGCAGCTTCTCCACGATCTCCGCACCGAGCTGCGTAGGCGTTAGACCCGCCGCCTGCAGGTCGTTTAGCAATGGAAGAGAAATCTTGCCGTCCCGGCGAACCGGCACAGTCCGAGAGATCTCGGGCTCTTTCCATACGTCAATGGTAAGGACGTCCTCGGGAGCGATTGAATAATTCGGATCGTCAGTCGCTGCCTTCATCGGCCGCGCGGTGACATCTCCGCTGGTCAAGACCTTGGCGCTATCGCTCTTGATATCATTCCGCGCCTGTCCCTGAGCCCTCACGGAAATCGAACAAATCACCAATGATATTGCTGCTGCTATTTGTAAGCACCTTCTCATGGCATCCTCGTGGGCAAGACTCTTTCTGACTCGAAGTCTTGCATCCCAGTCTGCTTCAGTTGTTTTGGCATTACAGGGCAGATAACTCTTTAAGCTGAGGCGATCGCTTCGGCGCCCCGTGTGTGTATGGAAGTTACTTCAAATCCAGTACCGGAATCTCTAACTCGTGGAGCATTTACAGCCTCAACCTGGAATCCCGCAACTTCAATGGCAGCCGCCGTGCCCAGTATCTCCACGGATAGCACGAGCCGAGTTATATTCTTCTTCCGCACAAAAATTCCTTCAATTCCAGCCAGAGGCCCAGATTTAACCCTGACCCAGGTTCCGCATTTAAGAAATGGGTGGGCCTCCACTCGCGCACCGCTTTCGACGACTCGTCGAATCGCTTCGATCTCCATATCCGGAATCGCTGCTGGCTGGCCTGCACTGGACACAAGGCCATATATTCCCGGCGTCGTTAGGATCTGAAGTCGGCGCTCAATGCCTCCCTTCAGAAATACGTAACAGGGAAACAGCGGCAACTTGAGAGCTTTGGTCCGGTCTTTCCAGTTATGAGTGGTTGCGTAAAGCGGAAGAAACGTGTCAAATCCCTTGTTGGTGAGAACCTGATCCACCATCTTTTCATGCTGATGGCGAGTGTAGAGCGCGTACCAGGAACAGTCAGAAAGATGATTCTTGACTGTGGCTATCGACTCAAAAGACATAGAGCTCCGCCCTGTGACTTACAGTCTCTAACTCTGTAAGCCTTTAATAACATTCAACTTACGATCGGCTTTAGCTCTAAATCGTTACACTGCTAAATGCCGGTCGCAATTTCCTTGGCAGATTCACTCTGCCAAATTCCTTGGGAGATCCGTCCTCAATGGCGTTCCGGACGATCTCTTCAATATTGAACCGCAAAACCACCCGTCAGCATTCCCCTCTCAGCGGGGCATTGCTCAACTCGAAGGATTTCGCCTTCCACTTCCACGGGAAGCCGTCCGATCTCATCGGGAATTCCTTCAAGATCAATTTTGAGTACGATGCTCGCACCAACCGGCGGGCAGCTTGTCGCAAATACAAACGCGCCATGCTCGCTCACGTCGCGGCTGCGGCCTTCTCCCTGTCGAGGTTCGCCGTTCCCATTGGTCCACCAAAATGTAACTGCGGTTTGCAACAGGAACCGGAGTGTCTTTCGCGCTGGCCGTACAAGATTCAACAAGCACCCCCGCCAATCTCTCGAGTTGCACATTAGGCACAAAAGCAAAAACGGACAAGAGAAGGAAAGTCATCAGCAGATTGCAGCAAACGTTTCGAGACAAGACTAGGTAAAATTAGGTACAAAAGTACTTGTACAATTTTGAACACCGAGTCGCGCCGCATGGCCCATGTACCGGACACTGCGATAAAAACGGCGTCGCGGCCCCTCAATTCAACCTCAATACGCAATGGAGATTAATTTACTGGCGTGGATTCGCTTTAGCCGCGAGGGCGCGAGAAGTCTAGCCGTACCATGCCCATCACGAACTTTACGGTTGCTGATACAACCTTGGGCCTTTATTGAAATTCCGTGCTGGTGATGTTTCAGAATCCGCGGGGTTGGATAATGCAAGGTCCCTCAACGGTGCGTTCCGATCGGGCTCGCCTTGAGGAATTAGCCTGATTTGTGATTGCAGCCGAAGCCTCCTTAGCAGAAAGTGTATTTTGCTGTTCGAGGCCATCTCTCTGATCGATAGCGTAAAGAGCCAGCTCAAGTCGATTCGAAGTTCCCAATTTGTTAAAAATCGTAAATAAATAGTTCCGAACGGTGTGTTCACTCAGTTTAAGTTCTTGGGAAATATCACGATTGGTCATACCTTCGGCTACCAAATGGACAACGCATTCTTCCCTTTTTGTGAGCAATCCCGTTCCTCGCAACGAAATGGACTTGGCTGCCAGAGCCGGGCCTAGAGCGTCGATCACGAAATGCAATTCCTTGCTGCTAGCCCAAATTTGCCCCTTGTGTACCGCGTGGATGCACTTGCACAACAAATCAGACGATTGATCTCGGGAAAATATGCCGCTGGCTCCTGCTCGGAATGCCTCCACGACCATCGCAGATTTGTTAGAATCGAGAATTATGATGACTCGGGGCTTGGATCGCGAAGCTGATATCTCTCGCGTAATATCAAAGCCAGCGACTGCTTCCTCTTCTAATCTGGCGCCAATGACGGCCACGTCCGCTTCGTTCTTTTCAAGTCCTTCACGAATTCCAACTGCATCCGTCGCGTACCCAACGACCCTGGTCCGGTAGCGTCCGCGCCGCACCGCTGCCGCTATCAATTGACAGCTAAGTTGACTGCCGTCAGCGATGAAGACCTTTACCGTGACCGCGCGTCCAGCCGATTTCGACAAATTTTTGCTCCCGTGAGTTATTCCCGCGATCCCAAGACACCAAACCAGGCCTAACTTCTCGAGAGGCTTGAAATCGCCGTCCCGTCGCCACCTTGTCGCAACGGCTAGACTGTGCAATCTGGCTCTCCTCTTGACTTACTGGCCAGACCGCTCATTCTTCCTGCAACTTCGTCCTTGCTCGTTTCCTGTAATTCCATTCTTGGCACTTTCAGGTGCTCGCGCTGTCTCCTTTTGTACAAGCCAATGCGTTGTTCTGTTTTATACATTCTTGCGAGACTTTTTCCCGGGTGAGCGCACAAGACTGACGAGCGCCTGCGCCGGATGATCCTTCCGTCTGCACGCCAAGTTTTAGAACTCGATGACAATCGAAGTGACAGGCGCGACCAGGTCGAGCCGTGCGGTCAGAGTGCGAGCTCCAGTATTTGACTTATGTATTAAACATTCATTTACTCTTTATTTTGCCCTACGAACGAGTTCACTAAACCTCATTCCCAATGCTGATGCCAAGACATTCGCAACCTCAATACCCACGCTTACCTTACCTAGTTCTATGGAACTGATGTATGTGCGGTGAACGTTGGCGTGCTCGGCAAACTTCTTTTGCGACAACCGCAGACGCACCCGTTGGCAACGAATAGCACGTCCAAAAGTGAAGCGGGAGAACCGAGTTGCCTTTGCCACGCCTCAGTTCTAGTGCCCTGTAAAGGTGGCACGGCACGCGCCGCGAAGTTCGACAAGAAAACTCTCAGCAGTTGGGCAAATAAAGGCGGACGGCCGCGCGAAGTGCTCAAAGGCAAAAGCTGGATGAAGGAGTTCGACGAGTCATCGCATTGATGGCGAGCACAGGGGCTGCGCTTCTGCGAATATCCCTCTCCGTATTTCCGACGCGAACTCCAGACAGTGCAAACCCAGCGAATTGACACAATCGCGCCGCACACCCTACAATTTCTAAACCACGGTTGCCGGGGTAGCTCAGTGGTAGAGCGCCGCCCTGAAAAGGCGGGCGTAGCCAGTTCGATTCTGGCCCCCGGCACCACTTTCCCCCTGAAAACTAGCGATATCATTCGCTCTAACTGGCACTGGCAAGCGCACGCTTGACCGATTCCTTCAAAGCGAGCTTGGCCGAGGTGTATTCCTTCCGCGAAATCAACCCCCGCCTTCTGTCGGCTTCCAGCCGTGAAATTTCTTGCCGCAAAGCTTCGCGCAAGATATCCGACGGCCGCAACCTTGGTTGCGGCCGCGTAATGATCCTTATACGAGAAATACCTTGTGTTTTGTAAGCCCGCCAAATTAGAAACGCGCTTGCCGTTAGGAGGGCGGCGATCAGCCCTCCCAGCAGGATCGACTGGAGTGGTCGTTGCGTCTGTTCCATGCGCGAATCGATTCGGCCCAGCGGCGATAAGGCGGGCTGGCCCGGTACGGGGATGACCGGGCCAGTGCTCTGCGGGTACGCCTCCGGTGCGAGCAATTTCGCTTGATTCCCAAGTATCGAAAGCGCTCCGGCTCCATAAACCTCGAACGCCGGGCCCTCGCCTGCCCCCTGACGGTCAGTTGTCTGCACCGACGTCACGCCATCTCTGGCGCTTGACAACGCCCCCTCCACAAGGATCGTCTCTGTTGGCAGCTTTTTCGCGTCAGGATATGTGGAAAAATCGTTGCCACTCTGAGGGGTGCCCTGAGCCGCCACGAGCAGCGTTCCATAAATCGCGAGAACTGCGAGAAATCGCCCCAAAGCAATCCTCGTGAACTTCCCCCACCAAGAGTTCCCCTCGCGCCACAAAATTCTTCTAAACAGGAGAAAACCAGGTGAGGCACTTTGCACCTCACCCGGCCCTGTGGTGGTAGTGAAGAGCTACAGCGACCTCCGGAAAGTCGATACCGTGCGCAACCGTATGCGCGAGAACCTATGCTTGAAATCCAATGAGCACAACGGCCCGGGCGGGCGTTCGTGGTGTCATTTTTCCTGCCCCTGAAAAGGGGGCGAAGTACAGCATAGTTGTAGTAAACAACGTAATAGGATTTTTCCAGAAGCGAGACCGGCCCCGCTCCCGGAGCGCCTCCGGGCCCGGGCCCGGGAACGAAAAATACCCATGCCCTCCATGGAAAAAAACTTGTTGCATCCCGCTGGAATGGCGCTATATTCCCTGTAGCAGCGCGGTCCTTTCACTTAATTATGGTTTAGTTACTAGAAATAAGCCCGTGGTTCCATAAAGTGCCTGTGCGCCTCAAAGGTGCAACGCGAGTGGCTACAGCAATCCAGTTGGTGAGTTCGCATCCCCTGCTCATCCGCGCAGTCAGCGGAATCATGTCTCACCTCAAAGAACTTCCCGTGCGCACGCTGTCTCCCGCCATGAGTGAAGCCGAGGCTACGCGCCAGGGGAATTCGCCGCGCCTTTTCATCCTCGATGCATGTTCCTTGCACACCGACCTGGGGCCGCTCGCAGGACGCTGCCGCGCCGCCGCTCCCGGCAGCAAGTTCCTCGGGCTTCTTCCTCCAGGCGACCACGGTCACACGGAAAAAATAAGGCTCTTCAGCTGGGGCATCGACGGCTTCGTGGAACTCCACAAAGCGTGGCAAAGAGAGTTGCCGCAGGCCATCCGCAGCATCCTCAAAGGACAACTCTGGGTGCCTTCTGAAGTTCTGCTGGCATTTGTCAAGCAGGCGAAAGCGCTTCTGGATGCGCAGCTTCTGCACGGCCACTTTCTAACCGCGCGAGAGGGCGAAATACTTCAATTGCTGATGCGCCGTTTGACGAACAAAGAGATTTCCAGCGCCCTGGGCATCGCGGAACGCACCGTAAAGTTCCACGTTTCAAATATTCTCGGAAAGTTGCAGTTGGCGGACCGACGCGGCTTGTCACTTGAAGGGCTGACGTTTAAGCAGACTTCCTCCGAAGCCTAAAGCGTACAATTCTTCACGCGCCTTAATGAACCGCACATTTGAATGGTCCGTTTTTCCCACTCTCGAACTCAGCGAGGTGAAAGGGTCTCGGGAAGAGCGAAAGCGTAGAGTACGTCTTGCACCGCAAGGATAAGGTATTGCCGCCCATCTAACTCGTAGGTCATGGGCGAGGCGTCCAATTTGCCGCTCGCGTTCAAGTGCCAAAGAGTCTTGCCCGTGGCAGGATCGAGTGCGAGCAGATTTCCGGAATTATCAGCACTGAAAAGAAGATGCCCCGCGGTCGTAAGAATTCCCGCGATGGTTTCCCCATCTCCGAGTTCGTGATTCCAAACTACTTTGCCGGTGCGGTAGTCGAGCGCGCGCAGCGTGGAATTGGCCCACAGATTCCGGTCGCGGCCTCCCCATCCCTCTGCCTTCCCCTCCACGGTATTGTAATAAATGCTGAAGAGGCGGCGGCAGTTCACGTAGAACAGTCCTGTCTGCGGATCAAAGCTTGGCGCCATCCAATTTGTCGAGCCGTCTGAACCGGGCTCGACGAGCGCGCCATCCGCAGTCGGTGTGGCTTCGGGCTTGGCAATCGGCCGTCCTCGACTGTCAATCCCATTCGCCCAAGTTTGATCGATGAACTGCGATGTAACCAGATGTTCTCCATTCGTGCGATCGAGGACAAAGAAAAATCCGTTGCGGCTGGCTTGCGCCAGCAGCTTTCGCTGCATGCCTTTGAATTCCGCGTCGAAGAGCACTGGCGTCTCGACGGCATCCCAGTCGTGCACATCATGCGGCGAAGGTTGAAAATACCAAACGAGTTTGCCGGTGTCAGGATTCAGGGCAACGATCGTACAGGTATATAGATTGTCGCCGGGCCGCCCCTCTCCCGCTAGTACAGGGTTCGGATTGCCCGTGCCCCAATAGAGAAGATTGAGGTCGGGATCGTAAGTCCCTGTCATCCACGTCATTCCGCCACCGTGCAGGATGGCATCGCTGTCTTTGGGCCAAGTCTCAGAGCCCGGCTCGCCAGGTTTCGGCTCCGTGTTCCACCTCCACTGGATTTTTCCTGTCTCTGGATCGACCGATTCGAGAAAACCGGGGATGTCGGTAACATCTCCCGAAACGCCCACGATCACGTGATCGCGTATCACTAGCGGCGCCATCGTCGAGAAATACTCAAGCTTTGGATCGGCGAGCTCGATGTCCCAGCGCATCGTGCCATCCTTGGCGTCGAGACAAATCAGGTGTGCGTCGGGCGTCGTGAAGTACAGCCAATTCTTATACATCGCGAGGCCGCGATGGCCGATGTGGTCGCCTTCCGATTTTCGTTCGTAGTGCCAGAGACTGCGGCCGAAACGGGCATCCACCGCCCATACATTGTCGGGAACAGAAAAATAGAGAATGCCGTTTACTTCCAGAGGCGTGGATTTGATCGTTCGGCCGTGCGTCGGAAAAGCCCAGGCAAGTGTGAGCGAGTTGATATTTCCTGCATTGATCTGATCGAGCGTGCTGAAGCGCTTTCCGGAATAATCGCCATTGTACGTCGGCCAGGTATCGATGGCCGGCTTGAGCAGAGCGACAGGATCGAGTCCTTGCGCTGAAGCAAACGGCGCATGCAGCCCCAAAACTAGAAGCAATAGTGGCAGCATAACCCTGGTTCGCATCATACCGAGACGAAGTCCCGCATAGCCACCACGGCGCTTCTTCCAGTCACGCGCGCCCTTCATCGCTTCACGGAAGTTGAAAAGCATTCCGGCTCCTGTCCTCTGGCTTGTATTTCTGTAATGCCTACTTCAAAGTTTCCAAATACGCGAAGAGGTTGTGAACATCCGCCTGAGTGAGCTTGCCGAGCAATTCGCGATGGGCCGTAAGAGCGTCCTGCAGTTCAACCTTCACTTTGTCGCGCGCAAAGGACCGATACCACCCCGAAGCATCATTCAGCGACACCACAAAGTCGTCAGCGTGCACGAGGGGACCCTTGATTTGCTCGCCGGAGGGCAGCGTCACCACCGCGGTGGTATGCCGGCCCTCGGGATAAAGCATGTGAGCTTCGAGATCGATGGGAGAGTACTTACTGGCGATTTTCGCCAAATCCCCGCTCGGCGAATGACACTGATTGCAGCCGCCAGCGCCACTGAAAAATGCTTTTCCCGCATCCGCATTGCCCGTGAGTAACTTCTCTGCCGGATAACCGCGCGGCACGCCGTTCGACCTGAGCGCCTCAGTCGCGCGCGCGTGAAGAAACGCCGCGATGTCGCTCGCCTGCTCATCCGTCAGTGGCATCGCCGGCATGCCCTTATCTGGCCGGCCCTGATGAATGACGCTGCCGATAAGGTCGCCCTTCACGTCGTGCGCTACCAGCGGCGAGCGGACAAGGTCTGGCCCGCGTGCCCCCGTTGCATCAGGACCATGGCAGAAACCACAAGCCTGCTCGAACTGTTTGTGCCCGCGTTCGATGGCCGGATCCGGAGCTTCCGATTTTTGAGGCCGAGCCGGGGAGTTTGTCACTGCTAGGAGAAAAAGGACTACCGCCAAGAGCGCTGAAAGCATTCCAACACGCTTCACCAAGAGAAAACCCTCATGACGCATCGTCAGTATTCGCCTCGCGAACCGTGAATTCTAGCATTGAGCGCCGCGAAGTGCATCGGGGACGTCAACGGCCATCGCCCGTGTTGCCGAGGGCTCCAGGTTTCTCTAGCGAATCGGTGGCGGCCACGCCTGTTATAAGGCGTGCGCCACGGCTGAAAGTCAGATACTCAAAACCCCACTGCACAAAGACCAGTACGCGGCTCTGAAACTCCACAATATAGATGAGGTGAACAAAAAGCCAAGTGAGCCATGCAAAGAACCCCGCCAAATGAACTCCAAATATATTGGCAACGGCTGCGGCACGCCCAATGACCGCCATATCTCCTTTATTGAAATAGTGAAACGGCTTCGTGTCCTGCTTCCCTTTCAAGCGCCCACGAATGGTTTTCGCCGCGTAAGCACCGCCTTGGATAGCTACCTGCGCGACACCTGGCAACGGTTTTCCATCCTCACCCTCTGAGAGCGCCAGATCGCCGACGATGAAAATATCCGGATAGCCAGGAACGGTAAGGTCAGGATTGACTTTGATGCGCCCGCTGCGGTCCGTCTCCGCCCTGGTTCGTTCCGCCAGCTTTCTGCCGAACGCATTGGTCGTAACGCCGCCGGCCCACAGCACCGTTTTCGCAGGCAGACTTTTTGACTCGTCGCCGGATTTGTAGGTAACGCCCTCCGCGTCAATGCCTGTAACCATCACTTCCTTTTTCACCTCGACGCCGAGCCGCGATACGAGCTTTTCCGCTTTCGCCGAGAGATCCTCGGGAAACGTATTTAGCACGCGCGGCGTGCCCTCCATAAGAATGATGCGCGCCTCTCGCGGATTGATGCGGCGAAAGTCGTTCTTGAGCGTTTCGTTGGCGATCTCGGCCAGCGCGCCAGCCAGCTCCATACCAGTTGCGCCCGCGCCGACAATCACAAACGTAAGCCATGCGCGCGCCTCTTCCTCCGTCTCCGACCGCTCGGCGCATTCAAATGCATAAAGAATTTTGTGCCGGATGGCGGTAGCTTCTTCGACGGACTTCAGGCTCGGCGCCCACTCCCTCCATTCATCTCTGCCGTAATAAGAGGTCTGCGAGCCGGTCGCCACAATCAAAGAATCGTAAGGAAAAGCAGCTCCATCGCGCAAAATCACGCGCTTGGCGCCGGGATCGATATCCGCCGCTTCGCCCAGCAAAACCTGCGTATTCTTTTGCTTGCTCAAAACACCGCGCAACGGAGCTGCAATCTCTCCTGGCGACAGCGACCCCGTCGCCACCTGATACATCAGCGGCTGAAAAAGATGAAAATTGCGGCGGTCGATCAACGTGACAGCCACGGGCGCGCGTTTCAGCTTTTGCGCCGCGTTCAATCCCCCGAATCCGCCGCCCAATATTAAGACGCGGTGCTTCTCTCCCATGCCAGCCGCTCCCACGAACGCAACCTCGTTCCACGTACTATCATCTCATCTACCGTGAATTCCACCATTACGATGATCGCGGAACGCGTGGAGATACGAGGTTTTTCTGGCCACGCCTGACATGAAAACAAAACCGATTCCCAAGACGCCGAACCGTGAACAAATGGAGCGCAACACGCTGCGTCTACTCTGTTCCGTACTAGTAAAACCAGGTACACGCCTCGAAATCTGCCGGCTCTTGCATGCCGACGATTTTCTGGATCCCGTGCGCAGAGCCGTCTTCGAAGAGATCCAGGCAGCGGGCGTGAACGGCTCGAAACAGCTGCGCGCGTCGCTGCCCGCAAGAATGATCAACCGCGGCTTCCGCGATTTCAATTTGGACAAACTCCTGGCCCCAAAACTCGCCAGTGAAACAGAAATCGAGCAGTTGTTCGAAAGCACTCTCCACCTGCTGAAGCTCGGCGGCGCCGAGGAGCCAAATCTTTTTGCATCTGCGGCCGATGTCGAAGACTAGTTATCGTGCATTGACGCTCGTCGAGGCGCTCGGCTTGGCTGGATACATTGCCTGGTACATCTGGCAACTCCAAAGCGCGCGGCCCAATTCCTGGATTGTCTTTCTGATCTGGCTGCTTGCAAGCATCGCGCTTCATCGCGACACTCCGAAAACTCTAGGCTGGAGGGCCGACAATCTCTGGGCCGCTACGCGCCAGGGCCTGGTCATTTTTGCCGCGTTTATTCTCACTACTTGTCTGGCAGGTTTTTGGCTCGGCGCCTTTCACCGCGTGCCGCCACGCGTCACTGAACCCTGGCGTTTTTTCACCTACTTCGCATTTTGTCTATTGCAACAAGTTGCTCTGAATTCCTATCTTACGAACCGGCTTCTTTACGCGTTACAGAAGCCTCGCGTGGCCGCGCTCCTGGCCGGTGCCATTTTTGCCGCCCTGCACTGGCCAAATCCAGTTCTCGTTCCACTAACTTTTATAGGTGGCACAGCCATGAGCTGGCTCTTCTCTCGAGAGCGCAACATTATTCCGCTCACCATAGGCCAAGCCATTTTGGGCTCCCTAGTCTGGTGGGTCTTTCCCGTTGCCTGGCATCACGGAATGCGCGTTGGGCCGGGTTTCTATTCGTTCCACCCGTAGAGGTTCAGGGCTCTTCCCGCATTCGCGGACGCCTACAAATTGAAGTGATCGTAATTCCCTGCTGTTCCTCGCGAATCGGTCGCTCTTGATGTAGCTTTTCCAGACTTCCGCCACACCCCGGGAATGATCGCTGAACATTTTGGACAAGCGCCTTCAACAAGGCGATTCTCAAGCACGTCATGCCACGAGCGCCGTATCAACAGTTCGCCGCACTTGGGACAAGCCGTATTCGCACCGTCGCTAAAAATGTTTCCCTCGTACACATAGCGAAGCCCCGTCTCCCGAGCGATCGCTCTCGCTCGGTGAAGCGCCTCCGCCGGCGTTCGCGGCTTATCCTGCAGCTTGAAGTCAGGATGAAACGCCGTGAAGTGCAGTGGCACGTCCGGCCCGAGATGCGTCAAAATCCACTCGGAAAGTTTGCGCGTCTCCGTGGGATCATCATTTAACGTCGGAATCATCAAGTTCGTAATTTCAAACCACACTTTTGTCTCTTTTTTCAGCCATTCGAGAGTCTCCAGCACCGGCTGCAAATGCGTCAACGTAGTCTTCCCATAAAAGCCCTCCGTGAACGCTTTCAAATCGATGTTGGCCGCGTCAATGTGATCATAAATATCGTGAAACGCCTCGTACGTGATGTACCCGTTCGAAACCATCACCGTTTTCAGCCCGTATTCTTTCGCCTCCTTGCAAATATCGATGACGTATTCGCCCCAAATGGTCGGCTCGTTATAAGTAAACGCCAGAGAATCGCAACCATTTTGCAGCGCCAGCAAAGGAACATCCTCCGGCGCAATATGCTGCGAGCGCACTTGATCCTGCCGCGACTTGGAAATGTCCCAGTTCTGGCAAAAGAAGCAGCCCATGTTGCAGCCTGCCGTGCCCATGCTGAACACACGTGTCCCTGGCAGAAAATGATTCAGCGGTTTTTTCTCGATAGGATCAACTTGCAGTGCAGCAGGCGCACCATAACCCAGGCTATAAAGTTTTCCGCCTTGATTGACGCGAATGAAGCAAAATCCCGATTGTCCCGAGTGAATGTGGCAGTGCCGAGGACAAAGATAGCAGTGCACACGCCCGCCGCTCTCCGGCTCCCACCAGCGCCCTTCGTGCAGTTCGTCAGTTTTCTGGAGGATCTTCAACTCGCCCACAAACGGATCCTCCTTCCACCCAAATTATACGCCTGCGCGTGCGTCGCCTTGTCTTCTTGTCGATTGCAGTGCCAGAACGATCTAGGTGCTGGGGAGGTTCAAGCGTAGTGACGAATGCGTCGCTGGACCCGCCGCCGTTCGGCAGCCCAATCCACAAAACTCATCATGTTCGAGCGGTATTTCCAGGAAAGCCGCAAGAATTTTCGCGCATCCAGATTATTCGCTTCCGGGCCAAGAAACGTCTCAAACCGCCATCGCAAGTACGGGCTCTTCCAAGGTTTGAAGCGATACCCGCGAGCAACGTTCCAGTAGTACCGTAGTGAATTAAACATCGCTCTTACACGGGCACCATCGCCCGCTCCCAAGCTTCGTTCGTCTTAACTGCCGCCCAGCGGCGCCGACAGATGCTCGTGTACCAGCACCCACCCGGAAGGCCGCCTTTCCCAAATTCCCGTATAACGTATATCTGTTTCAGAATTCTTACCGTCTTTTGTTTTTTCCGATAAATGCATGGACACCGTCGTCCATGCCACGGTGCCGCGACGCCGCACTTTCAAATCCTTGCCCGCGCTTAGCTTTACGCTCTCCGCGCTGTCCAAAAATTCCTTCTTCACTCCTTCGTGGTATTCCTTCCAGCTGTGATAGGAAAATGGCGCCACATCATAAAAAACAAGCCCATCCTCCTTCGCATAAAAGCGCGCTGGATTGTCCGCGTTGCCCGTGCTCCACGCCGCACAATAATCGTCGATGAGTTTCCGGAAGGTGGCATCATCGGTCGCCTTTTGCTGCGCGCGCGCTCCGACAAACGTCAGCAATCCGCCCGCAATCGCGAGCGCAACATAAAGAAGCCAGCGCCATCCTTCGCCATGTCTGGCGTTTGCATTTTCCCTATTCAAGACCATCTCCGTTCGCCGTGAGAAGTTGTAGCCAATGGCGCTGAGGAAAGCCATCCATTCATTGCGCCTACCCTATGGTGAATCCCGCTAATTTGCAATAGGGGCCTAGTACCCGTCACATAATGACTCCGCGCCCGTTTTCGCCGATGCCCGCCGCCACTCGCCGGTAAATCCACCCTGTTTGCCGAAAAGCAAATGCGCGCTCTCTGCAGGGTGACTAACCTTGCTCCCGGGCAGACAAATTGCCCGATTCGGAGGCGAGCATGGCCGGCCGGTATCTTGCAACACAGGAAAAGAGGCGATTTATGGGCAGAATTCTGGTTTCTCTGGGCTTCGCAGGCTTGATTGCGGACCTGGCCTTCCTAGCTCAGCCGCTCGAGCGGCTAGCTCAAAAACTTAGCGAAGGGCTGTTCAGTGTTGTCCCTGCACTCGGCCTGTCCGTTCTGAATGCCGCCCGCGCCATCGCCTTCCACCAAATCGACTACTTCTCCCTCATTTCGCGTATCTTGGTATTATTCCTGGCGCTTGTGGCCGTTGTGACGGGTACCGTTCTTTGGAACTCCCGCCACTCCGCTTCCGTTCGAGGAGACCGTTGATGGATCAGTCTGGCGACCAACCCACTAGAACTCCAAAGGTCGTCCTCCATGGAGACTTCCACTGGGGACTCATCTGGGGTTTCATCATCCTTTTTGTTGGCGTCGCTTTGCTGCTGGACCACATGGGCGTCCTCCCCTTCGATTACGTATTCCACTTCTGGCCCCTGCTGCTTGTCCTTTTTGGACTGATGAATATCATCTCCGCATCCAACCGCGTCTTTGGATTCATGCTGATCGCCGCAGGCATCCTGCTTCAGCTCAACAAGTTCGGCTACCTACGTTTGAGCTTCGCGGATCTTTGGCCCCTGGCGATCATCTGCATCGGTTTGCTGATGATTTGGGGCTCCCTCGAAACGCGGGGCCTTCTCCGCAAAAAAATCAAACTCGACTGGACTCAGGGGTCCGCGGCCGATAAATTTCGCCGGCACCTTACAGAACTCACCGGCGAAACCGACACTTCCTTCAACGCCGCCGCCGTTTTTGGCGGTTGCGAACGCCGCTATACGGGACAACATCTCCAGTCTGGCAAAGCTACCTCCATCTTCGGCGGCGTTGAACTCGACTTGCGCGATGCCAATATCGACGATGAAGCCGTCCTCGAAATTACCTGCATCTTCGGTGGCGTCGAGATTCGCGTTCCCGAAACCTGGGCCGTGCATTCTCGCAGCTTGCCCGTCTTCGGCGGTTTTGAAGACAAAACGAGGCAGTCCAGAGTCGATGAGGCCGCTGGCGCGAAGCGAAAATCGCTGATTGTCACCGGGGTCGTCGTGTTTGGCGGCGTAGAAATCTCAAACTAAGGGACTTTTCTCGAAATCCAAAATGGACAATCCCAGAAGAACACCATGCCCTCCATGATCGTCCGCCTTCGGACCTCCAGCTAATGCATCCGCTCCTCACACCGATCAATCGTTACGGGTACTACCTGCTGGCTTGGACTCCGCTCGCTGGCATACTCGCCTACTTGCTGGCCGTCCCCGGCAAGCTCGGCTGGGTGGACGCCACTGTCCTGGTTCTCCCTCTTTGCCTCGTCTACCAGTTTGTCTGTCTTTCCGCGTGGTACATGTGCAAAGCCGCGCCCCTCCGCGGCGCTTCTTTTATTCGTATCCGATTTACACACTTGGTTGCCGCCGTCGTCATCAGCCTTCTTTGGATCGAATTTGCCAGGCTGTTGGCCTACGTCCTTTCGCAAACCACGCCCTTTCGCGGATTAAGTGAACGATTTGCGCCGCAGGTCCCCGTACTGTTCGGCGTCGGCTTCCTGTTCTATCTGCTCTCCGTCGCCGCGCATTACGTAATTCTCGCTATCGAAGAATCGCGCCGAGCCGAAGCGCGCGCGCTCGAAACCAGCATTTTTGCCCGTGACGCCGAATTGAGAGCACTCAAGGCACAGGTAAATCCTCACTTTCTTTTCAACAGCCTCAACTCCATCAGCGCGCTCACAAGTGTCGACCCCGCAAAAGCTCGCGAGATGTGTATTCTCCTCGCCGAATTTCTTCGCATGACTTTGGGCCTCGGCGAAAAAACGAGCGTTCCGCTCTCGGAAGAACTCTCGCTTCTTCATCGCTATCTTGCGATCGAGAAGGTGCGCTTCGGTGCGCGACTCCGCATGGAGGAGGACCTTCAGCAAATTTCCAGTCCGCTTCAGCTTCCACCCCTTCTTCTCCAGCCGCTCATCGAAAATGCCGTAACGCACGGCATCGCCAATTTGCCAGAAGGAGGTTTCGTCCGTCTTTCCGGGCAAAGTGAAAACGGCCGCGCTCATTTGGCGATTGAAAATACCTTCGATCCAGATTCCGCGCCCATGCATAAAGGTGGTCTAGGGCTCAAGAATGTGCGCGAGCGGCTAGAAGCGCGTTATGGCAAAGACGCGAATATGCGCGTCAGCGCCGAAAACGGGATCTTTCGTGTGGATTTGTCGTTCCCAGCGGACACCAAAGAGGTCAAGAATTGAGTAAGGTACCCGAAAAGAAGATCACCGCTCTCGTCGTTGACGATGAAGACCTCGCGCGCCTGGTTCTTCGCGAATTGATTAAAACGCATCCAGAGATCGAAGTTCTAGCGGAGTGCGGAAATGGCTTTGAGGCAGTGAAAGCCGTGGCCGAGCACAAACCGGATCTGATTTTCCTGGATGTGCAAATGCCCAAGCTCTCCGGCTTCGATGTGCTGGAACTGATCGGTGCGGACACAGCCGTCATTTTCGTCACGGCCTACGACCAATACGCCATGCGCGCCTTCGAAGTACACGCCGTCGACTACCTCTTAAAACCTATCGGCCGCGAACGCTTCGAAGCCGCCCTAGAACGCGCGAAATCCCGCATTGGCGAAAAACTGCCGCCAGCTCCCGATCTCGCTGCCGCCGCTCGCCCGCCGAAACAATTTCTCGAACGGATCGTAGTGCGTGACGGAACGCGCGTCACTCTGATCCCGGTGAGAAAACTCGACTACGCCGAAGCACAAGACGACTACGTCGCCTTAGCCAGCGAAGGCAAAAAGCATTTGAAACAGCAAACCATCGCCAGTCTCGAAGCCTGCCTGGATCCCGAGCAATTCGTACGAGTCCATCGCTCTTACGTAGTGAATTTCGAGAAGGTTGTTAGAATCGAGCCCTACGGAAAAGATAGCCGCCTCGCGATCCTCGCGGACGGCGCCCGTCTCCCAGTAAGCAAAGCCGGCTACGCGCGCCTCAAAACCCTCCTCGATCAGCGAACCTAACGCTGCCTCCCTGCTTGCTGGAAGCTAAACGTCTAATCACTCGCCGACGCTAACGCCGCCCCGCCCAGCGCCACCGGTGGCTTGGCTCCCTTTATGAGGAGCCAAAGCATGAATACTATCTCCCCGATAATGGCGGGCTGAGAGTAGGTATCCACCTTGTCCGCGTATTGTGGTAACAATACGCCCGTAAGGCACAGGATGACCCAGGCAAAGCCGGCGAGGGCGAGCCACACGCCCAAGAACCGCGGCAAGAATCGCGACCGGTAGACAAGCAAGCCCAAGGGAAAGAGCCAAAGGCCCCAAAATAGTTCCGCCACAACAAGTCCGCGACCATGCAGATTGAGGAACAGCATAGCCAGAGCGTCCCTCTGAGGCTTATCGAATACGGATAGGAAGTCCGCCCCCCGCACGAGGGCGAGGGCAGCGAATGAGTTCAACTCATTCAGAAACGCTATCGGGATGGAAACCACAATCAAGGTCACCATGAGCGACGCGTGCCGCCGGTTGACGTCCTTCAGCAGGTCGTACAAAGCCAGGGCCACGAAGATAAAACCAGCCTGGCCGATGAGTTCGCCCGCGATGCCAAGGCGAAAGAGCGTCTCGGAGGCCGCGATGTTGCTGGCGGTGACCCCTGCGTTTGCGTGGACGATCAGCTTGCCGGGGACGTACCCCATGGCAAAGAAGCCCACGACTGACACGAGTACATACAGCACGCCTGCGAATCTGCCTGGGTTGCGCGTGGAACTCATCTTCCCTCCGGTGCTGTAAGGGTTAGTCTAGGACCCAGACGCTTTTCAATCCCATCTCTTTCACCGGCCATCACCGCGCACCGATAACGACCCGCTCTCGCTACTCACTACTCCCTACCCACTACTCGCTATCCCAACCGCCGAACCCAAATCCTAGAAGTCGCCGGCTTCCCCAAATGCATAGTATGTCCATCCGACCGCAAAGTCATCGTCTCGTCGTATTCCCGTTTCAGCACTTCCACTTTGGTCGAAGGCCGCAATTTCAACCCTTCCAAAAATTCCAAAAACTGCCCGTCCTTCTCGTAAACGCAAAGAATTTCCGCGTGCTCGTTAGCGCGCAAATCTGCCAAGAGCACCGCGCCCTGACTTCGCAGCTTGGCCACTCCACCCCGCATCGGCACGCCGTGCGGACACGTCTTCTTATTTCCAAAACGCTTCAGCAAAAGCGCCTCAACCTCCGGCGAAATCCCATGCTCCAGTCGTTCAGCCTCGTCGTGCGCCTTCGCCCAGGATAGCCCGATCACTTCCGTAAGCAGCATCTCCGCCAACTGATGCCGCAAAGCCAGTCGTTCGGCCACCATGCGCCCTTTGTGCGTCAGATCGATTCGACCGGTCCGCTCCACACGCACGTGCCCATCCCGCGTCATGCGCTTTAAAGCTGCCGTCACCGCCGGAGGCGTCACCTTCAACTCCTCAGCCAAACGCGCGCTGATGGGCGTCTGATCCTCCTCCAGCATCTCCCAAATCGCCTTGAGGTAGTCTTCCTGCGATACGCTGGTCTTCTCTCTCCGCAAACTAGCTTCTCCTCAACGACTTCCACGGCTACGCTTGCTCGCCGGTGCCCTTCGTTTTGCTGTTTTCCCCGTCCGACGAGCGCCACTCCGCTCTTCTCAACCGTCCCGCCAATTCCCCCACACGCCGCTCAATATCTTCAAAGATTCTCTGATAAAGCTGGGCATCCGCGCCATAAGGATCTTGCACCAGCCAATCCTCGACTTTGTCCATGCCCTTGAACGCCATCTCCTTCGGACGCCCGCTCATATTGATCACAAGGTCCGCCGTCTCCAACGCAGTCGCCAGGAGCGTTTTGGACCATAGCTCATCCGACGAAAACCCATTCTTGGCAAGCGTTTCCTTGGTCATGGGCTCTATGCGTCCCAGCGGCGTCAACCCCGCGCTCGAAGCCTCAATCACGTCCGGGGCATCGCGGAAAGCAATTGCCTCCGCCATGGGGCTGCGGCAAGCATTCCCCAAGCACACAAACAGTACTTTCGTAGTGGCGATCTTCTTCTTCATGTCCTGAAATTCCGAACCTTCAGCCTAAGCCTCCAGCCACCTAACGGCAACCCTCCTTGCCCTACACGGTGCCGCATTCTCTGCTAGTCTTTTCAATAACTTACAATTATATCCGATTTTTGTCTTGCCTTTCTAGCACACACTCGTGTATGATCGTGCCTAGGTATAGTCAGGTTTTGGAGTGCGGAAGCTCTGCTTCCGCTATTTTTTTGTCCAGCCAAGCCCACTTCCCGCGAGCAGGTTCGCTCGGCTTCAATAACCTCTTTCAAATCAATACTTGCAAAAATCCACGTAACTATTGATTCTAAATCACTTACGACATGGCTAAATCCTTTAAAAGCAACACTTACAAGAAACCGGGGGGCAGCAAGCGGACCCATCCAACATGCTCCTGCTGTGCGTACGCGCAGCGACACCCGCAACTCCAATCCGTTCATGCGTTTACTTCACGATCCTCTGGACACCCCGGGTGGGGGGTGACACGCGGGGGTAAAGGCCGCGCTCATCTCGGTCAAAGCAGACCAGAGATATTCTGGCCGTTGTATTTCAGGGAGAATGGAACTCAAGGATCGCTGACAGGAAATCCCACTAGTTATCGCGCCACGGAGGCGGCCTGCCTCGGGCTGGCCTCGATCAACTTCATAAAATGACGATGCACGGCAGTGTCTTGCGTCAACTCCGGGTGAAACGTCGCAGCCATGACGTTCGCTTTCTGTACGAGAACCGGTTTACCTGCATACTCCGCAAGAACTTCGACGCCGGTGCCTACACGGTCGATGATCGGCGCGCGAATAAACACCATTTCCATCGGCGAGTCCGTCAGCTTGCTTGAACCGAAAAAAACATCGCTGGCGAGTTGCCGTCCATACCCATTGCGCAATACAGTCATGTCCAGCAAACCCAAAGAAGCCTGCGCCGGATTCTTCACCTCGGTCGCCAGCAAAATCGCCCCCGCGCATGTTCCGAAAATGGCGCCGCCCTCCGCGGCAAACTTCTTCACCGCATCAAACAACCCTTCTTCCTGCAAGAATTGCAACTGGGTAGTGCTTTCGCCGCCTGGCAAAATCAAGCCATCGCACCCATCAAGCTCGCTAACTGTTCGCACCTCGACCGTCTCCGCGCCCAGACCAGCCAGCATCGCCGCGTGCGCCGCAAAATCTCCCTGCACCGCCAATATCCCAACCTTCACTCAATTCACTCCATTGTCTGCACTAAAACAATCTCAACGAATCGCTCACCAGCCCCGGGTCGACAGCATGTCTTTCTCTTCCAACTGCCGCACATCAATTCCAGGCATCGCTTCGCCGAGATCCTCGCAAGCTTCCAGCACAGCCTTCGGATCATCAAAGTGCGTCGTAGCCTTCACCACAGCCTTCGCCCGCGCTTCCGGATCGCTAGATTTGAAAATCCCTGAGCCAACAAACACCGCCTCGGCCCCAAGCCGCCGCACCAGCGCAGCATCCGCCGGGGTCGCAATTCCGCCCGCCGAAAAATTCGGCACAGGGAGCTTCCCGGTCTTCGCAATCTGGCGAATCAAATCCAGCGGCGCGCCAAGCTCTTTCGCTTCGCGCATCAATTCATCGTCACGCAAAGTCGTCAGCTTCTTCATTTGGCTAACGATCGTGCGCATGTGGCGCACAGCTTCGACCACGTTGCCGGAGCCCGCCTCGCCCTTTGTGCGAATCATCGCCGCGCCCTCTGCAATCCGCCGCAGCGCTTCGCCGAGATTGCGCGCGCCGCAAACGAACGGCACACGGTAATCGTGCTTCCAGACGTGGTTCTCTTCGTCCGCCGGCGTCAGCACTTCGCTTTCGTCGATGAAATCCACTTCGAGCGCCTGCAGCACTTCCGCTTCTGCAAAATGTCCGATGCGCACCTTGGCCATCACAGGAATGGTGACGGTCTGCATGATCTCGCGAATGATCTTGATCGACGCCATGCGCGCCACGCCGCCTTCTTTGCGAATATCCGACGGTACGCGCTCCAGCGCCATAACGGCGCAAGCTCCGGCCTTCTCCGCAATCTTGGCTTGCTCGGCGTTGGTCACGTCCATGATGACGCCGCCCTTGAGCATCTCCGCGAGACCAACTTTGACGCGCCATTCATTCGTGCTGCCGTCTGCACCGCCGCTGCCGTTCACTTTTTTCGTATCCATATCATTTCTCCTCGTAACCCAATTTTCTCGGCGTATGTTTCACCGCCAAAACTCAACGTGTCGCGCTATGTGCTATAAACTGCGCACTTCGGCTGCGGCCTTTTCTTTCTGCCCAATCACCACAAATCTTCCCGTGCCTCGCGCCAGCATGTCGCCAGCGTTGTTCCGAATCTCGCCAACAAGAAACAGATTTCGCCCTTTCACTTCCGTCTCGTAACCTTCGACGATAATCTCTTCATTCACCTTCACGGGCTTCAAATATTGAACCGCAAGCTCCGCGGTAACGGCGCGCACTTCGCGGAAGCGGCAAACCTTGCCCATGACTTCGTCCAGCAGCAAGGCAATGATTCCGCCATGCCCCATTCCTCCGCCCCCTTGGTACGCCTCGCCTAAAATAAACTTCCCCACGATGCGGCGATTGACGTTGTCCTGCACAAACGTCAGCTTCATGCCCTGATCGTTCGCTCCGCCGCAGCCAAAACATTTGTTCGCCGGATTCGGCGCCAAAGTAATCGTGTCCGTCAAATTCCGCCAGCCTCTCCGCTTTTTCTTTGCCTCATTCCTTCTTTACTTCGCTACTTCATTGCTTCTTCTTTTCAAACCAGCGCAACACGACTCCGCTCCGCGCGCCGCACGCCGCGCTGGCGCTTGCGCATCTCGACGCGCAGAAGATCCGCCAGCGTGGCAACGCCTCGCGCAATTTGCTTTTCATCCAAACCCGCATAGCCGAGACGCAACGTGTTGGGCAGCGGATTCTGCACGTAGAAATAACGGCCCGGCGCAAAGAGAACTCCGCGCTCCTTGGCGTGAATCAAGAGTTCGCTGGCGTCAAAGCCCGGAGGCAGTTCCAACCACAAGCACATTCCGCCGTCGGGCCGCGTCCAACGCGTGCCCTCCGGCATGTGCTTGCGAAGCGCCTCGTCCAACGCCAAAAGTCGCGAGGCATAAACTTTGCGCATCTTTGCGAGATGCTTGGTAAACAAGCCGCGGCGCAGAAATTCCGCTAGCGTGGCTTGCGCCAGCTGGTCGGTGTGCAAATCGGTGGTCTGCTTCACGATGCGCAGGCGTTCGATGGCCGTTGCAGGAGCGACAATCCAACCCACACGCAAACCGGGAAACGCAACCTTCGCAAAACTATCGATGTGAATCACGATATTCGCGCGGTCGAGTTGCTTCAGTGAAGGCACGCGTTCCTCGCGCGCGTGGAGTCGCGCGTAGATGTGATCTTCAACGACAGGAACTTGGTGGCGGCCAGCGAGTTCCAGAACTTTGCGTCGCGATGCCAGCGGCATCGACGTGCCGGTGGGATTCTGAAAGTCCGGAGTGAGCACAATCAGTTTTACCCGATTCGCGGCGAGCGTCGCTTCAAGAGCTTCCAGATCGAGGCCAAGTGCTGTTCCCGGTTCCGGGCGCGTTTGCATCGGCACGCCGAGGCAGCGCGCGCGGGCGCCGTGGAAGATAGCCATCGCGCCGGGATACGTAGGATTCTCGAGAATCACGGAATCGCCGGGCCGTACGAAAGCTTTGCTGATGATGTCGAGAGATTGCTGGCAGCCGTCGGTGATGAGGAGATTTTCGTCTTTCGCGGGAATTCCGTCGCCGCGGAGATGATCGAGCAACGCTTCTTTCAGCGGGCCGTAGCCGTCCGAGGGGCCGAGTTTCAGCACATCTGTAGCTTCGCGGCGCAGCACAGCGTTCACGCAGATTTGCAATTCGTCGACGGGAAAGAATTCCTCCGCGGGGCGTGCCATCACGAATGACAGCGCATTTTCCGGTGCGCTGGCGGTTAGCCGGCTTAGCGCTTCCTCGCCGCGTTCATCAGCGAAGAGCAGCTCCCAGCGAAGGCCCTCGCTTCCATTCAGAACCGGCGGCGGTGGCGGTGTGAGTTTCAAGCCATTTCCATTGCCTTTGATGTACGTGCCGCGGCCGACGTGCCCCTGAATGAGGCCTTCGGATTCCAACTCGGCGTAAGCATTCGCCACCGTGGTGCGATGGACACCTAGCATGGTGGCAAGTTCGCGGCTGGCGGGAATGCGGTCGCCTGGACGCAAATCGCCCGCGTGCACGAGCGAACGCAGTTGATCGCGAAGCTGAACGTACAGCGGGACGTGGCTCTCAGGCTGGAGATGAAGTGGCAACATTGTCTCTCACCCTAAGCCAATTTTACACGATATTGGCCTGCTACAAGAGCCAATTTGTCTACCGCCATTTTGGCGGTTTTTGGCCGTTTTTGACCTGGGGTAAGGAAGGAGAACCGGTTTATTTAGCCTCGCCAGATGTGGGGTCCTGGCAGTTGCTGAGGAAAGCGGCAGCAGAGCTGCCGCACCCTATACTAGTCGGAGGGCGGCTTGTAGCCGAGGCGGCCATTTTTTTCGCCAGAAGCGAGGTCCCGGATGCAGAGTTTCGTCAGGTCTTTATCATCGCATTGGAAAATTTGCTTTAGCGGAAGGTCCTCGTCTTCGACGTCGTACACGCCGGCCTGCATGTCTTCCGCGTCGTCGTCTGAGACGCTGACAACGGGGCTCCCGGGATGCGCTCGAATGCGAAATTGGCCGGAGGAAGGCTCGTAGTTCGCGTAGCTGAAGCAATGCCCGATGCACGCGCGATCGGCAATGTGGCCAATGAAAGAAACGCGCGAATCGGGAGGCGCCCAGATCGTGGCGATGACTCTTGTGCCGGAGGGCAGGTGGCTGACCAGCGCTTCGGCGTTGGATTCCATGCGATTCAAAATGAGAGTGTCCTGGTACAAGAAACCGAAGAAGACGATGGCGCACACGGCGAAGCCCGCGACGTGCCACTTCCTCGGCTTCAGACAACTCAACGGGCACAATCCAAAAATGGCAGTAATCGCCGACAGGCGCGAGGCCAGCAGGCCGATCCAGCCCCCAGAGATTGACGGGCGCAAATTTTCGGGCAAGAGCGCGACGGCAACCAGCGCGATGACGTAGAACTCAGCGGGAAGCCGCAAGGATTGCCAAAAGGATGTGTCTCGCCTGCGGGAAATCGCATCGACCAAAAAGCAAAGTACTCCGAAAGCGAGAGCCGCCCATCCGAGGATGGCGTAGCGTTGGCCGTAGAGCGTCAATTGGTCGACACCAGTCATCAAATAAAACGGGTCGTGGACCCAGTCCACGGGAAACGCACTCTGATGGGCCAAATACCGGTGCAAAACAAAAAATGCCGCCAGGGCGGCTAGTGGTGCCAACCAGTTCCACCCTCTCGGCAGCTTCTTCCAAAGAAGAAGATAGAGCGCCATTCCTGTCAGCCAGAGGAATCCGATCGGATGCGCCAACAGAATGAACGGCGCAATAAGCAATCCCAGAAGACGCTGCAATCCCCTTCCCCGCCAGAGAAGTGCCAGGCTGAACGAGGCGAGGCCGAGCGAGAGGTAGTAGTTGAGGAAGCCCATGTTGAAAACATAGCCGTAAGCCAGCATGGCGATGCACGGAACAAGAAGCCAGGGAGACCGCCCGCTCGCTGCGGCGACGAAGGAAAAAACTCCCCAGAAGAAAATCAGCACGCAAGAGGAGACCACAATCTTTTCCGCGGCCGCAAAACCAAAAACATTGGCCGCGTGCAACAACATCCAGTCAAAAAGCACATTGTTCCATTGATGGACGATGTATAAGCCCGGGGCTTGGCCGCGCTGAATCAACTGCGCTAACCAAGCGTTGTAAACATGGCTTGCAAGATCCCCGGCTTCGATGTGCCTGTGCCACAGGCACGGCACGATCATCACTGTTGAAATAGCGAGGATCGCCCATTTTTTTGCACGAACAAATTGCCATCCTGGCGCAGCCTGCGTCGCTCCGCCGGTCATCTTGCGACTCGCCTGCAGTTTCGCAATGCAGCCACCTCTTCGAGGAAATAGAGTCGCGTCATTCTACTATTTTGGCGTAGGTGCTGGATGTGGATTAGGCTCGGGGCGTTTCTGGGAGATGCTCACCGGCATTCTTATGGAGGGCATTGTCGTCGAATAAGTTGGTGATAGTCTATTTCCAGCTATTTTTGCATGACCTGCTCTGGATGGAGCATTCGCTGAACGCGGAGCCAAGAAGCATGGCATCGAAGTTCACCGTGAAGCCTGTGTTCATCGGTCTTTCGCTATCGTTCTGTGCTTTGTTCCCACTCGCGTTGGCCTCTCCTCAAGTGCCCCACCTATCTCAATCCAGCTATGGATGCTGCGTATATGACTCAAATCCAAAGCAAATTTGGAATCGCCTTTTTTCCCTACTTTTTATTCGGCAACACAAGGGTGAAACCTATGGCGCGGACGAACTCGATCCGCTGCTTTGGACAGAGACACGATTCCTGCTCAGTGAGCCTTCTCACGGCTCCGCACTCCATATCCTTGACGAGTTTTTGGAAGCTAAGGGCCAGAATCAAGTTCATGACTCGGTCAAGAAGGCGGTGCTGGAGCACGATCTTTGGGTGCTGTTCGATTGGTCGGCCTTGCCAAACACTGATCACCAGGAGCAACGCCGAGAGCTTCAGATTCGCTTAGCTGAGGTCATGCGCCGCATCGCGCTAAGCAAGAATGAAATTGCGTCCCTGCCGGATAACTACAAGGCAGCCGTGGAATCTGGTGAATTCGCACAACAGTACGACCCTGGGCATCGGGATCGCGCCTTCTTGCCACCAGACCTTTTCCAAGCGGAGGGCGACTGGGTATGTATTACTGGAAGTTTGGGTGCTCCGGCTGCGAAGCTCCACACTATGACATTTTCTGGGCGCTCTCGTTTCATTGAATTCATCCGCCTTCCACAAGGGCGCAAGGCAACACTCGACTATCTGCATGCCTTGAGGGATTACGTTGACCCGCAGGGCAGGCAGCGTATGGGCGACAGAATAATGCTCTCAAGTTCCGCTGTACCGCAATTTCCTGCTGGAACCCAATTGGCCTTGGTCCGACAGATGAATCTTTTCGATCATGACGGCTCACTTGTGAGTGCTCCAATTACCGAAAGCGTACAGATAAGGGTATTCCCCAACGTTCCGGCGAATGGTCCAAACTGGCAGTACGACCAAAACGCTGCTGCAGCATCGCAAGATGTGTACGAAATCAAGCTGAATCGGGCGAACCTGTTTGCCGGGAAATCAGGCGGGCTGAGAGCCGTGACTCATGACGATCAAGATTTCCGCATTCTTCAGTCCCACGGCTTCGATTTCGACGGACCCGTAAGAACTTTGGACGGCTGTGCCAAGTGCCATACGGGCTCCGGGATTTATTCTGTTCGAAGCATTGCCTCACTGCTTAAGCCGAGCCAAGCTCAGGGAGGAGCCGCAGACGCTTATCGCAGTGAGGCGACGACGCTTTTCTGGAAACAGGACCGATACAACTGGGGACTTCTAAATGGTTATTGGCAGACCGTGCCAACGGAAGGACCTAGCCAATAGGACACTCGGCAAAGCCATACCTTGCAGCTCATGGCTGCCGCTCGTCTCAAATGTTCTGCTAATTTCAAGTACTCCGCGGCGTCAATCGGGCCACTACAACCAGTTCGATCCAGATACGAGCCGGAACGATTCACTAATAATTAAACAAATGAATTATGTAGTTTATTCGGTAAATAGCCTTTTTGAGGTCGAGCTACAATCAGTTGACTAGCCCCGCGAGCGGTTGGGCATCAATTAGCTGGAATTGCGTCTCAGAAATTTTCTCGGCTACAAGCAGCCCGTCATTGCAATGCACACGGACGCGGTCGCCAATCTTCAATGCCTTGGCGAGTTTTCCAAGTTCCACGCTGTTTCCGATGAAATTTACATGAACCGGACAGCTGACTTGCGCAACTTGAGATTGCTGCTGTCGTCCTGCGGTCCGCAATCGACCAGCCGTTCTTTTGCACCAGTCCGACACCGCCAAAATTAAACGATTTCTCGACATTGTTCGCCTCCTCTATCGCCCCTGCAGCACGAGAGTATCTGACGGGGGCGGAATGCTGTCGTTGCTCTGGGGCAACAAACACCGAAGGAGTGATTCATTTCTGCCTCGACTGTCGCCGGGATACTACGTGACAGGGAGAACGTGCGGTTACTGGGCGGCGTGAATGATCCATTCGGTGATGTAATGGCGGATTTTTTCGCGGTGGGCGTCGCGGTAGGCTGGATAGTCCTGAGAGATGCCTTTATCGGCGCGGCTAATCAGGATGTAGGATTCGAGAAGTCCCTCGTCGGAAAGTTTGACGAGAGCAGCTAGGGCCGGGTCCAGCTGCTGAATTTGATTCTTTTTCATTTCTGCCTTCACCTGATCTACGACTCCCTGAAAACCTTCCACCTCCTCGGGCAAGCTGTGGCGGTATTCCTTTTCCGCGGGAAATTCTTTCTGGAATTTATCACCGTGCCATACCGCCTTGAAAAGCGTGTAGGAAAACCACGCGTCGGTGCCGTCTTTTTTGGCGCCGGCCTGTAGCGTGGAAGGATCGATGATGATATTGGTTTGGCCTTTACCTTTGTCTTCGATTCGGTTGGGCGGGACGATTTGTGGATTGCCAAGCATCATTTTTTGCGCCTTTGCCCATTGGCTCAAGCCCATCCAGGAGCGCTGTTTGTAAGGGTCCGCGACAACCGCGCCGATAAACTGTTCCTTAGCTTCGCTGGCGCGTCCCTGCGCAACCAAGTTATCGCCCCAATAGCGGTAAGCAGTTTCTCGGTTGGGATCAATTTCGACGGCGCGTGCGAACCATTTGTCGGCCTGCTCGTGATCCCTTTTCTTGAAGTAAACGTCGCCAGTGAAAAGCGCTGCGTCGTATTGATGCGGATCGAGGGCCAGCGCTCGCGCATAGGCGGCTATGGCAGCGTCCATATCTCCCTTTGCGAACGCGGCTTCGCCTTCCTGCAACGTTGCCTGAACTTCGGCGGTTCCGGTGAAGGCCATTTCGCCGCCATCCTCCGGTACCGCCAAAACTACCTTGAGGAGATTGCTGTCGTCGCCAGCGGCCTTGGCTTCGTCCGCAAGTTTTCTGGCATGCGCGCGCTCTTGCTTGCGATTGGAAGGATCGGTGAGCGTGGCGGAAAGAGCGAGTGTCGCAAAACTGAGGCGCTCCAGCACGGGTACGTCGTCCGGTTTTTCAGTGTGAAGCTTTTCAAGAAGCACGCGCGCATCCACTAGTTTATTGCTGTCAAACAGAGAGAAAGCCACCTTTCTGCGCGCGAGATAGGTGTCGTCGGTTTGAGCCGAGAGCGAGGGATTCAAACTAAGCGCCAGCGTCAGGAATAACAACGAGAAACCGAGCTTCTGCTGGAAATGTAAACTGGTGAAGGACCGAGAAAGACTCTGTGTCGTGATCACCTCGCGAGGAATGACCACGTATCCCTCCGTTGGACACCGATTGCAACCGAAGAGTTGCCGAGACTATAGGGTAGAGAGAGCCTGAAAGACAAGCGGGCAGAACGGGCACAGCAGTGCTGTGCCCTACGAAGAGAGGGCGTTTGTTGCAGGGACCGAGAATATTGTTGGCGGCGGGGAGCTAGCGGGAGAGTTGGTTTTCGCCGAGCTTTTTCAGGCGGTCGCGGAGACGGCGCTGCAACGGCGTCGGAGTATTCGGGTTGAACGCGACGAGATACCAAAGCGGCTGGCTGCGGTCTTTGCTGAGCCAGGTGAGCGTGCCGGCATCGGCGTTCGGATGGCGCGCGACATTTTCTCGAATCGCGCCGTAAGGATGTTTGGCAAGCTTGTTCAAAGTCTTGGCGTTGGCGCGCGGATGCTCGCTGATCAGGCGCAGCAAATAGAAATCTTCCTCGGGAGCTTGCTTGACGAGTTTTTCTAGCATTTCGGGCTTGGCGTCGGCGCTGAGAACGAGGCCGATTTTTTCGTCCCAAGCGGTGTTGATCTGGTTCAACTCGCGGGTGCGCGCATGGATCAGGTCTTCCAGAATGCGGCGCTCCTGCTGCAGGCGGGCAATCGGCAAGTCCGTGCCTTCAAGCGAATCGAGCACGCGCAGAAGATGCTGCCGCTCGCCGAAGATGATTTGCGAGGTGCGCGTCACCCCGCCTTTCTCTTTTTCCTTGTGCTGCACCAGGTCGGATCGTCGCATTGTCAGATTGCTCCAGCCGAATCGTTTCCCAAGCCCGCACTGCGGGGCCGGACTGCCTGCCGCTAAACCCATGGATTGCGCTACGTGGAGTGGGTTAAGCGTCTTTTGATGGCTCCAGCGAATTATGTTCCGTGCACCGCATGCGGTAAAGTTTGGTGCGTGTTGTATGTGCCCGATGTGCAACCGTCTGAGGGGCCGGCGAAAGCGTGGGAAGTGACAAGGACTGCTATCCATGAATGCATTTGATGAGCACAAGGAAGAGCTGGAACATTTTGAACAGATGTACGGGCGCGAGCGCGGGCGGCTAGCCGTGTCGCTAGACCGCATGACCAATGCGCTGGTGCTTGTCGGGCAACACGGTGTCTATTGCACCAGCCAGCGAAACCCGATGGTGCCGGCGATGGATTTGCGGATGATCACGCAGGAACTCGAACACGCGAAACAGCTGGTGCAGGCGGTGATGGAAGAGTTGAAACGAAAGAGGACGGCGAGTGACGACTAGCCGGTGGTGAATAGGGGCGACAGGCCGCGAAGAGGCTCAGGAAGTGATCAAGAATGGATTGGTGTTGCGTTCCTGGCCGATGCTGGTCAAGCGGCCGTGGCCGGGATAGACGATGGTGTCGTCGGGAAGTTGCATGAGCTTGCCGCGAAGAGAGTCCGTGATATGGTCAATCGAACCGCCCCACAGATCGGTGCGGCCAATGCTGCCGGCAAAAAGCGTGTCGCCTGCAAAGAGGCGAGGAGCAGGTATGGTGACGGAGCCCGCATCCTTCGGCAGATAGAGGCACACGCTGCCGGGAGTATGGCCGGGGGTGTGCATGACGTTGGCCTGGAACGAACCCCAGCTCAGCGCGTCGCCCTCTTTTAAAAGCTGATCTACGTCCGTGATTTCCGGCGTAGGGACACCGAGGAACGCGGCCTGCACTTCCATCCCTTGATAGAGCGGCAGATCGTCGCGATGCATCAGGATGGGAGCGCCGGTGTATTGGCGAAGTTTGCTGAGGCCGCCGACGTGATCGATGTGAGCATGAGTGCTAACGATGGCTTTGACCGTGAGCCGATGGCGGCCCAGGAGTTCGAGGATGCGAGTGACTTCGTCACCCGGATCAATCACGAGCGCTTCACGGGTGATGGGATCGCCGATGATCGAGCAATTGCATTGCAGCATTCCCACTGGAATGGTGATGTGGATAAGCCCTTGCGAGACGGCGTCGAAGGTGGGCACGGCGTCGGTCATAAGCTCAAAGTATATCATTGGGTCCGGCGGATTCAGGAACACAGCACGGGCTGGCAGGCTCTCACTTTGCTAAGCTGATAGTGGAAAGAGACGCATGGAGACCGAAGAAACCAGCAGCGCGCTTGAAACGCCCCTTGCGGCTTTGCACAAGAGCGCCGGCGCGACCATGGGAATGTGGTTCGGCTGTGCCTTGCCGGATCATTGGGCTGATGCGCGAGAAGAGGAAGAGTTTGCGCGCAAGAGCGTTGCGCTGATCGACAAGAATTATCGCGCGTACCTCTCTTTCACCAGGCCAGACCGGGTGCGCTATTTGAATGCCATCCTGACGAATAACATCAAGGATCTTGCGCCGGGCCTGGGGAACGTTTCGCTGATGCTCAATCCACAGGGACACATTTTCGCTGAGATCGAGACGTATGCGCTGGCGGAAAGTTTGTTTTGTGTTTCTTACGCGATGATTCGAGAGCGGCTCATCGAAGCGATCGAGAAGTACATCATCATGGATGACGTGACGCTCACCGATGAGTCGCAGCGCTACGGGACGCTGGCGATCGAAGGACCAAAGGCGGCGGCCGTCGCTCAGGAACTTACGAGTGTCGATCTTTCGACGCTCGGGGACTTGGGCCGCATCGAGTGCGCGGTCGCGTCAATTCCCTGCTGGATTACAAAGCGCTCTCCCGGCGGTGTTGCCGGATGCGAGTTTCTGGCCGAGAGAGAGTCGCTAGCGAAACTCTGGGAGATTATTTTGGAAAGCGTGAAGAAGCATGGCGGCGGCCCGATGGGCTACGCGGCTCTGAGCGCGCAGCGGCTTGCGCAAGGCGTGCCGTGGTTCGGGTACGACTTCGGCGAAAAGCAGATTCCGCATGAATCGGGCTTGCAGGACAGCCACATCAGTTACACGAAGGGGTGCTACACGGGCCAAGAGATTGTGGAACGCGTGCGCTCGCGGGGGCAAGTCAACCGGCGGCGGGTCGATCTTATTTTTGATGGCCCAGGCGTCCCGGCTGGGGGTGAAACATTGACCGCGGATGGAAAAGAGGCGGGATATGTGACGCGCGCGGCGGTTCCGTCGTTTTTGTCACATGCGATTGGGATGGGGTACGTCCGCAAAGACCACAATGCGCTCGGAAGCAATCTGCAGTGGTCCGGAGGAACGGCGGTCGTCTCGAAATTCCCCGAGGCGTTTGCGGAGAGCAGGACCGCGAAGTAGTCGCGGTGTAGTGCCTCGAAGTTGAGCGAAATCCAGGCACACGTCAATCAAAATTCACGGCGCGGGGCAGCCTGCTCCATGCCGACGCGGCCTACTGTGACTTCCGCTTTGAAATAGTTCTCGCCTTTGATCGGGCAGTTGGCGAGGCGGCGCAGCATGGCTAGCTGGCCGATGTGCGTGAGTGCGTCCGCGATTGGCCCTTGGAAGAGGCCTTCGGCAGGAGAGCGCAATGGCTCGGAGGAAGCGAGATAATCGTCGAACTTTTTCAGCGCGGCGAAAAAACGTGCGACCTCGGCGTCCCACGCGAGCGGTTTGGAATCGTGCCAAGCAGCTTCACCCTTCGCCATGGAAAGGGCCCAATCGAAAAGGTCGCCCATGTGCGCGAGGATATTCGCCGGTGTGCGAGGGCTGTCGCCAAGAGTGAATGTCGCGAACGATTCAGGGGCGCCGCGCAGAGCTTTGCCGCCGCGATAGGCGACCGTGGCCACGGCGTGACGAAGAAGTTGGCGTGCTGGATCTGAGGAAGCCGACATGTTGAACGATTCTCCTAATTTCGTGAGTGGAAAGTGGCCGAAGAAAACTAGCGCTTATTATAAACGCGGACGTAATCGACGAGCATGTTTTGCGGAAATTTTGTGGAGGCGTCCGGCGGCCCGGGCCAATCACCGCCTACGGCAAGATTGAGAATGATGAAGAACGGATGATCGAAGACCCATTTGCCGCCTGCGGGCCAGTCGGAAGAATGGAACGTGGCATAGAGATTGGAGTCAACGTAGAAACGGACGGTGTCCGGCTCCCACTCAACGGCGTAGAGATGAAAGTCGGTGGCGAAACTTTGACCTGCGGGGAGAGTGAACGTGGAGGTCAGGTCGCTGGTCGGCCCCGCGCTGCTGGGGCCATGCAAGGACCCGTGGATTGTTCCAGGTTCTTTGCCGACATTTTCCATGATGTCGATTTCGCCGCACTTCGGCCAGCCTGCGGTGGGGATGTCTTCTCCGAGCATCCAGAACGCGGGCCACATTCCCTGCCCTTCGGGGATTTTAATTCGCGCTTCGATGCGGCCGTAGGTTTGGACGAATAGCCCTTGTGTTTTGAGGCGGGCGGAGGTGAAGTCGCGGGATATGCCATCCGCGCCGATATAGGTTTCTTTTTGCGCGGTGATGACTAGATTTCCTTTTTCGATGTGGGCGTTTTCGGGACGGTTGGTGTAGGACTCGAGTTCGTGGTTGCCCCAGCCTTTGCCGCCCACGTCGTAGGTCCATTTTTTGGCGTCGGGAGTCGAGCCGTCGGGAGTGGAAAACTCGTCGCTCCAGACAAGCGTCCACGCTTGTGCAGGAGGAAGTGGCATTGGCGGGTCGCTGATGATTCCGCAACCACAAGCGAGAAGGGCGACGGAAATGAATGTAGCCAGCGAAATTCTTGATGGCTTCGGGATATGACTCGGCATGCTAGGTCAAACGCGCACAGGCAGGAGTGCCTGTGCTACTTAATCGAGATTCAGGGCGCGCTTGAAGGAGCCCTTTTCGTTGTCGATTTTCTTTTGCAGTTGGAGGATGGCATAGAGTACGGCCTCGGGACGCGGCGGGCAGCCGGGCACGTAGACGTCAATGGGAATGACCTGGTTGCAGCCTTGGACGATGGCGTAGTTGTTGAAGACGCCGCCGGACGTGGCGCAAGCGCCCATGGAGATGACCCACTTAGGCTCGGGCATCTGATCGTAAAGCTGGCGAATGACGGGAGCCATTTTTTGCGAGAGGCGGCCGGCGACGATCATCAAGTCGGCTTGGCGCGGCGAGGGGCGGAAAACTTCAGCGCCGAAACGTGCGACGTCAAAACGGGCAGCCGCCATGGACATCATTTCGATGGCGCAACAGGCGAGGCCGAAACCGAGAGGCCAGATGGAGCTCTTTCGCGCCCAGTTCACGGCTTTATCGAGCGTGGTGAAAATGATGCCTTCGTCTTCGAGCAGGCTGCCGAAGTCGTCGGGCTTGGTGAGTGTGACGTGCTTGCCGAGCGATGTGCTCATGGTGCCCTCGTCTTGCATCATTTTCGCACAGGCAGGCGGTGGACACAAATGAACTGCGATTTCATTAGTGGATTCGGAAGCAGCAAGGCGGCGGGATCGCGCTGATAGAGGGAGCTGAAAAGCGGCAGCAGAGCTGCCGCACTCTACATAGGCACTCAGGTTAGTTGATAGTCGGCGGGGGACACAGCGCGGGTGCGGCGCGTGTAGGCGACGACCGAGCCGGGCCAAAGCGTGGTGTTTTCTCCGGTGCGCGGGTCCTGATACCAGCTGCGGCAGCCGCCGGATTGCCAGACGGTGCCTTCGAGGCGGCGATAGATGTCGGCGACAAATTGTTTTTGCGTTTCCGGGCGGACTTCGAGGACGCGCTTCTTGCGGCGCTTCATCAGCGAGAGGCAGCTCATCACGTAACGGACCTGTGCTTCGATCATCAGGACGACGGAATTGTGTCCGAGGCCTGTGTTGGGGCCGAGAAGCAAAAACAAATTGGGAAAGCCGGCGACGGTCACGCCGAGATAGGCACTCATGCGTTCGCGCCAGGCATCGTGAATTTCCACGCCGCCGCGGCCGACGAGGCGGATACCAATCAGCGGTTCGGTAGCGCGAAAGCCCGTGCCGTAAATGAGGACATCGATGGGGCGCTCGACGCCATCGGCTGTGACGATGCTGTGCTCGCGAACTTCCGTGATGCCGTCTGTAACCAGCTCCACGTTGGGCCTGGTTAGCGCAGGATAGAAATCATCTGAGACGAGGACGCGTTTGCAGCCCAGTTCGTAATTAGGTTTCAAAGCCGCGCGCAACTTTGGATCGGGGATTTGTTTCTCCAGTTGATGCGTGGCGATTTCCGTCGCCTTCGTGCGAACAAAACGGTTGCCGAGGAAACCGAGGACACGGAACTCCTGTCGCCAGAAGATAAATTGCCGGAACGCGCGCATGATCAGCGGAAAGCGGCGGAATCTCTGCTTCCATTTTTCCTCGAAGGGAAAGTCCATGCGCGGCACGATCCAGGGCGGTGTGCGTTGGAATAGATAAAGCTTGCCCACACGAGGAGCGATCTGCGGAACAAACTGGATGGCGCTCGCGCCAGTGCCGACGACGGCGACGTTCTTGCCAGCTAAATCGACATCGTGATTCCAAGTGGAGGAATGAAATGCCGGCCCTGCAAAACGCTCAATTCCTTTCAGCTCGGGATAGTGCGGGACGTGCAGGCCGCCGATGCCGGAAACGAGCATGCGCGCGCGGATGCGGATCCCTTCTCCGGCGGTCACGTGCCATACGGCTTCTGCCTCATCCCAAATCCCTTCATGGAAGCGCGTATTCAGTCGGATGTTCGGAGCAATTTCGTAGCGCGTGACGCAGCGCTTCAAATAATCGTGAATTTCCTGTTGGCCAGGATACATGCGCGACCAGTCGGGCGAGGGCTCGAAGGAAAAAGAGTATAGATGCGACGGAATGTCGCAGGCGCAGCCGGGGTAACGATTGTCGTACCAGGTGCCGCCGATGTCGTCGCTCTTTTCGATGAGCAAGAACGAATTTATTCCGGCTTCGCGGAGCTTGATGGCCATGCAGAGTCCGGAAAAACCGCCGCCGATGATGAGCACGTCGACGGCGATTTCTTCCGGCTGCGCGCCTTGTTTGGTGTTTTCGCTCATCGGGCTTCACGCGTCGTGCTCAATGCGCCGGGAGCTACAAGCTTGTGCAGAAACTCTGCGCTCTCTCGCAGGGACTGGCGCGCTTCCGGAATGCGGTGTGGTGCAAGTTGCCAAGCGTGCGGCACGACAGGCCACACTTTCAGCTCGACGCGGACGCCGGCCGCTCGAGCGCGTTCCGCAAGACGCATGGAATCGTCGCGCAGAACTTCATCCGCGCCGACGTGAATCAGAAGCGGAGGAAGCCCGGCGAGGTCGGCATAGAGCGGAGAGGCAATGGGATTGCGTGGGTCCATCTCTCCCAAATAATAGCGCGCACTTAGGCCGATGTCTGGTCCATGAAACATCGCGCAGCGATCCGCATTCGTAATAATGGATTCTCCGGTGGCGGCGAGATCGGTCCAGGGCGAAAAAAGCGCGGCTCCCGCAGGAAGCGGATTCCCTTCATCGCGAAGCGCAAGCAGAAGAGAAAGTGCAAGGCCGCCGCCAGCAGAATCGCCGGAGACTACGATTCGCGCAGGCGAATACCCTTCGCCGAGAAGACCGCGATACGCGGCAACCGCGTCGTCGACCGCGGCCGGAAACTGATTTTCCGGAGCGAGACGATAGTTTGGCGCGAGGACGCGAAATCCTTGGCGCGCAAACGCTACCGTGATCGGCCGATGCGATTCCGCCGAACAGCCAAAATAGCCGCCGCCATGCAAATACAAGAGAACGGCGCTTGCAGCGCCAGTTCCCTCCACCCATTCGCCGGGAACGCCGCCGATTTGCGCTGGAGAAATCCGTACGTCGGCGGGCACTCGATAAGGATCAGGCCGCAGAATCTTGCGCGCCACGCGGTAATCCCGGACGCCGCGGAGTTTGCGCTTGACCCGCCATTTGACAATTTTTGCCGCGAGATGAGCCTGCCAGCTAGCCATGTTCAATGTTTTCCGTTTTTCGATCGCAAGACGCCGAGAGAATAGCAGAGTTCCCTGCCGAAAAGGCTACACGGCGAGAACGACTTTGCCGAACTGCGAGCCTGCTTCGAGATAAGTGTGGGCTGCGGCGGCTTCTGCGAGCGGAAAAACACGATCAACGATGGGCTTCAAGCGGCCTGCGGCAACGAGCTTCATCACCGTTTGGAGTTCCGACTTCGCGCCCATGTAAGAGCCGAGCAACGAGAGCTGGCGGCTGAAGAGAAAACGCAGATCGATCTTGGCGTCATAGCCAGTTGTGGCGCCACAAGTCACCAAACGGCCGGCGAGGGCCAGGCTGGCCACGCTCTCGTCCCACGTCGCCGTGCCAACATGTTCAAAGACAACGTCTACGCCGCGTTTGTTCGTGATACGGCGCACTTCTTCGCGGATTTTTTGCGTTTTGTGGTTGATGAGGTAATCCGCACCCAGCTCGCGGGCTTTCGCCAATTTCTCATCGGTGCCCGCCGTGGCGATGACGCGCGCTCCAAAGAATTTGGCGACTTGGATCCCAGCGCTGCCGACGCCGCTGCCTGCTCCGAGAATCAGCACGTCTTCACCCGGCTGAAGTTCCGCGCGCGCAACGAGCATGTGCCACGCCGTCTGAAAAACGAGCGGGATGCTGGCCGCTTCTTCAAACGAGAGGTTTTCGGGATACGGCATGCAATTCACTTCCGGGCAACAGACAAATTCGGCGCATCCACCATCGATCATGTAGCCCAAATTGGTGAATTGGCGGCAGCGATTGTCGTGGCCGGAAAGGCAGGCAGCGCATTTGCCGCAAGTTACACCCGGCGCGAGAACCACTTTTTGGCCAACTTTGACCGTCGTAACGTCCGCTCCGATTTGCTCCACGACGCCGGACACGTCGCTCCCGGGAATGTGCGGCAGGGGTATAGGTACATTGGGCAAACCGCCGCGTACCCACAAATCGAGGCGGTTCAGCGCACAAGCTTTGACGCGCACGAGCACTTCATTCGCGCGGACAACAGGCTCCGGCGCATCCTCATACTTCAACACCTCCGGCGCGCCGTGCTGGTGGAATCGAATGGCCTTCATCATGCCCCCTGATTTGGTCCGAGAATCGCAAGGTAACATCCTGATGACGGAGTGTCCAGAAAGCTGGCGCATAGATCTTAAGTGCATTGACACGACCAAAGGCCCGCCGTAGGCTGAGGGCTGAGGCAACGCGTGGACCTCTTTGAAGAAATCGTGAAGATGCGGCGCGCAGGGCAGCGCGGAGCTCTGGCGACCATCGTGCACACAAATGGCTCGATCCCCAGCTATGAAAGTTCGCGGATGTTAGTGCGCGAGGACGGCTCCATCCTGGGAACGATCGGCGGAGGCTGCGTCGAAGCCGAAGTGTGGGCCGCTGCCAAGGAAGTGATGCACAAAGAAGCGCCGCGCAAAATGGTCTTCAATTTGAACAATGAGGCGACCTACGACAACGGCCTCATTTGTGGCGGCACGCTGGAAGTTTTCGTGGAACCGATCCTCCCACAACCTATCCTTTATCTGTTCGGAGGGGGGCATATTTCGATGGCGGTGGCCAAAGCAGCCAGCGCTGCAGGATTTGGCATCGCGGTTGTAGACGACCGAGAAGCCTTCGCGAATCCCGGACGTTTTCCGATGGCGCAGGAAATCTATCCGACGTACGAAGACGCCTTCGAAAAAATTCGTCCTAACACCGCGAGCTATTTGATCATCGTGACGCGCGGCCACAAGGAAGACATGCGTGTGCTCGGCTGGGCCGTTCGCACGCCCGCGCGTTACGTCGGCATGATCGGCAGCAAGCGCAAAGTGCTTTCAGTTTATAAAGCTCTGGAGAACGACGGCTATCGCCCCGAGGAGTTTCAGCGTGTTTACGCGCCGATGGGACTGGAGATCGGAGCACTCGCTCCGGAAGAAATTGCCATCAGCATCGTGGCCGAATTGATTGCCGTTCGCCGCAACGCGGAATCGGCCGCGCACAAAAAATTGAATTACGAACCGCGGCCTGCATTGACGGAACGCTGAAATCTGAAAGAGGGGGCATGCTCGCTGCCATCATCCTTTCGGGTGGCGCATCGCGCCGGATGGGCTCGCCAAAAGCGCTGCTCTCGTTCCAAGGGCGCCCCTTCCTCGAACACCTGCTGGACGTGGCGCACCATCCCAAAATCGGCGTCCGCCGGATTGTGCTGGGAGCCGACGCGGAACCCATCGCCAAAGAAGTGAATCTGGCCACTAGTGAAATCGTCATCAATGAGGAATGGGAAAAAGGCCAATTGAGTTCGTTGCAGGCGGCGCTGCGGAGTCTCCCTCCGCAAACCGACGGTGCGATTCTTCTTTTGATCGACCATCCACTCATCAGTTCGACGCTTGTCGACGAATTGATCGAGACTTTCTACAAATCCGGCAAGCCCATCGTATTGCCCGTGTACGACGGGCGGAGGGGACATCCCGTTATTTTTTCCGCAGCGTTGTATGAAGAGCTCCTGAATGCGCCGCCTGAAACTGGAGCGCGATCGGTCGTCTGGGCGCATTCTGCCGAGGTGCAAATCCTTCAGACCAACGAAGAAGGCTGCGTGCTTAATCTGAACGATCCAGACACCATGCAGAAAGCTTTTGGCGGTTGATCGCCCCTCCGACAGCTGGCAACGGCGTGAAATCAGAAGAGGCAACGGGATCGCGTGGATCTCGCTAAACAGAAAAGCCGGCGCAACTGGTCGATTCTCCTCGGCCCGCTGTTTCTTTTCGCTGCCGTTTACTTCTACAACCAAACTGGGATGAGCCGGCGCTCGCATCCCAACCTGTATCCCTCCGCTAGCTGGCAGTTCGAACATCGAACAAGAATCGGGAATCTTCCGCTTTCCCTCTCGGACTACTATTTTCTGGTGGCGATTTTTTGTGGCTTGTGTGGCGTGATTTATTTCGTGCTGAGCAATGTGGCCCGCCGTCCCATGGAAATTCTGCTGGGATACGCTCATTTTGGCATATCAATAGTCACCATAGCGCGCGTCGCTTCCTACATCGGGACCGCCGTGCCCGCCGATCCGCTTGAACCGATTCCTCCTCATTACTGGACCGTGTTCCTCTCGTCTCAAATCCTGTTCGTGCTTTACATCGCTTGGGCTATGTTCAGTTCTCCGCCCGAGGAGTAGACGGAATCTCTTCGCATCACATTTTTTCGCGGGTTGGTGGGCTCTCAGGGCAATTTCGCGAGCAGAATGCTGAGCGCATCCGTGGCAAGCTGCGCGCCGTGAAACGTTGCCGCCGGTAAACCGCCCAACGCTTCCGAAATCGATTCCGCAGTAATCGAACGGGCAGCCGAGACGGAGCAGCCCGTGAGGCGCTCCGTCAAAAAAGATGCGCAAGCAATCGAGGTCGTGCAACCGCGGCACAAAAAGCGCGCTTCAGCGATGGCGCCGTTTTCAAGGCGAATGGCCAGCTCCAGTACATCGCCGCAAACCGGATTCGTGGCATGCACTTCTGCGGTGGCATCGGCCAGCTTCCCCGCATTGCGCGGATTACGAAAATGGTCCAGGACCAATTCGCTGAACATGGTGTTATCGTAGCGCAAGTTGCACGTCGCCTTTCCATAGCGAACCGAACTAATGTGCCGGATTGCTGAATCAGGCATCGGCCGCCATACTTCCGTTGCGCGCGCCGGGAAAGGGACTGAACATGGTCAGAGCGTTTCGATCCAAACATGCCACGGTTAATCATTGAACGGCCCGGCGCCCAGCCGCGCCTTTACGAGCTGAATGAAGGCTCGACGATTCACATCGGGCGAGCCGCGTCCAACGATATAACACTTCCTCACGCCAGCATTTCGCGCAGCCACGCGCTGCTTGAAGGAAAGAGCAACGCTTGGTTTGTCGCCGACCAGCGCAGCGCGAATGGAGTCCTTGTCAATGGCGTCCGCATCGAGCACGCCGAGTTGAAAAACGGCGATGTCATCGGCCTCGGGGATATTAAGTTGCGTTTCGAGAATATGACGTCTGGCACGGTTGTTGCACACGCTTCGCCGGAACTTGCCACACATTTGACGGAAATCCTGGACCAGGAAGGTGTCGCAAAGCTACTCGAACGCGCCAAGACCAAAGCGCCGTCGGACAGGACCGACTCCCGCGCCGAAACAACCACCCGCATCGAATATCTCCAGCGCGAAAATCGGCTACTCACGCTCCTCTATCAGGTCAGCCGGGCATTGGGCGACAAGACCGCTGTCGACGACGTTACGCAATGCGTGCTCGATCTCGTTCTGCAGATTGACGGTGCAGAGCGGGGGTACGCGATGTTGCTCACCGAAGAATCGCTTCGGGCGGCCGCAAACGCGGGCGAAAGCTACGCTTTTCTGCCGGCCATCCTTCGCTATCGCCAGACGCCGAAAGTGGCCGCACCGCAAATGGTCTTGTCTCAAGCCATCATCCAGCAAGTCATGCAGAGCAAGGGGCCTCTTCTGGTGACGGATGCGCAGCAGGACGCGCGATTCTCGGGCAGCCAAAGTATGGCTATATCCGGAATGCAATCGGCGATGTGCGCGCCGCTGGCCAGCCGCGATCGCCTCTTCGGCTTGCTGTATGTCGACAATCTTTCGAAGCGCGGCACTTTTCTGCAAGAGGATCTGGAAGTTTTCGCGGTCATTGCGGCACAAGCGGGGCTCGTTATCGACCAGGTTATGGCGAAAAGTGAAGTGAAGCGCCAGGGCGTCCAACTGAATGCGCTTGAGCGCTTTCTCTCGCCGGCCATTTCAAAGAAGATCGCCGCGGAGGCCGCCGACATACGGCTCGGCGGCGAAAGCCAGCGCATTACGCTGCTCTTTGCCGATGTGCGCGGCTTTACCACCATGGCCGAAAAAATGAAACCTCGCGAAGCCGTGGAAGTCCTGAACGAGTTTTTCGACCGAATGACCAACGTTATTTTCGAGCATGACGGAACGCTCGATAAATACCTCGGCGACGGATTGATGGCGCTATTCGGTGCTCCCTTCGCTCTTCAGAACGATGCAGAAGCGGCCGTTCGCGCGGCCGTCGATATGCAAAAAAGTCTCGCCGAGCTGAACAAATTATCTGGCAAGCCGCCGCTGAATATTGGCATCGGCATTCATACAGGCGAAGCGATCGTGGGATTTCTTGGCACGGAGCGGCGCATGGATTACACCGCGATCGGAGACACTGTCAACGTCGCCTCGCGCCTTACGTCGCAAGCGGGCCCAGGTCAGATTGTCATTTCCAGCGCTACACAAGCTCAAATAGGCCGGGAGATTTCCTGCTGCCAGCTCTCGGCGATGAAACTCAGAGGCCGCGCCGAACCCATCGAGGTTCATGAAGTTATTTGGCGGGACGCTTCGCCGCGGGATCACGCTTCGCAGGAATCCAAACGCACGGCGACTCGGTCCGATTGACCCACGCCTGACGCGCATTTTTTGGTTCAGCGCGGAGAATTTTCACTCCGGGTATTCGCCACTCTCGCCGGCAGGTATTTTTTCTCCACCGACGCAACCACGACGTAGTTTGGGTCGACCATCTCCGTCAGATGAATCTTGCCGACCTTTGAAAGAAGCTCGTAAGCGTCGAGCTCGGAGAGTCCGTAGTCTGCGTGAATCCAGGCCACCAGTTCGGTGAACGCGATTCGTACTGCGTCATCCACGGGCCGGTAGATGCCCGTGGTCATGATTTCTTTCTCGTTCTCGAACCTCGGCCAGCCCGTACTGCGCTTTTTGACCACGTCAAATTGCAGCCGCACGCGCATTGGCACTTCAATCGCGCTGCCGGCCACTTCGCCGTCGCCCATCGCTGCATGACCATCGCCAAAATAAAAGAGCGCGCCCGCTACATTCACCGGCAGATATAGCGTGTTGCCTGCGCTCACTTCCGGCGCATCCATGTTTCCGCCGAATTCCGCCGGAACAATCGAGCTGCGCGCTTCGCCATTCGCCGGCGCAACGCCGATGCACCCGAGAAACGGATGCATCGGAATTTTCACTTTAAAGCCGGAATCGAGCGCCTGAAATGTGGCCGTGTTGCCGGCGTGGTTGATGGGATAAAACCAAATCTTCTCCGGTAGCGGCTCTTTTTCGAGGACCGGCGTGTAATGAGTGGAATTAATCGCTCCAAATCCTGGAGAAAAGGCGCCCACGCCTTGATTCCCGTCGACCTGCAAATCGAGAATTCGCACCACCAGCGTGTCTCCGGGCTCCGCGCCTTCAATGAAGAAAGGCCCCGTAAGAGGATTGTCGCCTTTGGCCATGGCAGTCGTATCGCCCGGCTTCTGAATGCCGTTTCCAAAACAATCCAGCGAATTCGCATCAAGAATGTTTCCGGGCCTCAGCCGCGCCACCGGCGGCGCGACGCCGAAAACGTACTTCACGTTGTCGATCGCGCCCTTGTAATGCACCACTTCCGCTGCGGGAGTGCCCGGCACGTTCTGGGCAGCCGCACCTATCGCAAAGCACGACGAGAGCGGCAACAAAAAGGCCATGATTACACGCACAAAGTACCTCCGGGAAACATGCGCGCAAAGTCCAACACAATCCATCCATGGAGTCAATCTGCGCGCATCAACAGCACACAGCGCGCTCCCGCTTTGCTATTCTCTTTGTGAAATGAATAGGGCCTTCGGCAGGAGCCGGCTTCGCATCGTTTCCCTCGCACCGAGCGCCACATCCATTCTTTGCGCTGTTGGTGCAAAGAAGTTTCTCGTAGGCGTTACGAAATGGTGCGCCGACGTCGCGCCTGTTCACGGCTTGCCAAAGCTCGGCGATTGCTGGCACATGGATTCCGTGGATGAAATCTTGAGTTTGAAGCCCTCCCTCGTCATCGGCTCGGTTCCTTACAAACAGGAAACTCTCGCGAAACTTCTGGAGCACCCGCTCAGCTTCCTGGCAACCAATCCGCGAACGCTGCCGGATATTGAGAATGACATCCGCATGCTGGGCCGGATCGCCAGCCGTGCAGCGCAAGCCGAACGGCTCGTCAGCAAAATGCGACGCGAGTTTGCGACGATCGCGAGGAAGACGCGCATGACCAAGAGAAAATTGCGCGTTTATTGCGAAGCCTGGCCGAACCCACGCATCAGTTCCCCGCCGTGGGTCTCGGAAATCGTGAACATCTGCGGCGGCGAGATGGTCTTGCCGCCCGGCCAAAAAGTGAGCGATGAGCAAGTCGCGCAAGCGCGGCCTGACGTGATGGTCCTCGCCTGGGCTGCCACAGGCGACAAAGCCAAGCCCCAAAAATCCTACCAGGTCGCAGCCTGGAAGGATGTCGACGCCATCCGCAACAAACGCATCTACGTTGTACGCGATGAATTGCTCAATACCCCCGGTCCGCCACTCATCGCCGGTGCAAAACAATTGCTTCGCATCTTCCAGAAAGCCGCGGCAGAGGCAAACAAACCATGAGAGTCGTCGTAACCGCAATCATCGAGCGCAGCGACCGCCGCTTCCTCATCGGCCAGCGCCGGCGCGACGATACCTCTCCCCTCAAATGGGAATTCCCCGGTGGAAAAATCGAGGAAGGCGAAACGCCTGAGGCCGCGTTAGCGCGTGAACTGCGAGAAGAACTAGGCGTTACTTTAGAAAAATGCGCGGAAATTGGCCGCACTCGCCATAAATACAGTTCGGCCGCCGAGGAATTGGAGATTCGCTTTTACGCTGCCAGCATCAAGGAAACGGAAGTCGCGCCAAAGGAGTTCGAACAAATCGTCTGGGCCTCGCCCAAAGAATTAGACAATTACGACTTTCTCGCCGCAAACTCCCAACTCATAGCGCAGCTCGCGACTGGCCGCATCAAACCCAACGAATTCCTTGAGCGCATAGCTCCCTCCCCGTTCGATCGTCGCTAGTGTACCTGCAGGACCACCGATGTATTCACCGCGCTCACGCTTTGCATTGGCTGGGCTATCGGCCGGACTTGCAAGTCGAAGCCGGCCGCCCGAAAAGAACGTAGTGGATGTCCGTTGTCCCTCCCGTGATTCCATAACCGAAAGCATTGAAAAGATTGCCCGGGTTGGCTGTCGTAGCAGGCGCCTGCCGGAGCGTTACAAAGTCTCCGTAGCGGGTTGTGCCGGTATTACTAGCAGTGGTGATGTAAACCAAGAAATCGCCCCAGAAACCGACCACATGATTCTCATAGTTACCGTTTCCCCCATACTCGAGGGATAGACCGACCTCTCCGGTGCAGCTGTTCGTGGAGAGAGCTGGATAGGCAAACGCGTAGTCGTTGTTCCAGATCTGTACCTGCTGATCCACGTTGTAGCTGTTGCCAGAATTGATGGCTACCATGTCGACGTGAGGCTGCCGGAAATTTTTGTCTAGCCCAGCGGTCCAGGCGAACCACACGTCGTTTGCTGTGCGCGTGCCGCCGGCGATCCATGTCCCCTCGTTACTCACTTCGGTGAGCCAATTCTGGTTGTCCGGAGTTGTCGAGGTGAAACCACTGTTTGTCCAGCTCGCGATGGAGACATCGCGCCAGGAATAAGAGTTCGAGCTTTCCGGCAGGTTAAAAACCCTCATGCTGCTGGTGTTGTTATGGCCGGCCCAAAAGATTTCGTCGCGCGGATTTTGCACCAGGTGGGCAAACCACGCCATCGAACTGTCCGCGGGGTTGGTAAACCCGAGGCTTATCGTTCCGCCTGCCTGGAGCCCGGCCAGTGATGTTCGCACGACCAGGTGTCCCTTTCCAGAAACGTTCCAGCTTAAGTAGAGGTAGTTATCGCCGATGGACAGGTCGGGATAATCGAAACTAGAGCCCGAGAAACCAAAGAGGGCTGGCGTCAGGTTCCAGTAAGTCCACGCGGTGCCCCCGCTGCTTTGCACCTGGGCCGGACTGGCCACCGCCAGCCGTTGCCCATTCCCCTGCAAAAGCCAAATGAAACGGTCAATCCTAGGCGCGTACTGGACGATTTGGTCGCAGCAAAAGCCGATTGAATCATTTGGGAAAATCGTGGTTGGATTCAACTGCGTGAAGCTGCTTCCTCCGTTGATGGAATAGGCCGCCAGCCAGTTGGCCGAGGAGAAGATGATACCGGCCGCATTGAGGTCGCCGCTCGGTTCAGCCACACTGCTTCCACCAACTCCGAGACTGTCGTTCGCGACGAAATCTACGGTTGGCGGGTCGCCTAGCTGGACTTTCTGGGTCCCGGTGCGTGATGGCGTCGGGGTGCCGGCGATGAATGGCCCTCGCGGAATGGTCCATTCGGATTGATTGACGTCCGAATCAAACTTCGGAGTGCGAGCCGGGAAAGGCGCACCCGTGACTTTGACGGGCTCTACTGTAATCGTCGTCAGATGGCCCGAACCGGGAGCTTCTGGCGGGAGCCGGAGCGGAACTTCGAATCGGAAGTAACAACGCTTTTTCTCTTCCCTCCCCTCCAGATACGTTCCGCGCAAGAAAAGTCGATACAACTCTTTGTGCTTGAACGAACTCCCCTCAAAGTCAGCGTCTACCAGTGCTCCGCCGTCTGGCTTGATCGTTCCCAACTTTACTGGCAGAGGAACTGTTAGCTTGCCGCCAGGCAGTTCGATGAATTTTACTTCCACATCTTCAGCAGGTTCTTTGCCGCGGTTAACGATGGTAACCGCCGACACCAGAGTTTTTGGACTCGAGAGGCTTGCCCCGGGAGCCTGCGCGTGCAGTCGCGGAGAGCGCTCTCCACGTTTGTAGTTCTGATCTTCGCACCCTATCTCGTCTTTGAAGTTTTGTTCCTGGGGCTCGTTCGCTTCTTTATTCGAGTTCACTTCTTCTGAGCTGCCGCCGAGCCGCCCAGGCTGGCCGAAAGTTGCCGCGACGTTTCTCCCGCCAGAGGCATGCAGAAGCAACGCATTACCGCTGGTCCGAAGCACCAGAATGCAAGTGGTAATGAGGACTAGGACCAGGCCCGCTTTGAAAGTTTTCAAGGTCGTCTCCCTCCAATATCCAGCCGTCTTTGAGGACGGGTACTGGCGGATAGTGACGCGGGCGAATGAAACGTTTCAAAGTGTCGGAGGCGCCACCTCGACGAGGCACGAATGGACTGGCTGTTTTTTGCTTACTGAAGATAGAGGCCGAACAGCCGCACGAATAGCAGCTGATGGCGTGGCCTAACCTCTGGACTACGAAATGACCGGGTTAGTCTTCTCCGGATTGATTCCCAATTCCTTGATTGCCTTGTCCACCACCGACCGTTCGATTTTGCCGTCGGTGTGAAGCTCATGGAGAGTCGCCAGGGCGATGAAACGCGAATCCACTTCGAAGAATTCTCGCAACGACGGCCGGCCCTCGCTACGTCCAAAGCCGTCGGTACCCAGAGTAGCCAGCCGCCGCGGCATCCACTTGCTGACCATGTTCGGCAGCGTCTTCAAATAATCGGAAGCCGCGACCAAAACTCCCGGCGCATCCGCAAGGCACTTGGTCAGGTACGGGACGCGAGCCTTCTCGCCCGGGTGCAAACGGTTCCAGCGCTCGGTCTCGTTCCCGTCGACGTATAGTTCCTTATAACTCGTCACGCTCCAAACATCCGCCGCGACGCCGTATTTCGTCTCCAGGATTTCCTGCGCGCGAAGCGCTTCGTTCAAAATCGCGCCGCTGCCGAAGAGTTGCGCGCGAAGCTTCGATTTCGGGTTGGTTGTCTGCCGGTAGCGGTACATGCCTCTCAAGATTCCGTCTTTCACGTCGCCCTGCATCGCGGGCATCGCATACGGCTCGTTCATGACGGTGATGTAGTAAAAGATGCTTTCGCCGTCTTTGTACATCCTGCGGATGCCATCTTGCAGAATCACCGCCATCTCGTACGCAAACGCCGGATCGTAGGCTTTCAGGTTTGGCACGGTTAGCGCCAGCACATGGCTGTTGCCATCCTGGTGCTGCAATCCTTCGCCAGACAATGTCGTGCGACCGGAAGTTCCGCCGAGCAAGAACCCGCGCGTGCGCATGTCCGCCGCCGCCCAGATGAAATCTCCGATTCGCTGGAATCCGAACATCGAATAATAAATAAAGAATGGAATCGTATTGATCCCGTGCGTCGCATACGCCGAGCCCGCGGCGATAAACGATGCCATCGAACCCGCTTCCGTGATTCCTTCTTCGAGAATCTGCCCGTCCTTGGCTTCCTTGTAATAAAGCAGCGTGTTGACGTCGACGGGCTCATACTTTTGCCCAACGCTCGAATAGATCCCGACCGTTCGGAAAAGCGATTCCATACCGAAGGTTCTCGCTTCGTCGGGAACCACGGGCACAACTAACTTGCCGATTTCCGGATCCTTCAGCATTTTGCGCAGCATTCCGACGAACGCCATCGTCGTGGAGACTTCCCTGCCCTCGCTGCCATCGAAAAATTCCTTGAACAGTTCGTCGTGGTCGGCAACCAGCGGTTTTGAGCGCACGCTGCGCTTCGGCGTGTAACCACCGAGCGCCTCGCGCCGCGCGCGCAAATATTGAATCTCGATGCTGTCTTCCGCGGGGCGGTAGAACGGCACTTCCACACAATCGTTGTCGTTCAACGGTATTCCGAACCGCGAACGAAATTCCTTCAATTCTTCTTCGTTCAATTTTTTCTGCTGGTGCGTGACGTTCTTGCCTTCGCCGGCTTCGCCCAGCCCGTATCCTTTAATAGTGCGCGCCAGAATCACGGTCGGCCCGCCCTTGTGCTCGACGGCAGCCTTATACGCCGCATAAACCTTGCGCGGATCGTGCCCGCCAAGCCGCAAACGCCGCAGCGCCTCATCCGGCAAAGGCTCGACCAGCGCGAGCAAGCGCGGGTCGCTGCCAAAAAAATGTTCGCGGACGTACGCGCCCGACGAAACCACCAGCTTCTGGTATTCCCCATCTACCAATTCGCCCATGCGCTTGACGAGCAGGCCTTCCGTGTCGCGCTCCAAAATCGGATCCCACTCGCTGCCCCATAACACCTTAATAACGTTCCATCGCGCGCCGCGGAACGCCGACTCCAGCTCTTGAATGATCTGACCATTGCCGCGCACCGGACCATCAAGCCGCTGCAAGTTACAGTTCACGACAAAGATCAGGTTGTCCAGTTTCTCGCGCGATGCCAGCGTGATAGCGCCGAGCGATTCCGGTTCGTCCGTTTCGCCGTCGCCGAGGAACGCCCAAACCTTCGCATCCGTCTCCGGTTTAAGACCACGATGCTCGAGATACCGGTTAAACCGTGCCTGATAAATCGCCATCAGTGGGCCCAAACCCATAGACACAGTCGGGAATTCCCAGAAGTCCGGCATCAGCCAGGGATGCGGATAAGACGAAAGTCCACCGCCCGGTTTCAATTCGCGCCGAAAATTTTCCAGCTGCTGCGGCGATATGCGCCCCTCGAGAAACGCCCGCGCGTACATCCCCGGCGCGGCGTGTCCCTGAAAATAAACTGTGTCGCCCTCGAACTCTTCCGAACGCGCGCGAAAGAAATGGTTGAATCCGACTTCATACAAGGTTGCGGCCGAAGCGTACGTGGAAATATGTCCACCGATGTTGTGCTCCACGCGGTTCGCCCGCACCACCATCGCAAGCGCGTTCCAACGAATTAAACTCTTGATGCGCCGCTCGAGTTCCTGATCGCCGGGGAAAAGCGGCTCAAGCCGCGCGGGAATCGTGTTCGCATAAGGGGTGTTGGCGGAAAACGGAAGGTCGATGCCCGAAACGGTGGCATGCGCGCGAAGCCTCTCGAGAATCTCCGCCGCTACTTCCGGCCCGCTCGATTCCAGCACGGAGTCGAGCGATTCGAGCCATTCCTGAATCTGCGTGTCTTCCAGTCCGTGAGGCACGCTGATGGCCTCGCTTGGGCTGTCAACATGGGTGTAAGTCTCATTGTCCATAACTTAGGCTGGCCCTCTTTTGTCGGATTCCGGCACGCGCGTCGGCGCGCCTCCTAAACTTATTCACACTATAAGGAGAATAGAATACACCGGCCTGCGATTCTCTGCACACTACACTCTTAACTCTTAGCGAAATTCTTCCTTCGTAGGGCCCAGGCTTCTCCCGCCGTCCAGGACGAGCACGTGTCCGGTCATAAACGCCGCATGCACGAGATAGGAGACCGCATCCGCAATGTCGCTCGGCGCACCCGTTCGCTGTAAGGGCGCCAGTTTGACAAAATCGGCTTGCCATTCCGGCGGATCACCCGGCATGGTAATCGTTCCTGGAGCAATCGCGTTTACGCGCACCTCGGGAGCAAGCGCCTTCGCGAGCACTTTCGTCAACATCACCACACCCGCCTTAGAAATGGAATGCGGAATGTACCCTGGCCATCCCTGCAGCCCGCCAACGTCGGCAAAATTCACAATCGCGCCTTTCGTTCGGCGGAGCAATGGCGCCGCCGCCTGCGCGCAGAAAAATCCAGCTTTCAAATTCGCATCCAGCGATGCATCCCAAATTTCTTCGGTCGTCGAAACAATGCTTGCGGGCAAAAAATTTGCCGCGCTATTCACAAGAATATCCAAGCGCCCAAATTCTTTAGAAACGTCGACGAACAGCTTGCGAATTTCATCCACCTTTCGCAAATCGGCAGAAAGAGCCACCGCGCGCCGCCCGAGCTTCTCGATTTCTGCAACTGCTTCCTGAGCCTCGGCGTGCGACGCCCCGTGGTGAATCACCAAATCCGCGCCTTCCGACGCCAGGCGCAAGGCTACCGCCTTGCCAAGCCTCTTCGCCGAGCCAGTGACCAGCGCCACCTTCCCCGCCAGCGACGCCGCACGTTGAACTGTGTTCTCTGCCATCACCATTCCGCCGCACGAAACGTTACCACAGCCCGCAATCCCGCCGCTTCACCAAGCTATCCGTCGCGCAGTGCTATCATCACTCTTCAAAATCTAAGGAAGCCTTAGAACGGAGACCTCGAATGACTGTCGACCTGTTAGCCATCGCCGCCCACCCCGACGACGTAGAGCTCACCTGCGGCGGCACGCTCCTAAAGATGGCTCACGCTGGCTACAAAACCGGCATCCTGGACCTCACCGCCGGCGAAATGGGCACCCGCGGCACCCGCGAAACGCGCGCCAAGGAGGCATCCAAGTCTGCCAAAATTCTTCGCGTAAGCTGGCGCGGCACCCTCGGCGTCCCCGACTCCGATGTCCAACCTAGCCGACAACATAAGCTTCGCCTCGCTGCCGCCATCCGCGAACTCCGCCCCAAAACAGTCATTCTCCCCTACTGGGAAGCGCGCCACCCCGACCACTACCACGCCTCCACGGTCGGCTACGAAGGCTGCTTCCTCGCCGGCCTCAAGCAGCTGCCCATTGACGGCGAGCCCCACCGACCCTTCAAGATCCTCTACTCCACCGCCTTTGCTCAAGTCCGCCCAACATTCGTTGTGGACATCACACCTCAATTCGAGCAGCGCCGCCGCGCCATTCTTGCCTTTTCCTCCCAATTCCATCCCAAAAAGGGCGAATCCACGCGCCAGTTCAAGAAGACAAACGTCTTCCTGGCCATCGACCGTCTCGAAGACGAAATGAATCTACTTGCCCGCCACTACGGCGAAATGATTGGCGTAAAGTACGGCGAGCCCTTCCTGATCAAAGAGCTGATGCAAGTCCACGACGTCGTCAAAATGGACGTCCGCTCCATCTAATTCCTTGTTCGTCCACTGTTCTAACTAAATTGGATTGCCTCTTAATGGAAAATTGGCAGGGTTTACGTTGAAGCCGCCTATTGCTACTCACTGTTCACTATTCACTTCTTGCTCAAAAATTCTCCTCATCCTGCGCCGGCGAATATCCCGGTATCCCCGGCCCCTTGGGCGTATTCTCGGCCCGCAAACGCGTTAGCGCCTCATCCTCCGCCCCGGACTTCCGCAGCACCACCATCGTGCTCAGGGCTTCGCTGTAAACGCGCGTCACCAGGTAAACATCCCCGGTGTCATTCTTCCTCCAAAGCTGGCCGATTTGAATCTTTTTCACGCTCATTTTTACGCTCATGTGTCTGCCTTTGACTGTAGAGGCCCCCGCCAGACGTGTCAACCCTTCTAATCCAGCATTTTGCACACCGTTCACCACACTTTTCAGTTCGGAACAGCTTCCTCGCCCGAATTGCCGGTCGCCCATCCTCTTCCAACCACCCTCTCTCCGTTCATCCCACAAAAGACCTGCTCCCGATCAAGGAATAGGAAACCTTCCTGTGAAGTCTTACATCGTAGTGGTTAAGGGCGCGAATGCCATTGCATCCTTGTATTGAAAAATGGGTGTATACTGACCGAAGCGGGAGGTAGATGCCATGATACAGATTCCCAGAGTGACTTTAGGCATTACGGTGGCAGGCCTCCTCGCTGCAAGCGTCGCTCTAGCAAGTCCGCAGTCCCAGCAATCAAGCCAGAGCCCCACTCCAACGCAATCGCAGCCGCCCGCCGCGCAACAGCCAGCTCCCACTGCCCCATCTGGCCAAGATCCGAACCAAACGCAGACGCAGCCTCAAACGCAAGCCCCCGCACAACCAGCTCCCCCTCAGCCTGCGCCCCCTCAACCTACGCCTGCTGCGCAGACGCAAGCTCCACAAGATCAGCCGGTTCCCCAGCAGGACACGGTGCATCCCAAGAATACCAAGGATGACGTCGAAGCCATCGGCAACCGCAACGTTGGCAAGGGCCCAAATTTCTATTCGCTCGAACGCGAAATCGCCCTTGGCAAACAGCTCGCCCAAGAAGTTGAGCGCTCCTCCAAGCTTATCGATGATCCAGTCGTTACCGAATACGTGAACCGCGTCGGCCAAAACCTTGTCCGCAACTCAGACGCAAAGGTTCCGTTCACAATTAAGGTTATCGACTCGGATGAAGTCAACGCCTTCGCGCTGCCCGGCGGCTTTTTCTACGTCAATAGCGGCCTCATCCTCCGCGCCGAAGAAGAATCCGAACTCGCCGGCGTCATGGCCCACGAAATCTCTCACGTCTGCGCTCGCCACGGCACGAAGAACGCCACAAAGGGTGAGGCCATGCAGCTGGCCATGATTCCTTTGATGCTTCTTGGTCCCGGCGGCTGGGCAGGCTACGGCATCTACGAAGCCGCGAGCCTTATGATTCCCGTCACCTATCTGAAATTCAGCCGTGATGCCGAGCGCGAAGCCGACTACCTCGGCGTCGAATACATGTACAAGGCCGGCTACGATCCGAACTCTTACGTAACTTTCTTCGAGCGCATTCAATCCGACGAAAAGCGCCGCCCCGGCACCATTCCGAAAGTTTTCTCGACGCATCCCCCGACTCCGGATCGCATCGAAGCCACGCAAAAAGAAATCGCGCGCATCCTTCCTGCGAAGCAGGAATACATCGTCACGACTTCCGAGTTCGACTCCGTGAAGTCCCGCCTCCGCAACATCATGTTCGCGAGGAAGGCCACTGACAATCAGCCCGGGAAGCCCACGCTGCGCACAAAGACCGCGCAGTCCACCAAGCAGCCGACTTCCACCACCTCTGATCCTAATGCCACCACGACCGACGGCAGCGACGACGATCGTCCGACGCTCAAGCGCCGTCCTTGCCAGCCCTGATCTTTACGACCAAATTTCTATAGCCAAAACGGGCGGCCCAAAGCCGCCCGTTTTCTTTTACCGCAGAGGTGAGAGAAGCAAAATGAACGACCGGCACCGAGCTCAGACACTTTTCCTTATTTGTGCTTTCCTCACAGTCTGCGGCTTCTGCCCGCGCCCCGCCTTCGCCCAAACAAAAAGAACCAAATCCGACGCCGACATCAACAAGATTGGCCACCGCGAAGTGGGCGAGGGCATTAACCTCTATTCCTTGGACAAAGAAGCAGCTCTCGGAAAACAACTCGCCCAGGAGGTCGATCGCGCCAGCAGATTTGTAAACGATCCCACCGTCATCGCCTATATGAACGACCTTTCCCAAAAAATCGCCCAAAATTCCGACTCACGCTTCCCCATTACTGTCCGAGTTATCGATTCGGATGTAATTGACGGCTTCACGGTCCCTGATGGATACACATATGTCAACAAAGGCCTGGTCCTGCACGCCGAAACTGAAGCAGAACTTGGCAGCGTCCTGGCATATTTCATCGCTTCAACGGCACTTCGTGAGGGAACGCGCATAACTACAAAAGGCGAGGCCATGCAACTGGGTATGATTCCGTTTATGCTCCTCGGCCAAGGCGGTTGGGGTGGAAACAACCTTTACCAGCAATCAAATATCGCCATTCCCCTTACCTATCTCAAATTCCATAGAGATTTCGCGTTCGACGCTGACTTTTTCGGTCTGCAATATCTCTACAAGTCCGGCTACGACCCTGAGTCCATGCCTTGCTTCTTCGAACGTGTGTGGCCGTTGACGTTCGCTGGCAGCAAACCCATCCCAAAGACGTTTAGCTCTTTTCCTCCACTTGAGGATCGCCTGAAAGCAATGCGCACTGAAATCCAGCAGATCCTTCCGTATCGCGACGCCGTTGCCGTTTCTACTTCCGATTTTGAAACCGTCAAGGAGCATCTTCGCTCCTGGAATCCGCCGAATCCTAACGATCCAGGGAGCGGTAAGCCAACGCTACGTAAACACGTCAGCGCCGCATCGCAAAGCCCTCAATAGTTGCAAATCCCGCAGTGGTACAAACTACATTGGTCGTTGTAATCGAATAGCGCAAAAAGAAGGGCGGCCACGAGCCTCCCTACTTCCCATTCACGGAACGATTGCCGTCACCTTCACGTTGTGCACGGTACCGTTTGTCGCCGTCGCGGTTACAACCACGGTGTACGCAACGCTATTCGGTGGTGGTGGCGGCGGAGGCGGCGGAATTAACTGACCGCCTCCTCCGCCGCACCCCGCAACAACGATCACAGTGGCCAAGAACGCTCCGAGCAAGACCATGTTCAGCAACAGTGGCCTCCGCCGCTTGCGATTCGCGAATCCCACCAGAAGTGCTGACGCGAACAAGAAGCCACTCCCTCTGCCCAGCCAAAGAACTCCAACCTCAGGCCGAGCAGGGAGCATGGCGGCCTGCGACGCGGCGTTCGTTGTCGCATTAATCGTCAACGTCGCCGTAATGGCCCCGTTTACCGTGGGCGCCTGTGGGTTGACGCTGCAGCTGATGTTGCTCGAAGATGGCGCGCACGTCAGCGTTACAACCTCGTTGAAATTACTTAGAGACACGAGGTTGAGGCCGACCGTCCCTGATTTTCCAGCCGGCACCGTAATCTGCGGAGTCTGCGGCGCAATCGTGAAATCCCCGCCGTTCTGCGTCACGCTGACACTCGCCACATTGCTAGTGGATGGCAGGTAGTTGCTATCGCCCAGATAAATCGCTGTGATTTGATTCGGTCCGTTGGTCCAAAACGCCGTTGGGTTCAGCGAAAACGATGCCTTTGCCGTCGTGCCCGCGCTCGCAGGGCCCAGCAAAGTAAACGTAAGGAAGACCCCATTGTTGTAATAATCCACTTCTCCGGTCGGCGCGATTCCCGAGTTTCCCGTGCCCGTAACTGTCGTCGCAAATGCCGCGAACTGCCCCGTCGTAATCGTCGCCGGCGTGATGCTCTGCGTTGTGCTGGAAGAAGCCAATGCTGCTACGGGAGCAACATCAATCGTAGTCAAATCGAACAGCCCCGAAGTCTGCCAGTTCGCGTCGCCGCTGTAACTGTACGACGGGAAATAACTCCCCGCGGCCAGGTTTGTGAAAGTCACCGTCGCCCAAGAATTTTGAGCATTCGTGCCGCTCGGCGAAGCCAAGGGCGCGGTCTGCGTATAGACTGGATTTAAACACACAGAGCCGATTTCCGGAGATGCGCCCAGGCACGCCGTCACTGTCCCCGTGGGAGCTGCTGTGTTCAACGGAGCCGATTGACCCGACTCAAATGCCCCATTGGAAGGCCCAACCACGATAGTGATCGACAAGCTGCCGCCTGCATTTACGTTGTACCCCGGCATCGTCGTAGCCCGCGGCGCATTAATATTGTCATTAATGAGCGGAAGCCCTTTGGTGACGCTGAATGTGACTGGACTCCCAGAAGTAGACGTATTGAAACTCGCGTCGCCCGAATACGTTGCGCTTGCCACGTGTGTCCCTGGCGCCAGTGCAGGCGGCGTCCAGCTTGCCACCCCTGCGCCATTCAGCGCCACTGTCTGGCTGATCGAGTCCACGGTGAACGTCGCCGTACCTGTCGCGTTGCCGTCGGACTGCCCCGCAGCCGCGCTCACTCCAATCGGCTGAATGTTGAGTGTGAAAGGCGAGTTGTAGGCGACGCTTCCCCCCGTGTTGACCTGCGTCTGCCCGTTCAGCATCGTGAAATTGATATTTGAATTTTCCGGCTTCACCGTCAGCGCCACGGGTGCCGACTTGCTACCCGCGTATACTCCGTCTCCCGGATAATTCGCGGTGACATCGTAGAAGCCTCCTGGGAAGTAGTTGATGACACTGCTTCCCGTCCCGCCGCTTAACGTAATGGACGTTTGCCCCTGGCTGGCCGGCAAAGGCGAGTTCGTAGTGATTCCCACGGAGCCCGTTGGTGTTCCCGTTCCTGAACCTCCGGCAACCGAAGTTGTCGCTGTAATTGCCGCTCCATGCGCGATGCTGGTCGAGGAAAGTTGTAGCGTCGTCGTGCTCGGCAAAAACTTCAGCGAATTCCAATTGTTCACCAACACATTGGCGTCGACCGAGCCAAGCCCCGTAGCCATGTCATAGCCAGTCCCCGCCGAATACACCGTCGTGATATTTACCTGCGCATCGTTCGGGTCCACGGCGCAATTTGGAGTCCCTTGCCCGCACAACACAAAATTGTTTCCTAGCGTGACATCGTGAAACACCGAGGGATTTTGCTGCGCCAGCGCATACAGCGTGTAGTTCGCCTGGCCTTGCCTTCCGTATTTCTGATTCACCAGCGACATGATCGCGGCCATCGCCGGCGATGACGCCGACGTGCCTCCAACGACCAAAACATCCGCCCCCTCCGCTGTTCCTACCGCGCATTCTCCCGCAAACGCGCAGATCGCATACGCGCTCAGATTAGCGCCATTGGACGCAAACAGCGAAACATCAGGCAGGTCACGTACGCCGTCTGCTGGCACACCGGGACCGGTCTGCCAGCTCGGTTTCGCATAGCCGGCACAGTTATTGGTGCCGGGTACGTCGCTGCTGCACCCGCTCGGGCCTCCGCCCCCGGCACCTAACTCGCCGCGTGCAAGGCCATCGGAGATAACGTCCAAACCAAACCCATCATTCCATGCTTGTTCCGGCAACGGGGCCTTCAAAGACCCTAGGTTGGCATCATTCGTCCCATTCCAAAGTGTTGTCGCGCTTGCTCCTCCACTCGCATAATCCGAGTAATAGAAATCCGTCCCACCCACCGCGACGTTCCACGGGGTCGAAGCTATGCCGCTCACTGCGTTTACCAAAAACACGTCACATACTGGGCCGCTGTCTCCGGCTGCCACAAACACGGTTTGTCCTTGAGCCGCCGCCTGCTCCCACAAACCGTTCCAGAACTGGTTGCCGACAACTCCAAGCGTCGCTTCGCAATTGCCAAAGCTAACACTCAACACCGAAGCCTGATTATCTTCAACGGCGCGCAGAGCAGCCAGCTGGAGCGGATCCTGCAAATTGCTCCCTTCCGCGATGTACAGGTTGACCGCGGCCCCGGGCGCCACCGCTCCGCTCAACTCCACATCGAGATAGGCTTCTACGTTTACTCCTCCCAACGTGCCGGGGTCATCACCGTCAATCACCACCTGCGTCGGGTTGTTCGGCAGTCCGAACAGCTGCTGATACATACTCACCAAGCTAAGGTCAATGTTCGACTCGTTGATGATGCCAATCGTCTGCCCCGCCCCGTTCACACCTGCCTTGTACAGCGGCCCCAGGTCGTATTGCGTCGCAAAATCCTCCGGCGCCACAAGGTAGAGATTCGGGTTGGACGTCCCGAAATTATTCGGCGCCGTCCAATCTGGCGTGGCCCTCTTCGTAGTAGGCGAATAATGCGCTGTCCCATCCACCTGGACGTACGGCTTCGCCCGAAAATTATTCAGCGGCGAAACGCCGCGCACCAAAGGTGCCAGCGCCGCTGGAATGCTAAGCTCATTCGCGTTCGCGTAATGCGTTTCACCCCCGATGCTGTATTGATGGATCTCCGTTCGAAACGCTTTCCGCAGTTGCCCTGCTGTCCCCGAAAACTCAATGTATTGCTTGCTCTTCGTAACTCTCGCAACGCTGAATCCCTGCGACGCCAGCCAGCTCTGCGCTGCCTGTACGTCCGCGTCCGTCGCTCCAAATCGCTGACCAAACTCCGCTGGCGTCAGCCACTGATGAAAACTTACCGATCCCGTCCTGTGCACGTCACTCAAGAATTGCCGCAGCGCCTCTTCCTGCTCCGCCGGTCGCCCCAGCAACAGCAACATCCGCTCCGCAGCAAAAGAATCGGCCACCGCCCCCCGGTCGTAGCGCGCTTGCGCCAGCGGGTGCACGCTTCCCTGCAACTTAACCATCTGCGAGCCATCAATTTTCTCGGTAACAAGCGCCTTCGCCTGGCTTTGCGCGCTGGCGCTCCGTGTCCCACTGAACATAGCTAGCGCACTCCCAAGAAATAAGGCTAGAATTTTCCCGTTCATGGAGGACTCCTGCAGGCGATCAGAAGTGAGCAGCATAACACGTCCATAAAGCGTGCCCTGCAATTCGTACATCTCTATTGCCTTGAAGGTGAAGGGCTATACGCTTCCTTCTGATGTCAGTCCCGCAACTAACATCACTGCTCCGGTCGTTTGCGTTTCCTGCTTGCTCCTACGACAACAGATCCCTCAATGCGTGGATTGCCGCGCTCAGACCAAGCCTTGCTCCTCGCAAAGACATCAAGGAACACTGTTCCATACCGGACAGTATTGAAGTTTGGATATTTCTATACTCGACCCAACACGCCGCAATGACTTCGGCTGCGTGAATATCCAATGTTCCACATACGCCTGCAAAACATCATTTTGGATTGCAGTTCGTAAAAACTGAGTTTAGATGGCCTGATGGATATCCCGCTCGCAAAGGATCATCAGGCGGAGGAAAACACAATGCGTTTTATTTTGTCTGTTCGTTCGTTGTTGTTTGCACTGGTATTGCTAGCCATCTCAGCAGCATCGTCAGCCCAAATCGGCTTTGGAGTATCTATCAGAGTCGCCCCGCCCGAACTGCCCGTTTATGAGCAGCCCATCGCTCCGGGAGACGGCTACATCTGGACCCCCGGCTATTGGGCTTACGGTGACGATGATTATTATTGGGTCCCCGGAGCATGGGTCATGGCTCCCGAAGTCGGCTATCTCTGGACTCCCGGCTATTGGGGCTGGGGCGACAATGGGTATCTCTTCCACGACGGTTACTGGGGCACACAGGTCGGTTTCTATGGTGGCATCAATTACGGCTACGGATACGGTGGTCACGGCTACGAAGGCGGCCGTTGGGACAATGGCCATTTCTTCTACAACCAATCCGTTAGCCGCGTAAACGTCTCCATCAATCGAAACGTTTACAACACACGAGTCAACGAAAACTCAGGCAATCGAGTTAGCTTCAACGGGGGAACCGGCGGCGTGCAGGTGCGCGCCACCTCCCAGGAAGAAGCATCTGGACGCGAGCACCACATCGCGCCCGTCGCCGCGCAGACCGAGCATGTCCAAACCGCTCGCGCCAACCCTGAGCTACGCGCCTCCGCCAATCACGGCAAACCTTCCGCCTCTGCCGAGAACAGCGCACGCCCCACCAACGAAACCGCTCGTCCGGAAACCGAAGCTTCTCGCCCGGCCGCTGAAGCCGCTCGCCCAGCCGCCGAAACGAACCGACCGAGCCCGACAATCCATGCTAAGGATATTCAACCAGCGGAACGCCCTGCCGCTCCCAACACAGGCAATGCCAAGACAGATAAAAAATACCAACAGCAGCAGGACAAGCTCCAGTCACAGCAGGCCAAAGACCGCCAGAATCTCCAGTCCAAGCAGGAGCAAGATCATCAGCGTCTCCCGCAAAAACCGGCCAACGAACCGAAGCAACAGCCCCTCGAACAGAGACACCAACAGCAGACACAGCAACTGGCGCAAAAGCACACTCAGCAACAACAACAATTACAGCAGCGCCAGCAACCCGCTTCGCACCCCTCTGCTCCTAAGCAATCCGAAAAAGGAAAACCAGGCGCATAGCTCCTGTGCCCCGGGCTTCGACCTATTCGAAGCCTGGGGCATTTTTTGAATCCGTTGTCCCCTCTGCGTCCTCCGCGCACTTCGTGTAAAAGCCACGCTTGTAACCACAAAGAATCAAATATCTTGCCATCGAAACCTGTAAGGCATTTCCTTCGTCACATATACAAATAAGCACGGGGCACCGTGCTATCAGGTGAACTCAAGCAGCTAAGCGCTAAGGTAGAACTATGTTCGCAGACAGGCCCAGTCGCGTTCTCTTCCGTAGTGTTGCCCCGAACCCGGCAACACCGCGTCCGCAATTTCCCGGCGACAGCCTCAATCCATCGCAAGCGAGTCAGCTATGGCGCCGATTCTAGTCTGTCTTATTCTCGTCCTGTGCCTGCTGATCTCCGTCGTCAAGTACACGCTCGCCCTCATTCTCAAATGGTCCGTTCCAAAAGCCGTGGTCAAGAAAGACTACACTTATCAGCCCACGGTCAGCGTCCTGATGCCTTGCTTCAACGAAGGCAAAACTGTCTACGAAACCATCGAAAGCATCAGCAAGAGCAACTATCCCAATGAAAAGTTCGAGGTCATCGCCCAGGACGACTGCTCCGTCGACGATAGCTACGAATGGATGCTCAAGGCCCAGCGCGACTTCACCAACATCCGCGTGCGAGTTGGCCGCAACACCGTCAACAGCGGCAAAGCCCGCTCCGTCTGCAACGCGCTACAGCTTTCCACCGCCGATATGGTCATCTCTATTGACTCCGACTGCATCTTTCATCCCGACGCCATCCGTGAACTAGCCGCATGCTTTTCCGAACCCAAAATCGGTTCCGTCGGCGGCCGCGTCGGCGTCAGAAATCCCAACGAAAGCGTCATAACCGCCATCCAAACCTTTATCTATTACGCTGCCTTCCAGGTCTACAAAGTCCCCGAAAACTGGACGCGCAGCGTCGGCTGCATCAGCGGCTGTCTCTTCGCCATTCGCCGCGAACTCCTTCTCGAAATCGAGCCGAAAATCCGCAGTCGCCACTGGTTCGGCATCCCCGTCAACCAGGGTGAAGACCGCTTCCTCACTCATCAAACTCTTCTCCGCGGCTACGGCACGTACATCAATAACGATGCTTTATGCTGGACAACGGTCCCTTCCACTCTTCCCAATCTTTTCAAGCAGCAACTCCGTTGGCGCCGCAGCATCGTCCGCGATCTTTTCTACACGCTGCGCACTCTTCCCCAGCACGTCTGGAAGCTCCATCCCAACACAGTGTTAACACTGGTGCTGACGCCCCTCGGCGCGCTCCTCGGCTTGCTAGTCGCTCTCACCATGCTCTCCGGCAACCCGATGGAGTGGGCCGGCCCCGCGCCGCTCATGTTGTACCTCGGTCTCGCAGCTGTCCTCGGTTGGGTGATCAGAAAATACAGCGCCCGCGAAGCAGTCAACAACCCGCTGGCCTTCGGCGCCTATTTAGCCTGGTCAATCGTCAGCAGCCTTTTTATCACCACCCTCGCTCTCTGCACTCTCGACTCCAAGGATTGGGGTACGCGCACAAAAGAACAGGAGGCCGCCGATGGCCACACCGCCGATCAAGAAATTGCCAGCTGAACCGAAATCTCCGGTCCTTCAGCCATTCATTTATAAGTCGGTCGTCACGATCTACCGCATCTTCGCCATCGTCACGCTCTACGTGGTCCTCGGCGGCGTTCTCGCTTACGGTTTCGTCATGGGATTCTATGCTCTGAACACGTCGTGGGCCGCGCCCGTGATCCTTTCTCCCGTCGACGACAAGAGCCTCGACTTCACCGAAAAGCTCGTAACCAGCAGGCAGTCGCTTGAAGAGCTAAACGTCGACAAAAAGCGCCTCGACGAAAGCATCGACGAAATGAACAAGCACAAGGCCGCCCTCCTCGCGCTTGAGCCCGAACTCAAAGCCGCCATCCTCCGCGAGAAAAAACACAATCAAGCCACCGGCCCCGAGCTTCTCGCGCTCGACAAACAAAAACAGTCCGACAATCTCAAAACCCAAGCCGTCATCACTCAAGTCAAGGAAGTCGAAGCCACCATCGACAGAGATCTCGCCGCCGGGCTCATCACCAAAGGCGACGCCGCCACACAGCGCGCCGCCCTAAACCAAGCCCAAAGCTCCTACACCGACAGCAAAATTGGCGAAGTCCTCCTCACAGACAGCATTCTCGAAAAAACCACCACCGACACCAAGTCCCTCGACGTCCTCGACAAACAGGCCGAGCTCGTCTCCGAGATTACCCAACTCGATATCGCGATCGGCGTCGCTCAAAAACAAGCCTACGAGGAGACCAAGCAAATCGACCGCCTCAGGCAAGCTCTCACCACCGCCAAGCAAACTCCCTACTTCCTCACCGCGTCTGGCGATAGCACCGTCTATTTCGCGTTTGTCCCCTACGACAATCGCAACAACGTCTCCCTCGGCACCGCCGTCTACGACTGCTACCTCAACATGGTTGTCTGCGAAAAAGTCGGCACCGTGAAACAAATCTTCGCCGGCGAGGAACACGCCATCCATCCCATCTTCCGCACCGACATGCGCGGCTTCCTCATCCAGCTACAGCTCGACCACGCCGAATCCGCCAAGTCCAAAACGATTTTCCTGAACCGCAAGCCACTTCTTTTCTAGCAATTTATTAAACACTATAAGGAGACGCTAGATGCCTTCGTTCCCTCTCAAACCACAACAATTCCTGGCGCCACTCATGGCAACTTTCGCGCTAGCTCTGTACCTCGTTCCCACTGCACGCGCCGGTGACGAAGATCAGCAGGCTTATTGCAAATACGTAACGCAACAAGCCGCCGCCCAGCGCGACCTTCTCCGCACCCCCGACGCCATCGGCGGTTTCACCCAACCAAACACCGGCCTCCCCACGCAAGTCGTCTGGGGACTCACTGGTAGTCTCTCCAACGTTCGCAAAGGCACACTCACCATGGACGCCGCTCGCAAAGACTGCGAACTCTACTCCGCAACCGCCTCCGCCCAGCAAGCCATTCAGTACGCCATCCCCAATCTCGAAAAGCAGGCCCTACAAAATAGACTCACCCTAATTCAGCAAGCCTCCGAAAATCTCGACAGGCTCCTCGCCACCACCACGAAAATGGTCGATGCGCAAAACATGACTCGCCCCATGGCCTTCGCCCTTCAAACCACCAAAATCAAGCTCGAAGCCGATCGCGCCGACACGCAAACCAAAATCATCGCCATCTACACGCCGCAACTCAGCGAGAAACCCGTCAAAGAACTCGTCGCTGAAAAACAGGCCCGAGAAGAAAACGAGCGCGCCGCCATCTACAAGCTGAATCGCCAGAATGACTGGGACGTCGCTCTCTCCGTCGGCGCCCACCAGCAAGTCAATCCCCTGGTTGGCAGCCCCGGCGCCTACGGCGAAGTCACCGTCAGCTACAATCTCGCCAGTCACGCCATCAACAAACACCTTGACCAGTCCGCCGCGGCTTACGATGATTGGAAAAAAGTTCAGGAAGGCGACGTCATCCGCAACGCCGATGTCCTCAAACAGCAGCTCGCCAGCACCATCTCCGTTCAGGACAGCCGGCTCAAAGCCCTCCAGGAGCAGCAGAAACAAATCGAAAGCAATCTCCAACTTTTGGGCCGCGCGGAAACCAGCGCCGCACTCGATTTCGGCAATCAGCTCAGCACTGCCAAGCTCCTTCTCCAAATCGAGATCGGCGATGCCACCTTTCGCCTCGACCAGCTCAAGGATTTCCTAAGCCGAAATTTCTAGGCTTGAGAGCCCGGCCTGCCGCCGCATCCCCCTGGCTTCCGTGCGAAGACTATCTCACATGATAGCCCTGCATACATTACTTGCCATAATAATACCTCGATGTAATAATCCATCCATGATTATCGGCGAACGCCTCCGCGATCTCCGTGAACAAAAGAAACTCCCTCAACGCGAAATCGAAAGCCGATCGGGACTGCAGCGCGCCTATCTCTCCCGCGTCGAGAATGGACACACCGTTCCCACCATCGACACGCTTGAAAAATGGGCCAAAGCGCTCGAAGTCCCCATCTACCAGCTCTTCTACGACGGCCCTGAGCCTCTCAAAGCAAGCGATCTTCGCGTCTGGAAGACGCGCGACGAAACCCTTTGGGGTGGCTCCGGCCAGGATGCCGACTACCTCAAGCAACTCCGCCGCTTCCTCCGCAGGATCGACGAAGCAAACCGCATGCTCCTTCTCCAAATGGCCTCAAGGCTAGCTCGCCGCGCGCAAAAATCCGCCGCAGAAGACTAGGCCGCTAAGTCCCTCCCCATCCCGTAGGGGCACGGCACGCCGTGCCCCTCTTCATGTCGTTCTGGTTGCCGTACTCGCCGAAGGTCTCGCCGCGGGCCGGCTTTACTTCGGTGTTCTTTCCCCCAGCAGCCGCTCGAACTCTCTCACCGTAGCCGGCGCATGTCCCGCGTAGTGGTTGTTAGCAAATGCAAATATCTTGATATTCTTCAGGAAAAATTTCACGAAAACGTCCACCCACTCCTTCAACTCACCCGTACGGTCCACAACGGTCTTGTCCCAGCTCTTCGTCTGCTCTTCAATCCCTTTGCGGTCGCCCAGCCACAGCACATACGTAAAATCCGCCGTAATCAAATCCAAATTCCCTTTCTTTTCCCACGGCCGCGGCATCCAGCTCTGATCGATCAACGCCAGCGCCACTCCGTTCTCCCGCAAAGTCTCCACAAATCGCTCGTCCAGCCAATATTTGTTCCATATCTCCAACGCAAACTTGTACCCGCTCGGCAGCTTTTTCAGAAACGGCTTCAGCCGCGCCAAAAACTCCGCCCCGTTCTTGAATTTCGATTTGTTGAAATATCCAAACTGAAACAAAAGCGGCCCCAGCTTTTCCCGCAATTCATCCATCGTCCCCAGAAAATGTTTCAAGTCCTCTTCGCAATCCACCAAAACCTTTTCATGCGTAATCACCTGCGGCACTTTCGCTGCAAACACAAATCCCGGCGGCGTCTTCGCGTACCACCCCTTCACCGTCGAAATCGCCGGCGTCCGGTAAAAGGAATTGTCCAGCTCCACCGAGTCAAACTGCGTAGCGTAGTAAGAAAGCTGCTCCCGCGCAGCCATCCCCTTCGGGTAAAACGTCCCGTCCCACCCCGCCGCCGTAAACGCGCTAGTCCCAATCCGCAATTCCGCCATAGCCGCGCAATTCTACACCCGTCCGCTCCCACCTGCCCCTTTCCCCCTGGATGGACCCGCCGTGAGCCTATCGTCAGGACAGATTTAACAACTCAATGTTCGACCAGTGTTTTTTGGTTGCTATCCGAGAAAGAAGGGCTCTTCCAATTGCCCGATAACGGCGGCCAGCCCACCCGGTCGAATCGGCACTCATAGGGTTAGCGCGCTAATCAGAAATTGGCGAGATAGAAACTGCGGCGCTCACGGCTCGGACCGTGTTGACCTGCGGCTCAACACACGCCGCGAATTTGTCGCGTCATTAAGGCCCACTTACTTTGAATTGCCATCGCTGCTGACAACTGTGACAGTAGAGCCCCGCCCGCTCTGGCTCTAAAGTGATGCGGTAGGAAACGCGGCGCCGCGAACCTCAGGCTGCCACCGGTTTCGCCCACCCACGGTTTCCCGCGAATCGTTGTCAGCTCCCGAGTTAGTCGGGCGATCTCAAGGGGGGACGCGACAGTATCTCAATGTCTGTTGACGTGGATCTCAGCAGCAAAGGTTCGCTGGTACGCCTTGATTCGAACAGAACACCGCCTTGGCCAGCTCTGATGGAATACAACCGGGCAGTTCGATTCTCTTGCGGGAAGTATTGCTGAATTGACTGATTACAAAGTATTGCAGTGGCCAGTTGGTCCGGCACGGATTGGAAGTAAGTGATGGCAATTGTTCGCTTCAGTTCGGTCTACTTATTTGAATCACTGCTGCTGGTTTCCGCATGTCTTACCGCGAATGGTTCTAAACCAACTCCCAAGCCCCAAACCAAACAGCAGTCAACCGGAACGGCTCCTCAGACGGATGCTACAAAGTCAACTCCTTCGATCGAATTGCCCCTGACATTTGCGAGGCATGTTGGCGATCTGGACGGCATGGTGAAGAGACATCGCATTCGTGTACTCGTAGTGCCTAGCCGTTCCGGCTTCTTCTACGACGCAGGTCAGCCACACGGAATCAACTACGAAGTTTTCAACGATTTTCAGCGGTTCGCAAATGAAAAGTTGAAAACCGGTACCCTGAAGACCATCGTCACTTTTCTACCCATGAGGCCCGAGCAATTGGAACACGCTCTGCTGAGCGGAGTTGGTGACGTCGTTGGTTATCCGGTGATTTTGACGCCGGAGCGCGGGGAGAAAGCACTGTTCACGACCCCCGTCTATTCCGGTGTGAAGCAAGTGATTGTGACTGGACCAAAGGCTCCGCCAGTCACAAGTCTCGATGATTTGAGTGGAAAAGAAGTCTATGTCAATCCTCTGACGGCCTACTATGAAAACCTGCAAAATCTAAGTGAGTCATTTCAAAAAAAGGGGAGACCACCCATTCTGGTGAAAGCCGCCGATGCCAATTTGACCGACGAGGATTTGCTCGAAATGGTGAGCACTGGTTTGCTTCCTGCAACTGTGACGAACAGCATTCGGGCCGACTTCTGGTCGAAAGTATTCCCCGATTTAACCCTTCATCCGACCATGGTCATTAAGGACGAAGGCCAACTGGCTTACGTAACGCGCAAGGACAGTCCGAACCTGAAAAAGCTGCTGGACGAGTTCATCGAGGGGCGGAAAGTCGGTACCTCTTTCGGAAACACCCTGGTGCGCCGTTATCTGCAAAATACTAAATGGGTGAAAGACTCCACTTCCACCGAGGAAATGGCGAAATTTCGGGCTTATGTCGGTTACTTCCAGAAGTACGGAGCTACATACGATTTTGATTATTTGATGCTGGTTGCGCAGGGTTATCAGGAATCCCTTCTGGACCAGAGTCGAAGGAATCCGAGCGGAGCAGTGGGCATCATGCAGGTGATTCCCAAGTATGCGGCCGCACCCCCGATCAGCATTTCCAACGTAAACGATGCGGAAGACAACATCCGCGCCGGGGCGAAGATGCTGCGCAATATCGCGGACACCTATTTTAATGACCCCAAACTCGACGCCTTGAACAGGACCCTTATGGTCTTTGCAGCTTACAACGCTGGGCCGACCAGGATCGCGCGCTTGCGGAAGCGAGCGGCAAGTGAAGGACTCGACCCCAATAAATGGTTCGGAAATGTCGAGCTGGTTGCTGCCAAGGATGTTGGACAAGAAACTGTGCAATACGTCAGCAATATCTACAAATATTACGTCGCTTATAAACTCACACTCGAAAATTCCAAAGCGCCAACATGAAGCGCGCAGCATCTTCCACTTGTTTTTTTCTGGTCGCCGCTCAAGCTCGTAAAGCGCAACACAACCACCCTTTCTTACAGAAAGAGTGGGGCACCCTCATCTCCTAACGCCGCCGCGAACTATGAAAGTGACGTCCTCTCCTTGTGCCGCTTCGTCAACCAGAAATATTCAAAGCATTCAATGTGCGACCCGCGCCTGATATGCGTTGCGCCCGCTCAAATATGGCCGGCGATATAACTTCAAGATTCGATTTAGCGGATTGTGTTTAGCGATCTATACATAATTATGGAAGATACAAATCTAAAGTGACTAGTAAAACTGCCAGTTCATTTGTGCAATTAAAGGAGTTAGCTAGACCTTATATAAATTACGAATTGGAATGAACCTTGCCTTAAGCATACAGCGTCGGAAAGGCGCAAGAGAGAGATCCCGGAATTCTTACTCGCAGTGACTTGAACTTTGTGGAGGGTATGGTTATGAAGCGTTTCTTCTCAGCGGGGATGGATCTCTCAGCTATGCGGTCGTTGGATATTGCTCTGTCGTGTGTAGCACTCAGTCTCGCCCTGATAGGTTTGGGCGCGGTATCTGCAAACGCGCAGGTAAGCAAGGGGTCGATTTCCGGCAACATAGCGGACGCACAGGGCGCGGCGGTTCCCGATGCCGCCGTAAAGGCGGTTAGCAAGGATACCAATCAAGAGTTCAACGCGACTTCCGATAACTCCGGTTTGTTCAAACTGAGCCTCCTTCCGGTCGGAGCCTATCGACTGGAGATCACAAAGAATGGCTTCCGCAAGTCCGTGTTCGACAACGTGGAAGTTACGGTTGGCGCGGACCGTGGCATGGGAACGATTAAGCTGGAAATCGGGGAAGTAACTTCAACCGTAGAGGTATCGGCGGCGCCGCCGCTTCTTGAGAGTACCGAAGCGCAGGTTACGAATTCTTTCACTGCGTCTGACATCCAGACTTTCCCGACCATCCTGGGAAACGAAGGTCTGGACAATCTAGCGCTCACGGTGCCGGGCGTGGCCATGAGCCGTGATTTAGGATTCTCAAACACCAATGGTGTGGGCTTTGCCGTGGATGGCCTCAGGGGCCGCAACAACGATCAGCAAATCGACGGGCAGAACAATAACGACAATTCTGTGGCGGGACCCTCGTTGTTCGTTTCCGACTCAGAATTTGTGCAGGAATATCAAATTACCACGAGCAATTTTGGGGCGGAATACGGCCGAAATTCGGGTTCGGTCGTAAATATAGTCACAAAATCAGGAACAAACACCGTGCATGGATCGGTGTATGGCTCAGAGAGCAACGCCGCCCTGGACAGCTTGTCGAACATCCAAAAGCAGTTTGAGGGATTGACGAAGGTGCCGTGGTTTAACGACGAGTTCGTGGGAGGAACGATTGGCGGTCCGCTATGGGTGGACCATGTGTTCTTCTTTGGCGGCTTTGACCAGGAATATATTCCCGGGACATCGGTGCTTTCGTCGGGAAACCTTACGCCAACGCCCGCGGGAATCACGACCTTGATTGGGTGTTTCGGCAATACGACGTCACTGCAAGCGTTGCAAACGTATGGTCCGTACGGCGTCACCGGCGGGGGGCCGACCCCGCAAAGTCCGACGATTCCGACGAAGGCGGGAGAGTTGGGTTTCATCGCGAGCTGCCCAGGTGTCCAATACGGCGGAGTACAGCGCGTACTCGGGGATCCGTTCAAGTCCTATAATTTCCCGCTAAAGATCGACATTCAGACAGCGAAGAATCACTTCTACGGACGTTTCCTGTACAACAAAAGTACGTCCGTTAACACGGACGCATTTGGCACTGGAGCGTCAGGTTACCCGGTAGACGTGCCTGCCTTTTCTCAGGCTTGGGGCTTCAGTTGGGCACGCACCATCTCGACACGTATGGCGAATGAATTTCGAGCGTCGTACGGCCGGGAGAACGTCGAATTCGGCGGAAATGGTATAGGCAACACGATCCCGAACGCCACAAACATCGGGGAAGCGGTGGCTAACGTCACTTTTGCCACCACAGGCCTTCTGGGATTTGGTCCGGCGACAAATTCACCGCAAGGCCGCATCGTGAACACCTACCAATTGCAGGATAACTGGACCTATCTCATTGGGAAACACGAACTGAAAGCCGGAGCCAATGTAACCCAGCAACGCTCACCGAATTTTTTCCTGCCGAACGTGAATGGGCAGTGGCAGTTCAGCGATTATGGGGGGTTCGCGGCGAACGTTCCGTCAACGATTAAGATCGCCTCGGGAAACCCCGTCCTGCCCTTCCGTGAGACGGATACATTCCTGTACATCGGTGACGATTTCAAGGTCAAAAATAATTTGACGTTGAACTTGGGCCTTACATGGTCCTACTACGGGCAGCCTGCCAATCTGTTTAACCAGATAACGGTGAAAAATCAGACGGGACCGGACCCGCTATGGAACCCGGCGCTGCCATCAAGCGTAACGGAATTTCCGACGATTCCCGCGCCCAAGAATAGCTGGGGTCCGAACGTCGGCTTTGCGTGGACGCCGACCTGGGGCAACAGATTGATGGGGAATGGAAAAACAGTTGTTCGCGGTGGATTCCGCGAAGCTTACGACCCCCCGTTCTACAATATTTATCTGAATATATCGTCCGCGGCGCCCATCGTACTTTTGAATACTCTCACTGGAACGACCGCAGCCGCGAATCCCTTGTCCGCAAATCCGCTCGGGCCCGCCAATCGCACACAATTGGCGCCGTTTCTGACGACCGGCGTGTTCGATCCCCGTACCTTCAACGAGACGAGCGTCTCGCCAAACTTCGGGCCACAGCGTGTTTACTCATGGTCGCTTGGCGTCCAGCGGGAAATCGTACCGAAAGCGGTATTCGAAGTACGGTACGTCGGGAATCATGCCACGAATTTGTTCCAGACAATCAACGGCAATCCGGCCATCGCGGGGCTTCAGGCGCTCTATCCGAACCTCGTTCCGTCGGGCTTAACGCCGTGCACGACTCCCCAAGTAGTGCTGACGCCCGGACAAATAGCAAGTGGCATCGTCAATCCCGCGCTTGGCCGCGTGAATTGCAATGAAGGGATCGTGCGCGAGCGGACCAATACCGCCTATTCGGACTACAACGCACTGCAGTCGGAGTTGCGCGTCAACAACCTATGGAATCAACTCACGCTAAAGGGTACGTATACCTACAGCAATACTACGGACAATGCCAGCGAGATCTTCAGTACAGGGGCAGCTGGTGGTACGAGCGCGTTCGCCCAGAGCCAGGTGAATTTTACGGGCAACGAGCACGGAACATCGGGTCTCGATTTTCCGCATAGCTTTAGCATTACGGTTACGGAACAACTTCCGTTCTTCAAGTCGGAGCATGGATTGATCGGGCACATACTCGGTGGTTGGGTTATCGCCGGAAACTACTTCATTACCTCGGGGCAACCGTACACGGCGTCGCAGGCCTTCGCGAACTGCTCTAGCGGTGGCGGAGCTTGCGGCACCAATGGCCCAGACAATCCTTACGATGCAGCATTTAACCTGGCGTTTGTGGGTTTCGACGGGGCGCTTCGTCCCTTCCTTGGGAGCAACTCAGCTCCAGCAAGCGCGGTGGGGATTTATGCGGCGGATGCGTGTAACGTTTTTGGCGCCCCTGCCACCCCTGGTGGTCCACTGGTGGGCCCCGGATGCGGCCTTGCCGCCAACACCCTTCTGAGCTTCAATGCCATCAACGCGACCGGTGCGGCTGCGCCCGTATCCACCAAGCAGGTTCGTTTTATCACTAATGGCGCTGAGGCGGACACTATCTTTGGAACGCCGTTTGGTAACGTAGGACGAAATACCCTTCGCGACTATTGGACGAATACAGGCAACTTCGCCTTGTTCAAGAACTTTAAGATCAAAGAGAGGGTAACGTTAGCTTGGCACATGCAGATGCTAAACGTGTTCAACCACCCGAACTTTGCCAGCATCGATCCCATCATCGAAGATGCCGGATTGACCTCGCTGGAGACAGGCTTTGCGAATCCCTCGTTGCAAAACGGGGGAAACCGGGTGATCAAGTTCGGGCTAACGTTCCGCTGGTAGCATAGCGCGTGCCAGCGCCTTCACTCTGGGGTGGCCTACCTTTTGCGTTTTTGTTTCTTGCAAACGGTGGGTCACTCCTCTCCGTCTCTGGCCTCACTACTCACTGACGGGCGGCGCGACCTGACTATCCAACGTGCTGAGAACCCACTTCTGCAACACGGCTCGAAACTCCGGCTTCACTTCACCAAACACAAGTCCGATGCCCGAGGGCCTGACATATAGGACGGATGCCTCGGCCTCGAAATATTCTCCGTTGTAGTTAATCTTCACCAAAACAGGCCGTTGAATCTCAAACGACGCGGAAGTTTCCAGGAAACACCCGCGCAAACTTAGCTCTGTCACGCGTGCAGGCGCAAAAACGGTGGGCAAGTTTCCGAGAGCGATCTCGGCGCTTGCGGTGAATGCAAATCTCAATCCACGGCGTTCTTCGTTCATTGTGCGAGCCTATTCCAGTGAGTGACTGCGTCGAGTAACTCTTGATAAAGGAAATGCAGCGCCAAGTTTAGTCGTCAGTCGTCGAACTCGGTGCGCTTGGTGTGCTTTCCGGCGCACCCGTTTTATCCGACGTGACTCGGACAGCTTCCAATTGCAGACCCTTATTCGCGTCAAATCGCTGCTTGCGGTCAAGACCCTTAACGAATTCTCTTGCAGCCTTCGCAATTGCTCCTGCGATTGTGGTTGCGTCTACTTTAACCGTTGTTCCTTCTGTTCCCTTGCTTCGGTCTTCGTAGCGGATCTTTACAGTGTATGTATTCATGCTTCTACTTTGCGCCAGGTTTCACGTATCCGCAAGCGCAGCAACGGGAGTTTGCCGCCCCATCTTGCCCAAGCTTGCCACCCCCGGTGGTTCGTTCTCCTCGTGAGCGCCGTAGTCGCGGCACACGTTAACCCAGCCCGTAGGGTTGGGAAGCGTCGAAATCCAAGCCCGAGCACCGTAGGTGCGGCACAATTCTCCCGCCTCTGTGGCATCTACGAGATGACTTCTACTCACCACCCACTCTCCCTTACTCACCGCCTCTCCCCACTTTTCCTCACATTTCCACAGCCATATCAAACCCATCACTCCTCGCCTAACTCCCTCAAATCCCTCAGCTTCCTCTACCCCCGTTCGAATTCCACCCGCCCGTTCGAATAACCTACTCAGTAAACAACAAATCTATTGACAACTGGTAACTAACCCTGCTACCATTCCCCATGCTTGCCGCTAGCTGCGAAGGGAACCTCGCGGGATTCCGCGCAAGCCGCCGCCGGGCCAAACCCTTTCCTGCTATCTCCACTTCGGAACTCTGTGAACTCCGTGTCTCCGTGTTCAGCTCTCTTCCGAGCATTTGTAGTGGCGGGTCTTCAGACCTGTATTCCTCCCCGATCCACTATCCCTCCGATGCCGCCAGCCATACACAGCTCTCCATTATCTTCTTTAGAATCACATCTCTTACACAGTCCCACCCACTAACCCTCATCGAATCAAATCTTTACAAAAGACAGAGGGAGGGGATGCCCCGGCACGCGCGCTTCGCCGAATCCGTTCCTCTTTTTTCCACAGCGAGTAAACATCCAACGCACAGCAACGCCCGCAACCTCTTTCCTCTCATGCGTTTACTTCACACTTCTCTGGACACCCGGGGGATACCCCCGCCACATCACCTTCCCCATCGCACCTTTGCACTTTTCTGCGCGCCCAGAACCAATTGTGTTTCACAACTCCCGTCGAATCAGTCGCTTCCGCACTCTTTCCGAGTACTTCCCGGTGGCGCACTTTTGACATCGAAGATTTTGGGTTCCCATACGCGATGGACCGCCTGCCACAGGTTAGAAAGCACACGTCACCCTGCACATGGCACAAACCATCGGCTACTAGTCACACACTCTGCACTTTTTGAGGAGGTCGCCAGGAAGGACGATCAATCAGCGGCGGGCAAAAAACTTAATTCACGACCGGCGGCGGTCGCGGTCATCCGGAGCGGCGGCAATTCCCAGTCGGCGAAGTTCGTCGGCGTAATACTTGCGGTAAAGGACGTCCCACTCCTCGCTGCCTTCGAGGATCTCTTTTTTCTGCGAGGTGATCTTCTTGCGGACTTCGAGGTCGGCCTTCTCTTCTTCGTGCAGCGTCGCGGTCAGGATTTGCACCACCTGCTGGCGAATCGTGTCGCGATCCTCAACAAATTCCACATCATCGCTCGAAACCAGCACATCGGTCAGCTGGTGAGAGATTCGCACAATCTTTTCGCGGCTCAGTCGCATTCCGTTCGCTTACCCTCGAGTCTTTCCTCTTACCGCCCGCGCCACCAAGCGCGCCTTACGCTGAAGCAAGGTTTGCTGAAAAGCGTCTGCGTGCTATCGCAGAACCAGCTTGCGGTCCCGCGCCAGTTGCGCTTTCACCTTCTTGTACATCTCCTGATACGAGACGCTCGTCCGCCGCATTTCATCCTGATGTTCCGTGAGGATTTGGCGCACTTCTTCGTTCAAACGGTCTTCCACGGTGATCTCTTCCATCATCCGCTGCCGCAGCCGCTGCGCAACCGCATCCGCAGCCTTCGTCTCGATCAACTTCCCTTCCACCAGCCGCTTCACCACTTCCGTTGCCATGTATCCGACGTAATCTCGTGCGATCAGCATCCCAGAGTGAGTCCTTTGCGCGTAAGCAAGAGAAAGAGTTTACTGTCTGCACCACCAAAGTGCAAGGAACACCCCGCCCCAGTAACACAGGTACTCCTGCCTGTGCGGTTCTTGAAGTCCTTGCGCTATTGGAATGTCCGGAAACAATCCGTCCAAAACAAATGTTTCAAGTTTCTTTTGCAGGAAGGACAAATTGGAGGCGCGAGGCGGAATCGAACCGCCGATAAAGGTTCAGTAGGATTCTCTCTATCCAATTTGGGGACGTTCTGGACAGCCTCTCCGTACCCTTTCGGGGTAGTTCGGGGCTAGTTCATGCACCGCATCTTGCACCGCTGCCTTTTTTTGATATATAGGTGTAGATATGACATTTCCATGCTCGACTCAGGACGCAGCCAAGCTTCTTGGCGTTGCTCACATCACGCTACAGAAGCACATCGCTAAGGGAATCTGCGCCGCGCCAACCACAAAAGTCAGCAAGGGCTACCTCTGGTACGAAGAGGACATCCGACGCTGGAATAAATATTTCGCAGCCGCGCCGAAGCCTGGCCGGAAGAAAAAACGTAAAAAGTAATTCCATACGCTCACTTTTTTTTCCATATTGGGGTGTGCCCGTCACACCGAAGATTCTCCGCCTATCCCTGACACGCCGATCGCTCTCTCGCTTCTCCCGCGAAGTGATGCCGGCGTTCGAGGTCTCCCGCTTCCATCAGCTCATCATCGACAACATCAAATCCCTGCTAAACGGGCACATTAAGAAGCTGGCGATTGTCACCCCGCCCCGGCACGGCAAGACCACGCTCGCCAACGTCATGGCGCCAGCGTACGCACTCGGAAGAAATCCGATCGAGACCATCATCTCTGTTTCCTACGGCTCGGAATTGTCGGAGACCTGGGGCCGTCGTGTGCGCAACATCCTCAGCGATCCCGCCTTCACGGAAATCTTTCCAGGCTGCAAACTCTCTCCGGACTCGGCCGCCGCGTATCGATTCACGACTACCGCTGGCGGTGAGTATTCTGCCGTTGGCCGAGGCGGTCCCGTTACTGGCCGTGGCGCAAGCCTGCTCATCCTGGATGACCTAATCAAAGACTCCAGCGAGGCGAACAGCGATACGACTTGCCGCGGAATCGTCGAGTGGCTGCAGCACGTCGCGTTTACCAGGTTGACGCCAAACGGCCGCGTCATCGCCATCAGTACACGATGGTCCGAACGCGATCCCATGGGATGGCTATTGCAGCAAGATGGCTGGACCGTCTTGCACTTGCCGGCCATCGCAGAGAAAGAGAATGACCCTGTAGGTCGCAAGATTGGCGAAGCGCTCTGGCCAAGCCACTATCCGGTTGAATCCCTGGAAGCCATCCGCGCCAACGTCGGCAGCCGCGTCTTTCAGTGCTTGTATCAGGGCAACGTCAGCGCCGCGGCCGGAACTGTTTTCAAACGCGATTGGTTCCGGCATTACACGACGGCTCCGGAGAGCTTCAAACGCATCATCCAGAGTTGGGATACGTCCTTCAAGACCGGCGCGACGAATGATTATTCCGTGTGCGCGACGATTGGCGAAGCGCAAAACGGTTTCTATCTGCTCTCGCTCTTTCGTGAAAAATGCGAATTCCCCGAACTGAAACGCCAAGTAGCGCTTCAGGCCGATTTTTGGAAGCCGTCCGAAATCTATGTTGAAAACCGAGCGAGCGGTCAAAGTTTGGTCCAGGAACTGAAGCTCGCTACCTCTTACCCTGTTATCCCTATCGAAGTAGACAAAGATAAAGAAACGCGGGCGTCAGCTACTACAGGCTATTACGAAGCTGGAAGAGTATTTTTTCCCGAAGGCGTTGCGTGGGTTGCCACTGTCGAGGATGAGTTGGCATCGTTTCCGGGCGGCCTCTATGATGACATCGTTGACGCCATCAGCCAGGCGCTAAACCGGCTGCGCGATTCTAGTGGCGGCTCGCTCGGCTTGCTCGACCTGCTCAAAGATTTGTTCACCGGAAAGCGCAAACTGCCGGCGAGCACTGCACAAATCGTGCGAGGCGCGGCGGTCAAAGAAGATAAGCCGGTCGTCGTGACGCGGGACCAAGCCGCGGAATACGTTAAAGGACACCCACCGCCGCTCTGCCCGCATCCGGATTGCAAAAATCCATGCACGTTCCTGCAGCGCGACCACGAAGGCATCTGGCACGTTCATTGCCGACAATGCGGCCGCATGGATGGCCTGGATTCTTCTGTAGACTTGTTGCCTGCAGACCGCATGCACTGCGGCGGACGGCTGCAAATCGTAAGCGGAATGTATTATAAATGCCAGAACTGCCCGAAGACCTGGCCGTTGAACGGCAGCAACCCTAATCCCCCGCACGGTGCAACCAAAAAACAGGCTGAAGCATTGCGCGGTGGGCAGAATGCTCTGCGCGTGGACACTGGCTGGCGAAATTTGTTTGGACGATTTGGTTAATGGAGAACACATGACCTGCCCGTACTGCCAAAGCACGCTCGTAGTGAAGTTGGGAAACGAAACGCATTGCAATTCCTGTGGCAAGTCTTTCGGTTTGGACCGCAACCCGGTTTCAACACAAGCCGCCGATCGCAAGTGTGCTGCGGCGCCGTCGACAGGATACGGTCAGCCCAAGCACGCGTGCGCGGGCATGGCGGATCTCGAGAAAAAAACCAACGCCGCGGAAAGTGAGCTGAGGGCGGCTTCTTTGAATCTTCTGCGCTCGAAAGGCTCTGTGATGGAAATTGCGTTGCTGAGGCAAATCGAGCGCGATGCCAGGGCGAAGCGAGACGGGTTGCTAAAACTTCGTGGGGAGTTGGTGACACATAGGGCATGACACACTACGCAAAAAACCGTTTCCATGTGCTCGACTTTTGTAGTGACCTAGTCGTGTATGTGGCCGTTCAAAGAAAACTCCGCCGCTGTTGAGCCCGAAGCCGACGTCGATCCGCGCACTGAAAGACTCGCGCAAATCGCCAGCGAACTGCCGGTCAAAACAGCCGCTCGTGATGAAGCCAGGAAACAGGTCCGCGAGTGCCGGCAGCACGTAAAAGATCCACGCACGAGTATTTTGCCGAATGGCTTGTACGTGAACGTTGGCGCCATGGGCATGACCACGCCACACGCTTTGCTCGAAGGACTGCAGCGGAAACTTGACGCGGAAGTGGAGGCGCTTCTGCGCGAGAAAGCGCTGCTGGAAAATCCGGGATTGATTCTCTAGGAGGCGATATGCAGGACCGATGGCTTGAAGCACGCGAAGCAATTCAAAAAAGTATGCGACCAGGTGCGCGACCGACATCCGAACCCAGCGCTGCGAAGCCGGGCCCCAACGTCGACCTAATGTTCGTCGACCTGTTCAAGACGGACGGCGACGATGATGTGGATCTTCCCGATCCCATCGGTGCGGCGCTCGAAAAAAATCAGAATGACAGATTGGCCAAAACGCCTTCGCGCGTCTGGGTCGGAGTGCCAGAAGGGTCCGACATTCTTTACGTCGAAGACGCGATCGCCAAGATTATCGGCGTCGAAGAAAATTCTCTGCATCCGGCAGACCCGCTAGGAACTTTGCAGTAGAGGAGAACACATGGACTTGGAAAAGCACCTGATTGCAATTCACCAGCACCTAAAGAAAACGCACGAAGACAGAGCCGACTACCACAATCATATGGCGAACACCCACACGAGCGCGCTCGGACAACACGAAGAAAAATCTGCCGAGCACGAATTCCACAAAAATGCGGCCGAGAGCCACATGGCGGCGCGAGACGCCTGCCAAGACAGAATGGAAGAGTGCGACAAAGCGCGGAGCGAATGCGAGAAGGCGGGCATCGCCGGCATGATTCGCAAGATGTTTGACAACCTGATTGTGCCAACGAACGTGAGCGCTGTTGCACCGCCGCGTTCGGCGCCTGCAGGCCTTGTCGCGGTCCCGCGTCTTGGTCAGCCCGAAATAAAAAATCCCGCAGTGCCGAACGTGGACCCGCAATTTCAAAAACTTTTCTCGATGGATGACGGCGAGCCAGAGCATTCGATTCTCTGAGGGAGTGACACATGGCAAGCCCTTCGACACTGACAATCAACTACGCTTCGAGCAGCACAGCGACGGTGCCGATTATTTCCGGAGCAGGCGGCGGTGGCGCGTCCGACTACGCTCAGATGGTCCAGAACATCGTCAAGGGCGGCGGAGTATGGACCACGTCGAGCGCTGGTGTGCTGACATGGATCCCGCTAGGCGAGATAACCAGTATCACCGCGCAATAATTTCGAGGAGACACGATGCCTTTATTGAATCCGATGGGAATTACTTCAGGAGTCTGGCAGAGCAATTATCAGCAGCCTGATTATCGCAACCCGACTGTGAACGCGAACGTCGCAAGCTATCCGGTTGGCGCGAACTCGCAGAACCTGACATGGCCGATCGCGGTCTACAGCCAGCCCGGCACAGGCAATCCACCTGCACCGGTTGCCGGCCAACTTACCGGCGGTCCGCTTGGCGTCTCGAACAATCCGTAAGGAGTTGACCTGGTGCGCAACCTGAAACCGGAAATGATCCAACGCGCCATCTACTTGCACAGCAGCGAGTCGTTGAGCCCCGGGACCATCGCAGAACGTCTCCACTGCAAAGAATCCCAAGTCAAAGCTTTGCTCGACGGACTAAACCGCCGTGAACAGACAACTGGACCCGCCAAAACCAAGCGGGAAGTTATCGACCCACTGGTGTCCGCGCGGCCGATTTTCCATGACGAGTCTCGTACTTCTCTGCCGGTTGCTCATAAGACCGGTTACGGGCGCCGCTTTACAAAGGCCGAAGTTGAAGGAATTAAAAAAGCGATCCGCGAACGGAAACGGATGTGTGACATTCGGGCGCAATTTCACTGCCGCCTCGATCCAATCCTGCGCATACGCCGTGCCATGGGCCTCTATCACGACACGCGGCGCAAACCAAAAGTCCCTGAGGATGTGCGCGCTCAAGTCCTCGAACTGCTACAGGAACATTCTGTCAAAACCATCCAGGGCATGCTCAAGCTGTCATACCGCAAAGTTCGTGAGATTGCCGCTTCCGTTGGCGGCGCCTCAGTTTTGAAAGGCAGCCACTCCTCAGGGCGTCGAATCAGTGGCGAATTAAGACAGTCGATTCTCGAGAGCCTGCATGACGGGATGACTCGACCTCAGATAAAAGCGAAATTCGGAGTCAGCCTGAGCACGATTTGCGCGATTTATAAAAAAGAGAAAGGAAACGTACATGCTCCATCGTCAGCTCTCGGTAGCGCAAAAACTGAAAATCACCGCCATGACCAAAGCGCGCGCCCGCCAACGCAACATCGCAAAAGAGCTGGGGCTCGACGTCCGTCAAGTCCGCGAATTCCAACGCACATCGGGAATGCCGATGCCGACCAACGCGATCGAGCCAGCATTGGCGGCTAAAATTGTGGAGCTGCACAAAGCCGGCAAGCCGCAAGACGAAATCGCCCGCGAGCTAAACCTCAACGAAATTACCGTCGCCAAATATCGCCGCGCCGCTGGGCTCGCCGCACATCAACCTGGAGCGATCGCGCCAGAAGTGGCAGAGCAGATTGCAGCGCGGCTCAAGCGTAAACATTCGCGGCGCCGAATTTCCGAAGAGCTACATGTCACGGAGTATCAGGTCATAAAAATAGCGCGGGGGAGCCAAGCATGATAACGCGAAGCATGAACGTGAAAGACATAACAGACGCGCTGGCACTACTCCGCGCAAACGCCGTCCCAGAAGAGGTATTGGCCGACATGTCGACGAAGCTCGACGATTGGTCGGTAACGGTAGGCGTCGGCCCGCAAGAGCTTAACGCGCTACGGGCGAAAGTTTCGGACAACACGCATTTTCTGTTGCTTAACTGGACGGTTGTCCACGGCAAAATCGAGCTTTAAGGCATTGGGGAAAGGAGGCCCTGCCTGCCCCCATACCGCGCCATGCAGCTCCGGTGGAACGGGTTTTCATACAGGCTCGGCAAGTGGCCATGCGACGATCCAGGAAAGGCCCGCCACTCCAGCAGAGGCGTCGCGTTGGAATCGATACCGGATAAAGCCCGTTCCGGAGCTCGAAATCGGTCGAGCACCATACGGCCAAAATTGACTTTCTCATGCGGGTCCCCCCGAGATTTAATTTGCACCCGCACGAGGACAGTGAAGGCAGCGCACTTCGCACGCCGTCCATGGGGGTATTCGTCCGGCGTGGGCTGGATTCTGTGAGTGCTTCAAACTGACCAGAACAGCAGCCTGTTGCGCTAGTGGGCTTGCGACGATCCAGGGCAGCCACACCGAGAAGTTGTAGGGAGGCGTCGCAATGGACTAAAGAGTCGGAGAAGTCCGTTCGACCGCTCTTGGCATAGAGAGCACCATACGGCAAATCTTAGGTGACAAGTCGGGCTTGCCGTTGGTGATGCCGGCGTGAATTAAAAAGCCCCGGAGTCGAAGGCGGACCGGACGGCAGACCCCTAGGCACGGACTTCGTGAGAGGGTTCTGCCAAATGCGGCCTATACGCAGAGAGCGAGAGTACTTCTACGAAAGTGTCCGGCGATTCGATGACCGTCTCAAGAATGTCCTTAGATACTAGGGCGACGAACAAAGCGCAAGAGCGCGCCTGGCAGTTAACCGACCGATAGGGGTTGAACTCAATGTCCGTGAAGCCGGCATAGTGCCTCAGCGCGGCGAACTGATTCCTGCCTGGAAAGAGCGCATTGATGTAAAGCCAATCATAGAAGGCCGTTTTGGGTTCGAGAGGGAAAGATACGCCCTCGAAGTTGAATCCGATGAGCTTACCTGATTCTTGTAATCGGACGTCACGTCTAGCCTCTCTCACTTCCGGGATCGAGTATAGGTCCGTGTAGGGGCCGCCGTGCTCAAACACCTTACTACCTTGGAAGGCGCACTCCATAGGAATTTCGCCAAACTTCCACGTACGCACCTTCAGGTTGAAGGCACTAAGATGCTCTCCTAGTGGACTATCTGACTTGGTTGAAACCTCAAGTAGTGGGCAGAATCCTTTTTTTGCGGCGGAGGCGTGCAACGCAATAATGTTCTTTTCCTTTTGAATTGGTGCGAACCCTGGGTTCCAGTCAAGTTGGAAAAACATCTCTTTGACCAGTTCGGGCGTGTCTGGTGAAGGAACAAAGATTGGTCTCTCAGCCATTTGGGAGATTCAGTATATATTTAAGTGGAACGCCATCAGGCACGAGAATCTCGTATTTTTCAACTTCCTGCAATCTCGCCTGTATCTTGGGATCGTTCCAATCCTTCCATCCTCCATACAGCATATCAAAATCGATGATTCTCATTGCCTCTTCAATTGGGTACGTCTTAACGTCACTTTTGTTTGATACGTCTGGGGTGAATTTTACGTCCGCGATTTTTAGCACATCCGTGTGAATATTCAAGAATATGGACGAAACAATCCGACCTTCGATTCTCGCGTTGTGCTCCATTGGATGTGTAGGCCGGAAACAGAGGTGGACGTAACGATCCATCCCTTTATATGCGTCGGCTTGGTGGCTCCAGTCATTCCCTCCAGGGGCGGGGATCTCAATTCCTTTTTCAGTTAGGTGGGCGTACGAAAATAGCCCCCCGTGTTTCTTAATCGACGGTAGATTGCGCCGATCCGCAAAGTGAAACAAGCTCCTGATTGTTTCAGGCATTGCAATTCACCCCCTAGTACCTGCCGCCAGAATGACTGTGGCATTATTCGCTGTTATGGCCCGACACTTCGAATCTCATCTCCTCGCCACGGCGAGGGTATAACACAAATACGTGCCGTTCAAGATACGCATGCGCTATAATACAGTCATTAAAATGTATGTCGATCCAAAGCGCGAATCATCCGCTGCGGTATCGAGATGTTCATGGATAAAGAAGCTCCGAAGAAAAACAAGAAGTGAACGCAAGGGTTGGACGAGAACATCGTGGCCAAACTCAACGTAAAGCAAATCTTGGAAACTCTCGAAGGCCAATTTCTCTATGGGAAGACTTACTTATCCATAGGTAATGGGCTGAGAAGTGCTGAATTAAGTGTGCAAGCTACGGCTCCTACTTTTTTTGGTTTGATGTCTGAAGGCGGTTTTGTGATGGCACAAATGTGTCTCGCCCGGCTCTATGACAAGCATCCAGGCACGGTGACGATTAGCCTTTTGTTCGAGGAGGCGATTCGTAATCCCGGCGCATTTCAGAGAGCAGACGCTATGCAGGTAGCAAAAGCTGTGCGCGAAGCTAGGGCTAAAACCGCAAAGCTCGCCGGTGTGCTTGCGGCAATAACGCATCGGAGAAACACCTGGTTCGCGCATGTCGACCCGCGCGCAGTCACTGACCCAAGCGCACACCGAACAAAGGCTGAACTCACAATCGACCAACTCCAACATGCTTACGCAGAAACTGAAAGCATCATCCAGGAGTTCGGATATCTATTTGACCGTGTAATCGGCCCGATTCGCTTCCTTGGCGGAGACGACTACAAACATCTGTGCAAGTTACTTAGGAAGACAGCGGGCGGCGATTGGCGAAAGTTTGACAAAGCATTCGGAGCGCAGTTCGGTTAGCCGCGTCCTGAGGGCGATGAATGATTACAGCACATGTCAACGAACAGGGGATCGTCATACGCTTTGATTCTGTGTCAGAAAACTTTTCCCACGACGAGTGGGAAGCTCTACTGGACGAATTGAAGTCCCATTACATTCCAAGTTTTTACCAATATGAAAAGCGGATGCACGTGGATTTTGGCGGCGAGTCTGGCAAGATGCGCGCTGTTATCTATTTCACGCCTAAAACTGTCACGATGGATGAAGCCATCGCCATTCTAAAGAAGCGAAACATCGCCGTCTACGATGTTCGGAAGAACGCTTCAGGGCAATGAAAGAATTCTTCCAAGCTCTACAGGATGCGTTCCCAGTTCTGCGTACTCATCCTCATCTAATGGCTAGGCTCTTCCTACTCGTCTTGGTCCTGGTCGGATTGAATAGGGCGAAGGAGACGAGAAAAAAAATCTGTGAGCCATTGTGGAAAAGATTAAGGACCCGGATTGAGGTCTCGACTCGTTGGTTGTACGTCTATCACGACCCCCAGATGGTCAAGGATTCGAAATACTACACATCGGAAGTCACAGGCAAGGGCGCCGCGGGGGACGACTTCATCTGGACCCTAGTCCACTGGCCGAGTCTGAAGCCAACAGATTCCTTTAGAATGTCGGGCGCGGTGGGAGAGCTAACCAGTCTCCAGGAGACCCAAGCCAAGTTATTGGCTCGTTGGCAAATCGCGCATGACCCAAACTTTTCTCGGGTCGGCCCTGTTCCCGCTCGGGGGCTGACAAGCAAACTGCGGCGCGGCGCGGCCAAAATACTCCAATTTCTAGGGGCAGTTGACTTCAAGTCAGGGGGCGACCACGGTGCCTTAGAGGAGAACAAAGCTCTGTTAGAGAAGGACAAAGAGTTGCAGGCGGCTTTGGGGCCCGCTCCAGAGGTCGTGCTGGAGTACGAATGCAGTAAACGGAACCCGTTGACATTGCGCAACCTGCGCGGGTGGACCGCATATCACGTGAAGATTGAAGACATCGTCATCGAGGATCGCTGCACCGCCACGTTCGAAGAATTATCGCACCTCGCCGAGGGTGCAAGCGCTCGAGTTCTGCCGTTCGTCCAGGATCGCTTCGAGAAACCGGACACGGACGAGTGGAACAAGGTAAAGGATGATTTCCTTCACGTTTTGGAATGCCTCTACCAGACTCGCGGCCATAACTTCGACCCCGTCTTCCTCAAGATTTCCGTTAACTATGCCGACCGGAACGGAAGGAAGTATCGCACCGAGTGCGAGGTTGAGTTCGACCGCTTCAAGGTGCATACGATATTGAAGTGCGCACCCCCGAAGCCAGTCGCATAGTCAGGCGAACCGCTGCCCTTAGCCCGTTGCACAAACCGTTGCACAAAGTCGGTCCCTCACGTTCTCCAGGAGCCGGTCGCAACGTGCTGTCTAGAGCACAGCTTGCCGTGAGGAATGTACGTATATACTTCGACGCTCATTCCAACACCTTGAAGTCGGAAAGCCACACTTAGACTATGTGCGATCCCGCAGATTACTAGACCTTTGTCGAATTTCTGTGCCTGTATTCTCTTCTGCCAGAGTTCTTCACGCTTTATCTGTTCCCCGACGTAAGGACTTTCGTAGGCATCCGATGAATGACAGGGATCAATGGGGCCTCCGGTCGCGCTCTCTTCCGCTAGCCCGTACTTATGACGCTCACTGACCGGAGGATCGATGTCCATATAATGGCCTGGCTTGAGGATGGAGTCTGCATGTTGCTCAGCCACAGAGGGTCGCCGTCCTGCAGCTTCCTCAAACACAAAATCGACGCGCCGTATAAAGCCCTCGACCCAATCAGAATAGGAAGAGTCTTCAACGTAGCCGTTGAATTTTGGGCCCTGGAGTTGATGAGGAATTCCAATCAGTTGCACAGACTGGCTCATACGCGTGACTCCTAACTGAGAGCAACTGGACGCCATAGTAGCAGGTGTATTGGTTTGGTGTCGGTTTCACTTCGTCTTTGGCGTGGATGGTCGAGTGATAAGGCGCGTGGAAACGCGAAGTTGGTAAAATTGACAAAGTAAGTGTTTAGCGAGTAAAGTTCAGCCTAATTGATGGGAAAAATCGTCGCAATAATTGTAGTGATTCTCACTGCGTGGGGTGCTCTCGCTCAAATTGTGCCTGGTGTCTTTCAGATCCGTGAGCACCAGCGCCTGAAGACTTATCTTTGGGGGCCGAAAACCATTTGGATTGCCGTACTGTTGGGCGGTATGACGGTCGGTGTCTACATCTGGAATCTGGAAGCCAGGCTCGCTACGACTGGTACCGTCAGCTCAGTCGCCAGCACGGGCGACGAGACAGGCCTCTTGATAGTTGGATGGGGGCCGACCCAAGACGGTTCAGGATGCTCCGCAGTAGTCAATGCGGCGAAGCTTCCGATGGCTTTCAAAGATAAGTTTGACATTGCGCTCGTATGCGGGTACGCAAATCCAACGGTGGATAGGTTGAAGGATACTCGGATTTCGGTCAGTTCCCTGTTCACCCCCCAGGAAGTTTTGCAAATCACATTACCTTTCTCAGATGCAATGACGGATTTCATAGCGAAGGATGAGCAGACAACCATCGAAAAGCTTCAGCCCCGGCCGACGAAGGGAACCGTCCTGGCCGTTCAGCACGTCGTTTGGTTTAAGGCCATCCTCGTTCCCAAAGGGATGGATCGAACTAATATTCAAAAGCTCTCTGACGTGCTCGCATCGGGCGGCAAAATCGCCAACTCTGAAGCGTCAGTCGTAATTGGCCATACAGTTCCTGCTCCGTAATCTGTATTACACCTCGCCTTAGCCGAAATACTCCGGTTATTCAGTTCAATCGCCGCCGCCACAGTGCTCGTCGAATCCACCACTGTTCCACCGGAAAAAATATGGGGTGTTCTGGGACAAGACGAGAGGGTTACAGGGTGTCCTCATGTTACATCATCTTAGAAGTTATGAGTCAGTAACTTAGAGATTCAACTTTTAACATGCGTTACCCCGACGACGCATGATGATACAGGTGTGACACGCGCGTATCGCATCGGTGAGCTGCATTGTTGTGGCGGTGACAGGTAGGTGACGCCGCGACGATGCAACAATGTTCCGTTCGCCTTGTGTTCACGTTTCACTTCGCTATCTATTTGCTGCGAGCCGGAAGGCGAGCAGATGAATGACGATTCGCCGATGTTCAATCGGCAGGTCAGTTTTTCAGGCTATTAGAATCAGCGCATTACGATGGGCGCTGCAGCATCGGTGCATGCAGCTAGTTGCTTAAAACGCTCAATCACCACTGGATTAAAGTCCGCGGTGGCTTCTCGAACCAGCTCCGCTATTTCTTTGTCGCTACCGCTGTCGTAGACGTTAATGGTCTTATTCAGCGTCAGATGCAGCCCGGGCGCACCAGACTGCACTAGCGAGCCATCCAGCTTGCCGAGCAGCTCTAATAGCCGCGTAAGAGCACCCACGGCATTCGTAGCGCTCTTGAGATCCTCTTTAGTCTTCGCGGTCGTTAGAATCTCTTTCGTCGTGGCAATCAACTCTTCCACGCGGGTCAGAAGATTGGACCCTAGTTCGGCGCGCTCGGCCGGACGTGATTCGATAGCAGCGTTGAGCATCTCTCGGATGCAGACATTTCGGTGCCGAGAGAGGGTGCCATTGGTGGCATCGAAGGCGGTGCGGAGTGCGCTAAACGGGGTGCCGCTGATGATGGCGCGGTCAAGAGCATCACGATTAGGATGGCGATCGAGTTTGCAGGCCATAAGCGGATTCTACACGGACTTTATTCCACATGTTCTATTCCGTTCCAGATTTGTTTCGTCTGCGGGCTGCGCTATTGCACCGGAAGCTCTTCTGGCGCTGCGTTGAGCATCTCGGCCATGAAGCTGATTTTTGCCGGGCGCGACCAGGGAAGAGTACCGAGACCTGGCGATGATGGAACATAGCCAGCCACGGCGGTACGGGATTGATTCCAGCCTCGGATTGGATAGTTGCTGGAATCGCGGTGGCGATAGGTTTGCCATTTTGGTGACGGGAGGAAGCCAAAGGGCTCAGAAACGAGCAGGGTGTCGGCTTTCGCTAGCTTCACGCTATCCAGAATGCGATCGATAATCTGTGGGTCATCAAGACTCAGCGGTAGGTCGAGTTCTTCCCGGAGATGGTCAAGCCAGTTAGTAATCTCGAGAAAGCCGATGGGGAGATCCGGCGCGGCCCACATAGCGTCTGAGACGTAGCCCTTCGCCTCTTCGGTGAGATAGGACTCGACCTCAGCGGGAAGGTTTTGGAAAAACTCATCCAATGAGGTTTTGAGGAAAGCTTGCTGGTTGCGGACGGTGCTGGGTGCGCGTTTAAGAATTATGCTTTTAGCCCATTCTCTTAAACGCTCTCTCTCAAGGGTTGGGTTTTTCGGAGAGAGAGTTTGAGAGAGAGTTGTATAGTCGTTCTTTGCAAAGTCGCTTTGAACTGCCTTGTCTTCTTGTACTGTCTCTGTAAAGTCTCTTCTAACCACAGTTTTCTGTGATTCACTCCCCTGAAAACTGTGATTCACTTCCCCTGAAAACTGTGATTCACCGGCAGGGTGAGTAACAGTTTCCTGTGATTCACGAGTCATAGTTTCCTGTGATTCACTTTCGGAGTGAATAGGTGTTTCCTGTGATTCACTTTTCCGGCGAGCGGAGAACTTCCGGGAGTTCACTACGCCGACGCAGTAGCCGCGAGGGGTACGCTTGCGGACGATATAGCCCTCGACTGCCAGCCTGTTCATATTGGCGTGGGCGGTGTTTTCGTGCTCGCTCAGGTCATCGGCGATACGTTTGGTGTCGATCGGGGTTTTGCCGAGAAGCCAGCCGATGCCGCGGTCGTCCTCGACGGTGATTTTGTCCAGGCACCAGAAGAATTCCCAGATGGCCGGGCCGATCCTTTCACGGTGCTCCAGGATGCCATTCCAGACCGGAATGGCGTAGGATGGCTGGCCGCGATAGGTGCGTCCGTGATTTTGTGGCTTGACAGCGTTTTTCTTCGGGTCTATCTTTTTGGTTCTCAAAGTTCTTCCTTTCGAGGGGAGAAACAATAATTCATCGGCGCCAGGGCTTGCCGGCTTTGGCGCCGAAAGTGTTTTTAAGCAGCTCTTTTCCGCCGTAGCTGCAACTCCGCAGCATGGCGCATAAATTCAGACACAGACCGGCGTTCCTTTTTGGCGCGAGCGCGAATCTTGGCCAGCAAGTCGGCTTTGATGCGCATTTGGAATAGCGGAGTAGGTGTCTCGGCGTTTTGCATAATCTCTCCTATCAGTACAAATCCATATAGAAAAAAAGCACTACATACAAGGGCTGTTTTGGAACAATTTTCTGTGGCTTGATTTTGTCGCAATCGTAGTAGTAGGATTCGGACTGTTAAAAATTTAGAGCGAGCCACTCTCGACATCAAAGGCGTCAGTTTTCTGGAAGAAACGGCCGCATTGGCCGACAGGGACGCGCGGTCGGTTGGCTCACCTTGTAACAAAGGTGAGCAATGCGACCAAGAATCCATCCCGATAAAAAGTATTCCACCCCTCAAGCAGCGCGGTTGATTGGCGCTAGTCCGCGAAGCCTCGAAACCTGGAGGCGCTGCGGCACTCATCCACTACTCGTCTGGCGCCGCGTTAAACACAAAATTGTCTATCGCGGCGCGGACCTTCTCACTTTCCTCTCCAGCCAGGATCCGGTCGGCAACTTCGTCGACACCAACGCGAAGCGCCGTCGAGGTGTGCGATGACGCCTCGATACGACTATCCGGTCCATCCGCTCGCCCAACTCTTTCCGCCATTGTCGCCGGAAGAGTTTCAAAAATTGAAGAATGATATCCAGCTACACGGCCAGCAAGAGCCAATTGTGCTGTCGCAGGATGGCACCGTCCTGCTCGACGGACGGCATAGATTGCGAGCCTGCCGAGAACTCATGTTCCAGCCGCGAGTTGAACGCTTTTGCCAAATAGGAGGCGTGAGTAGCCCAGCATCGGAGGCCGACTTCATCTGGTCGAAGAACGTGCTGCGCCGACACCTGACAGACGACCAGCGGGCTGCGCTTGGCCTGAAGTGGGCCGACACGATCCGCGAAGCGGCCAAACAGCGGATGAAGGATGGCGGTAAAGGTTTGGCGGATTCGCCAAACCTTATTCATACCCGGGAAACCGTCGCCAAGAAAGCGGGAGTAAGCACCCACAAGGTCCGCCAAGCGGAAAGGGTCGCCAAGTACAAACCCGAATTGCTTCCGAAAATAGAATCCGGCGCGATGAAGTTGAAAGACGCAGATAAGGAAACGCTTGTAGTCGTCGAGCACCAGAAGCTGTCAATTCCCGAATATCGGGTGAACGTGAAAATTGAAGATCCGCCGAAACCAAAGTCCAAACCGCCCTTCAATGAAAAGAAGCTTCTCAACCAAATAGAAATCGAAATCTCAAAAACGATTATTAAGCTGTGGCCGACAAACAGGGACACAGCTCCTCTCGTTCAACGCTTGCGGAAGCTTGCCTACGATGTGGAGTCGGCACAGAAAAAAAGATCCGCTGAATTGGAGAAAACAATTCAGTCAATCGGCGTTCAAACCGGTGCGCTGTGAGGCGCACCTGGCGCTGGATTAAAAAGTGGGGCTGGTCGCGCTCTCTGGCGCGCATTGTGTGGTGAAAGAGTTTGCGCGGGAAACGCGCGAAAAAGGGAGAAACAAAAATGGACGAACATGACCGCATCTTTCTGGCCGCTGCAATCTTCCTAGCCCAAACTGAAAAGATCCGCGGAGGGCCCGGGCGAGACAGATTGACGGAGGGCTCGCCGACTGCCAAAGATTCCAGGAGGGTAATGGGAAGAGCCATTAAATGGGCCGCTAGTTTGGAGAATGAAGTCAAGGATTGGCGTGCGGCCCTCGATAAAGCTAAGGCGGGAGACGAAAAGACGCCGAGTGAATAGTTGGCCATCACACTCAAACCCGAAACCAAGACGCCGCTCGACCCCGCGGACTTGCTCACTCCCGAAGAACTGTCTATAAGACTGAAGCTTCCAGTGAGTTGGATCTATGAAAAATGTCGCAGCAACGGGAAGCATGGCAATCCCCTACCCGTTCTCCGTTGCGGCAGGTATCTTCGGTTCTCTTGGACGGAAGTCGTCAACTGGATGCGGTCCAGCAACGCCTCTTGACAAATGGTATGTAGGTCTATATATTGTTGTAAGGAGGAACAACAATGCGGACACAACGGGGCTACGTCTACAAGCGATACGGCTTTTGGTATCTGCGATATAACGATGACGTGATGGAGAACGGCGTAGTCCAACGCAAGCAAGTCTCTGCACAGCTCGCCCCGGTCAACGATGATTACAGGACCGAGAAGTCGGTGCGGCCGCTGGCAGCAAAGGTCTTGGCGCCCATCAATGCAGGTGACATTGATCCGCAATCGACCATGCGGATTGAAGAGTTCGTCCAGACGGTTTACCTGCCAGACGTGAAGCTAAACAAGGCTCGCTCCACATACAAGAATTACCGCGACATCTTTAAGCTTCACGTCCAGCCAAGGCTTGGCAACCTGACGCTCCGGAAGTTCCGCTGTTGCGATGCTGAGAAACTGCTCGCCGACATCGCTAAGTGTGACAGGGCCAAAGAAGGACTCCCGCTCTCCCATTCTTCCTTGGAACGCATGAAAGCGTTTTTGAGCGGCGTCTTCAAATGCGCGAAGCGGCTTGGAGCATTCGACGGCGAGAATCCTATACGGGATACCACCGTACCGAAGGGCAAGCCTCCGCGAGAAACACATGCATATTCGCCCGATGAGATCCGAAAAATCCTCGGTGTTCTCGATGAGCCTGGGCGCACGGTCACTTTGCTGGCAGCCCATACCGGATTACGCAAAGGCGAAATCATGGGACTTTTGTGGCGTGATTTTGACGGCCGTACTTTGAGCATCGAACGCGCCATCTGGAATGGCTTCGTCAACGATACAAAAACGGTTTCCAGCAAAGCGCCGATCCCGGTCACTCCGCAACTGCGCACTGCGCTCGAATCTCACCGCGAAAGAATGGGTGAGTGGGCCCGCGAAGGTTTCCCGATTTTTCAAAGCGAAGTCCACACTCCGATGGACATAGCCAATCTGGTCAAGCGGGTTATCGCCCCGGCTCTTGAACGTTGTACGGTTTGCCGGAAGCCAAAGGATGAGCACAAGCCGGAAGCGCATCTCTTCTCCCGCGACGAGTCGCTTCCCCGTTGGCATGGCTGGCACGCATTCCGCCGCGGACTCGCAACCAATCTTCACGCCGCTGGCGTCGATGACAAGACCATCCAAAGTATTTTGCGGCATTCGAACGTAAGGGTCACTCAGGACTGCTATATCAAGACGATCCCGACGAGCACGGTGAACGCGATGAACCTAATCGGTGAGGAGATGGAAAACGGCCAACTTGCAGCGTCCATGCAGCGTCCGGGGACTAAATCCATTCAGTGAGGTTTCTAACTTGCGTGTTTTCAATGCAGGAAGGAAAAATTGGAGGCGCGAGGCGGAATCGAACCGCCGATAAAGGTTTTGCAGACCTTTGCCTTACCACTTGGCGACCGCGCCCCTTCTCAAAGGAGCCCATTTACAAAGAGCCGAACAGCTCCCACACGATAGGAGCCTTCCAGCCCAAAGCAAATGATTGCCAGAATTATAGCATCAGCCAGGTCGCCTATTTCGATGCAAATCTTTGCATCTCTGCAGAAAAACAACGCATGAGCAACGAAATAGCAAGGAAAGACATGGCATCCGGTTTTCGGCTGGCTGTTGGCTTTCAACAGTTGACAGTTTGAAGTTTGGAATCTGCATTCTCCAGATGGCTACCTGCATTAGCTGTTAGCTGTCGGCAGCTTGCGATCCAGGGCGAGCGAATGCAGTCCGCGAGTCTCCGGAGAGAGCCGCGCGCGGCTCTCCGCAATAACTGTGCGGCGACTGCGTTGACGCTTCTCGCTGCTTCCTGTACGATTACTTAAGTAGGGGCGCTTAGCTCAGCGGTTAGAGCGTTCGGTTTACACCCGAAAGGTCGTCCGTTCAAATCGGACAGTGCCCACCATTGTTGTGCTTCACTTGGTCGTGCAACACTCGGTAGTGCAGCACCTGTGACGCTTCACCCTTCAGCGGGGACGTAGTTCAGTTGGTTAGAACGCTGCCCTGTCACGGCAGAGGTCGCGAGTTCGAGTCTCGTCGTCCCCGCCATTTCTTTCAAGAGCTGATGGAAATGTTGGCGTTGTGTGCCCTGCCTCAGAGCGGGGGTAACGTTCCGTCTGTCCCTAGTTTTCATCAAGGAAATAAGGATTATTGGCGCAGAGCAGCGCGAGTTTCGGCTAATTTGTTTCTGTCACTGCTTCAAGTAACGAAGCGCAACACATCCTGATTTGAAAATCCTGGACTCAACAAGTTTTAATTGTAATTTCTCCAGGCTAATACCTTCTAACAACCGTTTCCCTTGTCCTGCAACGATTGGCTGAACGACAAAACGATATTCATCAACTAGACCAAGCTCTATAAGTTGTGAAGGAATATCCACACCGCCGATTAAAATATTTTTGCCTTGTTCCTTTTTCAATTTAAGTATTTCGTCTCGAAGGTTCGTACGAACAATTCTCGTATTTTGTCCTTCAGCGCTATCTAATGATCGTGAGAAAACAATTTTGTTGATGGAGTCAAATGTGTCGGCAAATTCGTTCTCTGCTTTTGTCTCAGAATGGCTTTTTGCGATATCAGGCCAATAAGGAACCATCAATTGATAGGTTTTACGCCCAAAGACGAGCAGGTCAGCATCTCGCAGGAGGTGCGTATAATAATCCATTGCTTCGTCATCGGGAATTCCATTGGTGTGGTCGAAGCAGCCGTCTAGGGTAACGTTGATTGCGTAGATTACATTTCTCATTTTCGCCTCGGATTGAGCAGGGTGGTCTTCGAATATAAAACCAATAACTTTGAACCGAGCGTCATTGCAACATAAACGTTAGGTGCATCCGACTGGAAAAGGCCGTCCCCGATCTTGGTGCAACGCAAAGAATTCTTACTCACAAATTCAACCACAGAGACAGCTCCTACAGTCCTTTTCAGCGCCTGGCAGCCCCCGTTGAGAACGTAAGTCGCTGATAAGATGTGTAGGCCTAGACTGTCACGGCAGAGATTGCGAGTTCGAGTCTCGCCGTCCCCGCCATTCCTATCGAGCATTTGGAGAGAATGACATTTTCCCGCCGTAGCCCACGTGGTCTCTCTAGCCGGGCACTTTCTCAACGCTATCACCGCTACTTAGGTCCCCACAACTTGGGTCCCTACTATGTAGGTTTTGCGCCGATGTTCCTCCGGCATCCTGGCTCGTCCGTATAGCACAAGCGAAAAAATGCCTCCATCTTCGAGCGGAGCAGGCGTGCGGGTGGCGTGGACTTCAGACAGGGCTTGCAGAATGAGAGCTGGAAGCCGTATTGTGAACCATTCATTGTAAACGTTTGCTGGCGCTCCGGTATTGCTGCGGTGCGGATCTCACGTGTCGTTTGGACTTTGTTTGAAAGACCGTTTTTGAGTGTGGCGTGTCATCCAGAGGTCTAACTATAGATGCCGAGGCAGTGGAATCGCCGAGAAGTGCTTGCTCACCTGGCTGGAGCTTCCGCAGGGGCGCTGCTGCCGCTTGGGACCACTCTGGCGAGCGTTGGCTCGCGACTCACTGGGGAAGACTGCGAAGTTCAACTTACGTCCGTAAGTGATCACACCCTTCGCCTTAGCATTCTTCCCGTCAAGCGTGGTGCTACGACCAGCGTTGCATCCGATGGATCACTTGTAAAGACATCGTGGGGCCCTCCCGCCGCGGAGATTCGCGGCGAAGTCCAGACAAAAACGATCCAATGCGGAAACATGAAAGTGTTGTTTTCCTCTCGACCGTTCACGTTCGCCATCACAACCCTTGAAGGACAAACGATCCAGCAGCTATCCATCGAAGAAGAAACCGGCGTCGTTTCGTTTTTGACCGGAGATTCGCCGCTGCTCGGCCTCGGAGAGGGCGGTCCGCAGTTCGACCGGCGCGGCTCAACCGACCGCATGAAGAGTGGTCAAGGCGGCTACCAACTGGCGACGCACGGAGGCCGCGTGCCAATTCCGTGGCTGATCGGCACGAGCGGCTGGGCAATGTTTTTCCATCAACCCTTCGGCACATTTGACTTCACGGGAGCGCAGAGCAAATTTTTGCCAGCTACTCCGCAAACCGCTCTGCCGCTCGATATTTTCTTCGTCGCGTCGCGCAACCCCGCGACGATCATGGCCGAGTATGCCCGGCTCACGGGACACGCTGAGAAGCCGCCGCTTTGGAGCTTCGGCTATCAACAATCGCATCGTACGCTAGCCAGCCGGGAAGAAGTCCTGGCGGAAGCCAAAACATTTCGCGAGAAGAAACTTCCTTGCGACACGCTGACTTATTTGGGAACCGGATTCTGTCCTTCCGGCTGGAACACGGAGAACGGATCCTTCGTCTGGAATTCGCGCGTATTTCCTGACCCGAAAGAAATCCTCGACGAACTCCATAAGGTCAATTTTCGAGTGGCGCTTCATGCCGTGATTCTGTCCGACAAACTGCGTGGCACCGTCCACGACGCGTGCGAATTGCCGCGCTTCGATGAAGAACTGGCGAGCTGCCACTGGGACGCGCATCGCAAGGATTTCGCGCTGGGCGTTGATGGCTGGTGGCCCGATGAAGGCGATCCTCTGGACATCTCTTCGCGATTGGTTCGCAATCGAATGTACTGGGAAGGCCCGCAACTCGACAGGCCAAATGAGCGCCCCTACGCGCTGCACCGCAACGGTTATGCCGGCATGCAACGCTACGGGTCTTTCTTGTGGTCCGGAGACGTCTATTCCACTTGGGAAACGCTCAAGGTTCATATCCCCATCGCCATAAATACAGCTCTTACCGGAATTCCCTACTGGGGCACGGACATTGGCGGATTCGTACCTACAAAAGAATTCACCGCCGAACTCTATTTGCGTTGGTTTCAGTTCGGCGCTTTTTGCCCGCTGTTCCGCAGTCACGGACGCGCGTGGAAGCTGCGGCTGCCGTGGGGTTGGGACACCGGCGACCCCGGTCCCATCGAAATCAACAACTACAATGGTGCGGCGATTCCAGATTCCAGCCAGCTGCACAATGAACAAGTCGAGATTATTTGCCGCAAGTATCTCGAGCTGAGATACCGCATGCTTCCTTATCTCTACAGCGCGGTACACGAATGCGCTACAACCGGAATGCCCATCATGCGCGCCCTTTGGCTGGAGTATCCGGACGACCCGATAGCCGTTGCGTGCGGTGACGAATACCTGTGGGGAAAGAATGTGCTTGTGGCCCCGGTCGTCGAAAAAGGCGCGGAGACCCGACAAGTCTATCTGCCAGCGGGCGGCTGGTACGATTTTTGGACGCAGGAACACCTCGAAGGCGGCCGCGAAATCAGCCGCAATGTGGATCTCGAGACGATGCCACTCTATGTGCGGGCAGGGTCCATATTGCCGCTCGGACCCGTGAAGCAATTCGTTGGCGAAAAACTGGACCAGCCGCTTTCCGTTTCGATCTATCCGGGCAGCGACGCTTCCTTCTTGCTCTACGAAGATGACGGCAGCTCCTTCAACTATCGCAAGGGCGAGTGGATGGGGATCCAAATGGATTGGCACGACGCGAACCGCACGCTGACTCTGCGCCTGGCGACGGGATCGCGGATGCTACCTCCGACGCACAGGAAGTTAGACGTAAAGTTGGAGCAACAAACCCGCTCTGTGGTGTTCGACGGAAGTCCGCTAAAGGTGTCCTTTTAGCGAGCTCACCAGGCAGAAAAGACTTCCGCGATTTCAGCCTATTGGAGCGCGGTAGCGCTCGCACAAAACGCTAACTCTGGTGTTGAAGTAAACGTTTGCTCGGTGTATATCTATGGCCCTTGAGGGAAAAACTTCATGATTCGTTTTCATTCTCGGAGTCGCA